>Ga0214473_10000142_pt1 | contig 103097 bp, 80 predicted proteins | sample RVTome_7_FD_203509 | JGI IMG/M metagenome (GOLD analysis project Ga0214473, IMG submission 203509) | Soil microbial communities from uranium-contaminated site in the Upper Colorado River Basin, Wyoming, United States - RVT98D197 | ecosystem: Environmental > Terrestrial > Soil > Contaminated >... | reverse complement strand
CAAGAATAAGTAAGAAAAAAAGAATCATTAAAGTGTATCCACGTGCAGATATGGAATAATAAATAAGAAACCGTGAAGACGCAACAAATGCTGCAGTTAAAAGAGCAGCATACTTGTTATAAAAACTGCGAACGAATAAATAAGAAGCTGGAACTAAAAGTATCCCTGCTAAAAGTGCAGGCAGACGAATTGCCCACGGCTCTATACCAAAAATCCGATATGTAATATGAGCTAAGAAAGTATGAAAAATATGATTATTTGGAATAGGATAAGCTGTAAGCCCTAAATGTAACGGGTTCATAATAAACATAGAAGCACTTACCCCCTCATCATATTCCATTACTTTAAAAAAAACGAGATATATCCTGATAGCAGCAGCTATTAGAAAAATAGCAAGAAAACTGTAAATATGTACTCTATCTCCTTTTTTTATTTCATCCTTAAAATAATTTATCATTTCTTCTTTAAAAGAAAAAAATGATGTTAATACTTTAGACCTGCAGCTTAAGGAAGGATGTTCTGTCCCCTGCATAAAAAGGATATCCTTTTTGCAATAATATTTTTGCATCGGAGGCATATTGTTTTTATTATAGCGAATAATATTTATTAATGGCAAAGGGATGGGACGCAACTTGCCAGCATGGCTAATACTCTTAAAGAATCAAAACCATTAATACGCATTACAAAAGACTTATTGCTTAACTAAATTTCTGCCTCTATTCAAGATACTCGATTCAAATCCATAAAAGCCACATCCAGATCACAATCAGCCCAGTTTATTCATAACCTATGCCAACAATTGAATTAATGAAAAAATATTTCCGGGGTAGGTTAAATCACTGATAATGATGTTGTGCCTGAAATAGAACTTACAGGTTTTCAGGATTTTTTAAGCTTGTCAACCTGTTCTTTAATCCACCAGTAAGTCTTTCGTAAGCCCTCTTCAAGAGGCTGGCTTGGCTTCCAGCTTAGCTTTTCATAAATTAACCGATTATCAGAATTTCTCCCACGGACTCCCTGCGGCCCTGGAACATGCCTAATTGATAGCATGTTGCCGGATATCTTCATAATCTTCTCTACAAGCTCATTAATGGTAACCATCTCATCAGAGCCTATGTTGACAGGTCCTGTCCAGTCAGAACGCATCAGACGAATCGTGCCTTCGAGACACTCATCAATATATAGAAACGAACGTGTTTGTTTGCCATCACCCCAGATTTCAATTTCTCCTCCGTCTGGCGTCATTGCGATTTTACGGCAGATAGCCGCTGGAGCTTTTTCCCTTCCACCCTGCCATGTCCCTTCCGGACCGAATATATTATGATACCTGGCTATCCTTGCCTCCATACCATAATTTCTGTTAAATGCCATATACAAACGCTCGCTGAAGAGCTTCTCCCAGCCATATTCACTGTCTGGAGCTGCCGGATATGCAGAGTCCTCTGAGCATTTAGGATTATCGGGGTCCATCTGGTTATATTCAGGATACATGCAGGCTGAGGAAGAATAAAATATTCGCTTTACATTGCGTCTATGGCACACCTCAAGCATATTTAAGTTGATTAATGCCGAATTATGCATAATATCTGCATCATTAGCTCCTATAAATACAAAGCCCGCACCACCCATATCCGCTGCCAGTTGATAAACCTCATCAAATCTCTGGTCTACGATATATCTACAGAATTGGGGGTCACGCAGGTCTCCGATCACAAAATCATCTGCATGGGTTTCTGAAAACTCCGGATACTTAAGGTCGACACCGCGAACCCAAAAGCCTTCCTTCTTTAATCTCTTGACAAGATGGCTGCCAATGAATCCACCTGCTCCACATACAAGTACTCTCTTCACCCTTACCTCCTATATCGCTTAAAACTATTATTTTAAATCTATCTGTATAGACTATATTAAATTTTTGTGGAATATCTTTTCAAATTTACAGATAATAGAATAAAAATTTTAACATTGTTTATCATTTCTATGCAAGGCTAAAACCTGTCCATTTACGAAAACCCGTCAGTGTATCAAAGCCTTTTAAAAAAACCTTACCGTGAAGAAGATGAAGTGATAATTTCAAAGTAAAAAATATCTTTTGCAATATCGATGGACATCCCATCCATCTCTGAGTCCTTTGACAGTTCCGTCAAGATGTCCGAACATCCTTCTCATCATACAAACTTTTCGAGGTGTCTATCAATTCGGGGAAAATTCACCGTGTTACATTTTTAAACAAGTTAATCTTTGGGTTATTCGTAAGCCTTTCATGGTTATAGTTGCGGTTCATCGATATTACATAATCTGCCTTTTTCTTGAATGCTCTATAATGACCGGCAAGGTAGAAATCCAATGATTGACCGCCTAAACCTAAATCAGCGCTTAACTCGTTGCGGCAAAAATCCATGCCAAATTTATCCTTACCGAACTTGCCGGCACAATCAATAAAAACTTTACTGTCCTTTGGAAGTTTTACATAAATTTTTTGAAAATCTGCAGTTATTGCATTTACCCTTTGAGCATCAACAGATTTTATTGCATTCATCTGGTATACGCTAAACATGAAAAGCAAACACGCTGCGATAGCGAATGTTTTTGACAAAACGGGTTTGATATAGAAACTAAGAACCACAAAATACATAATCGAAAATCCAATGTAAAAAGCAGATTGATGATCATGCCATGCTACATAATATCTTAGTGGGACAGCCCAACATAATCCTGACAACACAAAAACAGACAATATCGTGAAATTTATTTTATTCCTGAATGACACCAAACCGTAAAGGAACAACAATCCACTAATTGTAGCAAATAGCAACCCTGGCAAAAAAGATATTAAATCAAACGGTCTAACTTTAGATATTATAATGCCAGCAAAAGGTACTATCATTACAAAAACTCTAAATGCCTGTAGGATTAAAAAGTAGCGCCATTCTGTGTAATCTTTATCATATCCAACTTCGGTATATTGATTAGAAACTCCAAAAGATTGATCAAGATTAAACCGAGCAAGCATGCGCTGTATAGTTGGAATTTCTTGAAACCCACCCCCTCTCACAGTCCATTCATTTAATATTTGACTGCTAAGAATAAGAAAACCAAAGGTGATAGATACAGCAAAAGCTATAAACGACGGGCTATTAATAACTGCTCCGACAATATCACTCATCTTTCTTTTTTCACGGATATTATTTAGAGTATCTACTATAAACCAGGCAATGAAAACAGCATAAGACTGCCATCCCGCAGAAATTGACAACATTGAAAGCAAAATGAGCACTGATTTCCGTAGATTATGTCTTTGACTCTTTACAACTAAAAATAAAGCTAATATAAAACCAAATAGAGGTGTTGACATATTGGAGATCATATCATTGTAATAAAGTATGTAATAGGAAGAAAAAATTGAAAGGGAAGCAAACAAAGCTATAAATTTATCGCTTAAAATTTCTCTGATTATTTTAAAGCACAGAATTAATGAAGCTAATAAGAATAAATTCATCACTTGCTTGGCGAGGTATATTTGCATTGCTAAATCTGGCTCAAATATTTGTATGACTGCGCCTGTAATTAGATATTCGAAAACAGGAAATCTATTATAAGGGTTATAATATACTTCTCCGTTATCAAGTAGCTGTTTATTTATCAGCATCACTAAATGTTTATCCTCTACCATTAAGCTTTTTGATAAAGTTGCCGCAAGCGAAGATGTAAAACCATGATGACCTGTTTCAAAACCGTTTTTATGATTTTGCAATAAAAAAATACTTACCGAAGCAATAAAAAAAAGTAGAAAAAAAAGCAGTGAATATTTTTTTACTGTAGAATTGGGTCCGGTGCTTGATATATCACGTGTCATATTTCTTATTATTAAACATTCAATGGTCTTTGCTAACCACGTATAATCTCTTTAAATTATACGTTACAAAATTAATTATGTTCAATCACTGCTGTCCAAAATAATTTGAAATCATAAAACCCATCCATATAAAATAAGGTTTTTGGACAAGAGAATTTGTTTTTCCAAAGTCAGGTTATCCTCTCATTTTTCCATATACTGTCCAAATCTGTGTCATTAGAGCATTTGGAGACGCCCTCCCTACAAAGGTCTTTATCTTCAGATTCTGTTTGATTGTCTTAAAAAAATATCTCCATCTGTTACCTGTCCTTGTATATAGATGCTATTGTGGTTAAGCCAAACTCAAGATGGTTTGTAAGAAGCACTATATCCTGCTTGAGTCTTCATCCCTTATCTCGAAAGAGAAAAATTTTTAAGGTTATATGAACTTGTCTTTTTAAAAACATATAATATATTATTATATCAATAAGGATGTCTTTTTATTAACATACAAAATAACTTCTCATTAAACTTTTAAGTTCCTATTATAAACATCTGTCAATTGACTGGACAATTTAAACCTATTGGTAAAATGATTTTAGTATAGTTCTGGAATTAAAAAACAATGATTTTCGGAAAAACTTCTAAATTTGGAAAGCTTGTAAGGTCAGGTATTTTTTTATTAATCTTAACTATTTTTATCTTTGTAATAATTGAAGGATTATCCAGTGTTATATTATTCACAATTGACATTTTTACACCACTGCAACTTCTCGAGGCATCCCATACGGAACATGATAAACTGTTAGGATGGGTCAATAAACCAAATGTATATATTAAGGATTTATACGGACCTGGTATGTATTTCAGAACTAACTCACAATCATTTCGTAACAATAAAGACTTTACTACAAAAGTTCCACCCGGGAAAATACGAGCTATCTGCTCGGGAGATTCACATACGCTTGATGTTGATAATGACAACACATGGTGTCAACTCCTTACTTCTGTTGATGAGAGACTGGAAACAATTAATATGGGACAAGGAGGTTATGGCGTTGATCAGGCATATCTCTGGTACATGCGCGATGGAAGAAAATTCGAACACGACATTCATATATTTGCTTTTATTGAAGACGATTTCAAGCGTGCAAAAAGCCGAACGTTTTGGGGTTATCAAAAACCAGTTTTTAAATTAGAAAATGAAAAACTCGTTTTAGATAATGTTCCCGTACCTCAATACCAGCATTATATCCCAAAGGTAACACTTGCTGTTCAGGCAATGCGAAAATTTAAAGTATTTAATCTTCTAAAAAAAATCAAAGATGATACAGGAGTACAAATATTATCTCGGGGAAATGATGAGCAAATCCGTACAATTACTTTAAAAATATTTGAATCTTTACGGCAAGCTAATGAAGAAAAGGGAAGCATCCTTATTGCGGTATATATACCCATTGCAAGTGATTATGTTAAAGAAGTTCCGTGGCGAAAATTTTTATCTGTTGAATTGGCAAAGAGGGGTATAATATTTATAGATTTAACCGAAGAAGTCAAAAAACAGCCAATGGAATTAATGTTTACGGGCCACTATTCAGCATATGGTAACAAATATTTAGCAAACACTCTTTATGAAAAATTACTTTCTTTTCCAGAAATAAAAAATAAATTATCCAAAACCCGTTGAGATATTCCCACCCTCAACAAACTCGGTTTTGATCTTTTTCGCCAAATTCATCTTCCATTAAAAAAAGAATCCTTCCACATCATTATCCAACACCTGCAACATTATAATATCTGGTTCTACATATTTTACTCTTCCCAGAAATAATGAAATCTTATCGGTAATCGTAAAACCGCCTGCCCCTGGGTTTATTGCTTTTCAGCCGTGTATCTTCTATTTAATCGGAAATCTTTTCCCTCACCAATTCTTCTTAAAATCCCGTGGAGAGTATGTATAATTTCTTGTTGTGAAATAACTCTTTGTGTTAATCTTTTTGAGAGTTAAAGGATTTCTATGGAAAATTCTATATAAGAATGCAACAGGGGTTAGAACCGCAAAAAAAACCAAAGTTATCATTATTTTTGTGGTAATCCCTCCCATAAAATGTCCTAACTTAAACCAGACATGCACAAACTTTGAGAATAATTTGGTAAAAAGAAGACTTACCAGCAATAATGCGAGGGTGATATATATGAGAAAAGGCTTGTCAAAAATGTAGTAGAGAATGAGTAAAAATGCTGATAAAATTACTGCGGTTTCCAAATCTCTTATTCTTGAATCTTTCATAATCAACTCCTCATTCAGAAATACAAGGTCTATTGCCAAAATAAACGGTCACAATGAATAGTTTTGTGCCTAATTTATTAGAAAATTGTGTAAATAAGAGGCGCTATTGCAGAGCCTCCCGTGAAAATAATTAGACCTATTACAAGTAAAACAAGAATAACCGGCAATAACCACCATTTTTTCCGCTCCATCATAAACCCTAAAATGTCTTTAATAAAATCCATAAGATACCTCCCATAAGGTTCCTTCTAATTCCAATGCACCTATTTTATAATACGACTTATTGTATTAATCTTCATCTGTCGTTTCGTTTCTTTTTCTTAAACAAGAAGTTCTCAATAACTAAGTAATCCATATCTGTCTTCATAAAGCACTTATAAGCATCTTCTGGTGTGCATACAATGGGCTCTCCCCTGACATTAAAACTGGTATTAACAATAATGCTGTACCCTGTTCTTTCCTTAAATGCTTTCAGCAGCTTCCAGTATTTTGGATTTGTCTCCTTGTGAACGGTCTGTAGTCTGGCGGAATAGTCTAAATGAGTTATTGCCGGTATATCTGAACGCAAGTGATATAATTTCTCTTTTAAGGGCATCGAATAATATCCTTCCGGAAGAGGTTTTCTTCTTTCTTTATTAACATCCGTTATTAAAAGCATGTATGGAGACGGATGGTTTATTTCAAAATATTCCTTTTCATCTTCATATAACACTGAAGGGGCGAAAGGCCTGAAGCTCTCCCTGTATTTTATCTTCAGGTTTAATCTCTTCTGCATATCCGGATTTCTGGCATCTCCCAGAATACTCCTGTTACCCAATGCCCTCGGACCCCACTCCATTCTTCCCTGGAACCATCCTACTACATGTCCTTTGTCTAAAAGCTCCGCTGTCTTATCACAGAGCCTATCATAGTCATTATAAAATTCATACTCTGCTTTATACTTGTTTACTGTTTGTTGTATTTCAAAGTTTGAAAACTCCGGACCCAGATAAGAACCTTGCATTTTATCATGTTCTCCATCAGCATATCTTGGCTTGTTGAAATACATGTGATATGCGGCATACGCAGCACCCATTGAACCTCCAGCATCTCCAGCAGCCGGTTGAATCCATATATCGTCAAAAATTCCGGCTTTAAAGAGCTTTCCGTTAGCCACACAATTCAGAGCTACACCCCCGGCCATACACAGATATTTTGAATCAGTCAATCTCTTTGCCTCTTTAGCCATCTTCAACACTATATCTTCGGTAACATTCTGAATTGCGAGCGCCATATCGCAATGTTCCTGTAATATTTCTGTTTCCGGATTTCTTCTGGGCAAACCAAAAAGCTTTTCAAGCTTCTCATCCTTAACCATCTTCAAACCGGTTGCATAATCAAAATATTCCTGGTTTAACCATAGAGAGCCGTCTTCCTTAACTTCTATTAGATCTGTGTAAATAGTGTCAATATATTTTTTGACCTTTTGTGATGCAGGGTCTCCATAGGGTGCAAGACCCATAAGTTTATACTCTCCGGAGTTTACTTTAAACCCTAAATAATAGGTAAAAGCAGTGTAAAGAAGCCCGAGGGAATGGGGAAATTTCAGCTCTTTTAACAGAGTTATGTTATTATTTTTTCCTAAAGAGATAGAGGCAGTAGCCCATTCACCAACCCCGTCTATAGTTAAAATAGCAGATTCGCTAAAGGGAGACGGGAAAAAAGCACTTGCAGCATGGGATAAGTGATGTTCTGTAAATAAGGGCTTTAATTTTTTCTTGTCTATCTCCTCAATTGTTGATAGTTCCTCATATATAAGTTTCTTCAAAAAAAGCTTTTCTTTTATCCAGACAGGCATAGCATTCAGGAATGATTTCAATCCCTTTGGGGCAAATGCATAATAGGTTTCCAGCAGTCTTTCAAACTTTAAAAGAGGCTTGTCATAAAAGACTATTGCATCAATTTCATTCAGAGACAGGTCTTTATGTTTTAAGCAGTACCGAATGGCATTTACAGGAAAAGACGCATCATGCTTTTTTCTTGTAAATCTTTCCTCCTGTGCCGCGGCAATGATTTCCTCGTCATCAATCAAGCATGCCGCTGCATCATGATAAAAAGCTGATATACCTAAAATATACACTGTAAGACACTCTCTTTCATTGAGCTTATCAACTTCATCAAAAAATAATAAAATATTTTGATGAAGGAATTTAAAAATAACACTAAAACTTCTTACGGCCGATCATTGTAAAGAATCCACCTTCTTTGCTTCCGGTAAATATCATACCCAGTTGAACAAGAAAGTGATCAAACTTTGTTCCTCTGGGATTTGCTTTAAATAATTTTTCTTCCGGAGTGAATGATTCAAGTGAGTTAGACTTTGGAATACTGTTAATAAATTCGACACCACATTTGTCAAACCATTGCAATACCTCACCTATTGTATGTTTAGACTCGTGGGGGTTTTTATATTGGTCCATAAACCAAGTATGTCTTTTCACATCACTTAGTGTTTTGTCTCTAAGGCGAGGATCGAGGAACTGGAAGCGGTTACCGAAATATCTAAAAATTAAACGTCTAATATCTGTAACAATTCTACCATAAGTATGATAAAGCCCTATTATGATAAATCCATTTTTTTTAACGAGTCTTAAAATCGACTGAAAACCACCAAACGGGTCACCGGTGTGATGCAATACTCCATTACATATCACTAAATCAAAGCTCTCTGGCTTAAATACCGGTCTGAATAAATTCATTTGGAGAAAAGCCACATTCTCTAAATTGTTTTTCTCCTTGAATTCATATCCAAGCTTTAGAGAATTAATACACATATCGGTACCAAAAACTGACCTTTGACCAGTTATACTTAAATAGTTGCTCAACTGTCCGGTACCACATCCTGCTTCAAGAACTTTTGAATTATAAGAAACCTGGTCATCCAATAATCTGGCAAAAACTGACTTTTCAGCTTTTTTTCTGAAACTCGAAACGGAATCCACATCTTCATAGTTAGGGAAAGGGGTTTCTTCATAAAAAGATTTTACAGTGTCTGTAACATCTTTTTTATTAAATTCCCTTTCATTAAAATAGAACAACAAAGGGATTCCATTTGCACAACTAAAAGATTGGCCACATTTGGAGCACTTAATTGCCTCTTGATCATCAGAAATATTCAAAGCTCCTTCGCAAACCGGGCAGGTGAATGTATCTATGTTCTCAATAATAAGAGGCGGTAAGTTTTTACTATTATTATCGGATTTCATGTTTTAAGTGCGGGTTCTACTCTGTATTTTTTAGTTTAACACAAAGGAGAAAAAAATGAATATTTTTCTTAGGACTATAATAAACAAAGGTTTTTTACCAGTCACTATTTGTCTTCTTTCTGGAGAATATATTCTTTAACAGGACTATTCGTTTCCAGAATATCATCACAGCAATAAGTATCCCTCGAATGAATAAACCTCCTATACAGTGAAGGCCGAACTTTGCTATTTACTGCTCCTCTATAACATCATTTCCTTTATTTTGTATTTTAGAACTGTGAGATTGGCGCCAATGAATGCACGCTTCTTACCATCAATCAAAGTCTTATTACCAGCTGCGGAAATTGTGTGTAAGCCATCCGGATATAAACTGTTTTTAAAGGGTTCAACAACTTTTACCTGTTCTTCTTTAAACTCATAAGGGGTGAGCTTAACCACTCTGTTAATAACAATTCGTTTCCCGTAGTAATCCGAGTTATCCTGAGAAGGACGATACAAGTTTCCCTCGCTAATAAAAGGGGTACCCGCAGGACGAGCTGACCTGATATCAACTTTTACCGGATTAGCCGGATGTGGCTTCCACGGACCTATGAGATCGTGGGCATACCATATAAAGAGATTATCATATTCATTGGTTTCTTTATCTGAAGCCATAAGCCACCAGAGATTATCATGGAAGAATACTGTGCTGTCGATAGCAGCAAAATCCCGGATAAGAATAGCTGCCTTTATCCATCTTTTTGGAAATTCCTGAGCTTTATACAGGACAACCTCATTGCTTTGAGCTATCTCCGGGATACAGTAAATTTCATTTTCATATTCCAATAAATATGGATATGACATATGAAAAGGTGTGTCAATTACAATTTGAGGATGAGGGGCTGTGTCTCCGGTTATATTTATCATAAAAATGCAGCCTTTGGAATATCTATAGCTGTATGCTTCAAAAAGAATAGTCATTACATTCTCACGGCGTACAGCAAAGGGATCGGCATAAAACATATTTTTTGTAGGAGCCAGCAGCCAATGCACTTGAAGCCCTGTTTCCTGTCGTATAAAATCGCTTATTGGATTATCTATAATCCCGATGTTCCATTGCTCGTAATAGAAGATGAAATTATAAAGTCTGCGAAAAAAATATTTTATGACTTTCAGGAAAAATAAAATCATCTGTAAATTATTAGGCGCATAATATATTGGAGCCGATGTCTTGGAAGGTTCAGCATCAAGGTAGTCCTCTTTCCCGTTACGTATGTCTATGCATACCTGTGCCGGCCAGTCCGTACTCCGGAAAAACACTTCATCAAGATTATGGACATATGAAGTCTTAATTGTCTTGAAAAAACCTTTCTTGAGCACAACGCCGCCGTCTAATCTGTCAGTAAGCCTTTGTAACATAGCGCCGGTAACATTATCGTCTCTGTAAATTTCCCAGAAACACGGAGGGGCGCCGCGGTAGTTTGCTTCGTCATCATGATGAAACGACCAAACACCATAACGGGCAGCACGCAAAATTCCGCCGCGAATAATATTAAATCCAAACCGTAAAATAAAATCTAAATCATGCTTCATGATCTCAGATATATCAGATTCTTTAAAATATTGAGAGAATTTCCCCTTTTTGACAACCTTGCAAAAGATGGCAGGAACATGACTCAGGATATCAGCAATATCAACAGATTTTGAAGCACTTGATCGCCGGTTAACATAAAGGAAACTGTATAGACTCCAAATTTTTGTTATTTTTTTCAGTTTGCTCCACTTATTAGAACTGGATGCGCGATCATCATCGATTATAAGCAGTCCCGGCTCAACATTATCCAATTTCATCAATTTATCCAAACATTGTGCTTCCCATGCTGAGAAAGTGGTTCCGTTACACATAATTCCAAAACGTATCGGTCGTTGTCTTCCGCTTGATTCATTATTCACATGAGTCATGCTTTTGTCCTGTTAATAGCTGCAAACAATTACTTCATGATTGTTTATTCAATAAGTCTTATTATGAACCCCAGTACTTTTTGCTAATTTAACCGCCGGAATATTTTTATTTGCTTTTAAGTATATATATAGTATTTTCGAATTATAAATATCTTTTGGCAATTGTAAAAAAACCGCTAAGACAGGCGGCTGTCCGATAATTGTCATCCAGAACTTGTTTCAGAATCTCAGAACATGCACTTTTCTAAATTGTCGGATAGATTCACAGGGTTACGGAGAACTTATACTTTCATGGATCAATACATCCCTTACTTTTTTAATATATTCCTTCTCTAATGGAGACAGGTTAATGCCTTGTATTTCTTTAAATTCATCTCTTACTAAAAAAAAGAAACCCTCCAAATCATTATCCAGCACCTGCAATATTATAATATCAGGTTCCACATATTTTGCCCTTTCTAAAAATAATGAAGCCTCGCCTGTAATCGAAGCCCCGCCTACCCCAGCATTTATAACTTCCTTATCCTGATATCTTCTATCTAACAGGTTTGGATATGCATCGCGACTTGGTAAATGAGGACCATAAGTATAGGAATCACCAAGGACTAATATTCTTTGTTGTTTTTTGGGGAAGGCAAGATTATAATCCATTCTAAGACCCTGTTTGTTGGTTCTAAAATGAAATGGCACATCTGGTATAATTTCATAAGTATCATTTAGATTTGGTTTATAATGACCAAGTATATCAGGTCGTTGCTGAAAAGTTACATCACTCCTGTAAGTGTTGTAATATTTATCAATATATGCAGCTAAGTCTTTTTCAACAATCTGGTTTCCAAGTCTTGATAAATGAATATCTTCCGGCAAAAGTGTTACCCAGCCGTCAGGATATTTCGTAATTTCTTCAGTTAAATCTAAGTAATCAATACTATATTTTTTAGTTAATTCGTTATAAAAATTACGGTTAATCTCTCTGCGATCCTTACTTAGTTTTTCAAGATCATTAATATTTAAGTTATCTGAATATTGACTATACATAGGGAGATAGAGAACTATCAGCCTGGAATGCATTTTATTTGCTTCATCAAATAAGGTTTTAAAACTGTCTTCGTATTGTCTTTGATATTCTTTCAATAAATCTTCCCCTTCAGTTGAATATAGCCTGAGTACCAAGTTATATTTTACGTATTTTAATCCTCTTTTTTTGATAATATCTGCAAAGCCCATTTCTTCAATTATACTTTTTATCTTACTATCTTCCTTTAATTTTGCTTCATTTATTTTTGATATTGTTAAATTATTTATCTTATTCCTGATTTTCTCAATACCATAAAATAAACCCAGCTTATATTCACTTTTCTGTTGGAAGTATACTATACGTGCAGATAACTCCAATATAAGGAGTAATAATATAAGCGGTACAATAAAGTTGATTGCACTGTATAAGATATATTTTAAATTCGATCTTTTTTTAATCATTCCATCCCTTTACTTCGTAGTATTTAAGTTGAAAAGTAGTCCGCAGACCACCATGTTGGGTTAATGCCCATTTGCTCAACGAAACCGGAAAACACATAAAACAAATATCTAACAATCAATTTTACTCAATAAATCGTCTAAACTTTTCCTGCTTGATTTAAACCTTTATTGTCGTGAAGCTGATATATTAAGAATTCACCGATTTGAACAGGTAAAGTATAATCTTCCGTTAAAATTTTTTTTAGCTTAGGTAAATGCATGCGATCGAGATCAATTTTATCAGCGCTATACATGACGATATATTTTGGAGACGCTTTGACAATTACATCAGTGTCAGGGTCCGACCCAATTAAGGAGACTATTGAAACGCTGCTCATATCAGCCCATGTTGCCGAGTTGCTGAATACATGTTTATAATCTAACACCATATGTACACCTTTAAAACTTTCAAGCCCTAATATTCCGTATAAAGATTGGCCTGCAGGAAAGATATATATCCCGGAGCCATTCTTCAATGTAGGATTTTCTTCCAATTTCGGTTTAAACCATGAATATAGTTCCTCAATGGATTTAACCATCTTCTTCTCTGCATACATGTCTTTAAGGGCAGGAATATTATTAAATTGTACTAACCATCTCTGTTTAAACAACATCTGATTTATTGCGTCCTTTATCTTTACATCGTTGGTGATATCATAATAATACACAAGAGAAATTGCCAGCAGTAACACATATATCTTACATCCGGTGAAGATTCTTTTTGAAGATAAAAACGGTGTTCTTATAAATTTGCGGTATATTAAACCTAATGCAAGAAAAAAAACAGCAATTTCCAGCATCACAGACAGGAACAGTTTGTCCACTCGTAATAACCGGCTTCCAAAATAAGGGTCTTGATAGGTTAGCCACCATAATATATATATAAATAACGCTAACAAACATGTTATCAGACATATGTTTGAGAATCTTCTATTCTCAACCTTTAGATTGTTGTAGGAGTTCTTAAGGTCTGTAAGCATGGCATATAGCAACCCCAGTAACAAACTGAACAATGCTAATCCATTATAAGAACCGCTCTCACTTGTCTGATGACTAATGTAACTCACAGCCGTTAAAGAGATGATAGACCCTGCAAGTCCTCGGTCCCGGAGAATTTCTTTTAAAGGTAAATTTAAAAGATAACTGCTGCCTGCAGCTAATCCAACTATAGAAAAATATACAAGCATAATTATCTTTCCGTAGTCACATGACAGCCAAATTTTAAGAGCCTCGTTTGGCAGTAGTCTGACCACTCGATTTAGCTGACCTGCAGTGTTAAGCATATCTGCAGAAAAGTCGCCGTGGATATCAAAGTATATAATTAAAAACAGCATGGAAAGTAAGAAAGAGGAAAGGAAAACAATAAAACGTTTTGCCCTATCAGTGAATTTATCTCCATTCCTCAAAGCTATGAAAAGCCATAACAGGGCCGTGAAAGCCGATGCAGCAAGACCAATATTATGTTTTGAGAAAACAGACGCTGTGATTGCCAATCCGGATACGGCAGATAATCCGAGGATTGTAACAGCGTTCAGTTTATGGCCATGTCTATATGCAAGGCTAAATAAAGCAAGAGCCATCAGGTAGAATATAAATGCTGTCTCATCAGAATAAGGATAAGCTCTGGGCATGTAAAACGTTATAGCAGTGATACCGGCAAAAAAGAGTGCAGAGGCACTTCTTAAATAAAGTCTCAGAATTAAAAAAACAAGAATTGTAGCAATAGCCCCCATAACTGTTACATGCAGAGCAACAGCCTTCCAATAAAAACCTCCGAGGATAAAGAAGAAAAGAGCCTGCAGATAAAATAGTGTAGCGCCCATCGAGAAGTGAAAATCTTTAAATGGCATCTGCCCTAAAAAGATCCGATAACCGCCGTCGGCTGCCTGTGCCGCATAAGTCAGAAGATGCTCATGAATATCGTGCATGCCTCTATCGTATGTAAAAAGTATTTGTATAACAAGAATGCTTAATAAACCAAATATGTCCAGGATTAATGTTTTATTCGGAAATTTACTTGATCTGCCTATAGATTTCATATTTATATGGATTATATGTAGAAGTAAGTTAAAATTATTTAAATAAATACCTTTACTGTTTTTGTCATTCCTGCAGAAGCAGGAACCCAGAGAGCAAAGGCTGGATGCCGCATCCCGGTACGAGTCGTGCGGCATGACACTATAAAAAAGTGTAAAAAACTATTAGGGACAGCGCACTATTTCAATTTATAATTATTAATTGCTGTTAAGAACTCGTCGAGACTTTATTATCATACGTGGAATTGCAATTATACGTATTATAAATTCATCAAAGTCTATCAATGGAATTGAAAAGATGTATAGAAATTTGTGAATAAATCCATACTTAACTTTTAGCATCTGCCTCAAGAATGGTTTCAATATTTTAGCTTTATTGTAAATTGGCAATATTGCTTTGAACTTATATATCTCGTCCAAGTATGGATGATCCAAGAGGCTTGTTAACTGAAACGAACCATAGCCCCTCTTTATTAGTTCATAATTTTCCTGTGTTAAATAATTATTTTCTAAGCAGTAATCCGCAAGTTCTGTTTTTGGGAAGGGATAAAAAATAAAAGTGGATGTATTATAGGCATTTAATTTCTCATTTAGCCTTAAAGATTTCCACATTTCCTTTGGGGTTTCTGTAGGAAAACCGAAAACAAATTCAGAAACGAGTTTTAATTTATGCTCTTTTATTCTTCTCGCCGCATCAATTATTTCCTCATCTGAATGATTTCTTTTTAGCAGCTTTTTTCTGATTTCCTCATCACCTGATTGGACACCCATAGCTACCGATGTACACCCGGAAAGTTTGAGCTCATTAAGTATGGGGTCTGTTGCTGTTGTCGGTGAAAGATAGCAATGGAATGGAAGATTAATATGTTCTAAATACTTTTGTCTAAATTCCTTAAGCCATCCCAGATTATAAGTAAATACATCATCCTCAAATCTAAATGCTTTTGGCTTATACTCCTTTTTCAACAAGATGAGTTCTTCTATTACATTATCAACTGTTCTTCTCCTTAAATATTGTTCGTTAGGGTAAAGACTCTTCCTGAAACTGTTTACACAGAACGTACAATGGAATGGACATCCTCTGCTGGTCATAATCATTATCCTTGAACTGATTGCGCCATATTTATAGAACAATGACTTGTCTGCAAAGGGTAAAATATTAAGATCCTTAATTAATGGACGTAAAGGGTTTTTATGGATTTCCCCTTCGCTGTCTTTTACCCATAAGTTCCTGATATTTAATATGCTCTCTTTCTTTTCCATTTTATCAAGTAATTCCTCAAAGGGTTCCTCCCCTTCACCAATACATAATATATCCACCCAATCCTCTTCTATTACATACTCTGGAATTGAAGTAGGATGAATCCCTCCGACAATAACTGGAACATTAAGAGCTTTTTTTAGTTTTTTTGCCATTTCTTTTACAATCGGATACAGATTTGTAATTATGCTAAATGCCAATATATCAGGCTTAAATTTTTTAGCTTTCTTTAATATTAAATCATCAGTTATGAATTTATTAAGTACAGGGAGATTAAGGAAGAAATTATTTCCTAAGCCTGGATCAAAGACAAGTTCCACTTCATGTCCCTTGCTTTTCAAATAGGATGAAAGATGCTCTACCCCTATATGTACACCTCCATTGTAATAAAACAATACTCTCATTATACCTTCCTATAATCTTAACTTAATCTCAATAATCCTCTAACAATATTGAAAAGCAAGTTTAAAAAAGAGTTCATTAGATATCCCAAATTAATGTTTTATTCAAAAATTTACCTGTTCTGTCTATAGATTTCATATTTATATGTGGTTATATGTAGAAGCAAGTGGTATTGTTTAAATTATAACAATTCGACAATTTTCCTGCAAGGTTCATTCCCTGCCTTCAATTCTTGACACATCCTGCTCCTATAAGATAATCTAAAATTAACATTTGAGGATCCAATACCAACACATACTAAATTAAATAAACAATGAGTATAAGAACGTCTTCAATCGCTCTATCCATTATTATTCCTGTCTATAATGCAGAAAAAACTATTTATAAATTAGTTGAAGAGCTCATTAAGGCTCTTAATCCACATTACAAACTTGAAATCATACTTGTTAATGATAATTCAAAAGATCGCTCAGAAGAAGTTTGCATATTCTTATTTGAAAAATATAGAAAAATTGTGAAATTTTATTCTTTGTCCAAAAATTTTGGTGAACATAGTGCGGTAATGGCTGGACTGAACAAAGCAACTGGCGATTATGTCGTTATTATGGATGATGATTTCCAGAATCCTATAAGCGAAGTTGTTAAGCTTGCTAAAACTATTTTTGAAAATGATTATGATGTAGTTTACTCATATTATGGGAAAAAAATGGATTCTTTATATAAGAATTTTGGGAGTTGGTTTAATGATAAGGTTGCTAATATTATGCTGAAAAAACCAAAGGATTTATATCTTTCAAGTTTTAAGGTTTTAAACAGATTTTTAGTAAATGAAATCATTAAGTATCAGGCTCCGTTTCCTTATATTGATGGTTTAATATTACAAATCACAGATAAAATCGGGAAAATTAAAGTGGAGCACCATAAGCGTCAGGAAGGGCGTTCAAGATATACTTTGAGAAAATTAATCTCATTATGGCTTAATATGTTTACCAACTTTTCTATATTACCTTTAAGGAGTGCGGTTATATTGGGGTTTATATTTTCCTTATTAGGGCTGGCATTAGGTGTCTATTATGTGATAGAAAAGATTTTAGATCCAAATTTGCCTATAGGTTATGCTACTATAGTTTTTTCAATTTCAATTTTTGCAGGTGTGCAGCTAATAGCGCTCGGTATGCTTGGCGAATATATCGGAAGAATCTTTCTCTCTCTCAATAAAAAACCGCAATACACCATAAAAAAGATTTACGAATATCATGATGCAGAAAATTCGTAGCATAAAGGATTTAATCTTTCCCGTTTGTAGAATTATCAGTCACCAAAGCGGATTTAGAATTTTTTAAAAACTTGAATATTTATACTTTATTGCTTGACAGGACATACCCATTTGTAAGAAAGAGGAGCTTGCGTTGAAAGCGGCATGAAAAATATGACACAAGAATTAGAATCAAATTTGAAATATGTAAAATGGATTGATTTACCATCTAAAACTGACCCTCGGGGCACCTTAACATCCATAGAGAGCGAGTTAGATATTCCTATTAGCATAAAACGAATTTTCTATATGCACCATATTGTCTCACATAGAGGTGGACACGCTCATATTGATACAGACCAGGTTGTTATTGCTCCTTCTGGTTCGTTTAAAATGGAACTTTGCGATGGAATGGTATCAAAGACTTACGAGATGAATAATGCCGCGCGCGGCCTCTTCATTCCAAGGATGATTTTTATCAGAATCTATGATTTTTCAGACAACGCCGTATGTATGGTACTGGCTAACACACATTATGATATTTCAAAATCGATCAGGAACTGGGAAGAATATTTGAAATTTATAAAAAACTTTAATTTGCACAACAAAAGTTGAAAAACTTTAAATATATCTATGGATAATAAAAATGTTTAACTCGAATTCTAAAGAATCCAGTTTTCTCATATCTGCTTTAACAGAAGAAAATCGCTTCCAGGGCATGGGTGAATTTATGTTCTGGTTTAACTCCAAAAAAACAACAAACCCTTTTTCAGTGGAACAGATTCCGTTTGATAAGCTTGACAACTGGTATTTTGAAGAAGAATCTCAAAATCTTGTTCACACTTCCGGAAAATTTTTCAAAATTGAGGGGATCAGAGTGCATACTAACTTTGGTCCTGCCAAAGAATGGGAGCAACCCGTTATTAATCAGCCTGAAATTGGAATTCTTGGCATTATAACTAAAAAATTTGACGGGGTTAGATATTTTCTTATGCAGGCAAAGATGGAGCCGGGCAACATAAATATTAATCAGCTGTCTCCTACTGTTCAAGCTACTAAAAGTAATTACACTCAGGTACATAAAGGCAGATTACCTACTTACCTTGAGTATTTCCTTGACAAAACAAGAGCAAAAATTCTGATTGACCAGTTACAGTCTGAACAGGGTTCGCGTTTCCTTCGAAAAAGAAATCGTAATATGATTGTAGAGGTATACGAAGATATTCAACTACATGATGACTTCTGCTGGTTAACATTGGGGCAGATTAAAAAGCTCTTAACTATTGATAATTTCGTAAATATGGATGCCAGATCAGTTATATCCAGAATCCCATTTATCGATGATGATTTGAGACAGCATTATGAATCTTTATTGTCAGGTAAATCTGCTGAAATAAAATTATTCGACCATATACTTCACGGATTTTATAAAGATATATTTGTTTCAATGATTGACAGAAAGCATGCTTACCATAGTTCAGATGAAATAATCAGTTGGTTTACAGAATTGAAAACAAATTATGACCTAAAAGTTGAAAATATTCCGTTAAGGGATGTATCAAATTGGATACACACAGAGAGAGAAATTTATCATGAGTCAGGACAGTTTTTTAGTGTGATTGCAGTTTCCGTGCAGGCAGGAAGCCGGGAAGTATTTAGCTGGACTCAGCCTTTATTGAAACATTCTTCCTATGGTCTGATAGGTATTCTTGCTAAGAAGATAAATGGGGTACTCCATTTTTTGGTACAGGGAAAACCTGAACCTGGCAATCTTGATATAATTGAAATGGCTCCTACTGTATCATGTTCCGGAGCTGAATATAGAATGCAGCAGCCTAATAAACCGCCGTTTCTGGATATATTTATGAATGCTTCGGCGGATCAGATAAAATATTCTACTATTCAATCTGAAGAAGGGGGGCGATTTTACCACTGGCAAAACAAAAATATGATAGTAGAGCTAAGAGATTCCACATCAATAGAAATTCCAGAAAATTATAAATGGATGACTTTAAATCAAATAATGGACTTTACAAAATATAACAATTATTTCAATATTGAAGCAAGAAATATACTTTCTTGTTTAAGTCTTATTTAATAATTCTTTTTTCTTATCCTAAGAGTAAAACATTTAAAAATGCATATATTATTTATTGGATATTCCGGGATAGTACAAAAACGTGTTCTACCAGCGCTGTTACAGATACCTTCAATCAATCGGGTAGATATTGCTTCACGCTCATCTGCATCCAAAATATCATTGGCTAATGGATATGAAGGTGAAATTTTTGACAACTATGATACAGCGTTATCAAAAAGCAAGGCTGACGTGGTTTATGTTTCGACCGTAAACAGTGAACATTCGCAATGGTCAGAAAAAGCACTTAAAAAGGGGTTTCATGTAATCGTTGACAAACCGTCTTTTACCAGTTTTGAGACTGCAAAAAAATTAGTAGAATTGGCTCATAAATCAAATTTATGCCTGGCCGAAGCTACTGTATATGCGTTTCATCCGCAAATCCAGTTAATTAATGATGTCTTTTTAAGAGCAAATAGCATGCCAACAAGGATAACAGCAATATTTTCTTTTCCTCCATTAAATCCTGAAGACTTCAGATTTAAAAAGAGGCTTGGCGGGGGAGCCCTTTGGGATCTTGGTCCTTATGCAGTATCAGTTGGCAGATTGTTTTTTAAAGAAGAGCCTAAAGAAGTTTTTTGCAGAATTTGCAGTTGGGGTGGAAGTGATAATATAGAGACGTCTTTTAGCATGCTCATGACTTATTCGGATGGAAGGTCCATAATAGGCCATTTTGGCTTTGATACAGAATATCGTAATTACCTTAGTTTGTTGGGGCCTGATGTATCTGTTAATGTCGAGCGCATTTTTACTACCTCTGCTGAAGTGGAGAACGAGATTCACGTCAAGCAACGCGACGTGGCTGCCATTATCAAAGCGCCTAAAGCCGATAATTTTTACATTTTTATACAAAATATCATAGATGCAATCCAAACAGGCAATACCAAGGAGTTTGCTGATAATTTACTGTCAGATGCATCTGTTCTACACAGATTGCGTTTAGATGCTAATAAGTGAGGAATAATATGCCGATTAAGGTCTGGAATTATCTCAAAGAATATGAGAAGGAAAAAGAAGAGATTTATACTGCAATTGAAAAGGTACTAAAATCAGGATGTTTAATACTTGGAGAGAACGTAAAAAAATTCGAGATAGAGTTTGCTGAATACTGTAGTGTAAATTTTGGAGTTGGCGTTAATAGCGGGACAGATGCCCTTTTTCTTGCTCTCAAAGCATTAGACATAGGTGAGGGAGATGAGATTATTACTGTATCCAATACAGCTGTTCCAACCGTTTCAGCTATTGCAGCTACTGGAGCAAAGCCTCGTTTTGTTGATATAGATCCAGAAACCTATCTTATGGATACCTCTCAACTCGAAAATGTAATTACAGGAAAAACAAAATGTATTCTACCGGTTCACCTCTACGGCCAGTGTGTTAATATGGACCATGTGAGAAAAATAGCTAATACTCATGGATTAAAAGTTCTTGAAGACTGTGCCCAAAGCCACGGAGCAACCTTTAATGGTAAAAAGGCTGGTTCTATGTCTGACATCTCTGCTTTTTCATTTTACCCTACAAAAATTCTTGGTGGATACGGCGACGGTGGGATGGTTATGACAAATAATGAAAAACTTTACAAGAAGCTGCGACGTCTTCGCTTTTATGGTATGGAAAAGACATATTATTCAGAAGAGCACGGTTATAATTCAAGACTTGATGAGCTTCATGCAGCGATTCTTTTACAAAAACTGACTCATCTTGATGAATATATAGCACGGAGAAGATTCCTTGCACAAAAATATGACCAGTTATTGTTAAATACAAGACTCACTTTGCCAAAAACGATGCCGGGGAATAACCACGCATATTATTTGTATGTTTGTCGTCATCCCCATAGAGATAAAATTATATCCGAACTGAAAACAAAGGATATCTTCGTTAATATCAGTTACCCGTGGCCTATTCATATCATGACAGGCTATCAATATTTGGGTTATAAAGCAGGAGATTTACCAAATACAGAAAAAGCTGCTAAAGAGATATTTTCTTTGCCGATGTATCCATCTCTAACTGATGGGGAACAGAAAATAGTTATTTCAGCTTTACACGACATCCTGTCAGACATTAATTAAAATAGTGTAGCCGTTTAAATACCGTTCGTTTCATTATGCATCCCGGGAACAGAGATAGGGTTTTTCAGAAATAATAGAATTAAACCTTTAAAATAATTTGCACAAAAGTTTTGACATTAGCCCGCAAGACAAAAGTTTGGCACGAAAGTTTGAATGGTTTGAATTTATTGTGTTATAATAATTGATATTGTAAAAATTATATCCTTCTGATTTCATCATTATCATACATTGCTAAATTAGGGACAATACAGTGCCAATAGAAGCAAAAATGGAAGAAGAAGATAATCAGGTTATCCTTTAGAAACACTGCATTTGCAGATTACAAAAGGCAAGGGTTATTGAATCGGTGAAAAAACCAGTCAATTGTAACATATGAAAGTTTTATTAATTGATCCACCTTTTTATGAAGAAGTTGCACTGGGAAAAGGCCATGGTTCGAGCATGCACCTTGTCCAAAATGTTATCCCATCATTGGGGCTTGGTTATTTAGCAGCAGTTCTGGAGGAAAAATCGCATAAAGTTAAAATCATTGATTGCACTGTTGGCATTTCCCACGAAAAACTGCGCACTATATTAGAAGATTCAGAGAAGTCCGATATTGTGGGCATTACCGCAACAACCCCTACATTTGAGAGCGCTAAAGATGTGGCTAAAATTGTAAGGGCAGCATATAGAGACAGCTTCATCGTTATAGGAGGAGTTCACGTAACTTCTCAGCCAGAAGAGACTTTAAAACACGAATGTTTTGATGTGGGAGTTTTAGGCGAAGGCGAATATACTCTGCTCGAACTCGTTGAAAAATTCAATGAGCGGGGAACAGCGTGTTTCAAGGAAATAAAAGGTCTGGCATACAAAGACGGATCACGGATTGTCATTAATGAAAGGCGTCCTTATATACAGAATCTTGATGAACTGCCCTTTCCAGCAAGACATTTATTACCACCTCTTTCAGCTTATAAACCAACTCCAGCCTCATATAAAAGGTTGCCTGTAGGTGTATTAATGGCCACCAGGGGCTGCCCTTGCCACTGTGCATTTTGCGACCGTTCTGTACACGGGACTAGATATCGCATGAGATCTGTTGATAATATTCTGGATGAAATGGAAGAACTAATATATAAATATGGAGCGAGAGAAATAAGATTTTTTGATGACACGATCACAATTAATAAGAAAAAACTTTTTGAATTGGTTGATAGAATGAAGAAACGAAAAATAAAAGTACCGTGGACCGCTCAGAGCAGAGTTGACGGAATAACGCCGGAGGTATTAAAAAAGCTTAAGGAGGGAGGATGCTGGCAGTTATTGATTGGTGTAGAATCTGCCGACGACAGGATGCTTAAAATAATGAATAAAGGCACTACAGTAGCTCAAAATACTAAAGCAGTTGAGCTTATGAAAAAATATAAGATGGGAATTCGTGCAGATTTTATCGTAGGAGTGCCGGGAGAGACAAAGGAAAGTCTCAATAAAAGTTTAGATTTTACCATTAAAAATGATTTGGACTATGTTTATTTTAATAAATTTGTTCCTTTCCCTGGTATAGAGTTGACCAGAGTATTGGAGAAAAAAGGTTATAAATTTGACGTTAGTAAGGGAAGCAGTATATTAGATATCCAGTCTAAAATGATATATCTCCCTGAGGGGTTAACAGAATCTGACTTTAGGGATTTTCTTAAAAAGGTCCATAAAAAATTTTATTTAAGGCCATCATATATATTAAAAAGACTTCTCGCTATAAGAACATTCGATCAGTTAATGGGGCATATAAAGGGATTTTTCGCTATTAAGGGCATTTAATTCCATAACAGGCATTCAATTTCCTTGATGACAATTCCATAAAAAAACTTGAAATGGAAAAGATATTCAAATCTTGATAAAAATTCTTTTGCGGTATAAAATTGCCGCGAATCCCAGCCAAATTAAAACATGAGTTAGAGCGTAGAAAAGCGACGCATTGGCTGGACTAGCCCATGGAGCAAATAGCTTCTTAAAAATATAAGTTTGCAAATTTATTGAAGAACCATCGGGTTGGGTCAGCGTCCATACATATATAAGCCGTTCAGCGAGACTGGAAAGCACATACACCACAATAGCATTTGTACCATAAATCACAAAAGGCAGTCCCCATCGCTGGTAACCTTTCAATTCAACAAGCCAGTAACATACACCAAGACAAATTGAGGCGATACCTGCCGTAAAAACAACATACGAAGGGCTCCAAAGGTTTTTATTAATAGGGAACCATATATCCATAATCAATCCCGCCGTGAAGCCCGCAATGCCGGAAATCAAAAGCAGGGTTGTTTTTTTCATATAATTTCCTGATGAGCATAACAAGTGACCTACTAAAACACCAAATAGAGTTGTAGATATAGCAGGTATAGTACTCAATAAGCCTTCGGGATCCCATGTGGGCTCTAACGTGTGACCATGCATAAGCAGGTTATCAATATAAGCAGCCAGATTTCCTTCACGTGTTAGCATACCGGCTCCATAACCGGGAACGGGTACGAATTTCATAAGCACCCAGTAGATAATTAGCAGAACTGCCGCAGTAGCAGCCTGCCCCCTGATTCGCAATTTGAGAACTATGAGCGATGAAAAGAAGTAACACAAAGCAATACGCTGGAGAACGCCGGGAATACGAATATCTGAAACAGAAAAAAAAGGAAAACTATTGATGAAAAGTCCGAATCCGAAAAGAATTGTCGTACGTATTATAATACGAATATATAGTTTCTTCCTGCTTTCTCCATGCGATAAACGATTGCCAAAAGAAAATGGTACAGCCACGCCGACAATAAACAAAAAGAAAGGGAAAACCAGGTCAGCAAGCGACCACTGATTCCATCTTGCATGTCTCAGGTGATAATAAATATTGTGAGGGCTGCCCTGGTTATTTACAAGAATCATCCCGGCAATAGTGATGCCTCGAAATATATCCACAGAACGTAGACGTTTTGGACCTGACAACTGAACCTCACCCGTTCTATTCAAAAATAAACCCCCTAATTATAAGGGTTTGATATAACAATTTTATAAGCTAACAGTTAACTCTTATAAAATTTTAAAAGGCTATTACAATCTCAAAAAAGCAGCAGTTCTTTTTAATTTTCCGGTAACTTTGACAAAATTTTAAACCCTATGATAAACTTCTGCTGTTATTAATGGAAACATATAAAAATTTTCTTCGCCACCGCCTTATCACTCCATTTACAGTTCTCTCAATAACCTTAATTGCCCTTCTAACTTATAGTTACATACTTGGTTATTTTTTTACAACTCCTGACGCCCTAACATTAATTGAGACAAGCCGAATCCAATCAGTTAATGATTTGACTAAAATATTTACCGAACCACTGATGAGCAAAACTAAATTTTTAGGATTAGCGAAATATTATCGTCCTATATCAACATTATCTTTTAGTTTAGATTACTTCATATGGAGGCTGAATCCCTTTGGTTACCACCTGACTGATCTGATTGTACATACTTTAGTCTCCATTTTCGTTTTCTTCCTGATACGGTCTCTAACAAACGGTAAACAGCTTCAGGCGTGGCTGGCTGCAGTTATCTTCGCCACCCACCCTATTCTTGCAGAGGTTGTTCCCGGTATTGCCCGAAGGCAGGACACGATAGCAACGTTATTTATGATTCTTTCTTTATTATTTTTTTTAAAACACCTTCGCTCTATATCCCATAAAAAACTGCTCCTGTTTTTTTCTATATTTTTCTATACATCCGCACTTGGAAGCAAGGAAATAGCTGTTATATTAGTACCATTGATTTTTGCCTATTTAATGATTTTTTCTTTTGACAAATCTTTCAAGAACAGACTAATTCAGGCCATAAAAAAATGCCTCCCTTATTTCCTGCTGACTTTTATGTTTCTTCTCTGGCGGACGCATATTTTGAAAGGTATAGGGGGACACCATGCTTTGCTCTTTAATTCACTTGGAATATTTAAGGTAGCACAGTCACTCTTTAAGGTTATTACAATTTATTTCATTGACTTACTATATCCTGTTGATTTCTTAATTTTTAATGTTTCATTCAATATTCTCAAACACACATCAATTTCTCTAATCGCTATATTCTCTCTCTTCATCATTCTGTTGTTCTATAGCCGGACAATATTCAAGACAGCGAATCATAATAGTAAAGGGACAATCAAGATCTTTAAAACACTACTTATAACATTGGTAATATTATCATTAGCGGGCATGCTGGCTTCCCCTTTAATCTCCCCTTTTATTAACCAGTTTATACATAAGGCAAACCTTGGCGAGAAACTGAAGCTTCTCACTAAAGCAATGGAAGTCAGGTATTCTTTGCCTCTTGAATTCGGCAGGGAAGATTTTATTTTAAGGTTATTATTTTTTACCCTTGCGTCTATCTCTACACTTTGCTTGATAATTACTCATCAGCGCGGTGACATAAGAAGCTTTTTTATCAATTCACCACATGGAAAACTGATAGGGTTTCTTTTAATCTGGTTGTTTCTGCCCCTTTGTGTTTACTTACCTACATTAACATTTACTCATCCTAATATATATAATTCAGTAATCCCTTTTAGCGCATTTTTGGCTGTCATTTTTATTGAAAACCTTCAATTTGTAATTCAAAAAATAAGAAAAAAAGAATTCATTAATCCTCCTAAGATATTAGGTTTAATAATAATAACCAGCTTGTTGATTTCCTCCATAACATATTCGCCTCTTGTAAGGAGATATAAAGATTGGGAAGCTGCATCCAATTTATATGTAATGTTTCTTGATAAGCTTTCCGGAATTGTTCCTGAATTGCCCAATAATACAATTATTTATATCTACAATCTTCCTCAGGTCATCTTTTCCTCAAAAGCCGGGATTCCTCGGGTTCAAACAGCTACTTATTTAACTGATTACTCCATTAAGTCATGGTTAGACCTGAATTATCCAAATAATACTATAGAAATTGTTGCAATCAACCGTGGCGGGGTTTATACAAACATATCGGAATTACAAATAGAAATGGTAGAAAACAAGAGAGTTGTGAATATTAACGTACTTGGCAAGAGAATTAAGTAATAGCAACTTCTAACTAACCCACTTCAAAAGTCAGTTTTTTTTATAATAATTATTATTATCCTCCACGACAAGGGCTGATCGTACTGATTGTAATTTGCAGTTAGACTTTTTAAGTTACTTGCTAACGATAATTTCCAGAAATCACACACCTTTCAAAACTGTTATAATAGTGAATATTACTATTGTTAATCAATAATGCAAATATAAAGAAGTTACATGAAATGGGGATTTATTAGGCAATACACAAGAAAAGGGACGAGATTATGTCTATAAAAATATTAGTGAAAAAATTGACAGAGTCGGGAATTATTAACGCCCTTGGTGACTATATCAGCATTCAGGACATTAATTTTAAAGTTATATATCAAAACAAGTGCCTCAGAGATATGATGGGGGATAGAGTCGGCGAATATTGCTACAAGGCATATCATGGGAGAGATAATGTTTGTGAAGGATGTCATCTTGCTATGTCTTTCAAGGACGGCATGATTCATACAGTAGAACGATCAAGAACGACAGAAAATGGAATAATGTACTCCGAAAATACTGCGTCAGCATTAAAAGATTCAACTGGAAAAATCATTGCAGGGGTTGAAGTAGTTAGAGATATTACCGCGCGCAAGCTTGCAGAGAAAGCATTACAAAAATCCCGCGATGAGTTGGAAAACCATGTTAGAAAAAGAACTATAGAACTTGAAGAAAGCAATATCGCTTTAAAAGTATTATTGAAGCAGCGGGAGCGGGATGAGAAGGACTTCGAAAATAATATTTTATCTAATATTAAGCATTTGATTTTCCCCTATATAGAAAAACTGAAAAAGAACAAGGCAATATCAGATGAGCTTGTTTATTTGAATATTCTCGAATCGAATCTTAAAGATATAGTTTCTCCTTTTTCATCTATACTATCATTCCAATACTTAGATTTTACCCCAAAAGAAATTCTGGTAGCTAACCTGATAAAGGAAGGTAAACAGGACAAGGAAATAATGGAAATTCTGAACATCTCAATAGAGACAGTCAAATCTCATCGTCAAAATATAAGAAAAAAACTTGGCATTTATGGGAAAAGAACCAATCTGAGAGCAAAGCTATTATTTTTAAATAAATAGCCAGTTAATATCCCCTATTTATAGTTAAATATCCCTACTTTTTATTAACCCTCCTATCATTCATAATAGTTTTATCAAGAAAAAGTCCCCTATTTAATTAACAAGAGGGCGCTAAGAATGACAAATAATCGGGTTTTTCATGTTATTAGTTTTACATTGCTTCTATGTATTTTTTTTGTTATCGGGGAAATTTCTTTTCTGTTACTAAAACCGCAAAAAACTTATTCGGAATTATTGGAATTGGCCAATGATATGTGGACGACTTCTGAGTTTCATAAATATGAATTAAAGAAAAACTATGTATGCAAGTATCCGTCAAATGAATTCCCGGGGAAATATGTAACAATAACGACAAATAACCTTGGATTGAGAGGTGATCATGACATCACTTATGATAAGCCAAAAAATATAAAAAGAATTTTAATAATAGGTGATTCTTATACATTTGGGGCATTTGTTGAGACCCGGAAGGCATATCCACAGATGTTAGAACATATAATGGAGAAACTTGATTCCAATTATGAAGTTATTAATGCAGGCTTTGGAGGGTTTAATGCTGATGATATTTATGTATGGTTAAGAAATGAAGGAGTAAAGTTCAATCCTGACATTATAATTTACGGATTTTTTATTGGAAATGACCTGGGCATAAACAGGAATCACTGGATTCTTGACGGTAACGGACTTCCTGTCATGGCAAATAAAAATATAAAATTGCCCAAGTATGTGGACGAATTTGGGAGAATAAGAGTCAATGTTGATTTTATAAAGGAGGATGATACGGTTGGATATGAATATATATACAAAATACCTCTGCTGAGAGAAAGTCATTTTTTTATAGCAGCGGGTAAGTTAACTCAAAAGATTTATGATCATTTCTCCAGTAAAATAACTTCATCTAAAACATATGAGGTTCCTTCAGGGCTTTCAGTAGCAACATTTCCTCAAATCTTTGGCGATGATGCATATCGTTTTAGAGAGAAATATAAAGCATATTACAAAATTATGGATCAATACGTTCCACCCCTTGAAGAACGAGAAAAATTTTTCCATGAGCTTGTTCTGGGAATGAATAAAATAGCAAAGGATATAAATAGTGATTTTATGGTCTTAATGATTCCCATGAATTTTCAGGTTGAACCGGAGTATTTTTTGCCGTTTTATTTTAAAGAACCCGGGGAGAATAAGGAAATTTTGAATGGCACCATTAGTCTAAAGAGAGATTTTTTTAAAGAATTATCTCAATATCTTGAGAGTAACAACATAAAATATATTAATTTACTGAATGAAATGAGAGAACATTCCGATAAGTATTACCCAAGAAGCCGCGAAATGCATTTTAATACAAAGGGTCATGAATTTACTGCAAATGTAATTTATGAGTATTTAGCAGACAATAAATACTGGTATAAAATAAATTAGATTCATGTAGTATTCCATGGATTTGATAAATCCTGAATTTTAAAAATACTGATAAAGCGGGTTAATAGAATTATGGCATCTGGCATATCATCATATTGGAAAATATTTCGCCTCATATTTACAATCTTTTCGCTATACATTATGGGAGACGCATTTTACCGATGGGATGGTGTTAGATACTATGCGACATTCTTTGAATTTTTGCCAAGTATAGCATTAGTAACCATCCTATGGAGCATTACTGCTGCTTTTGCCGCCATAATTCTTTATCTGATAGTAAGACTTCTACTGCTAACCAAATGGAACGTAAAGGCAGAAGATTTACTTATATTTTTAGGTTGTTGCGTATTGTTAGTGATATTGCTATATGCCAATAGCAAATGGATATTCAAGAATATAGAAATGACATACTACAAAAAGATTTTACTAACTATGGTGGTAGTCCTCGCATCAATATTTCTGACACGGTTGTTTCGTAATAAATCTGAGCGATGGATAAGCATAATCTCCGAACGAATTACTCTATTGGTTTGGTTATTTGGAATATTTGTAATACTCTCTATACCGTTAGTAGCATATCATACATGGTGGAAGGAAACAGGCAGGGTAATATCTCAAAAAATCCAACATTCTGAATTAGACAAAAAGCGACCTAATATTATATTAGTTACCTTTGATGCCCTGACTGCACAGGATATGTCTGTTTATGGCTATCATAGGCTTACAACGCCTTTTATCAATGAGTGGGCGAAAAACGCTTCATTATTTTTAGGTGTTAAATCTGGAAGTAATTTTACCACTCCAACATGTATGAGCCTTATGACAGGCAAGAGATTATGGACACATCAAACATATTGGGTTGAGAGAGCTTATGGTAGAGAAAGCACGGAAAATATACCGCATCTGCTTAAGAAAAATGGTTATTCAAATATAGCCCTTCAGCAAATTCACTATGCTTCAGTAAAAAAAATGGGTATGTCTAATAGTTTTGATATTGTACTCGGTCCGGAAAAGTTAAGTTCTTCTACCTCTATATATAAATACATTGACAACATGCTCTATCAAGCATTTGGTGAAAAGATTATATTATATAATTGGATTATAAAAGAAGATTTTATTTCCTTTAAATTTTTAAATAAAATTTTGCTTGATTCTTCTCAGACTATGGTGCCGCCTGAGAAAGCTTTTAATAAGTTCTTAGAAATTTTCGATAATGATTTTTCAGAGCCATTTTTTGCATGGATTCATGTATATCCTCCTCACGACCCTTACTTGCCGTTCAAACCATATATGGGGATGTTTAATTCTTCACCAGCATTGAGGACAACGAACAGCCAGATGAAAATTGATAGGTATCGAAATTTCCCACAAGAAAAACAACCAACTGTTAATACGCTGAGAGATCGATATGATGAGTTTATTAGATTTAGTGACAAACAATTTGAAGATTTCATTACACAGTTAACAATCCGGAATAAATTAAAAAACACAGTGATTATCCTGTCTGCAGACCATGGCGAGAGTTTTGAACATAATTACTTGGGACATGGTGGTACCCATCTTTATGAACAATTAACACATATTCCTCTTATTATTAAGGAACCAAACCAAACCAAAGGCAAAATTATTAATAACTTGGTAGACCAGGTAGATATTACTTCTACAATTCTGGAGTTAGCTCAAATACCAGTGCCATCATGGATGGAAGGTCGTTCTTTAGTGCCGCTTTTGAGAAGTGAAAAACTTCAACCAATGCCGGTATTTGCTATGAGTTTGGATAGTAATGTCAGCGGAGAGGAAATTACTACAGGAACCATTGCCGTCTGGGAAGGTGACTACAAGTTTATATACTACCTTGAGAGTAATAAATCTCTGCTCTTTAATCTCAAGAAAGATCCTCAGGAACTTATTAATATTTTTGACAAAGAACCTGAAATAGGACAACATCTACTCAGTATTATTCGGGTAAATCTTGAAAAAGCTAATGAAAAAATAAGAAAAAGAAAATAATAGTCTTAAATATTATGCTGACAATTATATTAAGTTCTCTGATTTATACTATTTTAATGTGAATTAAATAATATCATAAATTTGTAAGTAATGATGATTATAAAAGATTTGGTACAAAATTGTTATTTTGAAACAATAAATCCCTCGAACTTGTACTTAATAAAGAATAGTAAGAGAAGGATAGTAAAAATAATTTTGAAGTTTTATAAGGGTTAGAAAGTCTTGTATCTTACATAAGCTCATTGATGAACACGGCAATCAGACGGTAGATTTTGGCCCCTCTTTTCTGACAAGAATTGAAAAGGGGCCTATTGTTTGCTTAGGTTCGTAGTGTTCAATTATATATTCATTTAACACAGGAGCCCATATTCTTCGTTTCTGCACCTCTAATGTTAATTCTGCAATTATTACTCTGACTTTCTTTCCCTCCAATAGCCTTATTACCTCTTTTTGTCTTTCCTCCGATTTCAGATATTCTCCAATAAAGGCATACTTTTCAAGGGGCTGCCGTCCTGTAACAAAATGGTATAACTGGTAAGAACCAGGGAAAGTAAATATGTATTCACCCTCCTTTGTTGAAGCTTTTATAACATCTGTTATTTTGTTAAAGTTGTCCGCATACTTATATGTTGTATACACATGTAATCTGGGATCGGACATGAAAGCAGGGTTCGAAAAGCGTATAAGGAAGGAACCATTCATAAATACCTCAGGGATAATACAGCTAAAAATTATAAAAGGCACAAGCAAGGCGTTTAATCCGCCAAGTGACGCTGAATATATCATACGAAGTTTTTTTAGATAGTTATTTTTATTGTTAAAATACCTTGCAGTGAGGTATACATCAACGATTAAGACAGGGGGTAAAATCATGCCGACTCGAGCTACTCCCGGATACATAATAACCTGATTTAAGGTCATGCATCCAAATAAAAGGACAATGAAAAGTTTTTTGTCTTTTTCATTAAAATCACGGAAACCCTTTGTGATTATAATTGAAATTATAATCAAGCAAATAAAAAAATACAGGACGAATGGGAAAGATGCGCCTATATACTTTTGAATTGTTATCAGGTTCAATGAAAATATCTGGCTTACAGGGGGAAGATCAAAGTATAGGCTTTTCATGGCAGCAGAATACCCAAAAGTCTGCCGATAAGCTTCCTTTATTGCCGAGTTTGAGAGAAGATATAATGCCAAAGGAGTAATGCCTATTATAATTCCAATACTAAAAGAAAAAATATTTTTTAAAAGGGGAATTCCCCCCTGCCCCCTTTTAGAAAAAGGGGGTAAGGGGGAATTTGAAGGGGCATTTTCGAAATAATCAATTTTTTTGGTGTCACGTGACATTAATTTCATGAATTCAACGATTACGAACGCTATAAGAAAAAACCCAAACAAATCAACTCTGAAGAGCAAGGTGATACTTGCTGCAATACCTGAAATAAAATAAAAAACCTTGCTTTTTGCAGACAGCATTTTTATGAGAATAAGGATGTCCAGAAGCAAAAAGAAAACAAAAAAACTTTTGTGTAAGACGCCGGGAACAAACCATAACAATAATGGCAATATGAGAGCCATCCTGCGTGATACAAACTCGATGCCAATCAGGTAAATAATAAGACAGTTAAACGCCCGCAGAATACTCCATCCAATCATAGCAGATGAAAGTGATACTCCCAGTAATTTAAAGAACATTGCTGAATAAAGGTATATTCCCGGGGTATATAATATGCTGAAATCCCTGTAAAAAACCTCTCCCCGTAAAAACCGTTCAGCCCCTACAGATATCATTCCCCAATCGCCTTCTATAACACCATAATTGGCATAGCTTAAATAATAGAAGAGCGACAGGATAAAAACAACGAAGGAAGAAGTAATTTCTTTTTTAAAATTTCTATCTTCAGTCATTCTAAAATAAACTTAATCCAGAAATCTGCTGCGTCTTAAGCCGGGATATCAGTCTATACGCCAACTATTACATTATCAAAGCGCATTATAATTTTCCATCTTGCCATAATCTTTGATATCGTAAAAAATAAAAAGCCCAATCCAAAAAGCGATGTTCCTATTAAATGCAAATGCGATGAAGAAACAAAGTTCTATCTATCACATATTAATAAAACATTCAATTAAATTTATAAATAAACAATTTTTCAAATCTGATCATTTTTTCAAACATTATTTTATATCGCCAACCTAAATCACTTGCAATTTTCAGAACACGTTGTGAGTCAGCTAATGAAGAATAAACCATTTGAACATAACCGGACGGTTTAAGATAATTCCTTGCTTCCTTGAAAAATCGATTAACTAAACTTTTATTCGGATCGTTTAACGCGTGATCAAATATACATTTAACAGGACCTTCCATATATGGTGGTGTAAAAAGTATGACATCAAATTTATTCTCAAGCGTTAATGGTGAAAAAAGATCTCCTTTATAAATTGTAATCACATTTTCTAACCCATTGTATTTAATATTTTCCATTGCACAGTGAACCGCTTCTGGATTTATGTCAATCCCTATGACTTTATGTGCTTTTTGACCCGCAGTTATGGCCTGAATGCCTGACCCGGTTCCCATATCTAATACATCGTCTTTTGACGTAACAGATATATGTTCGGCCATGAACTGACTCGTAAAGTAGAATTTAGGATTGAAAACATTTTTGGTAATTATGTATGTTTTTCCTAGGACAATTAATTCATGAGGCCCATAATTTTGCACAAGTTTTATTATGAACCTATCTATTTTCTGTTTTAAGTATCGCATACTAAAAAATCAAATATAAAAAGGTCACAGCCAATACTCATTCATGTCCGGCGTGTTCTGCGGAATATTTGCCTTTGCTGCAAACCTCAATGCTATCTTTAGAATTATTCCTATAATATGATAAAAAGTTTTCAGCAATTAAGATGGTTTTTTTAGGATGTCTCGTAAAAAGGTTATTTTCTTCTTTGCTGTTCATTTGTAATGCATTTCATCGCTAAGCAATTATTTATACCGTTACTCATTCATGTCCAGCAGAATATTTGTCTCTGACGCAAATCTCAATGTTGCCTTTAGAATTATTCATATAAAAGGACAAAAAGTTTTCGGCAATTAATTTATGCCCTGCCTCATTCCAGTGCACATCTCCCTGAATAAACAGTTTCTCTAAAATTAATATATTATCACTTTCTCTATTCACCTTTATAAAACATGGGAAATAATTCAAAAAACCAACATCTCTTTTTTTTGCCCAATTTTTCCAAAAGACAACTTGAATTGAGTTCAAATCATTATTTATTATCTGATCCGGCCATGGATAAACAGCAATAGTTAATTTAATTTCATGCTGTCTTAACAATTTAAATAATAAATCCATATAAAAAGCTGTCTTGTCTAATCCGTCTTTTCCATATTCCTGAAACAATTTATCGTCAATCGTCCACCTGCTTCTCTGCTTATTGATACCATATTTGTTATCATGTTGTTGCTTTTGTTTCACAGTATCAATGGGCAAGATAAAATCACGAAGTTTATTTAAAGTAAAATATACGAGGAGAGTATTATTCCTTATAACATTTTCAATTAATTGTTTTTTGCTTTTTTTATTTATTTCATTTTTATCATTTTTTTTATGTTCTTTATCTTCTGCAGTATCTTGATTTGTTGATTTGTAGTAAAAAAATTCATCTCCAATGTCTGACATATCAATGAACACAAACAATTCGTTAAATTTCAAACCAACATCTTCAATCAAATATTTTATCTTTTTCCAATAAAGACTGGGGCAGTATGAACAGACAGCCGCATTTAGAACTTCTATACCTTCCTGTGACAGCTTATTCGAAATTATTCCCACAAATGTATCTTGATACTCTACTCCAAGACCTTCTGTGAACGAATCTCCAATAAAAACAATTCTATAATTATTTGATTTCAAGGGCGTATCTATTACGTTTCTATTTCTAAAGCCCAACGAATCAGTTGAAATTGAATATCTTCTATTTCCCCAGATTGCATTCTTTACAGAAATGTTTTTCTTGAAATCGTGATGATAAATGCTCGAACCGGTCCTACAAATTTTATCAATGCGTTCTGCCTCTTTCTCCATGCGTTCTGCCTCTTTCTGTGCTCGTGAATAAAAGGGATATCCAGAAATAGCTTTGTATACATTAGCGGCGGTAACGTCAAGCGCTGTAATTACCAAAATTATTGCTGCAATTATTGTTACTTTAGGATTTTTTTCAAAGAAACTTCCTTTTTCTTTTTTTGTACTCATTTTAGCTTATTCTTACGTCAAGCATGTAATTATTTGATAACGGGAACAGTGGCTGAATTTTTTCGAAAATAAATATCCGGAAAATAATAAAAATAAAGGTACCGCAAATTTCGAACCCTGTAATCACGTAAATAAACCTTGATATACCATCAAAAGGGATTGGTATGGATGCAAATAACCGCCAATATGGCTAATACTCTCAACGAATCAAAACTACTAATACGCATTAAAGGGGAATGCCCTGATTTTTTCACTGATTAATCTTTGGTGAACTATTATCCGTTGGTACATAAATAAGATCGGGCCTTGTCTTGGTTCCGATAATAGGAATAAAAACAGTCTCATCGTTAAAAATTTTCTCTTTCAGGGTATAATTTTTAATAATACGAGGCTGTAGATTACAGGTTTCAACTGAATCAATGATAACCGCGCTAAATTTTTTTTCTTCCAATGCCTGGTCAATTTCAGCATATAGTTTGGCTTTGATATCGGCATGTTTTATATTATTTGTAAAAAAAATATCTCTCGCTCCCATTATATTTGCGTAACTTCTTTTGCCTGCAAGCACTGACAAATAACCATGATCAAAAATAAAAATGTCTCCTTTTATCTGGGATATTTTTTTTATAAATTCCCTGCCGGCTTCTAAATCTTTACTGCTTGGAATCTGATTAAGAGGATTATAAATAAGTCTGTCTGAACTAAATTGTACAATACAAAAAAGGTATATAAGAATTTTTATTAAACTTCTTTTATCCATAGATATCGTTCGGCTCATTTCCAATAATTTATTTAATCCCAGCCCGAATAAAACAGACATGACAGCATATGCTGGGAACAAGACATTAAAAAAACCTATGCGATAACGTGAGTACCACGATGCCATAAACGTGCCCAGGGCTGTTAGGAAATAAAAGAGAAAAGTTTTTTTATTTGACTCTAAAAGCTCGGAAAGCAGGTAAAATATACCTATAGAAAATGCAATGCCCATGGGCATAATGATATCTTTTGGCCAGAAGGAAAGAAGAATTTTATTATCAACAGGCGTCGTTCTTGGCAATTCAAAAACATAAAAATTGAACCATCCGTCATAATAATAATTCAGGAGGAGGCTCCCAAATCCCACAATCATAACTATAGGAGTTATGAAGGAAAAGGCCAGGCGCCTGTTTATCAAAATACAATAAAGTATAACAGGCAATGAGATGACCAACGCTGTTTGCTTCGTTAGAAAAGAGAGAGAAATTAATACCCCGGCAAGAAAGTAAGACTTTTGAGACTCATTAAATTTAACTATATACAGGGCTGCTAATAAAAAGAAAAGAAATAATGAGTCTACCCTTCCAATATCAAATGAAGCGCCGCTTAAATAAAATGTAGCTATAAATAAACAAGATGCAAGAAGACCGGAAAATCTGTCTCCTGTATCTCGTTTAACCATAAGATAAATAATTAAGGAAGATCCCAGAGATGAAGCAACAGATATCAATCTGAGAGGCAAAAACCCAATACCGATAATCTTGGATAGTAAAGCTGACAAATAAAAATAAAGAGGGGTATATATAGATGGCACAAATTCTAAAGACGGCCTGACATAGTATTTATATCCAGAAAGAATCCTATTTACATGATCTACATAAGCCCCTTCTAACCACATTAATTCAAACGGATACCTTATACGGAAAAAAACTACAATCAGATAGAGAATAATATATGAGAACGCACCTGCAAACAATACCCATTTAAGAAATTTTGATATTTGATCTAATAAATTATTTTTCATAATCTATAGTAACATATCTTCTGTTCTCTATTAAAAAAGCCTATTAAGTGCAAGTTGAGATTTATTTAGATTTAATTATCTAACAAATTATTATCTATCAAATACTTGTAAATTACATTTACAGTAAATTCATGACCCTTTATATTGAAATGCATTTCCCCATTTCTCGGAAAATATTTATCGGGTCCTTTTTTCATCTCGTTCAGTAAGTTGATGTATTTTATATTATTATTCTCCGAATATTGAGATAATTCTTTAAAAAAATCTCTCTTTATACCAAAAGTACCAGCTAAAATTTCTCTATTTTCATCCGGCTCCTTAAAATAAAAAGGTAAAAAATATTCCGGTTCCACTTGAAAATTAGTCGGGATCATTAAGATTATAAAATCACTATTTATATCCTTTGCTATTTTATTCATTCCCAACACAAGCTCATGGAAATATTTTTCTCGTTCTTCAAGGGGTGGAACGTATTGATCCATAATTTCGTAATATGTTTTATATTTGTCTCTAAAACGATATGCATCATCGCCAAAGATTTGAGGAAACATTGCCACTGAATATCCGGGAGGAATCTTGTATGCTTTAGATGGATATATTTTACTGCAGAAATATTTATAAACCTTTTCGGTTATCTTCCCTAAAGCTATAAAAAAATGACTTTCTCTTAATACAGGTATCTTGTATATATATTCGTATCCGACTGTATCAGTAGTCATTACAAAATCAGCATCATCTCTTCTTCTGCCAAATTGATCCACATACGTGCCGAATTTTTTATTCTTATCTATCCTTATAGGAAGTCCGTTACTATCAAGAATCCAGTGATTCCTGTTTATATTTAAGTCATTCCCGATATAAAAACCTAAAATTACAATATCAGGTTTAAATTTTATTCCTACATTTCTTAGCCATACATACTCTTCATCAGTATTAAATCCTCCAGCATATCCTGCATTAATAACTTCATACTTCGAACCATGTTTCTTTAATAATTGCTTTAACACATAAGGATATGCCTCCCAACTTTCAACAAAATAACCAAACGTATAGGAATCACCTATTATTAAAATCCTTTTTATATTTTTTGGTTTTTCAAAAGTGGTTTCATCGTCTCTCAATCCAAGTTTATTGGTTTTTACTGTCACATACTTTCCAGGAAATTCATTTGATGGATACTTGCCTATATAGTTTTTCTTCAATTCTATTTTATTAAATTCTGAAGGCGCCCACATATCACTAACGAGTGCCAAAAATTCTGAATATGTTTTTTGCGGTTTTATTACTCGAACAGCAATTTCTCCTAAAGTAAAAAAAATACTTAAGAATAATATAAAACTAATAACATAGAAAACCGTTTTTTTACCATTTGTCATCTATTAATTTCCTCGCCCCTTAAAATATTATATAAAATAAACACTTAAAAAATTATCACCAGAAGTATCCACCGAATGTTTGCATAATAATGGTCTGTGTACCTGCTGCGCTGACAAGAAAGCGGAGTAAAGGCTCGTCAATGTTTCTTAATGGGAACAGAAAGTAGGGATAAATGAATAATAATATTCTTACTCCTTCTCCTGTATATAAACCTCCAATTAAAAAAAAGACAAGTACCGGCATAATGCCTGCAAGGAATATTGAACTGACGTCGTCATGCAAATCAAATACCCGTAATTTCAGATATGACGGGCGTAATAATATGGCAGAAATACCAAATGACAAGAATATAGCAATCATTGTTACATTCTCCATACGCGTCATTACATACGCAAGTGGATTACTCAAAAGTAAACTTTTGGGCTCCAGGTTAGATGCAGTTAAAAATGCTTGTATATGGTTATATTCGTAAAAATGAAGCATAAAAAAATGCGTAAAGATCATCACTATTATTGCAATAAAAAGAGTTAGCAATATACCATGATTCCTATTAATGATGAGTTCTCTCAAAGCAACAAAACCCGCGGTCGCAAATAAGAATAAGGCAAGAAATGTGAGCAAATTCGAGAGGATAATACCGGCTATAAATAATAACATCCAGCGTATATTACCTCCGCGCTTGATAATCATAATCGCCCCAAGGAGAAACATAGTACTTAAGCCGGCAATAACACCGTCTAAACTTACTGCGCTATAAATGTTATAAGCTGGAATAACCGAAAATAGCAAAGCAAACAGAGAAGATTGCTGTTTTGATAATCCAAGTACTCTCATAATTTGAAAAATTAATATTATTGATAAACTTGACAAGAAAACGAACGAGCCTGCAATAATTGGAAGACTGTTATCTGAGATTTTAAGAATGAAATAATAGATCAATATCGCAAAGGGCGGATGCGTCCGTGTATGTTTTAATAAATGGACTTGCTGCATGTTAAAGCTGTTAAGCCATTCACGCCAATCAGTTATTTTAATTGCTTCATGGTAGTATTGTTGATAGTAAGGAACGTCCAGATAGTAAAAGGGAGCGTTAATAGGTCTATAAAAAGCTTCCTCAACCCCGCCTTGTGCAAGATTACCAAGCACAATCAAAATAAGACCGGCGAACCACACATGAAGTACATTGAAGTGCTCACTATATTTTAGCGATATAAAAAATGCTATCAGGAATAATACAGTATATGGCAGGCCTGAAAAAAGAATCCTTGGACCGTAAAATTCAGAAAAGGGGAAAAAATCTGGTGTTCCAGTGCTAAGCCCTGCTGTTTTCAGCATGAAATTTATAAAAGCTATTATTATCCAACCAATAATTAATATAAGCATTGTACCAACGGGACGTCTTATAAAATTACGTGCATGCTCAGGGAACTTGGAATATAAAATGCCCGACGACAGCAAAAGACAGCCAATGAGTAATGATAACCCCCTTAGCTTGTGTATACGTTCATATCCTTCAGGAGAAATAACATGATCAGTTGAGATGTAATTTGCGAAAAATTCTGGAGAAATTATGATGGCACTTAGGATGCCAACAATTCCAGCAACTGTAATGCCCCGAATTAATAACTTGTTTTGCTTATTCAATCTCTACCTTTTTAGACTTAAATATCTTTTACTTAATAAATATCATATCATTGCTTTTGGGGAATATAAATATATTCAGGTCTCGTCTGCATACCAGTCACAGGTAAAAATACAGTCTCGTCTTCAAATATTTTCTCCTGTCTGACATAGTATTTTTCCATATCAGGAGGATACCATGGTTCAACGGAATCAATGATAATTGCGCTAAATCTTTTCCCCCTCATAGCTTCTTTAATCTCATCAATTAATTTATTTTTAATAATCGCATGTTGTTTACTTCTCGTTTTCAAAACATCTCTCATTCCCATTTGATGTGCATAACTTTTTTTACCAGCCAGAAGAGGCAAATATCCATGATACGGCACAAAAACTTCACCTTTAATTTGTGCTACTTTATCAATAAATTCCCTGCCTGCTTCTAAATCCTTCTGAGTTGGAATTTGGCTGAGAGGATTATATATTAGACTTTCTGAGCTAAACTGTACGATGCAAGCAAGATAAATAAAAATTTCCAATAAATTTCGTTTATTCTCCTGCAGAGACTTAATAAATTCTAAAAACGTATGGAATCCGAGCCCGAACAGGATAGATATTATGGCATAAGCTGGTAATAAAACATTAGAACCCCCACCTCCGCGATACCGAGAGAACCATACTCCTGCTAACATACCAGAAGCTGCTAAGAAATAAAAAAGAATATTTTTTTTATTTGAATTTGAAAATTGAGACAGCATATAAAATATAGATATGCTAACTGCAATAAATAGAGGTTTCTTTATATCCGTAGACCAGAAAAAAAATAAAGGTCTTTTACTTATAGGGGTTGTTCTTGGCAGCTCAAAAACATAATAATTATACCATCCGTCATGCATGTAATTTAGGAAGAGATTGCTTAAGCCTATAATTGCAATCGTAGTCCCTATAAAGAAAAAGGCAGGCCGCTGATTAGAGAGAATACAATAAAGTATTAATGGCAAAGAAATTACTAATGCCGTTTGTTTAGTTAGAAAAGAAAGCGATATGAATACCCCTGCAAGAATGTATGATTTTCCCGAGGTCGAGAATTTAACTAAATAAAGCGCCGTTAATAAGAAAAAAAGAAAAAGCGAATCCACCCTTCCAACATCAAACCAGGAACCGCTTAAACGGAAAGTTGCCGCAAACAAACAAGATGCAATAATGCCTGAAAAGGTGTTCCCGGTTTCACGTTTCACTATAAGATAAATGATTAAGAAGCTGCCCAGAGATGAAATAAAAGACACAAGTCTCAGCGGTATAAATCCCGCGCCAGTGATAACAGATACCGCAGCTGAAACATAGAAAAAAAGAGGAGTATAAATAGATGGCACAAATTCCAATGATGGACTTACATAATACTTTTGTCCGGAAAGTATTCTAAGTACATGATCTACAGCAGCTCCTTCTTCCCATTCAAGTTCAAATGGATATTGAATGCGAAGAAAAACAATAGTGAGATACGCAGCAATATACAGGATCCCGCCCGTTAATAATGTATACCTAAAAAATTTAGTTGTCCGATTTAAAAAGTCAGTTTTCATTCTGAGAAAAAGTAAGTTAATAATTTTAATAATTTTAACATAAGAGAATATTTTTTATGGTTAAATTTTAAGGACCCTGAAGATAAATTTTTGTAAAAAGACAGGTAAAGATTGACCTCCCTAACGTTTTGCTGCTTATTTCGGCAATTTGGGATTGTAATTACTCTATTTTTCTTGTTAAAATTAAATTGATAACGAAAAGCAATTCCTTATCACTTTTTCCAGTTATAATTATGAAGGAAATTTATGCCCATACCTTAGCATTATAATGTTTAATGAATAATCAAGGATGAATTTATTATTTAATGTAAGAACTATCATGAAAGAGAAAAATGAAAGTTTTACTTATTAAACCATATAACATATCTGACCATATCCAACCCTGTTTGGGTCTGTTGTATTTGGCATCCCAGATTAGGAAGGAACATGATGTTGTGATTCACGACTGTATTAAAGAAGGTACCACTATTGAGGGGATAGATAAAATCGTAGAAAAGCATGCTCCTGATTTAATTGGCATTCAATGTTACACTTACGATACGCCAAATGTATATAAAATTTTGAAAAGGTTAAAGGAAACTTTTCCTGAAAAAATCACTGTTGTTGGGGGTGCGCATATTTCAGCAATACCACAAGAAGCATTTTCTAATTTTCAACCTTATGCCGACTATGGCTTTAACGGCGAGAGTGAAATTGGTTTCCCGAAATTTTTAAGGGCATTAGAACAGAAGAAGGAGGATTTATCAAACATTGAAGGGTTAATTTGGCGGGATAAAAACGGAAAAACCTTTTTTAATTCTCCTGTGTATGTCCAGGATCTCGATTCTTTAGGATTTCCAGCCTGGGATTTGATGCCTCCCGAAACATATCCTGAGTCACAGCATGGAGCTTTTTTTGAAAAATTTCCTATCGCCCCTATAATCATCACGAGAGGATGCCCTTATGCTTGTACATTCTGTTCCGCTCCAATTCTATCAGGGAAAAAAATAAGACACCATAGCGTTGAGTATACACAAAACCATATTCGTTTACTTTATGAAAGAGGTGTTCGTGAAATACATATTGTTGACGATAATTTTACGTTTGATAAAGATTTCTGCAAACAACTTCTAAGAGGGATTATTGATTTAAAGCTGGATATCAGTTTGGCAACACCCAATGGAGTTAGAATGGATTGTTTAGATGATGAAACCATTGAGTTAATGAAGGAAGCAGGACAGTATCTTATAACAGTATCAGTAGAGTCTGGTTCAGATAGAACTTTAAAAAGAATGAGGAAAGGGACTACCGTTGAAAAGATTCGGAATAATATTAAAAAAATCAAAAAACATGGTTTACCAATTGCCGGTTTCTTTATTTTGGGTTTTCCTGATGAAACTCGTGAAGATATTGAAGCGACAATTCAATTTTCAAGAGAATTAGGTCTAATTCGCGCTAATTTCTTTACTTTTCTTCCATTGCCCGGAACGGAAATTTATTATAATTTAATTAAATCGGGAGAAATAGATAAAGTTGATTGGAATAATTTTCTATTTATGACTGCTCCATATACCCCTAAGGGGATGTCGCGTGAAGAGCTACTAAAGTTTAAGAGAAAGGCTTTTGTATCTTTTTATCTTAACTGGAAAGTTCTTATAAAAAATATTTTGGCTATTAAATCTTTTAATCATTTTAAGTTCCTTCTTAAACGATTTTATCATTGGGTTTTAATGCGTCCCGGCAGCGGTCATGTAACGAATTGATTTAATTATACATGCGTTCTTAAGAATATAATATGTTAAAAACTTCATTTTTAATTCTTATTTAATTCTTACATTCAATCAATGTCGAAATGCAACACAAGAAGATGAAATCGAGGTTATGATTTATCAAAGCCTCAATGTCTGAGAGGAAGAAACAGTATGTGTGTTGCCATTTTGCTTATATTTCTATTATAATAATTTATTAATAAAATCTTTGCAACTTTAAACAATAATTGATTAAATTCTCGGAGAAAAAATAAAAGTTTAATTAATGAAAAAAATTATTGTATGCACTACTATATACGACTCGCCTGAATTAAAAAAATATGCCTCATTAAAAGGTTGGGAGTTTGTTATCGTTAATGATTTAAAAACTCCCGAACTTAAAATCAAGGACGCTGTAGTACTCACCGTAGAAGAACAGAAAAAACTTGGGTACAACATCTGTAAGATTATTCCATGGAACAGCATACAGAGAAGAAACATCGGCTATATTTACGCTATGGCAAACGGCGCAGATATAATCGCAACAGTAGATAATGATAATCTTCCTCTTAAAAACTGGGGTTTCCCCCTCCTGAGTAAAACAACAAATTTAAGAGTCGTTGAAGAGCCTGATTTTTTTGATATTGTCAGATACGTAACCGACGACGTGATATGGCATAGGGGTACTTTATACGAACGGGTAAATGAAAAAATACAATATAAGATTGTAGAAAAACCTGTTAAAACAGGCGTTCAGGCAAACCTCTGGCTTAATGACCCTGATACTGACGGCATATGCAGATTGACACGAAATGTAGAATTAGGAAAGGAAAAGATTGCACGTTTTAACGACCATCTTTGTGTCGGAAATGGAGTCTTTTCGCCATATAACAGTCAGAATACAGCATTTCTAAGGGAGTTCCTTGTCGCTGCGCTATTGCCCTTTGGAAGTTATTTCAACAGGATGGATGACATATGGAGTTCTTATTTAACGGAAAGATTACTATGGGAAACCGATTATCATATTTCTTTTGGAAGCCCTTCGGTCAGGCAGGACAGGAATCCGCATGATATATGGAAAGACATTGATGGTGAAATTGCATTTTCTGCCAAATTAAACAACTTACTTAAATTCCTCAGATCCATCACCTTTAAAACAAAAAATACAATTGAAAACTTTATTTATCTCAGTGAAAAAATTGAAAAACAAGATTTCGCTCCCCCAAATTATTCTGAACTCTGGAAAAGATGGATTAAAGATTTTGAAAAATATTTCTAAAAGAATATCTTCATAATAGAAAGGACAAATTATTCATATGGATAAGGTTTACTCAATAATAGGACTCGGTAAACTGGGCGCCAGCATGGCTGCCGCCATTGCAAGTAAAGGTTTTGATGTAATAGGTGTGGATATTAACCGCAATGCAGTGGACCTGCTTAATGCTGGCCATGCACCGGTACAGGAAACCAATCTGGAAGAGACTATCGCAGCCAACAAGAACCGGTTACGCGCCACGCTAAGCCATGAGGAAGCCATTTTAAATTCTGATACATCCTTTGTAATAGTTCCAACACCAAGTGATGAACGCGGGGCTTTTTCATTACAATACGCGGCATGGGCATTCCGCAAGATCGGCCAGGCATTATCAAAGAAAAATGGTTACCACAATATTGTTTTAACAAGCACTGTACTGCCAGGTTCAACACGTTACGGTCTGCTCCCCATCCTCGAGAAGGAATCCGGGAAGGTCTGCGGCAGGGATTTTGGACTATGCTACAGCCCCGAGTTCATTGCCCTCGGCAGCGTAATCCGCGATTTTCTTAATCCCGACTTCACTCTGGTAGGTGAATTTGACGAACGTTCAGGGAGCACGTTGGAAGCCAACTATGCCGAAATCATGGATAACAATCCGCCCTGTCAGCGCATGAGTATAGAAAATGCAGAGTTAACTAAAATAGCGTTGAATACTTTTGTTACAACAAAGATTACTTACGCTAATATGCTGGCAGACCTCTGCGAACGCATTCCCGGGGGCGATGTGAATGTAGTCAGCAATGCACTTGGTTTGGATACACGCATCGGTCGTAAATATCTTACCGGCGGACTGGGCTACGGCGGACCCTGTTTCCCGCGCGACAATGTAGCGCTGGGCTTTATTGCCAAGGCTCTCGGTACAAAAGCCTCTCTTGCAGAAACAACAAACAGCCTGAATCAGTCACTTGTAGAAAAGGTGGTTGAGAACCTGAGGGATATATTTAAGGAGGGCGCCACGGTAGCCGTGCTGGGATTGGCATATAAACCTTTCTCGCATGTCATTGAGGAATCTCAGGGTATCCAGTTGGCAAAAACAATATCAAAGGTAGGCGCGAGAGTAGTTGCTTTTGATCCATTGGCAAATGAATCAGCACGGTCAGAACTAAGAGACCATGCTGTAATATTGAACTCAGTGGCGGACTGTCTGGAACAGGCTGAAGTCGTATTAATTACCACCTCAGACCCTTTATTTAAAAACCTTGCAGCGGATGACTTTAATACCAAGAAATCTACTGTAACAGTTGTAGATTTCTGGCGCATACTCGACAAAAAGCTGTCTAACCAAAAAAACATTCGTTATATCCCTATCGGTCGATGCATTGATAATGAAACAAACGCTGCACGTTTGATTGTTTTATGGGGCCATATAGCCTCGGTAAATAGCTGAGCTACATCTGCATTAACTTTAATAGGTATAAAAGTAAAAGAAAATTAAATGTACGAAGCAGGGTATTAATATATCAATGCAGATTAAAAAAGTAGGTATATCCATGCCTGTAGCAAATGAAGAAAACACAATAAAAGGTTTTTTAGCAAACCTCTTGCATGAAATTTCCATTTTAGGAGACCCTTACTCATTCGCTGTCTATGTCATTATGGATGCCTTTTCTAAAGATAATACTTTCAATCTTGTTAAAGAAATATCGGAAAAGGATCCAAGAATAAAGCTTGTTTTCTTCGAGGAGTCTACCGGAGTAGTCAGTTGCTATTTAAAAGGCTTTAAATGCGCCCTGGAAGATGAATGCGATTATGTTATTGAAATGGACAGCGGCGGAAGTCATCCCCCTTCAAAGTTAAAAGACATTATCTTTGCCCTTGATAAGGAAAATTATGATATAGTTTTTATGAGCAGATTTATGAAGGGAGGAGAAGTGGTAAATTTTCCTCTTTATCGAAGAATTGTCAGTAAGGGAGGTTCTATTCTGGCAAATTTGTGGCTCGGTACAAATTACAACGATGCAACCAGCGGATATCAGGCTTTTAAAGCAAGCGTTCTGAAAGCATTTAATTTAGATGCCTTTATTTCAAAAGGTGGAATTTATCAAACCGAAATGAAATATTATTGCAAGGGATTTAAAGTTAAAGAAATTCCTTTTATATACATAGGCTCTACAACGGCTTTTAAGCCCAAATTCTTATTATTTGCTCTAAAAACCTTATTTAAGATGAAACATAACAGAAAAAATGTTATTAAAACCTCTTAAGTAGAAACAATGTTATATTGAGCCCCTTGGGCATTGGATACATCACAGATGTAGAGGTTATCCTGAATTAAGTTACAGGACTCCACATGAGTAGAGATAGTCTGGAATAAAGATAAAAAATGTCTTGTGCGCCGACATTAATTTGAATAAATTTTTTTACATGTGTTAGATTAATTATTTTATGTATCAAAAAAAGACAATAAATAAAAGCTTTCTATGGAATGCACTACCCGCTGTTATTATATTTACTGTCTTATACTTATATCGTGGTGTTCCTTTTTTTATAGACGATCCCTATGTTTCATTCCGATATGCTGTAAACTGGGCATCCGGGAATGGCCCTGTTTATAATATTGGTGAATATGTTGAGGGATATTCTTGTTTTTTATGGGTTGCAATCTTAACTATAGGAACCTTCTTTACATCTGACCCCGTTAAGTTAGCCGCTTCACTGAATTTATTTATAGGAATTGCCAATCTTTTTGTTATGAGTTATGTTTGTAATCTTATTGAATTTTCCAAACCTCGTTTAATGGCTATTGTTCTTCCGCTGTTTTGTGCTCTTTCATATGGATTCTATTTCTATGGTGCAACGGGATTTGAACCGTTAATTGTATCTCTAATATTAATGCTAAGTATAATTAGCATCCATAAAAGTAAAATTTCAGGCAATTATTTTATTACGCTTCCTCATCTGTTTCTATTGACTATTGTCAGGGCAGAGGGTCCTCTTTATGCAATCGTCCTGCTTGCTATTTTAACGTATTTTGTTTACAGGGAGCAAAGGACTTTACCTAAAAAACTATCTGCTACAATAGCTATACTCATTAGTCTCATCATACTAACCTTTGTTCTCAGGTTCAGTATATACCACGAATTGGTTCCAGCTACAGTTTTGGCAAAAGGATATACAACATATTTAATTAAAAAGATTCTTTTTGAGGGCGCTTTTCAGGAAGCAAAGATGTTTATTAGGGTAATCTTTAGTGGTTTTAAATATGAAGCTCCTTTGCTTTTTTTAGGAGCATGGATTCCATTTGTCATGCTTTTAAGGAATGAAAACAAAAAGAATTTTCTTCTTTGGCTGTTTGCCTCAAGTATCGCTGCAAATGTATTTGTCTCTATCTGGGCAGGGGGCGATGAGATTTTTCCTCACAAACGCCACTTAGTTCCAGTATTTCCTATATTGTTTATTTTTGTTGCATGGGCAGTGGATTTATTTCTTTGCAGATATTGGAGCAAATTACAATCTAAGAAGGCTGCGTTGTCTGTGGTTATGCTCATAATGCTTTTTCTGTGGATAGATTTTTTTATACGACCGACTTTGTTTACAAAAAAATATGTTGAGGAAGGGCAGTTTGTATACCTTCGGCAAATAGGCACACTCGTGCATAACTTACCTGTTTCTACCACGTTACTCACTGATAAGCGGGGCATACTCCCCTACTATAGCGGCTCTAATGTTTATGTAAGGGACACCTTCGGATTAACCGATATTCATAATGCAAAATATGGAGAGCTTTTTCACTTCTCGGGAGGATCCGTAAATGGCAGAACAGATTTAACTTATTCGTTTGCCAGTCCGTTTGACATTGCTATTAACACTTCGAGAGATGTTAATAAAAGATTTATTGCCTTTTGTCAAGAAAATCCCTCTACTTGTGAAAAATACCGGTTCTTTAAAAAAGAGGACTGGGTACGTTTAAGAATATATGTTATCGCTAATATAAAACATCCCGTTTCGACTGCTCTCAAAGAAAAATTTGGAGCTGTTCCGGTTCCTATTGATGAAAACTTAAACAATGACATCTTTAAAAACAGTGCAGATAGTGATAATAATACTGATGGTAATATCGGATCTTTATTACAAAAATTCGTAAATCTCATTCTTCGTTATCCCGAGGTTTAAGACATGAGCTATTACTTTTTTTATTGTTCAAGCTATTCAGCAAATATTTCATCTGTTTATAGATTAAAATGCTTAACCAAATTTTAGCAGTTTGAGTGAATACTGAAGAAACTCAAGCACTGATGAAAAATAACAGAAAAAATATTATTAACCCCCCAACAAAAAGTAACTAATTAATAACTCTTGTATCTATTTGTTATCGGAAAACGCCAATCTTTTCCAAATGCCCTCGGAGTTATCTTTATCCCGGGCGGCGACTGGCGCCTTTTATATTCTGAGCGGTCCACCATCTTTATAACTCTATTCACACATTCAGCATCACAACCTTCACTGCGTATCTCTTCAATGCTCTTGTGTTCCTCTACATAAGCTTTCAAAACAGAGTCAAGCACTGGATACGGCGGCAGGGTGTCTGTATCCCTCTGGTCGGGTTTGAGTTCTGCAGTAGGTTCTTTCCATAAAATCCGCTCAGGTATCACTATACTTCCTTCCTTCTCATTTTTCCATTTGCAGAGGTCATATACCATTGTCTTCGGTACATCTTTTATAACTGCAAACCCGCCTGCCATATCACCGTAAAGGGTTGCATATCCTACGCTCATCTCGGATTTGTTTCCTGTTGTAAGCACAAGCCAGCCAAATTTATTGGAAAAGGCCATTAATAAATTGCCCCTTATTCTTGCCTGAAGATTTTCTTCGGCGATGTCGGTTTTAGTTCCTTTAAAGTTTTTTGATAAGGTTTTTAAGTATGATTTATATATATCGGTAATTGGAATTGTTACAGTTTTTATCTTAAGATTTTTGCAGAGGGCGGCAACATCCTCATAACTCTCCCGTGAAGTAAATCGTGACGGCATAAAAAGCCCGTGGACGTACTCTTTCCCTATCGCGTCGACAGCAATAGTAGCTACTAATGCAGAATCAATACCTCCGCTCAGTCCGATTACAACATTATTAAATCCGTTTTTATGTACATAATCTTTTGTCCCGAGCAGAAGCGCATTATACACTTCTTCAACGTGAGGCATCATGACATTTTTCTTCATTTCCAATTCAGGTTTTCGCTTTTTCATTAATCCGGAAGGGATTCTTATTCTTTCAATAATCTCCCCTTTTTGGACAAGGGCTTTCAATTCCTTTTGTTCTTTACCGGAAAATTTGTCTTTTGCGTTCCGGACGTTGATATCTGCAGCAAACAATTCTTCTTTAAATTGTTTTCCTCTTATTATTACCTCTCCTTTACTGTTTACTGCAAAACTGCCTCCGTCAAATACAAGCTCATCCTGACCACCGACCATATTTACGTATATAATTGCCGCTCTGCATTCCAAGGCACGCGCAGAGACCACGTTCTCTCTGATCAACGCCTTCCCCACGTGATACGGCGATGCATTGATATTGATAATTATCTCTGCCCCGGATAATGCCTGCACTTTTGCCGGTCCTTTTTCGTACCATATATCTTCACAGATGTTAATCCCGATATTGATCCCCGTCAGATTATAAACAGGGTATCTTTTACCCGACTGAAAATAGCGGTATTCATCAAAGACCCCGTAATTCGGCAGATGCTTTTTATGATAGACATCAACAAGCCTGCCATCTGATATCACTGCCGCTGCATTAAACAAGCTGTCACTACGGTCAATAAAACCAACTACGGCAGTAATATCATTTGACGCTGCTATCACTTCATTTAAACCATCAATATTATCGTTGATAAACTGAGGTGTTAAAACAAGGTCTTCTGGTGGATAACCTGTGATAATGAGTTCAGGGAAAGCAATGATGTCTACGCCTAAAATACGGGCTTCTTTTATGTAAGAAACTATTTTTTTAACATTTCCGGAGAGATCACCCACAACTGGGTTAATTTGTGCAAGCGCTATCCTTATTTTCTTCACAAAAACTCCTATAAGCGATTAATTAAGATTTAGTGTTGTCCCCTTTAATTCCAATTCGTTTATCTTTTGTGCCAGAAATTCACTCTGAATAGGCGTGCCTTTTCCATTTAAATGATATGCGTCTAAGTACATCTCGTTTTTATTGAGGATATCCTGAGTGCTTACAACATGGAAATCGGGATACTCTTTCTTAAGTGAATTTAGAAAATTATTAAATTGAATGAGATAGGGATATTTATTTACAACCTCAGAAAGATATGGCGGCATCGGTTGTATATGATATATGATTCTTATCTTATTCTCTACGGCAAGTTTTAAGAGTTTTCTAAAATATTTCTCAGTGAAAGGAGACACTTCGAATTTGTTTAGGTCAGTGTATTTTAATAGGTGTCTGAAACCGTTCAATTCATGATCTCGGGGGAAAGATTCATTAACCCTTTCTGGATAATATCCTCTATCCCTATAAAATTGTTGAATGAAATTTTGAAGCTGTTCCTTACTTGGTATTTCAAAGGCAAAGGGATTTTTAAAAAATTTCCTAAAGCGACCCTGATGTTTTAAAGACGGCAATATAAACTTCACTCCTTTAGAGATGCCGAATTCGTCAATAAACTTGATTACATTGCCTTTTTTGAGGTCAGCCAAACCTGTGAGAGCAGTTGTTTCCATAAAGGGTCTTTTCATTGGGTAAATATAAAAAGGGTCAAACCCGATGATTAAATATTTAGGTTTTTCTGGATGTGTTTTGAGATAATTGTCTAAAATCCAGTAAGAGGCCATGACCGACTGTGCCCCGAATGTTGCAAAATTAAAGCAGGAAAGCCCGGTCTTATCTTCTATGATTCTGGGCATCATGCAGACATGACTGTGAGAATCTCCAAGGATAAGGATATCAAAACTGAATTCCTTTGACTGTGAGATTTCATTCTTTAGCTTAAGCCTTAAACCCTCAAATGGCATTCCAATTCCCCCTTCATACTGGGGAGAGTAAAAGTAATTGTCAAAATAAGCATTTGCAAATTCAAAAATAAATATAAACAAAATTGCAATTACAAATGCACTTGGGAATTTTTTAGAATTGGGCATAAATAAATTCCTTGCCCCCCTCAACCCCAAAAAACAATATCAGATAAATACAAACGATATAGAATATTGCCCTTGCTGCGGGATTCCATCTAAATACTATAAGTGAATTATTTTTCAGGTATTGGACAATCTCAAGGGCAATTAAAATAAATGCGAAAGACATGATTATTAATGCAGTACTTATTTTAATGTCTCCTACTTTAGAAGTGTTTAATACAACGTCTGCTATTTTAAAATTAAAGATCAGAGAATATAGCATATTGTATATCTGTAATGCCGACTGCGATCGGAAGATTAAAAAACCGACCACGGTTATATGGAACATAAATACGATTCTTACCACCTTCCACATACTTTGAAATAATTTTTTTTGCGGGTTTATAAGAGTTCTGAGACTGGGCTGGACTAATAGATAATAAATTACCAGTAAAATGCCGTGGTAAACGCCGTAAAATATGAAATTCCAGGCAGCAGCATGCCAGAACCCCAGCAAAGTAAATGTTACTACCATGGTTAGAGATAACCGCGTTTTGCCTTTCAACTTGCCCAAACTGACAAACAACGGAGTATAAATATAATCTCTGACCCATGTGCTCAGGCTTATATGCCACCTGGTCCAGAAATCGGCTATGTTTACAGCAAAATAAGGCAGATTGAAATTAATCATCATATCAAAACCCATAATCTTACCAAGCCCGATCGCTATGCTGGAATAACCTCCAAAGTCACAGTAAAGTTGAAACAGATATGCATACATTGCGAGTAGCACCTCGGCACCCTTGTAGACGTGCCCTGAAGCAAAAACAGGATCAACTATCTTTGCAAGATTGTCTGCTATAAAGAGTTTTTGAAATAATCCCCAGAATATCAAATAACATCCCTCGTAAAATTTATCCATGGTCAAGTGTCTCGGGGCGAGTATCTGCGGCAGAAACTTTTTTGCGGTGTCAATAGGGCCTGACAAGAGAGCGGGGAAGAACGACAAAAAAAGGGCGTAGTCCAGAAAATTCTTTGTTGGTTTAAGCCTGCCCCAGTAAATGTCAATGGTGTAACTCAACGTTTTGAAAGTATAGTAGGAGATACCGATTGGCAGAATAATATGGAAGATTTGCGGTTCAAAAGAAAAACCAACCAAGTTCAACAAAGCCTGAAGATTATAAGCGAAGAAATTAAAATATTTGAATATCCCTAAAATAAATAAATTGCCTGCAACGCTGAAAAGTAAAAAAAGTTTTTTCTTTTTATTGTCATTTGATTCATCTATCTTAATTCCGCAGAAATAATCAAGGATTGTCGATGTTAATACTAAAGATAAAAATCTCCAATCCCATGAGGCATAAAACACATAGCTTGCCGCCAGCAGCATTCTATTCTGCCACCTATGGTTAAGCAAAAGATATAAAATGTAAACCGCCACAAAAAATGCGGCAAAGTGAATGGAATTAAATATCATATATTGTAGTTAGGCAAGTTTCTATAAAACTAAAATTCCTAAGGCGTGTTTCTCTAAAGACTATAAAGTGCTTTCCGAAAAGTATAAAAGATGCCTTGCAATAATTATTCCTGCTAACGAAGCACGGTTTCCTTGCGCAGCACTTGAATTAGTTCTACCTGTACCCCGTCAGGGTCCACCACGTGGGTTATCTTTACCTCTGGTCCGACATAGTTCTCCACGACACTGCTGAATCTCCAAACAGGAGTCCTGAATTTGAAACCCTTCGCTGTTAAGGTCTTTTCCAACGTCTCTAAATCTGATACAGTCAAGGAGACCTCAACAAGACCAGTTGATGTGAATTTCATATGTTCGGGCGGCCTCTTACGTACAAGTGGCGCTTGCCATTCAAGCAGTTCAATCATGTTTCTTGCTTCATCTGCAAGCAAGACCATTCTAACCTTCGCACCTTTTTCCATAAGAGCCATATCCAGATCCGGACCTGAAATTGTTTTATCTTGAAACAGCGTTAACCCCAGGGCATCTCGGTAGAAAGCTAAGGATTTTCCCATGTTCGTTACAGTTATCGCAACATGACTTAGACGCATACCCCTATTCCCCTTTCGTGCCGGTCTTTATAAAGAACCAGAGATGCATATGCTTAGCATAAGAATAAATTATTAAAGCCGCATCAAGCATCATTAAATACCACACCATGACGCATCAAGCTTCTCTTCATATCTCCGACATTCCTCACCCCGATAATATCTCCTGTAGTAAATCTCACATTAAATTCACTCTCTAAGGCAGTAACTAACAGCATAGCATTGAAGGAGTCCCATGTTTCAACATTATCTGGAGAAGTTTCGTCATTAATCTTGTCTTCGTCTATTTGCAATATTTTTGACAGTGTTGCTTTTAATTTTTTAGTAGACATTTTATCTTTAACTTTCTTCTTTTATATCTTAAACAAAAATTTCAAGATGTGAATTTAACAGGGTCTGGCCATTTTGTTGGGTCCTCGGACCAGCGAGCTACGAATGCCGCCATCCAGCGCTCTATACCCCAGCCTACACATGCTGTCTCAAGAACCCTGTTGTTCGTATCGTGTATTTCCATTGGTTCTGTAAAATGTTTATCGTGGAGATTGAATGATGCCGCTGCGGTGCTGTTTCCTTCCCCAATTTGCAGACACAATTCAAGTTTGGCCGTCTGCATTATCTGAAATGTTCTGGCAGATACCGCAGCACTTGTAAAAAATGGGTCTGTCGCAATTTGCAGCGTTGCTGTTAAGTCCATCTCAATAACCATTGCTTGTGTCAATTCAAGACAACGTTGTCGTGCCTCTGCAATAAAATCACGCTCTCCAATAAGAACGACTTCCCGCATTGAATACTCCCATTGACGCAATAAAGGTAAAAACCGAAATCCTTCATAACGGTAGCATTTTCCTTGTGCAGTAATAATCCTTCCTTCACTAAGACGCTGATTCTTTAAGCTGCGGTAAATATTATGACAGACCACGGGTTCGAGTATAAAGCCGGTCGGTTCTAAAATACGGCTGTCCTCGACGGAAGACAGCATTTTCTTTTTTGCTTCACTTGCAAAGTCCCGAATTCGTTCATAATGAGGCGGCAGTCTGTATCCAAAAGTTACCAGATGCGGATGTAAAGCGAAATATCCTGTTTTTGGAATCAGATCATGGGACATTTCAATGCTCGGCAGATGCCAAAATTCTGCACCCATATCTTCAGCAAGTTTTTGAATACGATCACAAAAATACATATACAGTTTAGTGGCAGGACCATGAAACGCATATTGACCGGGTCCTAATTCAATTATATATTTTTTGGTAAACTCTCTTACCGCCTCGCTGCCGTGATATGGTTGGGTTGATTCATGGGACCAAAAAGGCGAAATATCTTCCACAAACCTGTAAGATTTAACTGACATTTCCACAACATTAGCAACCTGCCTCTGTAAGTCCTCACCCTCACTTTCGGTTAGGCCATCACGGACTTCAAGCTCTATTATTCCATCCCCTGAGTCGATTAGTAATACTTTGGTAATGGCAGGATGACAGAAAGCTATATCTGCCTTAAGACCTTCCATTACTTGCGCTGATATGCCGCAAAGCATATTAAATTGAAATCTCTGGGTCATCATAATAAACTCCTTCTAATAGTATCACTTTTTCAATTTCTAATTATTTTCATTATAAAATATCACTTACTGATAGATGGAGCTCCCCTACTAAAAGTCTGAGCATCCACACAATGTTTGCAAATGACAAATAACTCATTCTGATAAAGTATATTCTCTTTTAGTAGCATGAGAAAGGTTCCTCTCGATTAACTTCAGAAGCCTTTTTGCTATCTCGGGGGTTTTTTTAAAGATGTTTTCGGTCTCGCCAGGGTCAGAACTTAGGTCAAAAAGCTCTGTTTTTTTACCTTCCCAACCCGAATAATATATAAGCTTGTAGTCGCCATCCCATACAGCTATACTATATTTTGTAAGCGGATGATTACCAATTACACGATTACGCCCGAGCTCCATAGAAAATATAGGACGTGCTTCAAGGGACTTACCTTCTAATAGAGGAAGCAAAGAGCGTCCTTCCATCCATTTTGGCATACATACACCAGCAAGTTCAAGAATGGTTGGCGCAATATCTATCTGTTCGACAGGGATATCTATCACCTTACCATTTATTCCCTCATACTGCTTATTTGAATCTGGTATCTTGATTATCAAAGGTATATTAGTAGCATTCTCATAAAGTCTATAGTTTCCGTGACCTACATAACCGCGTGACATGCTTGTACCATGGTCTGATGAAAGAATTACAATCGTATTGGACATATCTATGGTTTTTGCAAGACGTAATAGAAATAACTTAAATTGCTGATCAGCGTATAAAATGTATTCATCCTGGCGTTTCTTTAAAATATCCACTTCCTTTTGCCTTTCAGTTCCATAACTTCCACCAAACAAGTTGAGTTCAAGTTGCTTCTGTTCGGTATTAAATTTATCTCCATCCCCAAACATTCCTAAATAAGGTTTTGGAGGCAAAAAGGGATAATGAGGAATTTCAAGATGTAACCACGCAAAAAATGGCTGCCGCTGATTTTTTGAAATATGTTCCAGAAATTTGTTATACGTCATTTCTGGCGGTGTTGTAGTTTTATCTGTATCAGACTGAAAAATCCAGATGGGTAATAAAGGATGTTTTATCACCCAACTTACAGCAATGCGGCTTTTCGTCATTTCTTCAAAATAATTTATGAACCTGTAAATCCTGCCTTCAAATCCGGGGGGTCTGTACAAAAATGTAAAATATTTATCATTCGCTAAAAATGCATATTCTATCCCGTGCGTATCAGGATGGGCATTAAAATTTTGAACAAAGGCATAAGTGGCATAACCGTTGTCTTTAAGTAACCCCGGTAAATTCTGTTCATAGTGCCTGAATGGATATAAATAAGTAAGATGCCAATTTTTATGTATCCAGGGCCTTTGCCCGGTCATCATAGTCATAGTTGCGGGAGGTGTCCAGTTTGAGGATGAATAGGCTCTCTTAAACATTAGAGCGTTCTTAGCCCACTCAGCAATAAATGGAGTTGTTGGCCGACTATAACCATATAACTGCATATCTCTGGCGCCTAATGCATCCATTGAAACAAAAATGATATTAGGTCGCTTATCATTAGATAAAACAACCTGAGCACCACTGGAAGCGTAATCAGCCTCAGCAGTTCCCCTCGTAAATGTAAAGACGGAAAAAGGCACAGCCAAAATGAATAAGAAAGTAAAAATCCAAACAAGAGGTGTAATAAGGTCATTTATTTTAGATAGTATTTTCTCAGTATATCTTTCAACAAGTTTTCGCCCAAACCAGACAATAGCTGTCACCAAGATACCGCCGACTATCAAGATAATAAACCTGTTTATACCTATTGAGTTGCCGAGATCCCCCAAAGAAATATTAAAAATTCTCTTAACAACGAGTAAGGATGCAACAATTATAAACCACACTATTATATGTTCAAAACGGACAGCCTTTATAATGCCCGGGAGTATCTTAGAGAACACATAAATAATAAACCAGAATATAAAGGCGAAGATTATTCCGGGAATTGTCCACAAAATAAAGGCTAATGAAAAATCCGGCAAAATCTCTGAAAACCTTATGTAAAAGGAATACCCATCCCATTTGTAGAAAACGTCTTTAAGATATTGAAGGGAAAATAAAACGAAAAATGCTCTAAGCAGTATAAATAAAAAATTTTTAGCCGTCATTGTCCCCCTATTTTTCAATAATACTGTTTTATAGTATTGGTTATTTTAATGAATAATTACACCATAAACTAATGCCCACAAAATAACTGTAACCACCAATTGTTTATCTTTAAAAATCTGTGATGAAGGGTCATCCCCGGATTGATGATACAAAACTAAATATAGAAATCGGAAAACACCAAAAATTACAAATGGTGTTGTATAGATTAGATTTGTTGTTCTATGCAGTTCAATTGACCGGGGGCTTAATGTGTAGAGCGAATATGTAATGATTGTTGCAGCCGCCATAATGATCATAAAAGACTTTAAGGTGTCAAGCGAATATTCCTCTAAAACTTCTCTGCGGTTTTGCGGTATTGGATTATTAGATAATTCAGCATATCTTTTAGAAAAGCCTATTAAAAGACTCACCATGAATCCTGTAAGCAGCATCCATTCAGAAATATATACCCCTATCCCTTCTGTCCCTGCAAAAATTCTTAACATAAATCCAAATCCAATCTGGAATACGTCAATTATGGGATATTTTTTTGAAAATAAAGAATAGGTAAGGTTATTAATTAAATATAAGGCGATAATAGCTAAGGCTGTAGCACTGATGTAGAAAGAAACGACGAGGCTTGTCAGACAAAATATTGAAGCTAAAAAAAGCGCCTCTCCAATCTCAACAGTTCCTTTAATTAAGGGGCGATCTTTTTTATATGGATGTTTTTTATCGGATTCAATATCTCGATAATCATTAAAAATATAAACTGATGAAGAAGCAAAACAGAATGCAAAGAAGATTATAATCGCTTTGAATAATAAATTGTAATTTTCGTAATCCCCTAAAACAAAAAAACCCAACAGAACAAATGTATTTTTGTGCCACTGGTTAATTCTTATAAGTTTAAGAATTTCGGTTAATTTATCCATGAGGATAAGCCTTCTCTTCTTTAAATGATTTGTAGAATGGGTGATGAGCAATTTTCAATAACTCTTTATCGCCATGACTGTCGCCATACGCATAAATCTCATACTCTTTTACGGAACTCAGGTATTCTTCAATCCGTTTAACCTTTTCAGCGCCATTACAATTCTTACCTAAAAACTTTCCGGTAATCTTGCCATTGTTGTCAACCTCCAATTTTGTAGCTATAACCTTTGAAAAACCCATTCTCTCTGCCCAGGGACCCAGATATTCCTGAATTGAAGCGCTCACTAAAATACAATCATGTTTTCGCTCCCAATGCCATCTAAGTCGTATAACAGCTTCTTCTTTTACAAGAGAAGGAATAATAGAGATACTGAATAGCCTGGCTTTTTCAATAAATTTCACTTTTCTCTCTCCTGCAAAAAAAATTACAAAAACCTGTTCTTTAGCAGTATGATTATCAACTAACCCGAAAACATATTTAAACAAAACTGGCATTAAATAGAAAGACTTCAGTATAAATATCAAAGGAAAAGTATAATACCATAAAAATCTTGGAAGCGAATTTCCTTTAATTAAGGTGCCGTCAAAATCAAAAAAGGCTATGGTTTTTTTCATTAAAGTTAGTTACATGCACCTCATTGTAATTTTATTTTTTTAAATATTTTTTCGGGCGTATGTATTATTATCATCATAATACCCCACCAGAACCATGGCAAATAAACTACATCTTTACCCTTTATAATTGCTTTATATATGCCTTTAGCAATTACATCGGGTCCGACAAATAAAAATCCCTTCTTAAAATGAGCAGTCATAGGGGTATCAACAAATCCTGGCTTAATAGTTATTACCTTTACTCCTGATTTGTGCAGACGCTGCCTCAAGCCAGACAAAAATACCGTTAATGCCCCTTTTGCGGACCCGTAAACATAATTACTCTGTCTTCCACGATCTCCCGCAGCCGAAGATATAGCAACTATTGTTCCGTAACCCTGTTTTTCAAAATGTGGGACAACATGGGTCAGAATAACTGCAGCGCTTGTAAAATTGATACCTATAGCTTTTTTCATCTCATCAATATTTGTCTCGCACAATTGCTGGTCAGGTAATGTGCCGTGTGCTATAAGAAGTGCGTCAAGGTCTGGAAACTTTATGAGGCAATTATCAACAGCATGAATGATTGAATCTTCATCCAGAGCATCAAATGTTGAACATTCAACAGTTTTTGCACCTCTTACAATTAAGTCGTCTGCGAGGCGTTTCAACTCATTTTCATCCCTTGCACATAAATAAAGTGACGCGCCATCTTTTGCAAAAAGTTTGGCTGTCTCAAATGCTATTGCCGATGTGGCGCCAAAGATTAAAATCTTAGTTGACTTAGTCATTTACCACTCTTTGTCCTTAAAATAACATTAATCTTCGTATTATTATTTTCATCTGTTTGCATTTCAAAATCTAAGTGATCCGGGATGGTCTTAACAGGGGGAACTAAATTAAGAGAAATAGCTTTTACATTATTAGCCGGATAAATTAAATCTAACCAGAGTTTAATACCATAGCCAGAGATATTCATCACATTCTGGGGAACATTATATATAAAAATAGTAGTGCCTTTTGGCAATTCAGGAACAATTTCTAAAAGCCTGTCCAGAAGCATAGACGCCGTCTTTACACTGGGCTTCCATCCCCTGATTGTTCTGAAAGGAGAATATAAAAAAAAGGATAATATCAATACAGCTATCATTGCAGGTACGGCTATGCGCTTTAGTAAAGATGAACGGGGAGATTTAAGACCTTCAATAAACATGACAGAGAGAATAATACTAAACGGGATTACAGGGATATACATATACCACCTGGAAAAATATAACGTGTATACATAAACGCTGAGAGGCAGTAACAGCCAAATAAGCAAAAAAGTTATCAGTTTACCTTTATATGAGACAGGGAAAAAATATTTTCTTTTTTCATAGTTGGCAATTCCCATCAAGCAGGTCATAAAGAAAAATAGCAAAAAATAGGGTGCTTTTAAAAATAGTTTCCTGCTGCTTCCTATGTAGTTTTTTAAGGATGTAATATTAAGACCTTCCATTATCCTCATAAGAAGCTGATGGCCTGTACCATTTTTCTGTTCTATCAAAAGATAAGTGAGAATGCTAATTGAGGATAATATAAGCCCTGTCATTAATAATTTTTTGATAGTCCTAATGTACCCATTCTCAGATATAATCCGTTTGTAAAATATTAGAGAAATAAAAAGAAGAGACAGAGGGAGCACGAAAATCTCTGTAGCAGGAGTAAGCAATCTTAAAAAGTCAGCAGGATTCAGAAGCATATTAAAATATTTTAAAATAATGATATGACGAGAACCCTCTACAAAGCTATATCCACCTACCAAGCCTTTTAGAACGTATGCCCGCCAGGCAACTAATATAAGGGTTGTGATGAAATAAGGGGTGGTTCTTTTTATAGCTTGGCCCACTCTAACTACAGGAGACATCTCATCTGTAAAAATAATTAAATAGGTGAAAATCAGAGGCAGTAGTATAATTGCTATCTCTTTAGTACCGAATGCGAGGACATAAAAAAAGATGGAGGAAAGTAGAAAACATCTTTTGTGAGATACTGATGAAACATGCTTTAAAAATAATAATAAAGAGAGAATCAAAAATAGCGCTGTAATCATATCAGGTCTATTACCGCTTACAGTGACATTGTGTATAAGAATCGGGTGAGTTGTAAAGATAATAGAGCTAAGCCATGCTATGACCTGTTTACCGCCTGTGAGCAGCCGTACTAAGAAGAAAACGAGGATGGAAACTACAATATGGATAATCAGGTTTGTCAAGTGATAACCAAATGGATTTAATTTCCATATGGAGTAGTCTAAGCTAAAAGATAATACTGCTATCGGACGATAAAAGAGGCTTTGCTCTGAATATTGAGTTTTGGTCAATATATTGATGATATCTTTAAATGATTGAATTCGGCCATAGGTAATGAATATCAGGTCGTCACCGGAAGTGAAAAAATAGTCAAGCATATCCCTATAACTGAAGAAGGCAATCAGGATTATTGAAAGAACCATAAAGTTAGAAGTAATATGCTGGTTAGTGTAGATTTTTTTAATACTATTATTCATACGTGATCAGAATAAATTGTGAAAATAGATTGCTCGAAATATACCATGATTATCATTTTATTTTTCTGCCTATGACAAACACAGTATCAAAAGTATTGAGATATAAGATATCAACAGGCTTCAATTTTTTAATAATAAAATAAAGCTTCTGAAGAAACGGGTTCTTGTTTAAATAGAACACCGTATATAAAATCAAATCCAGACTTCTATAAATACCGATTTTTCTGATTTCAATCATATCAAAATTGTTAGCGTTGAGAAACTTCCTTAAAGTAGATACCGAATAATAAAATAGGTGAGACGGCGGATAAAACCAGCGCCATTTCTTCCCTTGTATTTTAGGGAGAGGACTATCAATATCACAGGTAGTAAAACAAAAAATTCCCCCTTTTTTAAGTGCTCTGTTGATCTTCATAATACATGAGAAAGGATCTGCAATATGTTCCATTGTTCCCCACATACACACCACATCATAAAAGTTTTCTTTTAAATGCAATGTTAGGAAATCTCCACAAATAATATTTACATCTGATTGTTCTTTTGCATTATAGGCGCAAGCTTCTTCAGAAATTTCTATTCCGGTTACATTCCAATATTTTTTTGCTAATTCAAGGAAAAATCCATATGCTGAACCAATTTCTAAAAGTTCTCCTCCATTACTATATTGTTTTATTAAGGGAATTATTTTTCTGAAGTTTTTCTGAAGCGCTTCTTTATCGTCAATGTAATTTAGATATTCTTTTCCAAAGAAATAATCATGATTATAAATCTCAGTAAGTTTTTCTTCTACTGCTATATCGATATCAGCATATACCAGTCCACACTGAGGGCATTTAACTATGGGGATATTGTTTTTAAAAAATAAGTCAATTTTGTTAGATGATTTACATAAATTGCAATGCTCTAATCTTTTCATCTATCTCCCAAACAACGTTTTTAGTTCTATGATTAAAGTTTTAGAAGTATTTGGAATAGAATTAACTCTTTTGGCAAACATATAGAATATGAGGATGCAAATAGCCTTTATCGAGGCGAACTATTTTGATTTTAAATCCAACTTTTATTAAGTCCTCAACAAGTTCTTCAGATGTTTTATAGTAGAAAGGTTTTCTATAATAAAAACTACTCCCTGATGTAATTTTGAAAAGTTTAACTGCTAAAGTTTCCTGAAAAGTGTTCCAATTAAACTTCCAAGAGGGCTTTTTGTCCATTTCTTTTAAAAGAAGAATTCCCCCGACTTTTAATAGCCTGTAACATCTTTCTAATAGTGAGTACCAATCTTCAAAAGGAATTAAATATAAGACATCAATAATCGTAATACAATCAATACTCTCTCTTTCTAAATGATTAATATCTCCTCTGTAAAATTTCACATTCTTATTGTCTGTTAACGTATTTAAAGCATGCGCTATTTTATTTTCTGCGGTGTCACAGCCAATAACAGTTCTTTCAGGTGAGGTTAAATAAAAATAATGTGCAAAACAACCATATCCGCATCCCAAATCGAGAATAATTCCCTTCTTAGGTATATATTGTTCTATCTCGAAAAAAGGACATGATAGCAATCTCATTATTACATGCAATCTTACAATAAATGGAGCCTTATGGTAGATGCCAAGATATTTATTGAAGAGATGATGTTTAAATATCATGATTCCTTAAGTGCTTTTTTTAATATTTAATTCCCACCATAACCAGATTAAGTCAATAATTGCTTCCGGTATCCTTTTAATAATGGTTTTAGTGGTGGAAGGTCTATTCTCTACAATGGTCATAGGTAATTCAATTATGTTTAACCCATCTTTTTGGCAGCGAATTACCAGTTCTGTGTCAAAAATATGTCTGGTAAACCTTGTTTCGCGAATTAATCGTTTTAAATTATCATCATTTTTCCATGCCTTAATTCCATGAGTATCGCTTACCTTAAGCCCGAAAAATAAAAATAGAAATAACCTGAACCCCTGGGATATAATTCGCCGAACTGGATGCCTTTCGTCTTTTGAAAGCAACATATTCTTTGAACCAATGATGACATTGTATTCAAACTCTTTTAGCAGAAAGACTGTCTTCCGCAAAAAAGAAACATCCCAGTAATCAAGGTCATAATTAATTATATAATCCCCATCGGAGACAATCATGCCTTCTTTTAAAGCGGCGCCGTAATCTGCTTTTTCTAAAGTAATCGGCCTGATTTTACCTGTTTTTTCTGCTAATTCCCTGGCAATTTCCTGCGTTCTATCTTTGCTGCCATTTTCAACCAATACTATTTCATAATCATTTACATTTACTTTTTCCAGTTCAGTATGCAACCGATTTATAGAATCTACTAAATAATTTTCTTCATTATGAATCGGGATAACTATGGATATTTCTGGCATAATCTTCTTTCGCCTTACCTATATGTTCTACGTAAACTTAAAATCTTGAAAGGTTTAGGCATTTCTTCCCTCTACTCTTCTGTAAAAACTCGATGAAAATTTAGGGTCAACATATTTCAAAAAAATTTCAAATCCTGGGAATGAAGCCCGAAAAGTTTTTCTTGACATACGCGCATCCTTTGCAGGATAAATCCTTCCACCACTTTCCACAACAACAGCATCTAATCTGTCTAAAAGCGAAAAAAGACGTTCTCCCACATTCGGAAAATCAAGCGCCAGGGTAATACCCGGCATCGGGAATGAAAGTATTCCCTCAGAGGGCAGATTACCAAACTCCTTGAGCACCACGAGGAATGAGCCAAGTTTACTTTCCAAGATTTCTTTCAATATTATCCTTATTGCATCGTTGTTTTTCGTAACAGGCACTACACACTGCCACTGTAAAAAACCTCGTTTCCCATACATTCGATTCCAATGATTTATATGATCCAGAGGATAAAAAAACGGGTCATAATGTACTATGCTTCTCTGATTTTTTTTCCACTGTTTGCTGTAATAAAAAATGTTAAACAGTTTTATAGTAGATGTGGATAGTAAAAACGATGGTGCATCAATTGGAAATATCTTCCAGGTTGGATTTTTGTGAACAGCCTTTAATTCATCTTTTTCTGACCTGTCAATATGATTACCCCTCATAAAAATTCCGCGAGTTTCATCACTGTGAAGACAATCTAACCATGAGACGGTATACTCATAATTTCTCTCAGATTCGTGAGAGATTTGAAAAAATTCATCCAGATTTTCGAACTTAATAGACTCCATTTCTATATAAGGTCCGCGGATTGGTTTAAGTTTAACTTCAGCCCAAAGAATCACACCTGTTAACCCAAGCCCCCCTATAGTGGCTTCAAACCAGTCGGTATTTGTATCTCTGCTGCAAATTATCCTTGCCCCGTCAGATCTTTCAAGTTCAAACCGAATAACATGATTTCCGAAAGTGCCTTCTTTATGATGGTTTTTACCATGTACATCGTTAGCAATTGCACCGCCAACTGTTACAAATTTAGTGCCGGGTGTTACAGGTAAAAACCACCCCATAGGAACAAATATCTTGAGAATTTCATCAAGCGTAACTCCTGACTCACAACTCAGAATGCCCGTCTCCGGATTAATCTGTTTAAACTTGTTCAGCAATTTGGTAGACAGAAGATAGCCGCCTTTATTAAGACAGGAATCACCGTAACTTCGGCCCATCCCTCGCGGTAAGATAAGTGAATTAACTGATTTAATAGTATCCCCAACTCTATCAACAGAGTAAGGAGTAAGCTCTCCCAGGTGTGACACTTTAGGATATCTTCCCCATGATTCAAAATTATAATTGTTTGACATTGCGCCTTTAATTCAAATTTGGGCGGGTTTACTTTCCCGAAGAACCGCGATTAAGATTTTATCTTTCAACCTTTGGTTGAGTAATTTTTTTATTTGCAAGAGAAAGATTTTCATCAATTAATCTCTTAAGACGTCGTGCTACTTCTGGTCTTTCATTAAGTATATTTTGAATCTCAAATGGATCAGTCTTCAAATCAAATAAAAGCAGTTTATTTTCTTCGCCAAAATAATTAATAAGTTTATAGTCACCATCCCAAACTGCAATAGTGCCTTTAGTAATAGGATGATTCCCAATTGCCGGGTTTCTCAAAAGCTGCATAGAAAATATCGGCCTCTGCTTAAAAGGCTTATCCTCAATCAGCGGGAGTAAAGATTGCCCTTCCATCCAATCCGGTACAGAAACCTTAGCAAGTTCAAGAATTGTAGGTGCAATATCTATCTGTGTAACCGGCGTATCTATTATCTTACCCTTTGTATTATCCGGCAATTTGATTATCAAAGGTATATGAACAAGAGGCTCATAAAGAGATGTTCCATTATGTGCTGCATAACCATGAGAAAAAATCTCTCCATGATCTGATGAAAGAATAATTATTGTGTTGGACAAATCAATAATCTTACTAAGACTGGCCAAAAATAATTTAAACTGCTGGTCGGAGTATAAAATAAATTCATCATATCGTTTTTTTATAATATCCACATCATTTTGTCTTTGAGGTTCATAATTTTTGTAAAGCAAATCGCTCTCTAACTGTTTTTCACGCGTATTAAATCTTTCTGCATCTCCAAATACTCCTCTATAAGACTCTGAAGGGAAATAGGGGTCATGAGGTGGGAAAACATGTATCCAAACGAAAAATGGCTGCTTTAAATTGTGATCTAAATGCTCTAAGAAACGATTATATACCACTTCAGACCGTATTAAACTTTTATAAAGAATTAACCGCACATATGCAATATAATGCGGAGCTTGTAGATTTATAGGCTTGAAAACAGGGTTGTTTTCAATAATCATTTCTGTTGCTATACGCCGTTCGTTAAAAAATTTTAAAAGTTTATTAACCCACCGCTTATCTGGTATTAAAAATGTATATGCCTCATCTTTTATCGAAAAAACATCTCCTATACCCAAAATCCTCGGATGTGCGAGGTTGTTTTGCACAAAACCATAAATTTCATAACCATTTTCCTTAAGTATAAGCGGAAAATTATTCTTATAATTGACTACCGGATAATAATGTGGCTCGTACCATATTCTATGCGTCCACGGAAGCTGCCCGGTCATTATGCTCATTGTCGTAGGTGTTGTCCAATTAGAAGTTGAATAGACTCTTTTGAACACTAAGGCATCTTTTGCCCATTCTGATATAAACGGTGTAGTAGCACGCTCGTATCCATATAACTGCATATCCTTTGCAGTTAATGCATCCATCGTCACTAAAATGATATTGGGACGGTTTTTATTTGAAAAATTAACAGATACATTACTGGCTGCGGCATAAGTTTTGATGGAATCTTTTTTAAATATTAAAAAAGGCAATGAAAAAATCAGTAAAAAAGAAAAAATCCAGACTAAAGGCGTAATACGAGTATTAAACCCGTACAGTATTTCTTTCAGGTTAGTATATCTGCCTATAATCCACACACTATAACTGCTTACTAATATGATAAATATTAAAACCGTTAATGTTAATAGATTAAAATCTGAAAAATAACCTGGCAAAATGTAATCCTGAAATGTTCTGTAAATAAAGAGTAATATTACAACAAAAAGAAACCATACCATCACATATTCAAACCGGATAATTTTTAACGGTCTGACTTTTTGGGGAAACCAATATGCAAACACCCAAAAAATGATGGTGCAAAGTAATCCGGAAATAGTCCATACAACAAAAGCTAATGATAAATCAGGCAGGAAGTCTATAAATGGTATGAAATAGGAGAAACCATCCCATCTATAAAAAGCAACTTTCATGAAATGAAAGGAAAAGAGAACAAAAAAAATTCGGAAGACTATCAGGAAAGATTTTTTACTTGTCACTATTTTCTTTTTTTCTAAAGAAAACATTCTTTACAGCATTGGCTATCCGTCTCCAGAATATCACAATAGCCGCCAGTATACCGTAAACAAAAGGGAGCACAGAAGTAAAAAAGAAACCCCCTGTATTAGGGTCAATATAAGCATTAGCCTTATAAGGAAAAACAAATAATATAGCGAAGCTATTTGCTAATAAAATAATAATTTTAAAAAAAATGTTAACCCTTTTCATCTTCTTAATTCCTCCAAAGTGCTTATTGAAATATTATACACTATAATAGCCAAAAAAACCATCTTAATCGGGACATCAGGGCATTACCAAATATGTGTTGTGTAAAAATCAACAGTGAACACTTTGTAAAAATTAATTATCTTTTTGTTCTTTTAAGGAATATATCTTTAGACCAGATATTTCCCCATTCGTAATTTCTCGGTAATTATGTAAAAATTGGGGTGGTTCTTTTATAACAGGCTCATCCCAAACAAAGTAGTAATCAATGTTATATTTTTTTAATTCATTTTCAAGTCCTTCATCTCTGATATTTTCTTTTGCCTGACCATAATAATTCGTAATTATATTAGAATAAAATAGTAATTTTAAAGTTTCGGAGAATTTGTCATTTGAGGCGATTTTTTTAGCGCTCAAAATACTATATTTTTCTAATTTTTTAGTAAGCATCCCAAAATCTTTATCGTAATTTTGCATTCCGATCACATTATCTCTTAAAGGCAGCGCAGCAAATGAAATAACAAAAAAGATTATTAACACGTTTTTTCTTGTATTATTGAAAAAATCACTCTGCAAAAATACATTGAGTAAATGTGCCCCCATCAAAAGTATCAAAATATTGTTAACCCATAAATATCTTATAGTAGGATAAACTAAGATATAACCTCCACAATATAAAGACATAGTTATCAATGGGTAAAGTCTATCATTTCTTAAAATCAGGGGACTAAGTGGCAAGACATAAAGTAAAATGTATCCAAGGATAATAATACCTGAAAATACAGAAAAATAAGTCTCAAATATACCAATCGTATAATAAATGTTTTTTACAATAATCTTTATTTGATATTTAAAAGAATCCCATGATGCCAGCGGACTCCATGGCTTCAGATACGGAGTTAAAAGAACAAAATCTTCCCAGATACTGAGCGCCGTTTCATTCGGGGGAGGGAAAAACCCCTGGTCATAAACTGGATGCCCCATTCTTATATAGTTTCGCCATCCTTCCCATCCATCAAATTTTGATATTTTTTTTACTTCAGGACCGATAATTCTATGGTTATATGTTCCGGAAATATCAAATGTTATTTTATGGTACTTATTGCTCAACATTATAATCCATGTCCCGCTAAGAATTGAAAATAAAAGTATTCCAAGAATTGCATTCCGTAATATAATTTTCCCCTTTTCTTTTATTCTGAAGTAGTGAAGTATGTTAAATAGTAAGAAATGAGAGATAAAAAAAGGAAACATAAAAGCCTTACCAAGGTATCCAAGTCCGCCTATTATGCCACACATAATACCGTTAGATGCCTTATCGGGATAATCCGTATTGAAAATAATGTTCAGATAATAGACAACGGCACATACTACTAATAAATCTGGTATATGTTCTGTTAATGTAAAATTTAGGACAATCGGAACTGCTGTAAACGAAATTATGTTCCTGATGTTTTCAGTTAGTTCAAACCTGTAAGATAATGCCCTTGCGCCTATCAAGATCAACAATCCTATGATTAAATTCATAACACACAATGCAAATTTAGGGGCTAATCCCAACTTAAAGAATGGAATCAACAACCAGGAAGTAAGAGGACCAAAGCCTCCAACAACGGCATTGTAAAAATCGCCCCGTATATATTTTTGGGCAGTAGTAAAAAATGCAATCGTCCCGGTGTTAATACCATATTTGTCTAATTCATGGTATTTCACGAAAAAAATATCCAATATTAAAAAAATAATAAGAGAGGATATAAAACTTGGACTAAAAATATTTTTTTTCATTTGGTTAATTTATACTCTTTTTGATTTTCTCTAATTTTATGTAAGATTAAGTATTGAGCTGTATTCTATATATCTTCCGTCAGAGTAACTGTCAGATTTAAGGGTTTCTTCTCTCAGCCCTGGATGCACTATTAATTCCGCATCTTCATCTTTAAATTTACTTAAGAATTCTTTTAGCAATCCACGATAATCTCCGCCTGTTGCCAAAGGCATAAGAACAAGGTTCCTGCAATAGTCTATTTTAGCCTCATCTAATTTTTTCTTCATTAAAACGCCCATTGAATATAAAAGTATCATTTTTGGGATTTGTTTTATAAATCCAAAACGTATTAGAGAATATAAATAAAAAAATAAATATTTCCTCTCCATAGTAATACAGCGTATTGAATTAATCTTTCTAATTTTAGCATGGTCTATTAATGACCTCAGTATCTTTGGAACAATATGAACATGATGGTGTGTATCAAGATATAAGATTTTAAATCCCTTAGTTTCAAGATTTTTGGATTGACGGTCAATATTCTCCATTATTTGGTTAATAGTTAATTGCCCGGTATAGATAAGATAAAGCAATTTCAATAAAGATGATTTCTTGTTGCCATGATCTGTCTTGATAATTTCTGGATTTTCTGTAAGATTAATATGTAAACCACATTCTACATTTTCTGCGAAGTCACCAATTGAATACTCAATAGATTCATTTGCCGCAATGCTCACTTTAGATATAATGCGCTTCTTAACAAGATATGAAATCGCTTGATTAATTTCCACTGACATACCATAATCATCTGCTGCTATTTTACAATTCATAACCAATTATCTTCTATACCATCCTGTAATCTTTTTTAGGAAAACTCGAAATAAGTCAAAAGTCATAACAAAAGTTTGTCTTATAAAATTTATTGTGGTCATCTCTGATTCATAATTAAACTCTATTGGTATTGTGGTTATTTTTTTATTATTTTCTTTAGCACATGTTAAGATATCAACATCAAAACTGAAACCTTTAATTGTCATTTTCTTGAAAATTAGCTCCGCAGTTGCACGGTCAAAACCCTTTAAACCAGCCTGAGTATCTTCAATATTTAAATAAGTAAACAGATTTATAATCCAATTATATATACGTCCTGCTGTATGCCTGATATATATCCATCGGATGTTTCTTGCCCTTATCCTATAGATACTATCCTTATGCATCCTTGATGCTATAACAACATTTGAACCATTATTAATTAAGTTATTAACAACATCACTTATATTTTTGAATGAATACGGCAAATCACAGTCAGTAAAAATAATGTATTGCCCCTCGGCTATTTCAATTCCTTCTTTTATGGCGAAACCCTTACCCTTATTTTCCGGTAGATTTATATATTTGATTTGCACCTTATCATTGTTCTCTCTTAAATAGGCCTCTATTATTTCATCGGTCCTATCAGTACTTCCATCATTTACAGCTATTATTTCGCTGGTTTGATTCGAGTCAGCACAATATTTAGCGAAAAGAGAAAGATTTTTATAAATGAATGATTCTGCTTGATATACGGGAAGGATATAAGATATAAGTGGTTTATTTTTTATCATTAAATGAAATCCGACCGAAAAGTGAACTCTTTGTTATAGACGTGAGTGCTGATTTGTTTAATACTCTCGTTTTATTATTGGTTGTCATGCTTTTCTACGCCTGGATAGACAGTGTTACAATGATAAGCAAATTTGTTTTTTATATAAATTAAATTTATAATTTAAAGATATATTATATAACTAACTAATTTCAACTATTTAATACATAAAAAAATTAATGGAAACATCATTCAAGAAAAACCGGCAATGGCTTTACTCTGTCACCTTAATAATAATTATCGGCATATACGCATACCTGCAGGTATCACACTTTTTAAATGTTCCTGAACCACGACAATTTCCAGATTCACGCGAGTATATGGAAGCTGCTTCTTCACCAATTTTCAGCAAGCAACTATGGGGCGGCATCAAACCTCCACTTGTTCCAATCATCTATAAACTTCTGCATAATAATGTTGAAGCAATAACATTTGTGCAACTTGGGTTTTCAATTTTTTCATGGATATTTCTGGCATATGCAGTTGCCAGAACGTTAAATAGCTCTTTCCTGCTACCTTTTGTTTACGTTCTGATTTTGGGATTTAGTCTAAGCAGCGGAATCTCTATGTGGAATAGATTAATCCTGAGCGAATCCTTTTCCCTGTCAATTCTTGCCTGCTTTATTGGTATCTGGATATTAATTCTCAAAGAAATCACATTTAAAAGGGTTGTGATGCTCATCATTATCTCTACAATGTTTGCTTTTGTACGCAACGCAAATGGTTTTATGCTGCTTATGCTCTGCGGAATCCTTGTGATATTTACCTTCCTGAATAGAAGAACAAATCAACGCCGTTACTACATAGCCATTTCTATCACTTTTTTTATTTTATTCCTGACTTCAAATGCTATTTCAAATACTAACAATCGATGGACTATCTACTTTTTGAATGTTGTTTCCATGAGAATACTGCCAGACAAGGAGCTAAGAGCATATTTTGAAAACCACGGAATGCCGGTAAATGAAAGCTTAATGGCTCGGGCCGGCAAGTGGTCTCATGAAGACGATTTTGCATATTATAAAGATCCAGAACTTGAGCATTTTAGAAACTGGCTGTATTCACATGGCAAATCCATTTATTTCCGTTATCTTCTAACACATCCAAGCTACTTAATCTCAAAACCTCTCAAAGATTTCCAGTCTATGATGTACGGTGATCGTCTTATTTATTATGCTCCTAAAGGGTTCCCTGTGAATGAATCACTGTTTAGTTATCTATCTTCATGGACATTATTTCCTGTATATGTTTTCCTTGGCGGCCTTTTCTTTGGTTTGAATCTCATTTTTGCATTCTCAAGAAAGTTGATAATATCATGGGCACCAATAATTACGATCCTTCTCGTTTATCCGCTTGCGGCTATAGTCTGGCATGCAGATGCAATGGAAATAGATAGACACGTGCTTCCGGTTGCTGTACAGGCACGTTTGGGTTTCATCCTGTTGGCTTTGTTTGCTTTCGATGCAATCCTCTTTGAATTTTTTCAAAAAAGGCATTGCGAAAAGAAATAATACCAAATAAACAATCCGTTCCAATGGTTTAAAAAAATCTGGAAACGGTCGAGGCAAGATTTCCTCATCTGCTAAGCAATTTATCTGACTTATCTTTCTGCACCTTATTATTTTGCTAATACTTGACAGTAACTTATTTGAACCCTTCAAGTTCTTCCGTAACCAGCGCTAATCTTTCGGTAATATCTTTAACATCAACTAAACGGTTTTCCAAAACAAATTTAGAAATCAACAGTCCAGCCAAACGATTGCCCTTGATATTCATATGTGGATCACAACGCCAATAAAGATCTTTTTCGGAGTTCAATTCTTTTCTTGGTTTTTGGTTTGAATATTTTATGAAGCCCGTCTCTAAATCTAAAAAAGCGATTCCTTCTTTCTTAAAAAAAATGGCAATCTTTTTATCTGCTCGCTCATAAGCTGCGTTATCAAATGCGGGATTTACAAACTTATAAACAATCTCCTTGGGAGGGATATTAACAACCAATAATTTTGAACCGGCGTTATCAGCGATATGTTTAATTTCTCTAAAATTATTCAGGTGCAGCTCCCATGCCTCATTAATCCATGGAAATTTTTCGGCATCTTTTAAAAACAACGATTGAGAATTATCATAAAATCGCTGAGGGGTTTGATCCTTTACAAGTCCTATATTACGCGCGATTTCTCGTATGGTTGTATTCGCTTCAATTAAATCGTAAAAAGCAGAGTGCTGGCTTAACCAACTTTTTAATTGTTCTTTTAATGTTGAAGGGGCTACTGTAGATCCGTATTTTAAAAAATTCTTTAGTCTTTCTCTTAATTCATCATCAGTGCGAACCTCTTTTTTACCTGTAAATTGATCAGATATAAAAATTTTAGCAATACGATAACCATTAATGACAGTTATTTGAGGAAAAGTATAGTCGCTATCTATGTCATTCATAAAATAGCCCACAATAATTAATTTAGGGATATTACCTGCTTTTTGAATCACTTTCTGGATCTTGAGAAACTCCTCTCTACTACCAAATCCAGGCATGCCGCACTTTAAAACTCTTTCCCCAAGCCTGCTTTCAAGAAGTGACCCATATGTATATTCAAAAGGAGAATATCCCCAAGTAAAACTATCACCGGCTGATAGGATAAAGTCTTTCTCGCCTGAATAGGGTTTATCAAAACACCCGATTTCATTGGTCCATATCGAAAACTCATAATCCTTGAATATAAAATTTGTTTTAGGATGATTTTCAACAAAATCATGCCCTATAATCGGATCTGTTTTCCATATTCCAAGATTTTGAGAAAAAGGTTGATTGGAAGAAAAACATCCCATATCTATTAATCTTACAACTCCCTCTGCAAGCATCAAAGAAATAATAACAGCAACAGTTAAAAGTATAATGTTGGTAATCCAGTTTCTAATCTTATTCATTTTGAATATGTAACTTAAATTTAAGCTGCTCTTTAACAAATAAACTGCTTTAATTTAAGGAATAAATCAAATCAATTATAGCGAGTTTATGGCACCGGGTCAATTTCCGCCAATGTCCTCCCCTGAAGAACATTGATTTTTTTATCTCAGTGGTTAGAACGAAATTCTCCATATAATCTCCAAAGCCCTCTTAGCTGCTTTATTGTCATAGAAGGAAGTTTTTTAATAGGATACATCCTTGATGCCCCTGCTAACCTATCATGATGTCCTATAGGGACAGTAGATATTTTGAAACCTTTCCTGTATGCACGGACGGTAAACTCCGACCAGTAACTATATGGCAGCAGGTGACATTCAGGTGCAATGTTCTGTGCTAGTTCCCTTCTTATGAAACGATACCCGCAGTCCATATCTTTAAAAGGTACGCTGAACAATAACCTTACGAGTGAATGATATATCCATGAAATCAATATCCTGTAAGGTGGGTCTTGTCTTGCTACTTTCTCGCCTACCACCATATCCTTATCTTTACTATTCCACGCAGCAAGGAGATTCGGAAAATCATCTGGTAAATATTGGCCATCGGAGTCCACGAATGCAATCGTATCACTTGTTGTTGCCATCAATGCATCTTTAACCGCCCCGGCATAACCTCTACGTTCGTCAGCCAGTACGAGTTTCATCGGCATCTCATTAGCGAGTCTTTTAAGAATCTCGCGTGTACCGTCCGTGCTCCCGTCTTCAGCAACAATGATTTGCACCTTGGCATACTGAGAGGCTGCCGCATAGAAAGACCGCAGTATTTCTTCAATACAATCGGCCTCATTGTAGGCAACCATTACTATCTCGAGTTTGTCAGTCATCCTTTTTGTTTTTGCAATATGTACATTAGTGTTGTCCAAAAATGTAGTTTGATTCCTCTTGACGAAGGGCTTTGCTCATGTCGTCAATAAAATCTTTTGCGATAATCATAGAATCGTTCATATTATCTTTTGTTGTTGCTATATCAATCCGAATCATGAGTCCAACCCTCTTTTTATTAAATAGAGAAAAATATAATTGTTTTAGTTTTTGTTCTATCCATTCATGTGCTACATTTTTATCAATAACTATCCAGTAAAAACTTAAAAAATTATCCTTTCCTTTTTCAGTAAAAAGCGTATGTGTTTTCAGGGTATGCCCCCTCATATTAAACTCCGTATCATCAAGTTCCCTAATCTTGTAGCCTGCACTCGTGAAACATGATTTAGGATGGTGAAAATTTCCTGCATCTAAAATGATAAAGAGAAGTTTTTTTCCTTGATTATTTGAGTATTGATAAGCAAGAATTTCGCTTATAAAATCATACGTGCTGTCTTCACGTCTTATATTTAATTCTTTAGTTACATTTTCTCCCAGCCATTCAGATACTATACTGGGCATCTCCAACTGTGAGATGAAACCTGTGCCTACATATTTTTCTATAGGGAAGGCAAAACTTAAGACTACACCTGATAGGAGTAGTATAATAGCTATCCAGGATTTGTATTTCCTCACTGCTTACCTTTTAAATACTAACAGATTTTTTTTGGATATATATCTATATTTCTCATTAAAGTTTAAAAAAATCTATAAAATATTATTTTTTTCTTACAATATTTTCTGCAATTTTTACTAAGGCGTTGAATGTAAAATATTACTAGTACTGTTTAATTTTCTCTCTAATAAAGAATCAACACCTATTAAACCCAAAAGAGTGATTACAAATATTAATATACCGCTGAAATTGTGAAAAAAACCCTGGCCGGCTTCTTCTCCAAAATAAAAGGTAATAAGACAAAGGGTTATTACACGTACTAGATTGCCAAATAAAGCAAAAGGGATTATGCAGGACGTAAGAATAAGTTTTTTAAAAAATCCTCCTTTGCTTATGTAAACGTAGACCAACACTAAAGAAAACATGGTGATCAAGGAGCGAAATCCACTACAAGGCGGTCCCATAAATATTTCATTATAACCAATAGTTAAGAGAAGTCCTTCTCTTTTAATCGGATAATCAAAAAATCTTAAAATTATTTCTGTTACGATAGAAATACCGTGACGCATTGGCAATGTGATGCTGTCCAAAATTCCTAAAGGTACAGGGACTAAAAGTAAGAGATAGAGAATAGGAAAGGATAAAAGTTTTACTATATTTTTTCCATAAAGATAACTTGTAAGACCAAATAAAAGAGGTATAAGAGAGAGTGTCGATATAAAATAGTATTCCTGCCTCCATCCAAAAATAAACATAATTACGCCCAGGACAAGGACCATAAGGCTAACGAAGTTTTTTTCACTGCTATGTTGTTGAATTAGTTCTCGTAATTTTTTGCGTTTTCTCCAGATGAGCCATAAGGATAACGGAAGAATGAAATAGGCATGTGTATAATCAATTAATCCCCATCTGGCATAATAAAGTTCCCAAAAAATCGGAGAATATAAAACTATGACCAGTATCCAGATCAAATAGTGAATCATTTTTGACTAAAAAATTTACTTTCGATGTCTTTGCTGCATATGTGAAATTTCATTAACTAATTATTACCTGCAAACGTATTGCACTCATAAATTAAATAATCACTATATTTTTTTGCATAATAAGGACATAAATAATTAAAAATGATCTCCGCAAACTTTTCAGCGCCTTCATTGGTATAATGAGAAAAGTCATAATAATAGCGTGAACTTTTTGGCATTTCTTTGGCCAGATCTATTACAAGTACATTCTCTTCTTGCCCTACCTGTCTTGTTACGTCATTATAAAGTTCCAACCTTTCCCATGCGAGTTCTCCATTCTCGGTCTTTCTTTTTCTTATTTTTGCCAGATCAATATCTGTAATATCATCTATTGCATTTCCGTAAAGAGCCGGCTGCGTGATAAACACGGGGTCTATCCCATTCTCTCTTGAGATTTTAACAATCTTTTTTAATCTCGTTTTATAATCAGGGAGATATTGACGATGTTTTTGTAGTGCACGCTGTTTGGCGCCCTCCGGAAGAATTAAAAAGGCGCTTCTTTTTAAATCAAGCTCGGCGTCGTGATCTACGCCTTCGACTTTCGCTTTATAATATCTATAGAAATTTAGTAAGACTGCAAAAAATTCACTATGGTTTGCAAGTGTCCGCCCTAATCCTTTCATAGATTTCAAATAAATTTCATTTTCCATTATTGATTTGTCGTCTTCAAAGTATCTTTGCTTTTCATTATTTACTTCATCATTAATCCCGATTAAGAATAAAACATTTTTAGGTTTTAATTTCGTAATATAATCTTCCATAAGCACTATATGTCCGAAAGTAGAATGACCATCAAAACCTGCATTATTTATCCATATATTTCTGAATGCTTTTTTCAATTTTTTCCCCAAAATATCAGTCCATGTTTTACCCTCTGACAACAATGAGCATTCAGTTGTGCTGCCGCCTACAGTTATGGTGGTAAGATAATTTTTGAAATCGCCAGGAGGGTTTTCTCCTCTAAAACCTATAGTATTTGTTCTGATTATAATGGTTTTATCCAATTTTTTAGCATTCTCGTTTTTAATAATGTATTCTTCTTTTGCGGATAATACTATTTTATCTCCCTTAACTCGAAATGCAAAAGGATTATGAATTCTTAAAATAATTTCACCTAATATGAATGCAACGATACACCCTAAAAAAATTAACGATAAATTTTGAAGAATGATTTTTACTCTTTTACCCAATTTAATTCCTTTATTATAAATTTTATTAAAGCTTGATATGTGTTTAGATTTTTAAAATATTTTTAAAACTGCTTTTAATGCCTACTTTTATTAATCTTAACTCTATTATTAGGGATCCGGTAACTACTGGAATTCTTTTATCGAATTTCTTATTGACTCTTTTTTCTAACTAAAAAAAGGATTGTCCTCGTTAACAAATCTTCTCTTGTATATCCTTTATTTTTTAGTTCTTCTTCTATTGCCGGGGGCAATAATTTCTCACCTTCGGTTGCAGTTTGCTCTTCTATTATATTTGTGTAAGTTCTGAAAATCTTTCTGTACTGGTTAATTTTAAGTTTATTTAAATGTATATTTACAGGATACCTATTCTCTCGAAGGTGATCCCATGGAGGAACATTTTTAGATGGTGATTGGTCAGGATTCAACCATTCATGACAAATACCGCCTGATATGCTTGGAAACAGATGTATTGAAACAGCTGCGATTCCAGTGGGTTTAAGCATTCGGTTGACTTCCTTAACCGCTCCTTCTACATTGTCTATATGCTGAAAAACCATGTTAGAAAATACAAAGTCGAAGCTATCAGATTCAAAAATCATATTTGTGGCGTCCATTATACGAACATCAAGATCGTTAAATGTAACGGGTTCCCCATATTCCTTAGACAATTCAGTGAAAAATTTTTTATCAAAAAGGATATGTCTTGCTAATGATTTTAAGGCGCGTTCAATACCATTTAAACGCACAACTTTTAAAAATACAGATAGGTTCATTATATACGTTGGAACTTCTATATCAATTCCCACAATTGATGCGCCATCAGCATGAAAAAGAGCTACTTGTCTGGCAGTTTGTCCACAGCCAATTTCAAGAATTCTTGTTTTTTCCACAGGGATACCTACATATTTATTTAAATAGCCAAGAAGACGCTGATGATGCCAGATAGTGCGTTTGACATCTGAGAATGACCTATTAGCGTAAGCACGATAAAGAAACAAAGCAGACTCTATCTTGCTACGAAGGGGTACCTTTTTTTTACACATGACTGTTTTCATAGGTTGACTCTTAATTACTTTGCTCCTTTACCCAACAATACAACAGGTATAGTTTTCAACAAAATCCTGAAATCAAGCCAGGGAGACCAATTATCAATGTATTCTAAATCAAGCCTCATCCATTCGTTAAAATCAGCTATTTCACTTCTTCCGCTAACTTGCCATAAACAGGTTATGCCGGGTCTCATGCTCAATTTTCTCCTCTGCCAGGTATCATATTTCACAACCTCCGCAGGCAATGGCGGCCTTGGACCAACCAAACTCATATCTCCCTTAAATACGTTCCATAATTGCGGTAATTCATCCAAACTGTATTTCCTTAACCATTTCCCTATCTTTGTTACTCTCGGATCATTTGTCATTTTAAAGACAGGGCCGTTCATTTCATTATATTCTAAAATGTCTTTAAGTCTGGATTCAGCGTCAACAACCATGGTTCTGAATTTATAAAAAATAAACTTCCTGCCATACAAACTGCACCTTTCCTGTTCAAATAAGACAGGACCCTCAGATGTCATTCTGACAATAAGAGCCAAAACTAATAAAAACGGTGCTAATACTATGAGTGCAATTGCAGAAACAGTAAAATCAAATATCCTTTTAAAAAATAAGTACCCTAAATTATGAGAAATACCCTCAAAAGTAAGTAAAGGAAATCCACCGATATCAGTTTGTTTTGCCTTTAAGACCTTAAATTCAAAGAGATCAACTGCGAGATGTATAGTTATCCCCTCGTTTTCACAAAATTTCATTATATCCTCTACTTTGTTAATCCATGAACGTGGAATAATAAATACAATCTCATCCACTACATTATGATGAATAATATTAGATATATCATCAAAAGAGCCCAAGATTCTGTATCCCTTTATTATTTTTCCTACTTTTGTCTCGTCTATATCTACAAGTCCTATAATCTTAATAGCCCACTGCGGATTATTATTAATTAAATTAATAAACTTTTCTGCTCGTTTGCCAGTTCCAACAATTAAAACACTTCTCCATGTAAACAATATACTTTTGAAGCTTACACCCATTTGCCGTACATGCCTAAAAACATATATGAGCGTAATTTTTTCTAAAACTATCAAAACAGCAGCTACAGCAAACATAATAACTATCATCACCCTTGTGACTTGCTCCTGCAAGTGGAGAATGAATACATAACTGCCAAATAGAACGAAGCCTAAAATTGTTGCTTTTATTACCGCTATGATAATCTGATATATTTTCTTTATGACAAAATTTGTATACATCCCAAAGTAATACAAAAGAGTTCCCCATATAAAAAGTAGAACCGGCAAAAGTCCAATATAAACGTTAATCGATGAAACAGGCAAAAGACTCTCAAATCTCGCCCTAATAAAATATCCTATAAAAAATGACACCGCTACTATGCATAGATCAGCAGATAATAAAAATCTTTTTAATGCCCTGCTTTGTTCTTTTATCATGATTAATTTATTACCATTATAAGAACAATCGCTTATAAAGCGTTGTCTTTGCCATTAAGCTCGATATAGTTCCTTATACAGTTTATATATTTTTTCAGCGATCTCATCCCAGTTATATTCTTCTTTCATCATTTCCAGTCTTCTTAATTTTTCTTCCTTAGAAGTTTCGTTTTCTAAAAAAAATAGTATCTTTTGTTTAAGATTTTCAATATTCCCCTGCTCAAAATAACTACTCTTGTCTAAATCTATCTGTAAATTTGCTTCTATATTGCTGGCTAAAACTCCAATATTGTAGCTTACAGCTTCAAGTAAAACATGCGGTAAACCCTCAAACTTTGAGGGTAGTACAAAAAGTTTTGCATTTGCAAATAAAGTTTGTAACTCTTTCCCGGTTATAAAACCTGTTAATATGATGTTCGTTCTTTTCTGAACACGATTTTTGATCATTCTGCTGTAACTATCCTCATGATCAGCATCACCTGCCAGAACAAGTTTCCATCTGTCATTATTTAATTGTTCATAAGCACCAATAAGATCTTCTATCGCTTTTTCTGGCGTAAACCTCCCTGCAAAGAAAATATAACCATTTTTTTTTAAACCATACTTTCTTAAATAGTTTTCTTCTTCATCTGGAGTAACATCCAGATGATTAATTTCAACTCCGTTAGGTATACGAACAACCTTATCGGTATATTGTCTTATATACTCCATATGCGCATTTGAGACGGCAATTATCCGATCTGACTTGAGGGCATTCTTTTCTGAAAGTCTCCAAATAAATTTTGCGACTTTCCCCCATTTTGGATACAAGTAGTCTCTGGATTGGAAAGTTAATATAACTTTTACACCAAACAGCTTTAAAAGAGGGATATAAAGCCCGCAGCTCAAACCATGAAAGTGAGCAATATCGGGTTTTTTTATGATAGTAATTAGTGACGCTAAAAATCCATAGAAAATTTTTTCAAAATTCTTTGATTTTAGTGATTTTATATAAATAAATTTAACGCCTTTCCAGCCTTCTATTTCATCCTTATAATACTTGGGAATAACCAATCCCGTTATTTCAACATCATTGTGTTTAGCCAGCCTGCTATAGAGCTCTTCACAATATTTCTCAATTCCACCCTGAACATGAGGGAAACCACGTGCACCAATCACAAAAATTTTCATTCTAATCTATGCCTCTAATTTTCATCAGAGCCACCAATCAATATTAAACTCTTAAGTATTTCCACATAATATGAATCCACTTATTTTCAAATATCCCTGAAACACGCACCTTAAAGACAAACATTGGAAAATTTCTGATACCAATTCTTTCTAACGCAAAAAGATTGCTTTTGTCACTTATGCAGCCATTGTTTGTTGAGAAAGCAGCAGTGAAGCCGGATTCTTTGACAATATCCATCGTTTCACTGCTAAAATCCTGCCCTTTTTTGCCAAAGGGATATGCAAAATATTTAACTTCCTGCTGAAGAATTTTTTCCAGTTCCAGTTTTGAACCTTTAACTTCCAAAATTGCAGTTTCATAATCAACCCCTGATAGTGATTTATGAGATATAGTGTGAGCGCCGAAAGTAACGTTGTTTCTATACATGGTTTTAATTTCATCCCCGGTTAGTCCATAACCTTTCCCAATAAAGCTTGCGGTAGCAAATATCGCACCCGGGAAACCACAATCTTTCATTACCTGAAATGCATTAGTATAGTTGTCCTTCCAGCCGTCATCGAAAGTAATAGCGATGAGATCGTTTGTTAAGCAATAGCCGTTTTTTAATCCACTGATAAGGTCATCCAGCGATACAACTTTAAATTTTTTTTTTAAGTAAGCCATCTGATGCCTGAAGGTTTCTAATCGAACCGATATATGCGCATCTTCATTACCATTATGAATACGATGGTATGTCAGTACAAGCATGATATACCGCTTAAAATATTTTTTTCGCAATAAAATATAAAGAGGTGCTATTCCTGAAAAATATAATAAAAATGAAAGCAATGCGCCAATATTCCATACAATCTTATATTTTATTTCTATGTGTTTCTTGTTTCTCATCTTTTATGAGCAGGTAACATTATAATGCTCAAGCTCATGAAGAAAAAAACTTCTTGGCTTCCTATAGCCGAATATGTCCTGTCTTATATAATTAAGAGTAATAATTATGAGGACTATAAAATAATACAGCTTATTATTGACTTCTTTTGGTTTTATGCCCTTCATTTGACAGCGCCTAATATCCCCTGTAATAGTCCATAACATCTTTAATAATATCATCGAGGGTATATTGAGGGTTATATTCTATTAGCTTTTCTATTTTTGTAAGGTTAGGAACTCGTCTCCTCATGTCTTCAAATCCCTCTTCATAAGCTTCATCATATGATATATACTGAATTTCGGATTTACTCTTAGCAAACTCCTTAATTTTCTTAGCAAGATTCTCAATTGACACCTCCTCGTCGTTCCCAAGATTAATAACTTCCCCAACCGCCTCTTCTATCTGGCTGAGCCTTACAAGTGCATTAACTGCATCTTTAACATGCGCAAAGCATCTTGATTGCTTTCCGTCACCGAAAATTGTTATCGGTTTATTATGCAATGCCTGTTTAACAAACCGGGGAATAACCATTCCATATCTTCCTGTTTGTCTCGGGCCAACAATATTAAAAAACCTTACAACTACCACTGGAAGTCCTTTCTCCTTCCAGTATGCTAACCCTAAAAATTCATCTAATGCCTTCGAACACGCATAGCTCCATCTACCTTTTGTAGTGGGGCCTAAGACAAGGTCACCGTCTTCACTAAAAGATTTTTGGCTGCTCTTACCATAAACCTCGGAGGTGGATGCAATTATTACCTTTTTCTTCTTTTTGTTTGCATGTATAAGAACCTCTTCCGTGCCTTTTACGTTCGTCTCTATTGTACGGACAGGGCTCTCGATAATAAGCATGACACCTACAGCTGCTGCAAGATGGAAAACAATGTCGCATTTATCGATAAGTTCAGCCAGCACCGGAGAATTCATTATAGTATCTATTACATAATGAAAACCTTTTCGTTCTTTTAAATGTTCTATATTGTCTATGCTGCCGGTAGAAAGGTCATCTATGACATACACTTGATGTCCATCATCAAGGAGTTTTTCAGTAAGATGTGAACCTATAAATCCAGCCCCTCCAGTTATAAGTGCTTTCATTGTTTTCTTCCTCCTGATTTTGAATTTTCAAGTGCTTGTTTATAAATCTCCATTAAACCCTGATAATGTTTTTCTGAGTTTAGTTCTTTTTCAACAAAAGCCCTTGCTTTTTCCCCCATCATCTCTGCTTTATCAGGATTACCTATAAAAAATTCGATCTTTGAGCACAAATCTTCCGGGTTCCCGGGTTCAAAAGTCAATCCCCTCTCATAATCCTTCACAAGTTCCGGGATGCCACCCCGTCTTGAACCTATTACAGGTTTTCTTAATGCAAATGCCTCTATGACCGATAGCGGATTATTTTCATAGCATTCTGATGGAAGAACAACAGCAAGGCTTTTTTTTATCTCTTTATACAAATCTTCGTGTTTCACATACCCCAAAAATCTGACATTATTGATTTGTTCCATCTTAACTCTTTCCTGAAGTTCATTCATCAATGGTCCATCCCCTATAATATTAATTTGTATTTTTTCTCCTTTAGCTAAAAGTAGCTTTGCTGCATCCAGTAGAGTAATCAGCCCTTTTTCATAAGACAGTCTTCCAATATAAGTAATGGAGTTTTTCTTCCCACTATTTACATTTTCTTCTTTATTAAGACTTTCATTCTCATGAAGGTCAAAAAAATTGGGAAGATGGATTATTTTTTTTTTAAACCCCGTTTCTTCCAGCTTTTTTTTAAGAAAAAGGCTGGGAGAAATAAAGATATCTACATTATTGTATATATCAAGGATCTTATGATGAAGATACATCTCTAATGCAGCCAGAATACTTTTAGCAAGTGAGTCTTTAACACACCTATTTCTAATTGCCATATAATACCTTCCATTACGACAGGCCTCGCAAATCTTTCCAGCAGCAAACATGTAATAAGAAGCGCATACCATTTTTAGGTCATGAAGCGTCATTACCACCGGGATATTCCTCTTTTTTAACTCATGGAGGATTGAAGGAGAAATATGATAACAGATATCGTGGAGATGAGCCATGTCTATTGGATATCTGTTCAACAGATTAGACAAATTTCTCCTTGCTTTAAAAGAATAAAAGATTCTCCCTGCAATTTTAATCTGATTTAATATGCTATGTTGAGTTGTTAATTCCACATAAGGCACAAAAAATTCATCTGTTTCACAGGGTAAATTTTCAGGATGATGCATTGAGAAAAAGAAAACTTTATGTCCGTGTGCCTCTAAAAGTTCAGCTGTTTTAAGATATACCGTTTCCGGCCCTGCTCTGTAATAGTGATATTTATTAATAAGAAGGATTTTCATAGTTTGCTGTCTTCTTCAGTAGTTCTCTGCATTAAAAATGAAAACGTTTAAATCTCAATGGGAATTAAAGACAATGGGACAGGGTATATCCATGTAAAACAATAAATTGATCTTTATAGAATATCTCTAAAACAACGTATAAATAAAAGGCGCCAGGGCAGAGGTTTCTGTAAAGATAATCAATGCACCTAATAGTACAAGAAATATAACTATTGGCGCTAACCACCATTTCTTACGGACCTTTAAAAATGACCAGAACTCAGATAATATTGATAGCTTGCTCATCTTAATCTCCTTTCACTTTTGAATAAATAATTGGTTTTAATTTATTAACAAGGGCATCAGCAACTACTTTATGACCCTCATAATTCAAATGAGGCGAGAATGCTCCAAGCATTGATGAGACTGCCCAATGTGGAGTTTCCCAATGTAAAGGACTACCTGTATTTTCATAGGCTCTTCTGAATATTCTCTGTAATCCAAGGTATTCGATGTTAAGCAATCTTGTATATTCTCCTAAATCATCTTCAAAATAATTTGCATTAAAAGTTGAATCAATCGCAACAAATTTCCTTTCAAACTCCGGAATATATGACGGGATATCCCAGGTAACCAGCATAAATTTAATTCCTTTTTGTTTGCTGAATTCAGCCATGGCTTTGATTAATATCTTATTTAATTGATAATTTTTTAAAAACTTCACATTTGGATTTTTTGTACATAGGCTTAAAAAAGGAGGGGCTATTTTCTTATCTTGTAATATTTCTTCTTTTTTAGATTTTGACATCATTTTGTATTTGTACCCCATAACTCTTCCCCTAAAAAAATCATACCTCTCCTTAATAAGAGATAATAATGCTGAATGTTGTTTAAACGGACTGAGAAAGGAAAAGATTTTGTATTGTGGTAAATCAATAAAACTTGTATCAAGAATTAATTGACCATTTTCGGAAATATGATAAAACGGACGTCGTAATTCTTCAGCGGTTTCTTTGCTAACATCTTCAATATCGTTTGATGGAAGAAAGAATGCCAACACCATGTCCGGAGAAAATTGCACAATTTCTTTTTGTAAAACCAATAATTCTTCAGATTGCGTAAAACCAGAACGCCCAAAATTCATTAATTCAACTTTAATGTCCTGATTCGGGGTTCTATTTAATTGATACTCTGTTAGTGATAGAAAGGTTCTGTCCGATTCAACCTGAAATGCCTCAACCATGCTATCTCCCAAAACAGCAATCCGAAAAGTATTTGAGGGTTTACCCTGTGACCATTCTTTATCCCTCCATCTATAACTATTTATTCTTCCGGTAATAGGATGATTATTTTCTTTATTATACCAGTAATGAGAGTCAGCAACGGAACGATAACCCACAAACGGGTCAGGTTCAATCCAGGAAAGCGCTGCGCCAAACAGGTGTGTTGTACGAAGCACAATTTCCAGTGCCCCGATGAATAAAGAAAATAGGATAACAGCAAATAAAAGATTTAGCAACGTTCTTTTCATCTTAGATTTTTGAGGAAAGCTGTTTATACTCACATGTTAAACAATAGATTTGTTCTTTGTAGAATATCTCTAAAACAACGTATAAATAAAAGGCGCCAGGGCAGAGGTTTCTGTAAAGATAATCAATGCACCTAATAATACAAGAAATATAACTATTGGCGCTAACCACCATTTTTTACGATTTTTCAGGAATTGCCAGAACTCCTTGATAGTTGATAATTTGTCCATTAATTCTCCTTTTAAATAGTTTTTCTATATATTTTTAAAAAAAATTAAAAATATGCTAAAAAACTTGCCTTAATTATTTATTACTAAAGCGATGCAATCCGAGATTAGAACTGATTTTCATAGCTGCTCTTGTCAGCTTTAATTTTCTCTTTAGGGATCCAATAACTATTAATATTTTTGTTTGTATTTTTGTCGAATTTTTTATCTAAAAAATCTTTACCAAATAGCTTTGCTGCAAAACCCGTAAATGAAACCACAACATAAAATAAAACAGTTAGTATTACTCTTGTCATAAACCATCCTATGACTACGGCTATTGTCATCCATGCTTTTTGGATTGGCTTAAGAACAGATGGAATAATTAATCCAGCAAAAACGAGAACTGCAGCTATAACGAGAAAGTAAGAGTAGAAATCTTTTCCTCGCCACCATAAGAGCCCCCCTAACAGTCCTAATACTATCCCTACTGTAAGACCAAATTTGCGTAGATCGCTTTTTTCACTTTTGATTTTTTTAATATCATCAATTAGCATAATTAACTCCTAATCTAACTCAAACTCTTTTTGCCAATCGGTATCCTTTTCCAGAGGTTTCTGAACTTTTTTATCCAATAAAAAGCTGCCCATAATTAAGTAATCCATATTTGTCCGCATAAAGCAGCGGTAAGCATCTTCTGGAGTGCAGACAATAGGTTCACCTCTGACATTAAAAGATGTGTTGATAATTACAGCGCAGCCGTATTTCTCATTAAATCTGGATATCATTTTGTGATACAATGGGTTCGTTTCCTTATCAACTGTCTGAATCCGTGCAGAATAGTCTACGTGAGTAATTGCAGGAATATTGGAACGGCTAACATGCAGCTTTGCAAGTCCAAAAAGTTTTTGCTCTTCTCCTGTCATCTCCCGTCGAATTTCTTTTCTCACAGGCGCGACCAATAACATGTAGGGGCTTTCTCTGTCCAATTCAAAATAGTCAGAAACCTTTTCTTTAATAACAGAGGGTGCAAAGGGGCGGAAGCTCTCACGGAATTTTATCTTCAAATTCATTACTTCCTGCATTTTGGTAGAACGGGCATCTCCAATTATTGAGCGGCTGCCAAGAGCTCTCGGTCCAAATTCCATTCTGCCCTCAAACCAGCCGACAACATTTTCTTGAGCAATCAAATCAGCAATCCTTTCAGGTATCTCATCATCGGTTAATTCAAGGTAGGGCATATTGTTTTTATTCAGATAATTTAAAATATAGTCGCTCCCAAACTCTGGACCAAGATATGAACCTTGCTGGAAGTCTTTTTTGTTATCAGCGATTCTTTTGTTGTCCAAATACTGATACCAGGCAAATATAGCAGCTCCCATAGCACTTCCTGCGTCCCCTGCAGAAGGCTGTATCCATATGTTGTCAAAAATACCTTCCCTTAGAATTCTCCCATTACCTACACAATTGAGAGCCACACCACCTGCCAGACAAAGATTCTTCTGTCCGGTTTCCTTTCTTACATGGCGGGCCATACGCAGCATTACTTCTTCGGTAACTTCCTGAACAGAACGTGCCAAATCCATTTCTCTTTGGGTCAGGGGAGATTCCGGTTTTCGAGGAGGACCTCCGAATAACTTGTCAAACTCTTTATTTGTCATTGTCAACCCGACACAGTAGTTAAAATATTTCATATTCATTTTGAAGGAACCATCTTCTTTTAAATCCATCAGTTCAGAAAGTATAATATCCTTGTACTTAGGTTCACCATAAGGCGCCAAGCCCATTACCTTATATTCACCCGAATTAACCTTAAAGCCTGTATAGTAGGTAAATGCAGAATAAAGCAGTCCCAACGAGTGAGGAAAATGGAGTTCCGCCTGAATTTGTACATTATTATCTCGGCCTACACCATAACTCGATGTCGCCCATTCTCCAACCCCATCCATCGTGAGAAAGGCAGCTTCCTGAAAAGGAGAAGGGAAAAATGCCGCTGCTGCATGGGATTCGTGGTGCTCCGTAAAAATAATCTTTCCTTCATAACCGAGCTCTTTCTTGATGAGTTCCTTCATCCAAAGTTTTTGTTTTATCCACAGTGGTATGGCTTTAATAAATGACGTAAGTCCAACAGGTGCATATGAAAGATAAGTTTCTAATATCCGTTCAAACTTCAGAAACGGTTTGTCGTAAAAAGCAACATAGTCAATATCATGAGCTGACAATTTACTATTTTGAAGACAGAATCGAATTGCGTTTATCGGGAAGGAAAAGTCGTGTTTTTTTCGTGTAAATCTTTCCTCCTGTGCTGCTGAAATAATTTTACCGTCCTGAACTAAGCAAGCGGCGCTGTCATGGTAGAAAGCAGATATACCAAGGATATTCATACTTACCATTTCCCCCATAACTTTTCCTTAGATACACATAATTTTTTAAAATTTGCTATTTTCAATCTATATATCCTAAACCTTTTAATTCACCTATTATTTGTCTCTCATCCTCTGCTGTATAAATCTTTTCTTCTTTTACTTCAGTTGTCTCGGGTGTAGAATCTGAGAATATAAGAGGGTTAGATTCTAAAAATTCATCCTTAAAAATCGAAGTAACAACCTTGCCATCCATATCAGAGGGTATTGGCAATCCCATTAGATACAAAATAGTCGGGGTAATATCAATAATGTTTATGTTAGCAATTTTTATACCTTTTTTGATAGTCTTCTTATCTAATGCCATAAAAATACCTTCGGGACGGTGCGTGCCTTCGGAAGCTTTAACTTTTACTAAATTCTTTCCGTATAGATTAAAAAGAGAATCTATGACCATATAACCCTCTGCGGGAATAAGGATTAAGTCCGGTGCATTTTCTACGAATGGACCATGATATATCTCTTCAGAAAAAAATACATTATCAAAAATCTTATTTCCTGTTTTCGCATCTGTAAGAGATAAAAGTTTATCCTTCAGTTCAGACCTTATCTGTTTATATTCTTCACCTTTTTCTACAATTCCATGCTTATCTCTTCCTTTAAGGTTAATAAATATCCCGTAGGAAGACGAATTTGGTGAATAGGCTTTAGTCTTTTCCATTTCAAGGAACTCATGTCTTCTTACTGTAGGCGCCGGTATCCCTTCAAAATATTTTCCGGTTTTAATGCCTAACTTTTCTTTTATTTTGGTTATTATTAACTTTTTTGTGTTTTTAGTTAAAAATCCATTTTCCTCCAGCCACATATTAATATAAAACCACTTCTTCTTTGCGCCAAAACCATGGTCAGATATGATAATCAAAGTTGTGTGATCATCTATTCCCTCTAAAATATCACCCATAATATCATCAATTTGCTTATAGCATTTCAGCGCATATTTATATATTTCTTTTTTACGAGAATCTTTTTCTTCGCCACTCAAATACTTCCATAATACATGTTGAACTTTATCAAAACTCATAAACAAAACGTACAAAAAGTCCCATTCTCTTGTTTTTGTTAAATATTTAAGCGTATTATGTCTTAACTCTATTTCCTTGCAAAGCTTGTCTATGAAAAGTTTTACCTCTTCTAAACTGAGCTTGCGCCATCTGCTTTCAACCGGTACTTTTACATTAAAAATATAATCACCCGTTTCCCTCAATATTTCGGAGAATAATTCTGAAGGATAAGTATAATTTCCTGCTTCCGGAGGGGAGATAAATCCGGTAATCATAAAGCCGTTTACTTCCTCAGGGGGATAGCTAATTGGAAAGTGAATAACTCCTACCTTTTTATTGTATTCACCTAATATATTCCATATTTTCTTGCCCTTAATGCGTTTACTGTTAATTATTACCATATCACCATTTTTGTTTCTGATAACAAAATCATGAGCACCGTGTTTACCAGGATTCTTACCTGTCGCAAAAGAACTCCATGCCGGAGCAGTAAGCGGAGGATGTGTTGAATGGAGAATTCCTGAAGCGCCATTTCCTATGATTTTTCTCAAATTCGGCATTTTGCCTTCATCCATTAATGGTTGTAACAAGGTAAAAGTCGCTCCATCCAACCCGACAACAATGACTTTATTCCCATTACCTTGCATGTGATAATCCTTCCTTCCAATTAATCAGTTTTTGGTAAATCAACTTCAGGATATACTTATCATCATCCTCTAATTTCAGCATATATATGAAAAGCGAGTAAATGCTTGCAAAAAGCAATGATAGAGCAATCAGGGCAAACAGGGAAACCGAAGGAATATTTTTCGATATAAAAAATATCAGTAAAAAAGTCAAAAACCCGGCTGCACAAGGTTTCAAAAAATTCAGTTTAAAAGGATGAATCTTTAAAAAAATATACACCTCAAACAATCGCAAAATATTTACAAAAGCAATTGACGACCCTGTAGCTATCGCAGCGCCGATAATACTATATTTAGGAATCAACAAATAATTAAGAATCACATTTAATGATAAAAAGACGAGGGAATTGAAAAGGACAACCTTTGCCCTGCCTGTCATCATGAGCATATAGCCAACCGAACCCACTCCTGCATTAATCAACTCGCCGGTTCCGAGAATTATTAACGCTGCTGCGCCTGCAGTAAAACCCTGACCAAATATTCCCATAATTGGTTCCGACAGCAAGATAAACAAAAGGAATACAGGAAAACTCAGGATGAATATCCACTTTGTTGTTGTCTTGAACAAATCCTCCAGTTTTGACAACTCGCCCTTACCGTAAAGCTCTGATATCATGGGCGCAAAGATGGAATTGAAAGAAGTTAATGGCAGCAATACAAGTATCGCAACTCTGCCGACAGCCGAATACACCCCGACTTCAACAGACGTCTTGAAATGTCCTAACATTAAAGAATCAATATAAAATGTCAAAACTCCCATGAGCTGTGTCAGGGATAACGAGAGTGAAAAGGTTATTAACTCTTTTTTCTCATAAACAGGAGCAGGGAATCTTTTATGAACCGGAAATATTTTTATCATATAAAAAAACGAAAAGGAAAAACCCGCCAAAATAGAAATAATGCTTGCTATCAAGATACCGCCAAGTTTCATACCTATTAAAAAAAGAATTATAAGAGTTATCAGTTTCACCGCCGGTTGATAGAATTTCTGTATGTATACCTGATATTTTATGGCCTGAAATGACTGAATAACCCTCAGCCAGAGCTCGCCGAGGGTAAAGAAAGGCAGCGATATAATCAATATCTTTACAGCCAGCCCCACATTACGGTCATGGAAGAATTTCTCAGCTATGAAATCCGCCATGAAAAATATTATCAGCGTTAAAAAAAGACTCAGGAGAAACGTTATTTTTGTGCCGAAGATGATAGCCCCTTTCACTCTCTGACTGTCGCCTTTCCCTCTATAAAAGGCAACAAACCGCAGTAAGCCTTCATTCAGTCCCGCGCTTGAAAATATCTGTGCAATCCATGTGATGATATTGGCAAGATTAAATACTCCAAATAGAGAAGGACCAACGGTCCTTGTCATAACAATGCTTGTCACATATCCGAGAACATTAAAAACTACTTCCCCTATGCCGCTAATACCGGCATTCTTGGCGATTTTTGAAAGGTCTGAATGATAAACTGATTCGTCTTTTTTTTCCACAGTCAGGATTTCGTGCTATTTATATTTCTGAAACATTATACATTTCAGACCTTCCAAGGAACCAAAGAAAGAATCGGAATTCAGACTTATGCAGCTTTTACCGGCATCCAGAATTAACTGCCCGACAATGCTCCAGTAATATGCAATCCAGTTTGTAATCTTTCTGGGCATACTCTTTTTAACGAGTTTATGCATATGGATAAGATACAACCTGTTCAGTTCTCTAATATTCAAATGCGTCTCTTCAGAGTGATGGTGCGTGGCCAATGCGTATGGCGTCTGAAACAGTTTGTATTTTCTTGATACCCTGTATGAAATCTCAATGTCGGTGCATCTGCTGAATGTCTCGTCGAACCGAAACTCATTAAAAACTTTTCTGTAATAACTGCATAAGAGCGTTGACATTGCCTCAACCTCTATAATTTCTTTAGGAAAGGGAATAAATATATAGCCCATTGAAGGTAAAAATCTGCTCTCCTCATTTTCTGACATTCTCGTCATAAAAAACAGTTTTCGAAATTTGTTGTAGAATCTCGACATGCCAAAATAATTTTGAATAGTACCCTGAACACCGCCCATGTTCATGTCTTTTTTGAGTTTATAAACTTCCAGCATCTTTTCATGACAATTTTCATATAAGACCACATCATCATCCTGGAAAAAAATTATTTCACCGCTTGCATTGTCCGCCCCTAAATTTCGCTGTACATTAACGCCGGGCTTGCTTCGTATATAAACCAGCTTGATCTTGCCAGCTATAATCTTCTCGCAATTTTTTTGATTTTCCCTGCTTATGCTGCCGGAACTTGCATCAACAACTATAAGTTCACACGGTAAAACCATTTGATTGACAATAGAACTTGTACATCTCCTTAAGTCTTCTGGCCGGTCCCTGGTAGGTACTATGATAGAAAATGTCATTTAAATGTTTCTGACTATATAGGTATATTATTTTTGGCTTAGCACAAATTATAGTGGGAAATTTATAACAATTGTGCAGGGCAACTCTTGAGAGTTGTTTATTGATAAGTTAAAACCTTGCCGTAGATTTGCAAGAATATAATAAACAACACTCATAATATCTCCTCGTTCTTAGCACATGTTTATAGAAGTTGAACTGCCAGTTGTTTCAAAAATTATTCTTTTTGGCAAGCCAAAAGCTAACTCCCCTTAAAATTGCAGGAAATATTTTTAGCAATATCTTAAAATCACACCACAAAGACCAATTATCAATGTAATCCATATCCATTTTCATCCATTCTCCGAAATCAGGTTGAAACCTTTTAGTTACCTGCCATATGCATACTATCCCGGGTCGTAGACTCAGCCTTCTTTTTTGCCACTTTTCGTATTGCTTCGCTTCTTCCGGTAGCGGAGGTCTTGGCCCAATAATTGACATATCACCTTTAAGAACATTGAATAATTGCGGCAGTTCATCAAAACTTATCATTCTTAAAATGCGACCAAGGGACGTAATTCTCGGGTCTTTTCTTGAATGAAAAACAGGGCCTTCACTTTCACTAAGGTGCTTAACTTCATCGAGCATCCTGTCAGCGCCTTCTATCATAGTACGAAATTTATAGAGGGTAAAAATTCTTCCGTGCAACCCTAAACGTTTTTGCTTGAAGAACACTGGCCCGGGTGAGGTAAGTTTAATAGCGATAGCGCAGATCATAAAAACCGGCAAATTAATGATTAAAGCAATTATGGATATAGAAAAATCGATAAGTCTCTTTATATACAAATGCCATACATTATAGAGTGTCGTGTCAATGGTCAAAAAGGGCAAACCATAGAGTTCTGTAACTTTTAGTTTTGCTATTGAGGGGGTGAAAAGATCTGCTGCTATCGATACCTTTATTCCCACCTTTTCGCACAATAGTATGTAATTATCAATGCAACTCAGCCATTTTCTTGGTAGTATAAAGACTACCTCATCTACCACATGCTCTTCTATTATTTTAGCAATATCATTAAGAGAACCTATTACTTTACTATCTCCAACCATAGTCCCGACTCTCTTTTCATCATCAACCAGTCCAATAATTTTAATACTCCATTCAGCATTTTTATTGTTTAAATCTATAAAATGCTGTGCCCTTTCGCCCGTGCCCACAATTAAAATTCTCCTGAAATTAATACCCTTCTTTTCTTGATATCTAAATAAACATACCAAAGCAAGCTTTTCAATGCTAATAAATACTGCAGTGAGAACGAATGTAATACCTATGATACGCGTAGTGATAGAATAAATATTAAAGATATACATATAAGCGATCCACAATATATATCCCAATAGGACAGTTTTAAATATGATGAATAATATTTCATGTATTTTTTTAGTTTTAAATGACCTGTACATTCCAAAAGAGTAGAGGAGGCTTCCCCAGATAATAATGGATAGGGGTAAAAACACAAAATAGGACATGGGATCTGAACCGTGAACATATTTCAAAAAAATAACAAATAAAAATGCCCCTGTTATTATAAAAATATCAAACAATATCATAAATTTTTTAAACTCATACGGAGGCAAATAACCTAAAAAGGGGAAATTAGCAAAAAAGCGAGAAAATCTTGTTCGTTTGTCAGATATCTTTGTCTGTTCTTTTACCATATAAGCATTCCAGAATTAATCCAAAAAATTACTGGTATTATTCTTAGGTCAACAACTGGGTAGATTCTGTTCATGTTTTACCATATTAAAACGATTTTTTACTATCCAGAACATAGGCTTCCATATATATTTCTTCATCTGCTGGCTTACTGAGCCTATCATCCAGCAATTTTTCTGACAGGTTTTTACCTCCTGTCTGATGACTTCGGCTGTTTTGCTATTCCATATATCTTCAAAAGTTTTGTCCTTAAGATTCCCAAAACTTCTTTCCACCACATTACAGGATAATATTTCTCCATAAGGGTCTATAAAAAATGAATCATACCCCATTTCACACGGTAAAAGCCGAGGATTTCCTCGTATATAATTTATTAAACCATAATTGAAATACGCCCTGAACCAGTTTTTTATCTTTCTTGATTTCAACAATTCTCTTATCAATTTTTTAAACTCTTCTACCGCTATCTCAGGGTGCTCAAATCTGTTGTCAAACTTATGGAAATAAAAAGCATTATGAACTGCTGCGGTGGCAAATTCAAGTCCCATCATTTCAGAAAGGTAATAGAGTTCTATCATATCCTTAGCGTTCTTGTCTGAGACAGTAATACCAAACCCAATATCCTTAATACCTCTATGGTAAAGTTCTACAAGGGTTCTGATGCCACGATCAAAACCATCCTTAATGCCCCTCAATTCATCATTAGCTTTTGGAAGTCCTTCTATGCTGATTCTTATTCCAATATCTTTATGCTTATCAAATAATTTCAATATCCTTTCTGTAAAGAAACCATTTGAGCTAATAACTAACCTTTTTGTTTTTTTCTTTAATACACTTATAATTTCATCAATATCTTCTCTTAAAAACGGTTCTCCCCCTGTAACATTAACGGTATTCATAAATGGTAATTTCTCATAAACTGAAATCCCTATCTCCTCTTCTTTCTTTGTTGGATATTTCCATGTGTGACACATATGGCATCTCGCATTACATCTATATGTAACTATTATGCTTGCAAAATTAATTGCTCCCATTCTTTTTTCTCCTCTATACACTGTCCGTAATTCTTTCAAAATTAAGGCATATGTTGTTTTTTAAAAAAAATGCATTACCTAAAAATAAACATATTTTTCTTATTAAATTATCTTTTAAATTAGTTTAGCAACTTCTTATATAACTCTTCAAAACGTACAGTAATTTTATCCCATAAATAATTTTCTAAAATATATTTTTTAGCAGGTTCTTTTACTGTTTCTACGGCATCTGGATTGTTTATTAAATACACTAATTTTTCTGCCAGTTCATTTACATCTTTATTTTTGAATGTATACCCAAAATTATTTAAGGCTTCAAGATTTTCTGGTATATCACTGACAAGACAACAATTCCCGTAACTCAACGCCTCGAAAAGAACCGTTGGCAAACCCTCAATCTCTGAGGATAGAACAAATATATAACAGTTTGAAAAAAGTTCGTGTAAAATTTTCCCTGTAACAAATCCAGTAAAAATAATATTTTTATCACGTTTTGCTAAATTTAAAAGGTCTGACTTATAACTTTCCTCATGCTTTGCATCACCTGTAATCACAAGTTTTAAGTCAGTTTTGATCCTTTTGTATGCCTCTATGAGATAATGAGCACCTTTTTCCTTTACAAGTCTTGCTGCAAACAAGATGTAATCACCACCGCATAGACCATACTGCTGTTTTATCAGATCCGGTTTTTCTATTTGTGGAGGGTTAACACCGGTAGGGATAGGAATGCTTTCTATACCATACTGTTTTAATAAGTATTCTTTTTGAACATGAGAGACTACTGTAATAATATGAGGGAATTTTACTGAAGGAATCTCTGTCAGCTTCAAGAACAATCTTCCCCCCAAACCCCACCTTGATCTTTTCCATTCAAGCCCGTGTCCCTGAACTACTACCTTTTTTCCAAATAAACGAGGAATAAAACAAAACATAGCCGGACCAAAAGCATGGAAATGGACAATATCAATTTTTTTCTCCATAATGCTTTTAATGGTTGCAATAAAAGCCGCTAATATTTTCTCAATACTTTTGGATTTCAGTGTAGGCACTGTTTTTATTAACATACCCTTGTATATCCCATCCTTAGCGCCGTAATGCCTCATTGTATAAACAAGAACTTCGTGTCCCATTGCAACGAGTCTTGATCCAACCTCTTCTGTATATTTTTCTATGCCACCGCCCAAAGGCATACCTTTAAGAACTATATACGCAATTTTCATTGATAGTTTTTTCGCTTAAGTAATCTTCTATTGAACAAAATCTAAAGGTGTTTAATAGCTTAATAAGCTTCCTTTCAGTATTGAATGTGATCGGGTGTTGGAGGATTCTTTGTTTTAGGGAAATGTTTCGCTTAGGCTGATCTTTATTAAATTCCCACGGATGGATATAAATAACAACCGGTTGTCCATACTTATTGAGTATTTTTATGAAATTTTTAATTAATTTATAGGGTAAAAGTCTTAAGTATGTCCCGCCTGCAAAAGGTAATTGCACTCCTCCGACTTTATAGACTGAAAGGGGAAATTCGTACAGCTTAAATCTTTCTATATAGCATGGTTTTCTATTAAATCCCGTTATACTTAGTGGGTCAATACTGGAATCATACTTGATACCAGATTGATTTAGGTTTCTTAAAACCCATTCAATATTTTCTTTCCTTATTGAATAACCCATTGCCCTGTATCCAAAAACTTGTTTGTTTGTTATCTTAGTTAAAAGATTTACTGATTTTTCTAAATCTTTTCTAAAATTATTTTCATCCATCCTGTAAATCGGGTAGTGGTGATAACCATGAGAAGCTATATAATGTTTTTTTTTATCAATTTCTCTGATTAAATCAGGATGTCTCTCGGCAACCTTCCCTACAACAAAAAATGTTGCTGTGGTTTTATAAGTTTCGAGGACGTCTAAAATTTTTAAGGTATTCGTAACCACCTGGCTTTCATACTTGATCCAATCTTTTTTAAATTTTAATTCTTCAAAATAGAAATTATCCTCCACATCAATAGTAAGTATATTAGTTGCCATATTTTCTCAAAACTTTTTCATATACAGCCATGAGGTTTTCATAATAAATCTCAGCATTAAATTTTTTCTCTACGAGTTCCCGTGCATTTATACCTAACTTATGATTTGCATTTTCTTCTGCTATTAAAATCTCAATTTTAGATTTCAAATCATTAGCATTCCCCGCTTCAAAAGTATAACCGGTAATGCCATCCATTACTAACTCTGGGATTCCACCTATGCGTGAACCAATTACAGGTTTGCCGAGTGCAAAAGCCTCTAAAACTGCGATTGGACTATTTTCATAACATTCCGAAGGGAGAACCACGGCAAAACTCTTTTTTATCTCTTGATACAAGGCTTCACCATTCATATAACCGAAAAACCTGACATTATTAATATTTTCCGATTTCACCTTCTCCTGCAGCTTTTCTTTCATTGGTCCATCTCCAATTATTTTAATTTCTACCTTCTTGTCTTCAATCCCATGGAGCAGGAGTTTTGCTGTGTTAAGTAGAGTCCACAGACCTTTTTCGGGTGAAAGTCTTCCAAAATATACTACAGAGTTTTCTTGATGTTTTCCCTCATCTTTATTTTTAACTTGTTCGAATTTTTTTGTATCTATAAAATTTGGTAGATAGACGATTTCTTTATTAAATCCCATCTCCATAAGTTTATTTTTAAGAAACATGCTCGGAGAAATAAAGATACTCACATTGTTATATATATCAAGAATTTTATGATGCAGATACATCTCCAAAGCAGCAAGAGCGCTTTTAGTGATTGAACTCCTTAGACACCTGTGTTTAATAGCCTTAAAATATTTTCCACCCCGGCATGCTTCACAAGGTTTCCCATTAGATAGCATTGAATAAGAAGCACATACCATCTTATAATCATGAAGCGTCATAACCATTGGTATTCGTCTCTTTTTTAATTCATGAAGAATTGAAGGGGAAATATGATAGTAGATACTATGGAGATGGGAAATATCAATAGGATAACGATTCAGCAAATGAGCAAGTCTTTTTCTATTATCCCACGAATATAAGATACGCGCTGTTGCAACTATCTGCTTAATCAATCCATCACAATTGTTTAAGTCTTGATAAGGAACGAAATAGTCACTATATTCTGACCAAAGTTTATCAGGATGTTGCATAGAGAAAAATATTACCTTGTGCCCATGTGACTCCAAAAGTCGCGTTGTAGACTGCATTAGGGCTTCTGTACCACCATAAGGATAATGAAACCGCGACTGTTTTTTAGTATTTACAGTATTACTAAAAGGGTAGAAGTTATTGACTTGTAGAACTCGCATGCATTATAAACTTCTTCCTTAAAATCTGCTCTACTTTAATTTAAGTCTCTCATGGACAAATTTCTGTTGCCTGCAGGACATTTTTAGTGTAGCAATATAAATCAGCATCAACGACTAAACCAGTTAGGAAAAAGTTTGTTTGACAAGAAAGAGGGAATTGAAAAAGGATGTTTTAATATCAGGTTCTTAATGGATTTGTACCTCGAGAAAAGGTTAAAATATCTATGATATTTTTTAATTTCCTCGGTGGACAGGTATCGAGATCTCATTACAATAGAAGAAAAATATCCACCTCGTTCCATAGCAGATAGATCATCAATAAGATTCAGTGAGCAGGCCTCATCATAAAGATATGTTCCTACGTATGGAGTAGCCATACTGAATTGCACTTCATCAAATGGTAATTTTCTCACGAGGGAAAATGTATCTTTCAATGAGGATAAGGACTCCTCGGGGCTCCCTATCATGAAATATCCGTACACATTGATACCTTTATTTTTAGTACTAATTATGGCTTTTCGAATTTGTTCAATTGTAATCTTTTTCTTGATGTTATCTAATACAGTTTGATTTCCCGACTCGATTCCATACATAATCGTAACAACGCCAGCTTTTTTCAGAATGGTCAACATTTCTTCGTCAATGGTATTGACCCTGGAATTGATGGCAAACTGAAGGTTGAAATTTCTACGCAGTACTTCTTCACAAAATTGAATAACGAAATTTTTGTTGAAGGTAAAAGTATCATCCAATATAAAAATACCCTTGATTGAAAAATTATGAATTAACTGAGCAATCTCCTCAATTACATTGTCCACTGAACGGGATCGTACTTTCTTTCCAAAAATTTGGTTAAGAGTCGGCTGGCAATAACTACAGCTGAATGGGCAACCACGGGAAGTTATCATTGTCGTTGCCCGTATGTTTCGATATGAGAATGCACTTTCAGTTCCTCCACGTAAGTAGGAGTCCATCGGAAGGAGTTCCCTGCTGGGAAATGGCAAATCATCTAAGTTTGGAATCGGTTCCCGAGCATGGGTATGCACTATTTGTTTTCTCACCGGATCTATATAAGAAACTCCTTGAACATTAGATAAATCTGAACCATTCTTAATGGCATTCACTAACTCTAAAATGGTATATTCTCCCTCTCCACGCACACAAATTGGGATTTGCAACCTGGTAAGAGTATCTTCTGGGGCTACTGTAGGATGGGGACCGCCAGCTATAATAGGAACACCGGGAAATCTTTTTCTTAGGAATTCTACTGTTTTATGTGCTCCCGCGTAATATGGAGTCATAATATAAATTCCGAACATTTCTGGCGTAGTGACCATGGATAATCTGTCTTCCAGCCGTTCAAATGTCGTGTCGATAATTTGGACATCATGATGTCCTTGTTTCTTAAGGTATGCAGCCAAATATGCTAACCCCAATGGCGGCTGGAATGATGGTTGATATCGTGGATTAATCAGTACAATCATAAGTACACCCCTTTGAAAAGAATATTCTTATTCACTTTCTCTTTTAAAAGTTTCTTTTCCGAAAAATCTTTTATCATCTTTCTTTTTTATCTCGTACAGACCCGCTCATCTGAAATAATTAGCTTCGGAACACTGCAGTCAGCATCGACATATACAATTTTTTTAGCCATTTTCCCCTTATTTAAGAATGGTAAGGTTCTATAACTTATCTAAAAAAATACCATATTTTATGATAACATATACAGCTCTAAGACCATCTTTCCAATTAATTTTCTTGCCTTCAGCGTAGGTACGACCATAATAGGATATTCCTACCTCGTATATCCTGCATTTTATCCGGCTAATCTTAGCAGTAAATTCTGGCTCAAAACCAAACCTGTTTTCTTTCAGCTCTATCTTGTCCAATATCTCTCGACGAAAAACTTTATAACAAACCTCCATATCTGTGAAGTTAAGGTTTGTAAATATATTGGAAAGAAAGGTTAAAAATTTATTCCCAAGGGAGTGCCAGAAAAACAAGACCCTATGCGATTCACCACCTACAAATCGGGACCCATAAACTACATCAGCTTTATTTTCAAGGATGGGCTTCAAGAGTTTATGATAATCATTAGGATCATATTCAAGGTCAGCGTCCTGAACAATTATAATATCTCCAGAAGCAGTTTTAAAACCAGTTTTTAAAGCTGCGCCCTTCCCTGTGTTTTGCGAATGGTAAACAATCTTAGTAGAACTATCCTTTCCATCTATGGTCTTTAAATATTCTCTCGTTCCATCGTTTGAAAAATCATCAACGACAATGATTTCCCTCTCCAGTTTTAAATCGATACTTATTATCCTTTTTATAATAGCTTCTATAGTTTTAACTTCATTAAAACATGGGACTATAATAGAAATCTTCATTGTCTTATCTCTACTTTCACAATCTGAGTTAATATGAATATAATCCATAAGGTAAAGATAGGGACAAGAAGTGTAAATTGTCGACTATAAGCACTTACCAGTGAGCTTCCTATAAATGAAATGCAACCAAAAATGAGTAAAACATATATTTCATAAGGGATTAATTTTCTCCCTATATAACCGGGATAAATACACAAAACACAAAATACTACTAAAAACATATTGGGTATCATATATAAATAAGTTGATAATTCCTGGGAGACATAAGAATATGGATAACTAAAGAACAGCCGTCCAACATTAGCCATCCAATTTTTGAAATATTTCCCAGGGTTATGAATAATATTATTAATAGCCTGCTTTTTTAGCTCATCATCCTTCTGAATAGAGGAGAGAGTCTCCAGTTTATTAAAAAATTTTAGGTGTTTTTCAAATGATTGCGGCTTTATAGGTCCTTCCTTGGTATCCAGCCAATCACCTAATTCATTCTGATAAGGGGTAGACATCCAATACAGGCTCAAACCACCCGAATTCCCCCAGTAAAAAATTTTACCTGTCAGCGTATATGTATAAAGTAAATAAGGCAAACAGAAAAAGATAGCAAATGTATAAACTAATGCTGTCTTCTTCAGCGCATTTCTTTTTTTCCAGAAGTACCATGATAGAAACAGTAATAATCCACTCAAGATTACATATCCAAAGAATATCTTTGTTAGCGCCAGATATCCTAAATAAAACGATGCAGCCAAAAGATGGAACCAGGACTTTCTGTCATCATGATGTAATTTACAGAAATGAAATAAAAAACCGCAGACTAAAAATATGCTAAACGTTTCTGTAATTAACTGGTGAATATGTCTAAAAAATGGAGGATATATACCTAATAGATACGAGAAAAATAATGCAGGTCGTTCCTGCATGTAAAGACGAAGTGTATAATAGAAATAAAGAACAGCCATAAACAAAAATAGGGGATTTAGTAATTTTGCAGCTAACCACGGCAGTTTTAACAGGATAAAGGGGAGCAAAATAATTGGATAGCCGGGCCCATTCCATAAATTTATCTTATCTAAGGGAGAATAATAACCTTGTGACAGATTAGTCGCAAACATTACATAACGACCTTCATCTTTCCAAAAATTTGTGGAAGAAATTGCCAAGACAACA
>Ga0214473_10000141_pt1 | contig 103689 bp, 82 predicted proteins | sample RVTome_7_FD_203509 | JGI IMG/M metagenome (GOLD analysis project Ga0214473, IMG submission 203509) | Soil microbial communities from uranium-contaminated site in the Upper Colorado River Basin, Wyoming, United States - RVT98D197 | ecosystem: Environmental > Terrestrial > Soil > Contaminated >... | reverse complement strand
TGATCGGGATAAAGCTCACTTTCATTCAGTTCATTACGACCGTAATCGTCTGCATGGTGGTGGCCTTTTCCATATCGTCATTTGGCATAGTGCTGGCCACTTTTTACGAGTCATACGAGAGTTTCAGTGTGATAATGAATTTCATAATCATGCCCATGTTCTTCCTCTCGGGCGCGATGTACCCTGTGAAGGTCCTCCCGCTGCCCCTTAAATACGCATCCGCGATAAACCCGCTCACCTACGGGGTGGACGCCCTGAAGAACACGGTCTTTAGAATTGAGGCGGGCCCCATGAGCCCGGATTTCTCGCTCGGTTTCGATCTCCTCATAATCCTCTTAAGCTCGGCCCTGTTTGTGGGGCTTGCGTCCCGCTTTTTCGAAAGAAAGGGCTGATTTGAACGTCCGGATCAAGCTGAGCGTTGGTGGGGCAAAAGTGCCGGTCAAAATGAGAGCGCCTCTGCTATAATTAAACTCTGTATGGATTTCCTTACTGTTCTAATTGACATCTTTCTACATCTCGACAAGCACCTGGGCCAGGTGATACAGACTTACGGCCTGTGGACTTACCTTATCCTCTTCCTCATCATATTCTGCGAGACCGGGCTTGTGGTGACGCCTTTTCTGCCTGGGGACTCGCTGCTCTTCGCGGCGGGAGCCTTCGCGGCCCTGCCATACGAAGGAAGACCTTCGCTCGATGTGTGGGGGCTTTACCTCCTCCTGAACATCGCCGCCGTCCTTGGCAATACCCTCAACTACCAGATAGGTTATTTCGTGGGCCCAAAGGTTTTCCATAAGGAGAACGTGAGGCTCTTCAACCGGGAATACCTGATGAGGACCCACAAATTCTACGAGAAATATGGCGGGATGACCATCATTATCGCCCGGTTCGTCCCCATTATCCGGACCTTCGCCCCATTCCTTGCCGGTATTGGAAAGATGACCTACTGGCGTTTTACGGGTTACAACCTGATCGGGAGTGTGGCATGGGTGAGCGCCTTCACGCTGGGAGGGTTCTATTTCGGCAACATCCCCGTAATTAAAGAGAATTTCACCCTCGTCATCATGGCGATAATAGTGATTTCCTTTATGCCTACCCTTTTCGGCTTTCTTAAAGGCCGCAAAGCTCCTAATAAATAATTTAAATTTCCCAGCCCCTTCCGGCTTTCGTTTATAATTAAAATCCAGGAGGAAGCTGAAATGCAAAGTTTAAGCCTTGAAGGGGTCCGGCCCGAGGCGGCGGAGCGCATCGGGCCTTTCTTTAGGGATGTGCTGGAAAGGCAGGGCGGCGCGGTTCACTCCCTTCATATTGTGGGGAGCGCCATGACGGAAGACTTCAACCCTAAACGCTCAGATATTAATTCCGTTATCGTCCTTAAGGAGCGGGATTTGAGTTTCTTCGAGTTCCTTGCCCCCGTGGGGAAGAAATACGGGAAAAAGAGGCTTGCCCCTCCTCTTGTCCTCACGCTCGATTTCATACGCCGTTCGGCGGACGTGTTCCCGATAGAGTTTCTGACTTATAAGCTCATCCATAAAACCGTTTGCGGGGAGGACATCTTTGAGGTACTTCCCGTAAATAAAAAAGACCTTCGCAGCCAGTGCGAGCGCGAGCTGAAATCAAAGCTCGTGGGCCTGGGCGAGGGGTACATATCGGCAAAGGGCGAAAGAAAAACCCTTATTGAAGGATACATCAGGTACATGGCCAACTACATACCCCTTTTTAGAGGGATAATTTATCTAACCGGGAAAGAGCCGCCGACGGCGAGGCTTGATGTGATTAAAGCCCTTTCCGGGGCAACCGGCGTGAATACCGATGTCTTCGAGCGGGTCTACATGGCTAAAAGCAAGGGCGAAAAATTCTCGGGGGCGGCGCTTAAAAACATATTCGAAGAGTATTACGAGGCCACGGAAAGGCTTGCCGGATTTATCGATGAGATCACTTTATAAGTCCCTTTTCCTCCTCGTCCTCCTTTTCCTTCCTTTAAAAGGGTATGCCGTCCCTGTCGTGCCGGACGTCCCCCAAAACTATGTTGTTGACCAGGCAAATATAATCGATGACTCCGCCGAGATGAATCTGAACAGTTATCTTAGAGAGATTGAGGAAAAGACAACGGCCCAAGTGGTGGTCCTTACCATTCAGAGCCTCGAAGGCGAGCCCCTCGAAGATTTCTCGTTGAGTGTCGCCGAGAAATGGAAACTTGGGCAGAAGGGAAAAGACAACGGGCTTTTGATACTCGTTGCCCTCGAAGACAGGAGATACCGCTTCGAGGTGGGCTACGGGCTTGAGCCCATACTCCCCGACAGCCTTGTAGGGAGCATAGGGCGCGACTACATAGTTCCATATTTCAGGCAGGGGGACTATTCGCGGGGCATCTACATGGCCGTGCTGGCCGCGTCGAATATAATCGCGCGGGACGCGGGGGTAGAGATCACGGGGATGCCCGAACCGCAAGCACCCTCGATTAGAGTGAAAAAGGTGAGCCCCTTCGGGCTCATAATCCCGATAATATTCGGGATAATAATGTTCATTTTCTTCATCACGAACCCTCGCCTTTTCCTCCTTTACCTTTTACTTGGCGGAGCCGGAAGGGGCCGGGGCTGGGGCGGGGGTTTTGGCGGGGGAGGCGGCTTCGGCGGAGGCTCCGGGGGCTTTGGAGGTGGCGGAGGAGGCGGCTTCGGAGGCGGCGGCGCAAGCGGGAGCTGGTGAGGAGAAAATTTCCTTTAAAGTGAATAGAAAGGAAAATTTCTTGTCATTCCCGCGCAGGCGGGAATCCAGACACTTTCTTTGTAGAACAAGAGAAAAAAAGAAAATGGATGCCCGATTAGAACCTCGGGCATGACTGAAAAAGAAAAAGGAGGTCTTGATGTCAAAAGGCTTGAAAGTCGCCCTTATCGCAATAGGAATTATAGCAGTCCTCGGTTTTCTCCTGATAGGAAACATCATCGCCGGGTATAACCGCGCGATCACGATGGACGAGCAGGTGAAGGCCCAATGGGCGCAGGTGGAAAACCAATTGAAAAGGAGATACGACCTTATCCCCAATCTGGTAGAGACGGTTAAAGGCTACGCCACGCACGAGCGCGAGCTTTTCGAGAATATCGCGCAGGCGAGGGTCCAGTACTTCCAGGCCGGAGGGGTGCGCGAGAGGGTGGATGCTTCAAACAGGCTGGAGGGGATGATATCGAGGCTCTTGCTCTTACAAGAGCAGTACCCGCAGTTAAGGGCAAACGAGAATTTCCTAAAACTCCAGGACAGCCTTGAGGGGACCGAAAACCGCATCTCCGTGGAAAGGAGGCGATACAACGAGAATGTGCGCGCCCTGAACACCTACAGGCGCACGGTGCTGGGCAGGATATATGCCGCCATAGCCGGCGTAGGCGCGGCGGAGTACTACGAAGTGCCTGAGGCCGAACAGGCCCTGCCGAAGGTGGATTTTAAATAGCGCGATAGAGCGACGGGCATAAAAGGATAGCGTGGAGATTTTCATTGTGAGGAGGGCCGGAGATCCGATTGGGCAAGTGATCTATAGGCCCTCATCTCCTTTTCGCTCTCCCGAATCAGCCCGAGCTGTTTAAAGGCGATTGAAAGATTGTAATGAAATTCCGGGTCTCCCGGCTCGATACGGACAGCCTCTTTAGCTCCCTTACTGCCGTTGCGGGTTTGCCCATTTCAAGATAGGCCAAGCCCAAATTGAAATGAGGAGCGGGATATTGAGGGAGCAAGCGCCGAGCGGCCTCGAATTCCTTTATCGCTTCGGCCGTGTGCCCCTGTTTTGTATAGGTGACGCCCAGGCTCATATGCGCCTCAGCATACGAGGGGGCGAGGGCTACTGCCTTCCTGAGGAAGGCCTCCGATTTTTCGAGGAGCCCTTTCTCCGCATAAAGGCGTCCGAGAAGATTGAATAGCTCGTAGTCCCCAGGCAGGAATTGGAGCGCCCGGTTGAAAGCCGCCTCTGCTTCGTCGAACCTTCCCTCCTCAAAAAGAGCGCCGCCATACCCCATGTATACTATCCCGACATTGGGAGACTTCTTTAGGGTGTCGCGCCACAGAGACTTGTTAGTCCTCCAGATGAACGTCCGCTCCACCGTGGAGACCGCATAAAAGGAGAGGAGAGCCAGAAGAAGCACGGACAGAGCCGTCCTCGTCCTGTTCTCCTTTTCTAAAAAGAGCGTGGAAATATAGCCGACCAGAATCGAAAAACCGAGGGAGGGGAGATAAAGATACCGCTCGGCCCAGGTATTGCCGCATACGCCTTTTATATACAGGGCGGGAAGAATTGCCAGGGCAAAGAAGAATAGGAGAAAAAGAATTTCCTGCCTATTTCTCCTCAATGCGTAAAGGCAAGCCAATCCGTAAAGAACGGCCACAGGGAGTGAAAGAAGCGTCGCTGGCTCAAGTAGTCTTTTAACGTGAAAGAGGTGCACGGCATTCAGCTTAATCGGGAACAGAACCTTAAAAATATAGACGGCGAACAGGGGGGGAATATTCATCAGATAACCCCATCCTGAAAGCGCCACCTGGCCCCTTCCATGCTCAACAGAAACCATGAGGGCGCCCAAACCATTCACCCTCAGGATGAGATAAAGCACAAGACCCGCCGCCAGAGACCCATACCGAAAGAGAAACTTCTCTTTTCTTCTGAAGATGAGGTCATATGCCAAAAAAACGGAGGGGAGCATGACCGCCGATTCCTTGCATAAAAGCGAGAGGAAAAATACCAGGGCGGACGAGAGGACCAAAAAGGGTTTTCTACCTTCCGACTTTATCCAGAAATAAAATGCCAGAAAAAAGAAAAAGGAGAAGGACAGCTCCGATATGGCCGATGCCCAGGCCACGGCCTCCGTGTGAATGGGATGGAGAATAAAAACCAAGGCCGAGATGATGGAGGCAAGTACTGCCTTTTTTTCTCCGAAGCGCTCCCTCAAGAGAGCCAGAGAGATAAGGTATACGAGCATCGAGGTTCCCGCATGGAATAGAATATTGGTCAGGTGATAACCCCAAGGGTTCTTGCCGGATACCATGTGGACAAGCGCATAGAAGACGTGTATATGCGGCCTGTAATAATTTGAAGCACCCCTCTCGAAGCCCCACATGTTGGTGGAGAATGCCTGCCACACCCTCGGGAATTCCTTTATCCATGGGTTGGCCTCTATCTGGTACAGATCGTCCATGACGAACTTGTTGGGAAGGATATTCAGGTACGGCAGGGCAGCCAGCGTGAAAACAAGCAGGGGGCGCACGAAATAAGGGCACTCTGAAGGATGGCCCCTTAAATGCTTTTTACACACTTATGGGCATGACCCCGCAGTTTTAGGTATTATCCGTATTAGATAGAGAATAAGTACCTAATAATCCATGTCATATGTAGAGTATTCTACATTAAATGTAGAATAAAAACTAATAAATCCTCATTTAATGCAGTTCTAAAAACCTCCAATTGCCTTGTATAAATAAGGAGGTTTTTATGAAGACAAAGACAAAAATATTGCTTGGCGCAAGGATCAAGGAACTACGAAAAGCCAAAGGCCTGACTCAGGAGCAGCTTTCGGAAAATATCAACATAGACCCAAAGCACTTGAGTAGAATAGAAGTCGGCGGGAGTTTTCCTTCTCTTGATGTATTACAAAGAATGGCTGACGCATTGCATCTCGAAATAAAAGATTTTTTTGAGTTTGAGCATCAGGAAAAAACCCGGAAGGAAATGAAGGAAAAAATAAATATTCTACTTAAAGAGGCGGGTACTGATAAACTGAAACTTATACTAAAAATAATCAGAGCAGTTGTAAGATAGATAGTGCTCCCGTGGGGATTTGTTCCGCTCCTTTTTAACCAGGTATTGACAAAGGTATAACCAATAGTTATACTTCTGGTATGAAAACTGCCATATCAGTCCCGGACGACATATTCAAAAAGGTCGAAATGCTCGCCAAAGAATCGGGCCGCTCAAGAAGCGAGGTCTTTGTGGAAGCGGTGAAGGAGTATATTCATAGGGCTGAATCCAAGAGAATGGTCGAGGCAATAAATAAAGTATGTGATGAGGTCGAGGAGAGCCCCGAAGATATTTTATGGAGGAAAAAAGCCCTCCAACATTTCGCTAAGTATGTGCTCCAGGAAGAAGACTATTGACCGATATCCGGCAGGGTGATATTTTCTGGGTGGACCTTGAGGCCCCCGGGGGTTCGGAACCGGGCTACAGGCGTCCCGCCGTTGTAATCCAAAATAATTCCTTTAATGAAAGCAGGCTGCATACGGTCATGCTTTGCCCTATTACATCAAATCTGAAATGGGCCGGCCTGCCTGGGAATATCCTCATTAAGAAGGGAGAGGGAAATCTCCAGAGAGACAGCGTGGTAAACGTGTCTCAGATTACGACCGTGGACAGGTCCTTTTTAGAGGAGAAGATCGGCACTTTAACAAAGGCCAAAGTCAGGGAAATAATAGAGGGGATAAAATCCGTAATAGAACCGAGGGAACCCTTACCCTAAAGATTTGTTTTTCTGCCGGGCTGTCGCTCTGTAGCGCTATCTTGCTACAATCTCCCCGACCGGATAATCGAGATCAAAAGCCACACACCTAAAAGCCCCGCGAGGACAAAGCCAATCCAGCCAAGCACCGACTGCCCTAAGATGCGCGGCGGCACGCCCGTGGCGTTCATTATTGCGGAGCTGATTATGAGCGCGCTTATCACTATGGCGAAGGCCAGGCGGTTGCTCGAACGGTCCATGTCCCTTATAAGGTTTTCGAGCCCCAGGTGGTGCAGCTTGAAATGGATGTCGTTCCGGAGGACCTTCCTGATTATCTTCCGCATCTGGCCGGGCAGATGGAGGGCGAACTCTCCCGCGTCGATTATTTCCCTGCCGAATTCGCGCGCTATCTTCGTGGGGCTGTATTTCTCCCGGACGAGCTTCGAGGCATAGGGTTCCGAGGCCCTGATGAAGTCGAAATCGGGGTCGAGCTGAAGGCCGATGTTTTCGAGAATTATCATTGCCTTGTCTATAAGGAGGAGGTCCGTGGGCATACGCATGTTGTGCTTTATGGCAATCTTCACCACAGCCTGCAGGGACTCGGCAAAGTTTATCTGCCCTATCGTGAGGCCGTACAAGGGCTCGAGGAAATCCACGATGTCGCTCTTGAACTCTCTCCTGAAGACGTCCGGGTCCGTCTCCTCCGGCACGAGGCCAAGGTCGATATAGCTGTCTATGAGCCTGTCGAAGTCCCTGTTTATTAAGGCTATGAAGGTGTTGGCCATCGTCCTCTTGAGCTCGTCCGTGACCCTCCCCACTATCCCGAAATCCAGAAACCCCAACTGCTCGGTGGGCATGACCAGGATATTGCCGGGATGCGGGTCGGCATGGAAGAACCCGTCCTCGAAGACCATCTTGAAATAGGCGTCAACGCCCAGGCGGGCCAGACGTTTTTTATCGTAGCCCAGCCGGTCTATCTCCTTCACGTTGTCGATGCGCACCCCATCTATCCTCTCCATCACGAAGACCTTCTCGGTCGTGTATTCCCAGAAGACCTGCGGGAAATATATGTCCGGCTCGTACTCGAAATTCTTCCTGAAGCGGTCGCAGTTCCTCGCCTCTTCGATGAAATTGAGCTCTTTTCTTACGGTTTTGGCAAACTCCTCGATTATTCCGGTGGGGTTGAAGAAGCGGCTTTCGGGCATGTTCTTTTCCATAAGGCGGGCTATCGTGCGCATTATCTCGATGTCGATCTCTATCGTCTCCTCTATGGCGGGGCGCTGGACCTTCGCGACAACGCGCGAGCCGTCTTTCAGGACCGCGGCATGGACCTGCGCTATCGAGGCCGCGGCAAGGGGCTCTTCGTGGAAATGGCTGAAGAGTTCGGACACCTTTTTTCCGAGTTCGGCCTCAACGAGGAGTTTAGCCTCCTGGGCAGGGAAGGGAGGGACTTCGTCCTGAAGTTTTTTGAACTCGTCGGCGAACTCCACCCCGATGAGATCGGGGCGGGCCGAGAGTATCTGGCCGAGCTTTATGAAGCTGGGACCAAGCTCCTCGAAGGCAAGCCGCATCCTTTCCCCTATGGCGGGCGCCTTCAGCGCAGGCCACTGCCCGAACGTCTTGAGCCTGGTTATAAAAGGGATGTAGCGGCTCAGGCGGATCTGGTCTATGAACCGTCCGAAGCCGTACTTGAGGAAAACGCTTGCTATCTGCTTGACTCTGAGGGCGGTCCTGTAAGTCTTTCTTGTCCTGAAGAAGTTCAAGATGGGCTGGTCGCTTTATACTTCCTCTTCCTCGGCAACTTCCTCTTCAAGCTCCTCGGTCTTCCCCTCGAGCCTCTTGAGCCTTATGGAAAGGGACTGCACCTTGCGGTTCAATCTCTCGAAGTCCTGCCTGGAGGGTATGTTCATGCGCTCAAGGGCGCGCTCCATCATGTCTGTCAAGCTCTTGCCCGCCTCGGCGGTGCCCTTTTCGGCCGCCTCGGTCCATTCCTTCACAAGCTTTGCGCCCTGCGACTGGCTAAGCTCCCCTTTTTTTACGAGGTCGTCTATATATTCCTTGAATTTTTCCTGGACCCCAATCCCAGCCAGAAGCGCTTTCCTCAGCATGTCTGTAATCATAGGGAAAAACCTCCTTAAGGAGTTATTTTTTCAAGCCTTTCTCAACAATATCGTATACCTTTTGGATTGCGCTGTCCAGCTTATCGGTCTCTTTTGTGCCCCCCTGCGCAAGCTCCGGTTTTCCGCCGCCCCGGCCCCCGGCAAGCGAGGCCACTTCCCCTAAGATCTCCCCGGCCTTGAGCTTTTTCGTGAGGTCTTTTGTGACCATGGCGAGGAGGGCCCCCTCATCGGAGGCGAGCACTATCACGCCCGAGCCCAACCTGTCCCTGATGCCGTCGGCAAGGTCCCGGAGTTCTTTCTGGTTAAATCCGCTCACTTTCTCCGATACGACCTTCACCCCGTCAAGCTCCCGCGCACGCCCGATAAGCTCCTTCGCGATATCCCGGGCCCCGGCCATCTTCACCTTTTCAAGCTCTTTTTGGAGAGATTTCATCTCTTCGAGGATTTGTCTCGCCCGTTCTTTAGGCTGATTCGTCTTTAGAATATTGCCTAATTCTTCAATGTATTTTCTTTTTTCTCTTAAATGTAAAAAGGCGCTCATCCCGGTAATGGCCTCTATGCGCCTTATTCCGGAGGCCACCGAGCCCTCGGATATAATTATGAAAGTCCCTATCTCTCCGGTGCTTTTTATATGTGTCCCGCCGCAAAGCTCCATACTCACTGTGGGGGCCTGGACCACTCGCACCCTCTCGCCGTATTTTTCCCCGAAGAGGGCAGTGGCACCCCTGGCTATGGCTTGGTCTATTTCCATCTCCTCGGTTTGAACCGGTATATTTTCGAGGATCTTCTCATTTACAAACTCCTCTATGACATCTATCTCCTCTTCCCTTAATGGAGAGAAATGGGTGAAGTCAAACCTTAACCGTTCGGGCTCCACGAGAGAGCCCGCCTGTTTCACATGCTCGCCGAGGACGGCTTTAAGGGCCGCTTGCAGGAGATGCGTGGCCGTATGGTTGCGCATCGTGGCCTTTCTTTTCCCCTCGTCCACACGGGCCGTGAGCTTCGTCCATACCTGAAGCGTTCCCTTTGCGACTTTCACTTCGTGCACGGTCAGGTCCTCGATGGGTTTTTTTGTATCGACAATATTTACAATGACGCTCTCGTTGTAAAACTTGCCCGTGTCCCCCACCTGTCCGCCCGAGGCCCCGTAAAAGGGGGTCTTGTCAAGTATGACTTCCCCCTCCTCGCCCTCTTTCAATTCGTTCACCACATGGCCGTTCTTTACGAGCGCCTTTACCACGGACCCCGACTCGAACGTCTCATAACCCACGAAAGCCGTCGGGCCGAGTTCCGAAAGGAGTTCCCTGTATATGGACTCCGCCGCCGCGTCCTCCTGCACCCATGAGGCCCGGGCCCGTTCCTTCTGAAGCTGCATTTGCCGGTTGAACCCTTCTTCATCGATGGTAAATCCCTCTTCGAGGGCCACGTCCCGAACAATGTCCAACGGGAAGCCGAAGGTGTCATAAAGCCTGAAGACGGTCTCGCCGGGGACCTCTTTTTCCCCCTTTTTCTTGAGCTCTGCGATAACGTCCTCAAGGAGGCGCATTCCCTGTTCAAGCGTATGAGAGAACCTTTCCTCCTCCATTAAGAGAAGTTTTTTGACTCTTTCGGCCTCCCTCGGAAGCTCGGGATAGATGCCGCCCATCTCGGAGACGACGGAACCGGCCATCTTATAAAGTGCAGGCCCCTCGGTGCCAAGGTTCCTTGCGTAGCGCGATGCCCGGCGGATTATTCTCCTGAGCACATATCCCCTGCCTTCATTTGAGGGCATGAGCCCCTCGGATAAAAGGAACGTTATGGAGCGCAAATGGTCCGCGATGACTCTTATCGAGATGTCCTGTTTTTCGGCTTTTCCGTATGCGGCCCCTGTATTGGCCTCGATGGAAGATATTATGCCCGCGAAAAGGTCGGTATCGAAGTTGTTCTTTTTCCCTTGCATGACGGCCGCTATGCGCTCAAGCCCCATGCCTGTATCGATGCTGGGCCGGGGGAGGGGATGGAGCACGCCCTCCCCGTCCCGGTTGAACTGCATGAAAACGAGGTTCCAGAGCTCAAGGTAACGGTCGCAGTCGCAGCCCACCTTGCACTCCGGGGTGCGGCAGCCAAGCTCTTCGCCCTGGTCCATTATTATCTCGGAGCAGGGCCCGCACGGGCCGGTCTCCGCCATCTGCCAGAAATTGTCCTTCGCCCCGAGCCGGACTATCCTCTCTTTGGGGAGGCCCGCCGCCTCCTGCCAGAGCCTTTCGGCCTCATCGTCCTCCTCATAGATCGACACCCAGAGCCTTTCGGCCGGGAGCTTGAAGACCCCCGTAAGGAGTTCCCAGGCATGGCCTATGGCCTCCCGCTTGAAGTAATCGCCAAAGGAGAAATTGCCCAACATCTCGAAAAAGGTATGGTGCCTTCGCGTGTAGCCCACGTTCTCTATATCGCTGTGCTTGCCTCCGGCGCGCATGCACTTCTGGCAGGTGGCGGCCCTCCTGTAGGGACGGCCCTCCTCCCCCTGGAATACGCGCTTGAACTGCACCATCCCGGCATTGGTGAAAAGGAGGGTGGGGTCGTCGGCGGGTATCAGGGACGAGCTTTTTACAACCTCGTGCCCCCTTGCCCGGAAGTATTCCAAAAATGCCTTCCTGATCTCGGCGCTTTTCATCCTTCTTTTAAATCAAAAATCCTTCTCTATTTCTTCGGGGCCGACGAACCCGTCCTCGCCCCTTTGCCCGTGGCTATTTCGGTAAGCACGCCCTCCGTGAAGATGAGGCTCGTTACGCTGATAAAGTTCTCGTATATCCATTCCTCCCTCATCTTCCCTTCCGGGTTGGGTTTCAAGACATTCACCTCGTTTGGCGAGCCCCAGGAATATCTCACCATCTCGGGGGTCATACCGAGGGATACCTCGCCGGAACGGATCTTGGACTGGACCTCCGGCGGGAACTTTTCTATCTCCCCTGGCGAATATCTTACCTCCTTTGTACATGCCGCAAGGACCAATAAAATTCCCATGCCGATTAAAAGTTTCCTCATTCCTCTTCCTCCTCTCTATGAAGGGCTATTGTCTTTCTTATTGTTTGGCCGCTGAATCCCCTCCGGGCGAGCGCGCCGTAAAGCCTTCTCCTCCGGACATCTTCGGGGAGGCCCCCGAGAGTTTTGAGTTTTTTTCGCACCAGGTTTTTTGCCCCTTCACATTCATCATACTCCGCGAGCGCCTCCTCGGCGAACCCGCCGGGTATCCCCATCCTGAAAAGATAAGCGGCCGCTCCCTTCCTGCCGAGCCGTTTCGTCTCCCTGGCCTGCCGGGCAAGGGCAAGGGCAAGCTCCCTGTCGTTCAGGCAGCCCATTTGCGAAAGCGACTTCATGGCCTTTGCCGTTTCGGGACCGGAGTAGCCTTTCCTTATCAGCCGCTCCCTCATTTCCTTTTCGCTCCTTGCCCTGTATCCCAATAGAAGGAGGGCGTATTCGAGTGCGTTTTTTTGCCTCATGGGGTCTCCATTTATCAGGGTACAGGGGAGCCTTGGGGCAAGCCCCTTCCTACCTCGAAAACCTCTCTATGCCGAACTCGTCCTCGCCGGAACCCTTGGGCTGTTCGAACGCGAGGTCGGAGGTCGAGCGGACCCCTTTGACCTTGAGCGCGAAATCGTCCGGGTTCGAGGCCTGCCGGGCCGCCTCCTCATAAGAGACAAGCCCCTTCTTGTAGAGGTCGAAGAGGGACTGGTCGAAAGTCTGCATGCCGTAATGTATCCTGCCCTGCGTGATCACGTCCGGGAGAAGCTTCGTTTTTGCGCCGTCTATAATGCACTCTCTGACCGTTACGGTGGTGACGAGCACCTCTACGGCCGGCACCCTCCCTTTCCCGTCGGCCCTCGGAAGGAGCCTTAAAGAGATAATCCCCTTGAGGACTGAAGCGAGCTGAAGCCGGACCTGCTGCTGGTGGTAGGGGGGGAAAAAGGATATTATCCTGTTTACGGTCTCGGCGGCATCCACCGTATGAAGGGTGGAGAGGACCAGATGACCGGTCTCGGCGGCCATAAGGCTTGTCTGTATGGTTTCAAAGTCCCTCATCTCCCCCACGAGTATCACGTCCGGGTCCTGCCTCAGGGCGGCCCTCAGCGCCTTGGGGAAATTCTTCGTATCGGCGCCGATCTCGCGCTGGTTCACAAGGCTCTTTTTGTCCTTGTGCAGATATTCTATGGGGTCTTCGATGGAGACGATGTTTACCGTCTTCAGATGGTTTATATGGTTAATAAGGGCGGCAAGGGTGGTGGACTTCCCCGAGCCGGTTGTGCCGGTCACGAGTATAAGGCCCCTTTCCTCGAGCGCCATCTCTTTAAGTATTGGCGGGAGGTTCAAGTCCTCTATCAGGGGGATCGTTGTAGGGATCACCCTGAAGACAATCCCCATCGTCCCCCTCTGAAGGAAGGCATTGCACCTGAACCTGCCGAGCCCCGCCACACTGTAAGCGAAATCTATATCGGCTTCTTTCTTGAACATCTCTTTCTGGGCGGGGTTCATGCAGGAGAGCGCAAGACGGGCGGCCTCCTCCTTCGTCATCCGGGGCTCATTCGAGAGGACCCGTAATGCCCCGTTCACCCTCAGGATGGGCGAATTGCCCACCTTTATGTGGAGGTCGGAGGCCCCTTCTTCCACGGCCTGTTTCAGGAGGTCATTTATTTCCATTCGGTTTCCCGGCTATGGACTCGAGGAGCTTTGCCTCTATCTGGGCGGCCGCCTCGGGGTGCCCTTTAAGGTATTCCTTAGCGTTCTCCCTGCCCTGTCCTATCCTCTGCCCGCCGAAGCTGTACCAGGCCCCTGATTTCTCGATGAGCCCTTTTTCAACCCCGAGGTCAACGAGTTCGCCCACCCGCGAGATGCCCTCGTTGAAATAAATATCGAACTCGGCCTGTCTGAAAGGGGGCGCGACCTTGTTCTTTACGACCTTCACCCTCACGCGCCCGCCTATGGCCTCCTGGTTGTCTTTCAGGCTTTCTATTTTTCTTATGTCGAGCCTCAGGGAGGAGTAGAATTTAAGCGCGTTGCCGCCTGTGGTGGTCTCCGGGTTCCCGAACATCACCCCTATCTTCATCCTTATCTGGTTTATGAATATCACGGTTGTATTGGATTTGGAGATCGCGGCCGTGAGCTTCCGGAGGGCCTGGCTCATAAGCCGGGCCTGAAGCCCCGGAAGGGAATCACCCATATCGCCTTCGAGTTCAGCCTTGGGGACAAGGGCCGCCACGGAGTCGAGCACGATTATGTCGACGGCGCCGCTCCGTACAAGCGTTTCGGCCACTTCGAGCGCCTGCTCGCCCGTATCGGGCTGGGAGATGAGGAGTTCGTCTATCTTCACGCCGAGCCTTCCGGCGTATGCCACGTCGAGGGCGTGCTCGACGTCTATGAAGGCCGCCACCCCGCCCGCCTTCTGGGCCTGCGCGAGGGCCGAAAGGGCAAGCGTTGTCTTGCCGGAGGACTCCGGGCCGTATATTTCGATAACCCGGCCCCTCGGGAAACCGCCCACGCCTGTGGCGATATCGAGGCAGATGGAGCCCGTTGGGATCACCTGTATGCCTTCCGCGGCCCTGTCAGCGCCCAGTTTCATGATGGCGCCCTTCCCGAAGTTCTTTTCTATCTGGGCTATTGCCATCTCGAGGGCCTTTGCCTTGTCCTTGTTCATCTCTCCCCCTTTTTCATTGGCCGAATCTTATTTCCTTGATTATGGAGTACTCCGCCCCGGAGGGCGCGAGGTCGCTCCTCATAAGGTCGATTTTTTCGACCTTTATCTTACCAAATAAGGCATCCCTTAGGGTAGTAAGAGCGCGGAGCAGATCGGCCGTATTCCGGCGGGACTTGACCCGCCCCAGAGTTATATGCGGGCTGAACCTCCCTTCGGGCTCAAACCCAAGCTCTTTAAGGGAGGCTTCCAGTTCCCTTTGAATTCTTTCGAGGCCGCCCCCGGACGTGTCTTTAACACCTACCCAGACGACACGCGGGCTTTTTGTTCTTTCAGGGAAAGAGCCGATGCCGGAGAACTCTATCTCAAAAGGGCTTGAACCTCTGACCACTTTAGCTGCGGCCTTTTCTATCTTTTTCAGGTCTTCTTCGGGGACATAGCCCAGGAATTTAAGGGTTATATGGAGGTTTCGGGCCACCACCCATTTCACGTCCGCCCCGCTTGCCCTCAAGGGGGCCGTGGCGCGCTCGATCTCCTCTTTCAATTCGACGGGAAGATTTACCGCTATGAAAGACCTTACGAGCTTTGATTCTGTCATGCGAAGACTCTCCATAGCTGCAAGACAATGTTAGCCATAATGCCCGCGATAATGTCATCTGCCATGATGCCCACTCCGCCCGGCCTGTCAAAGAATTTCACCGGGGGCGGTTTTAAAATATCAAATAGCCTGAAGAGAATAAAAGAGGCAATAATGTAACGGAGGTCCTGGGGAAAAGAAAGAGAGGCTAAGAGGTACCCGGCAAATTCGTCTATGACTATGTGGCTTGAGTCCTTCATCCCGATGGCCTTTTCCGCCTCATGGGCCGAGTAAGCGCCAAGGCCTGTAAAAACGAAAATTAATAGAGCATGGAGTGGAGCAGAAGGTTTCAAGAGAGCTATGAACATGGCTCCGGCGAGCGTTCCCCACGTCCCAGGGGCAAGGGGAAGATAACCTACAGGGCCAAGCGTGGCGATGTTTTTAAGGAATAAAGGCTTCAATCTGAGATTTGAAATTGCCTTCAATGATTTTCCCTTAAATGCATATCCTTTCCTTTGCCTTTATCTGAAATCTGAAATTTGAGATCTCAAATTGTCTCTATCTTATAGCTCCACTTGACCTTCGCCACGCCCTCTATGGTGGCCTTTACGGAGCAGTATTTATTCATCGAAAGCTCGACTGCCTTTTCCACGGCCTCTTTGGCGAGGTTTTTTCCCTTTACCGTGAACTCGATCTCCACATCGGTATATTTTTTCGGGTAATCGGGGGCCCTCTCGCCCTTTACGCTTATGTCTATTGCGGTCACATCCATTTTCTTTTTCTTAAGTATTGAGGCCACGTCCATCCCCGAACAGCCCCCGAGCCCCACAAGGACAAGTTCCATCGGGCGGGGCCCCCTGTTCTCTCCTCCGTAGGCCGGGTCCCCGTCCATGATTACCTCGTGACCGGAGCCTGTTTTAGCCGCAAATTGCAGGCCGCCCCTGTAAGTGAATTTCACCTCGTCCATTTCGTCTCCTTCCAAATGAGTGGATTCTGTTGATTTGACAAGTTAACCTATGGGGCTTTTTCTGTCAATTTGGAATTTAAAGAGAAACGTATGTTAAACTCCTCGAATGCGGGGTACAATCACGGAAAAGAAGGTCCTCCTGCGGGGGAACGAGGCACTTGCGGAGGCCGCCATCAGGGCGGGATGCCGCTTCTATGCCGCATATCCCATAACCCCCCAGAACGAAATCCCCGAATACATGGCCGGAAGGATGCCCGAGGCCGGGGGCATCTTCATTCAGGCCGAAAGCGAGCTTGCAGCCGTGAACATGGTCTACGGGGCCGCTGCCTCGGGCGTGAGGTCGATGACCTCCTCGTCGAGCCCCGGGATAAGCCTCATGCAGGAGTCCATCTCCTACATGGCAGGGGCCGAGATACCGGCCGTGATCGCAAACATTCAACGCGGGGGGCCGGGGCTCGGGAACATCTCCGGGAGCCAGGCCGATTATTTCCAGGCAGTAAAAGGGGGAGGGCACGGGGACTACAAGCTCCTCGTTTACGCCCCGGCAAGCGTGCAGGAGATCTGGGACTTGACAATGCTGGCCTTCGATAAATCCGACGAGTACCGCAACCCCGCGATGATACTCACGGACGGAATACTCGGGCAGATGATGGAGCCCCTTATCCAGAACCCTTATAAAGAACCCGATCTCCCCGCCAAGACATGGGCCGTCACGGGCTGCGCGGGGAGGGAGCCCAATGTGATCAAGTCCCTCTTCATGGGCGAGGGGGAGCTTGAGATGAAAAACCTTGAGCTCCAGGAAAAATACCGGAAGATGCGCCAAAAAGAGGTGATTTCACGCAGTTATGACTTAGAGGGTGCGGAATTTCTCGTTGTTTCATACGGCATCGCAGCAAGGATCGCCCTTTCGGCGGTCCAGAACCTGAGGGCCGAGGGCGTCAAAATTGGTCTTTTCAGGCCCGTCACCCTTTTCCCTTTCCCCGAGGAAGAGCTTGCCTCTCTGTCCTCGCGGGTCAAGAAATTCCTTGTTTTCGAGCTCAATGCGGGACAAATGGTCGAAGATGTAAGGCTTTCCATCAACGGGAAGGCCGATGTCCTCTTCCACGGCCGCCCCGGAGGGGCGATCGTCAATCCCGAAGAGCTGACCGAAAAATTAAAAGAAATCCTTTAAAAAATAAAAAATTTATTTTTGGCAAGAGATTTGCTAAGAAAATCTTTTGTATACTTATTGATTAAATCTATAGGAGCCGGAGATGCTTGAGCTTCAGACCAGGAAAAGAAAAGGGGCCATCATCCTTATTGTGGATGACGATTCGTACTTCCTTTCCTCGGTTTCATCGCTTCTCTCCGAGTATGGCTACCCGGTGGTGGCCTGCGAGGACCCGGAGGAGGCCATATCAAAATTCTCGCAGGTAAAGTTCGATGCCGTCCTCGCGGACATTAAAATGCCCCAGATAAGCGGGATCGAGTTCCTCGAAAAAGTGCATGCGGCGCACCCCGATATACCCGTCATACTAATGACCGCGCACGCGGACTTGGACACCGCCGTGGACGCCATTAAAAAAGGCGCTTTCGATTACGTGATAAAGCCGTGCAGAAGCGCCTATCTCTTGAATTCCATCGACAAGGCCGTGAGATACAACTCGCTCCTACAGATGGAGAGAGAGTACAAGAAGACGCTTGAAGAGACGGTGAGGAAAAAAACCAAGGACCTGGCCGATGCCTTGGAAATGGTTCAAAACCTGAACAGGGAGCTTGTGCAGAGGCTCACTTCCGTGGCCGAATACAAGGATACCGAGACCGCGGCCCACAATATGCGCATAGGGCTTTATGCCGCTCGGCTCTCGGAGGCGCTCGGCATGCCCCCCGATTTCGTGGAGGCCGTCACTTTCGCGGCCCCCATGCACGATATCGGAAAGATAGGCATCCCCGACGGCATACTCCTCAAGCAAGGCCCCCTTAAGGCACAGGAATTCGAGATAATAAAATCCCACACCGTAATGGGGGAAAATATACTTTCGGGCTCCAACCACCCCAAGATTCAGCTTGCGGCCTCAATAGCCCTGAACCACCATGAAAAATGGGACGGCTCGGGGTACCCCCGCGGACTGAAGGGAAGGGAGATCCCGGTAGAAGGGCGCGTCGTCATGCTGTGCGACCAGTACGACGCCCTGATGAGCATTAGGCCGTACAAGCCCGCCCTCAAGCACAGGGAGACGTTCCGGATCCTGACCGAAGGGGACGGGCGCACATTGCCCTCTCATTTCGACCCCGACGTGCTCGATGCCTTCAAGATTATCGCTCCCGAATTCGAGTGCATCTTCATGAGCAGGAAGAAACCCTAAGGCAGCAGCCTGTCTTTTTCCTCGAGGACCTCTCTTACTGCAAGGAGCAGTTTTGCCCCGCTAAAAGGTTTTTTCAGCATACGGTCCGATTTCACGGGTCCGGGGACCTCGCTGAAACCGGATATCGTTATTATCTTAACGCGCGGGTTTATCGCCCTGATCCTTTCTCCGACCTGTATGCCGTCCATGGAGGGCATCATTATGTCCGTAATTACGAGGTCGATCTCCTCATGGTCTTTCGCGTACTGGGCAATCCCATCGGCGGGGTCTTCGGCCGTCCTCACCTTGAACCCCCTCACTTCGAGCAAATCCTTTATGAACTCGAGCACGGCGGGCTCGTCGTCGATGGCGAGTATGGTCCCGGTCCCCCTTAAGTCCTGTTCATCGGGGATGGCTTTCTTCACCTGAGGCAGGCTTGCAGCCGGCAGGTGAATCTCGAAGAGGCTCCCCTCGCCGGGCCTGCTTTCCACGTTTATCCATCCCTTATGGCCCTTTATTATTCCGTAAACGAGGGCAAGCCCGAGCCCGGTCCCCTTGGCCTTTCCTTTTGTGGTAAAGAAGGGCTCAAATATGTGCGGAAGGTCGGAGGGGTCGATTCCGGCGCCGGTATCGGCGACGGATATTTTTATGTATTTCCCCGTCTTCATGCCCGGGGCGATCTCGGGCTCTCCGGGTCTCCTCTCGACCATCTCGGTCCTGACCGTGAGAGTCCCTTCCTCCGCCATGGCGTCTCTCGCGTTGAGGACGAGGTTCATGATGACCTGCTCCATCTGGCTCGGGTCCCCCTTTACGGCGGGAAGGGGCTCGGTCAACTGTTTTATGATGCTTATGCCTTCCGGCACGAGCCTTGAGACCATATCGAGGGTGTCGCTTATCACCAGGTTGACGTTGAAGGGGACCGCCTCGAAGCTTGCCCTCCGGGCGAAGGAGAGGAGCTTTGAGACCATCTGGCTGGCCCTCCTGGCCACGTTTTCTATCTTTTTTACCCTGTCCGAGAGGGGGTCTTCTATCTGCTCGTTCATGAGTATGAGTTCCGTATAGCCCAGGATGGAGGCAAGTATGTTGTTGAAATCGTGGGCTATGCCCCCGGCCAGCTGGCCTATCGAGTCCATCTTCTGCGAATGGAGGAGCTGTGCCTGGAGCCTCTGCTTGTCCGTAATGTCCCTCTGGAAGGACTGTATGAAGATATTGCCTTCGACCTCTATGGCCCGCGAGCTGACCTCGATGGTCACCCTTGTGCCGTCCTTCCTGTAGTGCTGGGTCTCGAAGAGGAGCGATTCGCCCGCAAGTATCCTTTCCATCCTCTCCCGGTAAGCCTGCCTGTTCTCCTCGGTCTCCAGCGCCGCTATATTCGTCCCGATCAGGGAATCCTTCTCGAAGCCGTGGATTTCGCAGGCTTTGTTGTTCACGTTGAGAATATCGCCATTGGGCGCAAGGAGCATTATCCCGTCGTTTGCGTGCTCGAATAAGGAGCGAAACATCAGCTCGGATTTATTGAGATCCTTTGTGCGCTCATTGACGAGCTTTTGCAGTTCGCCAGAATAGACCTTAAGCTGTTTTCTGTCCTTGTCAAGGTCGTACTGGAGGGCAAGCCGTTTGAGGAGGTTTTTGTGTTCGAGGGCCCTCCACGCGAGAGCGAGTATGAAAGTGGAAGTAAGAAAGGCGTTGTTGCTTATAAAGAGGGGCAGGTTGGTTATTTCATCAAAAAGGAATATCGGCACGACATAGATCAGGTAAACAAGCCCCACATTAATGATGGAAAGCGTAAGGTTCAAAGGCACTATGCCCAGGGCGCTTATGACAACAAGGCTGAGTCCGGCATAGTAGAAGGAGCTGTGACCGCCGAGCTCAAGCAACATTGCCTCTATGCCGGCGGCAGCCACTACGGCCGCCGTCATAATCGCGAGGTCGAGCTTGATCTTGCTTATCTTCTTTCTATTGAATACCCAGTTCAGGAGAGCGATTGCGATGAGGATAAAAGCGACCGCCGACCTAAGGATAAAAAAGCGAGTGAAATTTTCCGGTGTGACGAAATGATCGACAAGTGCAAAGAGGAGATAAAGCAGGGCACCCAGGAAAAGTATCACACCCGTCCAGTAATGGGTGAGCTTCAGGAATTCCAGCCTTATATATTCTTCTTTTTGCACCGGGCTCGCTGCCCTTTCAGGGCTTTTCGGCCATGCAGAAGATAATCACGCCAGAACGGTCCCGCTCCAGCTTTAGAGCATCTTCCGCTATACCGGCTTTCTCGAATAGGAGCCTGCTGTCATATTCCGTGCGTCCTATCAGTTTTACCCAATCCACAAACCAGTGGTATTCCTGGGTCCGATAGCGGCCCCCGTCCTCTATCCCAATGATGAGCTTGCCTTTGGGTTTCAGCAGAGCATAGAGCGACCCGACCAGGCGGATGAGCATGTCGTCGGACATATAATTCACCAGGCCTATGCTGTAGATTATATCCTGAGGCCCGAACTCCTTAAGGTTTTTCTCCTGGTTGAACATCCTTAGGGCGTTATACTTCCGCATTGTTACGGCGGACCAGATGTCAAAGGCATAGGAGAGACGGTTGTAGGCGAACGAGAGCGCGTCGGAGTCGGTATCGAGGCAGGTGACCGATGCGCGCGCCTTGGCCAGATCCGGCACAAGCTCGAATATCTCGCGGCATGACCCGCAGGCTATGTTCAATATCCTGGGGCCGGTCCTTTCCTTAAGCTCCTCTTTCAGGAGTTCCTTTAATTTTACGAGCCGCTCGCGCACAGCCACCGCCAGGGCGGCGTTCAGAAAATGGAGATCGAGCAGATGGCCCACCCCGGCCGAAACAGGGATATTGCGGTATATGGACTCTATTATCTTGTAATCGCCCGGATATCCCTTGGGCCATACGCGGGCGTGATTCATGAAATAGCTCTTTGAAAAAAGCGGGTGCGTTCTTGTTCTGAATTCGACCTGTTTTTCCTTCAGGAATTCAGGGTCCTCTCCAATTTCCTCCTCGATTTTCTTACACAGGTCACAGGCTTCATAAATAGCATTGGTGGTTTCCCTGAGGAGGGAATCGGCATAGGTTAGGTCGAAACGGTTTTCTATATCTTCGAGCTTTTCATTAAACTCCGTTACCGCCCGGTCGAGGATCAGCTCACATTTGGCCCTTGCCTCTTCTCTCTCGGCTTTTGTCAGGGGGCAGCTGAAATTGATGCTAAGGCCGCATTTCATGCACCTCTCGGAAGGGTCCGCCTTTTCACTCCCGCAATAGGGGCATTCAGTATCGTTTTCAAGATATTCTCTTATGAATTGCCATAAGGCCTCTTTTATCTGTCCGTCAATATCGGAAAACTTAACGGCAATCCCCTGCTTCTCCATTCTGAGGACCCTGCCCTGCACCTCAAATTCGCCGTGAATGGGAAGGTTCCCTTTTATTTTTATGATTTCATCGAGCGGGATGGAAATTTCGGAATTAAGGAAGGCCCCGCCCAGACCCAGGTTTGCCGTCCTTGTCTCAAACGGGCCGTCCGAGTGGCCGTTTGTTATCACCGTTACCGGTATTTCCGCCCTGCACCTTGCGTCCGCCCTTGCCATAAAGCAACCCTCCTGTGCTTTAAAAGACAGTCCCCCAGATTATGTCATGGGCGATATTAATATACTTTTCCGATGCTTGTCAAAGGAAAAATGAATTGTGACTTGAAGTAAACCCTCTAAGAAATTAAAAGAAAAGCAATATTTGATTAAAAGAGCAATTTTTGCGGCTACTCAGGCCGCGAGCACAACCAGCCTTTTTACCCTTTCGGATTCGTCCATTATGATGGCGGCGGCCTTCGTCAGTTCCGAGGCCTCCTCCCTGCGGGCGGGGATTATCATCAGCGTGACCGGAAACTCCTCTGCCACATACATCAGTTCTTCATCAGGATAACCGGACCTCATGACCTCCATGACCTCGATGCCCTCGCCGGCGAGGACGGCCCTTGCCTTCATAATCATCGCGGATGTGTCTTTCCTTATCCTTTCAAGCTCCTCTTTTTCCAGTTTTCCGTATATATGTTCGGGTATTATTCCTGCAAGTATGACCCTTGAGCCGGAAGCACGCGCCTCCTTTATCACTTTTTCGAGCGCGGAGGCCGGAACCTCCTTGTCGTCCACGGGAAAAAGGATATAGCCGGGAACAATTGCTAAAGGACATGGAGATGTTTTGAGGAGGCCGCGCAAGGCGGGCGGGGCAATTATGAGGTCCATTCCGAATTCCCGGGCATACCGTGGTATCTCCTCTTCGGGGTTGCCCTCCTCCTGTACGACCCTTGCGGGCACGCCGGCACCTTCCTGCTCTATGATTACTCGCGCATCGTCAAGGCAGCGGGCCATCTCGGCGCGCGCCGCCTCCTCCGCCTTCAAGTGGGGATAGTCCACGAACCTGGCGGAGTCGAAGACATTGAGGACCGTTACCTGGCCGCCCTCCTCCCGCGCCTTCAGCAGGCCGTACCTCAAAGCGGCCTTTGAATTGAGCGTACCGTCATATGCCAATAAAATCTTTTTCATTTTCTTAGCCCTCCTCTTCACCATAGAAGAAGCACGGGGTATGCCAGGGATGAAATCACTGCAATTTCAAGGGGTTTTTATTTTCTCCGCAATATTTTTACTGCGGATCTTGCGCAAGTAATTACTGCGGGGAGAGGGTGATGGAGGAAATATCGATGCCTAAAAGCCGTATCTTCTGCTGAAGGTTCTGCCTGTGGATGTTCAAGATGCGGGCGGCCTCGGAGATATTGCCGTTGGCCTCTATAAGGGCAGCGGTGATGAGATTTCTCTCGAACTGCGCTTTGGCCTCCCTCAAGGGCATGATGGAGACGGAGCGCTCATCGGCTCCGGGTTTTTCCCCCTTGAGTATATAGCCGGGAAGGTCTTCCACCTCTACAATCGGGCCTGCCGTGAACGCGAGGGCATATTCGACCGCGTTTTCGAGTTCCCGCACATTTCCAGGGAAGTGGTAATCCATAAGGGTGGCGAGGGCCTCGCGGGAGAGCCCCGTTATCGCTTTCCCCTTTTCGCCCGCCTTTGCCCTGTGCTTTTCAATGAAGGTGTTTATGAGGAGGGGGATGTCTTCCCTCCTCTCCCTCAGGGGGGGAAGCTCGATGGGGATGACGTTCAGCCTGTAGAAGAGGTCTTCACGGAACTTCCGCTCCGCTATCATCTTCCTCAACTCCCGGTTCGTCGCCGCTATGAGGCGTATATTGGCCCGCCGTGGATTAGTGTCCCCAAGCCTCATGAACTCCCCTTCCTGGAGGACCCTCAGGAGCTTCACCTGGAGCGTCGGGGCCAGCTCGCCGATTTCGTCGAGGAAGAGGGTGCCCCTGTCCGCCTCTTCAATGAGCCCCTTCTTGTCTCCCACGGCCCCCGTGAAGGCCCCCTTCATGTGGCCGAAAAGCTCGGACTCAAGGAGCCCCTCCGGTATGGCGCCGCAGTTTACCGTTATGAACTTTCTCTTCGCGCGGACGCTGTTGGAGTGGATGGCCCTCGCCACAAGCTCTTTGCCCGTCCCCGATTCGCCGGTTACGAGGACATTGCTCTCGCTGGAGGAGGCATGGCGCATGACCCTGAAGAGTTCGTGCATGCGGGCGCTCGCCCCGGTTATGCTCTGGAACGAATAGCGGGCCTCTATCTGCGTCTTCAAGATTATGTTTTCGCGTTCGAGGCGTTTTTTCTCGAGGGCCCTCTTTACGGGAATCCGCACCTCGTCCGGGGTGAAGGGTTTGGGTATGTAATCGTATACCCCCCTTTTTATGGCGTCCACGGCCGAGGGGATCGTGCCGTAGGCTGTAATTATGATAAAGATGTTTTCCGGGTCTATCTCGCTCATCCTCTCAAAGAGAGTGAGCCCGTCCATGCGGGGCATCTTCAAGTCGGAGATTATGAGGTCGTAGCGGGTCTTCCGGGCAAGGTCGAGGGCCTTAAGCGGGTCGGTTGCCGAATCGGCCCCTATGGAGAGGGTCTCGAGTATGGCCTTCACGGCCTGGCATACGCTCGGCTCGTCGTCTACAACAAGCGCCTTGAATTTATCCATTCGCGGGCAATTTAACGGTGAACACGGAGCCTCTCCCTGGAGTGCTCCGGACCTCTATCTCCCCTCCGTGCTTTTTTATGATACCATAACTGACCGCAAGCCCCAGGCCGCTCCCCTTCACGCTCTCTTTTGTCGTGAAGAAGGGGTCGAATATGCGCCCCAGGTCCTCCCGGGCAATCCCGCACCCCGTATCCGAGATGGCAATTTCCACAAAACGCCCGTTTGAGCGCGTGCTCAGGGTTATCTCTCCGGGGGGCGTGATCGCGTGTATCGCGTTCAGGAGGAGGTTCAGCACGACCTGCCCCAGTTGCACCGGGTCTCCCATCATCTCGGGTATGTCCTCGCTTAAATTGAGCTTTAGCTCTATATCCTTGAAAGAGTCCTGGGACTTGAGCGAGTCTATTATCTCCTGCACGGGCCGGTTTATGCTGATAAGCTCTTTTTTGACCGGCGTTTCCCTTGCGAAGGAGAGGAGCTGGCGCACGATAGTCCGGGCCTTGAAGGTCTCCCGGGCCATGATGCCCACCCGCTCCCTGTTGGGGTCGTCCGGGGGCAGGCTCTCCAGCAGAAGGTTCGAGAAGGTAAGGATTGAGGTGAGGGGGTTATTGATCTCGTGGGCGATGCCCGCCGCGAGGATGCCTATGGAGGCGAGCTTTTCGGCCCCTACGAGCCGGGCCTGCTTTTCCCTGAGTTCCTCTATGGTGCTCTCGAGGGCCTTAAGCGTATCCTGGAGGCGCAGTTCCATCTGGTTGAAGGAGGCCGCAAGCGAGGCCAGCTCGTCCCTGCCTCTGATCACGAGCCTTTCGCTGAAATCCCCGCCCGCTATTTTCTTGGTTACGCGCTCCAGTTCCCTTATAGGGTGGGCGATATCGAAACCGAGCTTCAGGCTTATGATGGTCCCCATCACCACGAGCGCCATGAAGCCGAAGAGGAGAAAGCCCGCCGACCTCCTCAAGATGGCGCTTATGTCGTTGCGCTCCCTCTCGGAGAGGTTTTCGGTGACGGACTCTATCTCGCGCGCCTCGCGCCTCATCGCCTCGATATCGGCTTTTTCGCCCTGGTAAAGCTCGAAGAGCTTCCCGGCGATAATGGGATAGCTGCCCGCCGTTTTCATGCTTTTTGGAGTGAGATGCCCCAGATACCTCCGGAAGGTCTCGTACGAGTCCTCGTCTTTCTGGAGCATGAGGGTTTTCTCATGCCTCCTTATGACGAGGAATTTCTGCAGCTCATCCCCCCCGAGGAGGCGCTCTACCCTCCTGCCGGAACTCTTCAGCATCGCCAGGAGTTCCTCCTGGGCGCCCAAGTTCGCCACAATCCTCAGCACCGTCTTTTCGTATCCGTCGACGTTCTTCTTTATGCGGTAATAGTTCTCCGAGCCTATTTCGTCTACGATCTCCGCCTGTATGTTGTCGACGTCCTTTCTGAATACCCCGATATAGCGCTTCAGTTCCTCGAGGCTTTTCTGGTCCCTGAAGAGGAGAAAATTCTTCTCGTATCTCCTGACCTCCAGGAGGGCATTGGTGATGTCGTCGGCAGTCTCCACGAGCGCAAGTTTTTTCCTTATCGTGCCGAGTTCGCCGAAGATAAGGGCGCCGAATAGGACCGCAAATAGGAGGTAGAGCCCGAAGGCGAGGAAAAGCTTGTCTTTTATTCTCATCTACCTAATTTTAACAAGTTGCAAGTGACAAGTGGCAAGTTACAAGTTGCAAGCGGCCAAAGATTTGCGATTTTCTCTTAATAGAAATATTGTCCAAGAAATTAATTTTGGACACATATGAGGCGAAGGACGATTTCAAATCTCAAATTTCAAATTTTACTTGTTACTTGCTTCACCACCAAAACCGGGCAGGGAGCGTATCCTATCACTTTCTCCGTGACGCTTCCCATGAACACCTTTCGGAGCCCCCTCCTGCCGTGGCTCGCCATGATTATCAGGTCGGCCTTTCGCTTCCTTGCCGTGTCGGTGATTACCCGGAAACTTTCCCCCTCGCCTACCACGGCATCCGCCTCCACGCCTTGGGCCTCGGCCTTTTCCTTCACTTTTTCGACTATCTCCCGTGCCTTTTTCTGCATAGTTTCGACCGCAGCCGGGGCCTCGGAAAGGAACTCCTCCGTAACATCCACCACGGATACGGCGATCAAGCGCCCGCCCTGCCCCTTTACGAACCGGATGGCGGAAGAAAGGGCCATCTCGCTCCTTTTGGAACCGTCTACCGGCAGGAGGACGGTTTTCCACCCTATTGCCATCTTGTCGGGCACAACGAGCACGTCCTTCTTCCCAAGGCCGATAACGCGCGAGGTGACGCCTCCCATGAGGGCCCTCTGAAGGCGCGTCCTGCCCCTTCTGCCGAGCACGATCAGGTCAAACCCGTTCTTTTCGGAGAGGTCGACGATTACGTCCGGGGGGTTGCCGACGAAGATATCGGTCTTGATCAGAAGGCCCTCCTCATCGGCCATCTTCTGTATGGACGCTATTATCTTCTCGCCTTCCTGCCGGAGGGCGTTTTCGACCAGGTCCCTGACACTGCCGGCGTCGAATTTGGCATCGTAAGGCGGGATGACCGTAATTACCGTTATCCAGCTTTTCTCCTTCTGCGCAAGGATGGCGGCCTGCCTGAAGGCGTTCCTGCTCGATTCCGACCCGTCCACCGGCACAAGGAGTTTCCTGTAGCTCTCCATCAGATGACCCTCCCCTCAAAGGGAAATTTTCTAAAAAGAATAACCGATTCAGCCCTAAAAATACAGCGAAAGCTCCCGCTCCTCGCCGTCCACGACCGCCGTGAACGAGGCGCAGGAGACCAGGTTCCCCTCGGGACCGTGCACCTGAATCCCGGTTATCAGGGCGTAATCGCTCCGTCCGGAATGGACCACCGAGCGTATGGCGGAGGCCAGGTCGGAATGGACCGCCCTGCGGGCGACCTCCGTTAGATCGAGGAGGTCCGGGACCTGGCCGTACGGCAGTTCCCTTAGAAGCCGGAGCTTGAGGAGGCTCTGCTCCACGTCGTCGTTGTCCACGCCGGGCGCCACCCGCCCCGAAAGGAGCTCTCCCCGGAAGGCCGCGAGCGCCCCGCAGGCAGTCGACACCTCATGCCTTCCGCGCCGGGTGCAGGCCCCGAGTTCCCCATCCTGCCCGATGGCTATATGGGGCATCGCATAAAAAACATACCTTTCCCTGCCGTCCATATTTGGGGCGTGGTGCATGGCCGCCTTGAGGCCGGTCTTCCCGGCAAAGAACATCCCGGCGAGGCTCGATAGGTTGAACGATTCCCCCCATTCCTCTTTTATATAACCGATAAGGGGCTGGGTTATCTCATCGCGGCAGAGCCCGGCGCAGGCTATCGTGTTTTCGGCGTTGAAACCGAGGGGCGAGAGCGCCAGGGCCGTCATTCGGACGAATTCCCGCTCCGGGTATAGGGCGTGAGAGAGCCTCGCGAGCGTTTTTTCGAAGCTCATGTCACCCGCCGGAAAAAAATCCCCCCTGACCCTTTAAGGGAAATATCCCTTCCCGGCCCTTTCGGGCCGGGGGGAGAGGGGAGGATTTTTGCCTTCGCAGATGCCATTTATTTAAGCAGAATGGGCATGCCCAGAAGCGGCCAGATTATGAGAATGGCCAGCCCGAGGATAACCATAAGTATGAGGCTCATTGGTATGCCGTAGCCGAAGAACTCGCCCGTCGTGAACTGCCTCGACCCGTATGCGATGGCATTGGGGGCCGCGCCTATGAGGAGCAGGAAGGGCATCCCCGCCGTCACAAGCGAGGCATAGAGCACAAGCTCCGGCGAAACGCCGAGGTACTTGGCTATTACCAGCGAGACGGGTAGCGAGATGGCTATTGCCGCCACGTTCATTATGAAGTTCGTCATTAAGAGCACGAACCCCGCTATGCTCAGCACGAACACGAGCCAGTGCGCGTTCTGGAACATCACGAGCCAGTTCACGGCCATCCACTCTGCCGCCCCTGTCTTCCAGAGGCAGAAGCCTATGCTCATCGCTCCGCTGAAGAGGAGGATTATGTTCCATGGGATGTCTTCCAGTTCTTTCACCGTAAGGACGCCCGTGATGAAGAAGAGGAGCGTAGATATCAGCATGAGCGCGGACCTGTCCATCGCCTTTAGCGCGGGCACGAAGGACTGGAGCGACATGGTGACCACAATGCCGAGCACGCACAGGAGCACGAATTTCTCCTGCTTCGTCATGGGCCCAAGCTCTTTTGAGAGCACTTTTACTTTTTCCCTGAGCCCGGGTATTGTCTTTTTCTCGGGCTTCAGAAATATCATCAGGACCACCCAGATGAGGAGCACCATCACCCATCCCACCGGGAACATGTATGCAGAGAGCTCGAAGAACCCGATGTCAGTCCCCGTGAACTCCTTGAACATGCCTGCCGCTGAGGGGGCGCGAGCGGAGCCGAGGATGGTCACGATGCTTCCCGCGCCTGCCGCATAGGCCATGCCGATGAAAAGGGCCTTGCCGAACTTCGTAGGCTTGCCTTCTTCATTGTATAGGGCGTAGATGGCAAGAAGTATCGGGAAGACGGTGGCCGCCGCCGCAGTATGGGCCATGAGGTGGGCAAGCCCCGCCGTAACAACGAGCGAGCCCAGAAGTATCATGCTCGTCCTCTCGCCCACTATGGCCAGCATCTTGTACGCGAGCCTTTTCGTAAGCCCTGTCTTCGTGAATGCCATGCCCACGACCACGGAGCCGAAAATGAACATGACCGAGGGGTCCATGAAGTCCCTGAACGCCTCCTTGGCCGGGCGGATGGCGAATAGAGCCTGAAAGACGCCTATCGCTATGCTTGTTACCCCTATGGGGACCACTTCAAATACCCACCATATGCCCGCAAGGAGAAAGAGGGCTATGGAGGCCTTCCCCTCACGCGAGAGCGCGAAGGACTTGCCCATCGGGTCCACCGCATCGCTCCACGGGGGCATGTAGTAGATGCCGAGGAACAGGGCCAGCCCCAGCATTATGAAGAAGATCCGTTTCCAGTCGATCCTCTCCCTTGCCGGCGCGGCCGCTATCGGTCTTGCCTCGGCCCTTGCCGCTGTTTCCTTACTCGTAGCCATTTTTCCTGTCCTCCTGAATGATTGCGTTATCCTATGATCGTATTCATCACTTCGTCGAAGGCGTCGAGCATTCTAAGCGCGCCGACAACCCTCCCATCGTCATTGAAGGGAACAATGACGGGAAGAACCCCTTGCCCTGTATTGAGCATCAGATGCAGGGCCTTGGCGACCGTATCCTCGGGGCCGACCGCCGCATTTGCCCTGCTTATGACGTCCTTAATCGGCTTCTTTGAATTCTGTTTCCATTTTTCGACGAAGACGCCCGCGAAGGCCTCGCTCAGGCCCGGATCGGTCTTGGGCGAATACCCCTCCATTACGGGCGGCTTCTGGACGAAATCGGGCTCGAGGGCGCCAAGCAGGCCCTCTATGGAGACGATGCCCGCAAGCCGCCATTTATCGTCCAGCACAAGGAGGGTCCTGAACCGGAATTTGCCGCCCGAGTTCCCGGATGCCCTCCTTATCTCCTCTATGGCCTCCCGTATCGAGGCGCTCTCGGGCACGTGCGGATACTTCGAGAGCGGCAGCATCAGCTCTTTTACCTTTTTTGCGTTAAGCACCCGGCCACCTCCTTCCCTATATTTTCAAGACGTAATATCTGAGCCATACGTAAATAGTCGAAATGATGACCGTTATGATCATGACGGGCATGCCGTAGAGCATGAACTTGCCGAAACTTATCCTCTTGCCCGCCTTCTCGCTCATCCCTACCACAATGACATTGGCCGATGCCCCTATGGCCGTGCCGTTCCCGCCAAGGCAGGCCCCGAGCGCCAGCGACCACCAGAGAGGCATCAAGTCCGGGTGCTGGAGGAGCGCCATACCCGTCTCGCCGGGCCATAGCTGTTTTGCCATGTCTATGATGAGCGGGTTCATCGTGGCCACATAGGGGATGTTGTCTATGAAGGCCGAGGCAAAGGCCGAGAACCACATCACAAGCATGCTCGTGGACAAGAGGTTGCCCTGCGTGAGCTCAAGCACCTGCACGGACATCCACTTTATGAGCCCCACCTTCACGACCCCGCCTATAATTATGAAAAGCCCCATGAAGAAGAAGATCGTGGGCCATTCCACCTCCGCAAGAACGTGGTGCGGCTCGTGCGTCCCGGAGAGCAGGAGCAGGAGGGCCGCCCCGAAGAGCGCTATAGTCGCGGGCTGGAAGTGGAGCATCCCATGGAAGATAAACCCGGCAAGCACCAGAGCGAGCACAAAAAGCGATTTCTTCAAGAGGACAGGGTCCTTTATGGCCTCCCTTTCGTTCATCGCCATTATCCTCGTTTTGAGCTCGTCTTTTGTTTTCAGCTTCCTGCCCCAGAAAACCTTAATAACGAACATATAGACCGCCATCATGAGTATGACTACGGGGCTCAGATGATAGATGAAGTCCATGAACGTAAGCTGGGCCTTGGAGGCTATCATTATGTTCGGGGGGTCGCCGATGAGGGTGGCCGTGCCGCCGATATTAGAAGCCAGCGCGTTGGATATGAGATATGGCAAGGGGTCCACGTCGAGGGCATCCGCTATGAGTAGCGTAACAGGCGTGATGAGAAGGACCGTCGTCACGTTGTCCAGGAACGCACTCAGCGTGGCCGTGACTATCGCAAATATGGCAAGAATTTTAAAGGGCTCGCCCTTGCCCCACTTGGCGCTCTTTATGGCCATGTACTCGAAAACCCCCGTGGGCCTCATAATGTTTATGATGACCATCATCGAGATGAGGAGGAAAATGACGTTCCAGTCGATGCCTGTCTCCTCCAGGTGGAAGGCCTCGTTCTGCTCGAGTATTTTTAAAACGAGCATGAGCCCCGCCCCCACGAGGGCCACTATCGTCTTGTGGATTTTTTCCGAAACTATGACTGCATACGCCGCAAGGAATATGATCGTTGCCGTCCAGAAAGTGCCGTCCATCACGAACCCCTGGGACGCCTGGGCCGCTTCGTGAGTCATCTGGCACCCCCGGAGTTCTCTTCGAGCATGGACTTCACAATCTGGAAGAATACATCCCGTTCGTAAAGAATGCCGATGACCTTCCCGGACTTATCAATGACGGGGAGCCTCTTCACGTTCTTTTTGATCATGTGATCGACGCATTCCATAAGCGGTGCGTCCTCCTCTACCGTGACCACATTCCGGGTCATCACTTCCTCGACCTTCTTCTCGGCGGCCTTCTTTGCCAATGACTCGACCATGCCGTTCCAGGTGAACTCGCCCAATTCCATGTAGGCCATGTACGAGGGGAAGACGGCCTTGAGGATGTCTCCCATTGAGAGCATCCCCACGAGCTTTCCTTTTTGGTCAAGGACGGGGAGCCCCTTCACACCGACCTTCTCTTCGCCTCTTTTTGCCGTCCTCAAGAGGTTCACGGCCTCCCTCAGGGTCGTCTGCGGGGTCAGGTATTCCTCCAACTGGACCATCATGTCTTTTGCTTTCAAGTTTCTCCTCCCTACCTTATCCTTTCGAATTCGGTCTGCAATTTATATTTGCCGTCACCGCCAAAGAGCCTGGCATAGGCGAGCGGCGTGCCGTCAATCCCCATGAAAAGGCGGTGCAGGAGGAGCACCGGCGAGCCCTCCTCCACCTGGAGGACCCTGGCGGAATCGGCCGGAAGGCGGGCGACCTCTATGGTCTGAACCACCTTCGAGACCCTCCTGCCTGTCTTCGCCTGCAGGAACTCGAAGAACGAATTGAGGCAGACCTCCTCGCCCTCGATCTCCGGGATGAGATGGAGGGGAAGATAAAACTCCTCCAGATAGACGGGGACGGCCCTCACCATCTTCTTGCAAAGAATGAAATATATGGGCCCCTCTTGTCCCAAATAGGATTTCACATCGCTCAAGGGCTCCTGAACGCGCCGCGCGACAAGCACCCTTTTTACCTCCACACCCTCGCCGAACATGTCCTCGGAGAGCCGGGTGCGCATGTTGAGGCCAAGGGCTGGTTCCTGGTAGGTTACGAAGGTGCCCTTCCCCTGGAGCCTTTTGAGGAGCCCCTCCCTTGCGAGTTCCGCCATGGCTATCCTCACGGTGGCCTTGCTCACCCCATAGGCGCGGCAGAGTTCGTCCTCCGTGGGTATCTTCATCCCGTTGGCCCATTCGCCCTTCTCGATGAGTTTTCGCAGAATGGAATATAACTGGACATACAACTTTTGCTGGCTGTCTCTATCTACCATATTTTCTATCCACATGTCCTTATGCATTTAGGTCTTTATAATGTCTCATTCGGGATAAAAAATTTTTGAGCCTTTTTTCTCCATTAAGGCGTTTTTTCCTTTCCGGCCCCCTCGTCCGCCCCTTAAGAGGGGCTGGATTTCGGCCTAACCCGCTTCGGGCTCGGCCGCTATGTCGGCCCGTTCCTCGGCCAGGGGGGCTTCGGAAGCCGTCTCTTCTTCCCTGAGGATCTCTTTGACGGTCTCGTACTCGCCGGCTTCCGCGAAGGTTATGGCCACCATCATCTTCTCGAGCCTTTTCATCAACCTTCTCATGAGCATCTCCCTTTCGTTTTTATGCCGGGTCTTTTCATGTCCCGGTTGGCCTTCCGGCTCTTCCTTTATAGGGCAATGCTCGTGCCAGCTTTGAAAGTGCTTGAAATTAAAAGAAAAGAGTTTGTCTTAGGATAAATGATGATGCAACTTAATGTTGCTTGAAATTAGAGAACTTCCGTTACTGCCTCTCAGAAAAAGAAATTGCAACAATTAGATGCTGATGTAATTATTTGTTGCTATTTTTAATTTTCTGAGCTTTCTTTGAAGCTGCTGGCGATAAATTCCCAAAAGAGCGGCGGCCTTCGAGATATTTCCCCCCGCTTCTTTGAGGGCCGCGATTATCGTCTCCCTCTCGCACTGGGCCACCGCGTCCCTGAGCTTGACCGCCGGCCCTTCAAACCCCCCGTGGGACTCGACGAGAGAGGCGGGAAGGTCCGTGGGGACTATCTCCGTCCCCCCGGCAAAGGATATGGCCCGTTCGATTATGTTTTCAAGCTCCCGGACGTTGCCGGGGAAAGGGTATCCGGAGAGTATCCTCAGGGCCCCGTCCGTAATGTCTTTAACGATGAGGTCTTTCCGCTTGGGGCCCTGCTTGGCGATAAAATGTGAGGAAAGTATCTTCAGGTCCTCCATCCGCTCCCTCAGGGGGGGCAGGTGGATGTTTATCACATTCAGCCTGTAGAAGAGGTCCTCCCTGAAGGCGCCCCTCTGGCAGGCCGTCTTCAGGTTTCTGTTTGTGGCGGCGATTATCCTCACGTCGACCTTTATCGGGCGGGAGCCCCCTATCCTCATTATCTCGCCTTCCTGGAAGACGCGCAAAATTTTAATTTGAAAGAGCGGCGAGACGTCCCCGACCTCGTCGAAAAAGACCGTGCCCCCGTCGGCAATTTCGAGGAGGCCCTTTTTGGTGTAATTGGCCCCCGTGAACGCGCCCTTCTCGAACCCGAAAAGCTCGGATTCGAGGAGCGTGTCGGGTATGGCGCTGCAGTTTATGGTCGTGAAGGACTTTCCCTTCCGGGGGCTCCACCGGTGGATGGCCCGGGCCACAAGCTCCTTCCCGGTGCCGGACTCCCCGGTCACAAGCACGTTGCTCTCCGTGGCCGCCGCTCTCTTTATGAGCCCGAAGACCTCCTGCATCGGGGCGCTAACGCCCACTATCTCGTCAAACCCATACTTGCGGTTGAGTATCCTTTTCTCGTGCCTCGCGAGTATGAGATCAAGGCTCTCCGCCGTGAGCGGCTTTTCCAAGTAATCCGTGGCCCCGAGCCTCATCGCCTCCACGGCCGACTTTATGTCCGCCCCGCCCATGGCGATAACGGTCATCCTCTGCCTCACCTCCGCGATCCTCTCCCGCCAGTTCTCGACCTCGATGTCCAAAAAGGCCAGGTCGTAATTGGCCTCGCTCCCGAACGACTCCCTCGTCCCTTTTCCGAATATCCCGTCGGGCGAAAACCCGCCCGCCTTGAAAAGAGAATATATCTTCCCGGCTTCAGGCGAAATCACGAGGATGTTCAGCATATGCGGTATATTTTAATACTATTCGGCCTTTTTAAGGGTCATCCTGGCCTTTTTCATCCCCTCCCTCAGGGATTTGGGGATCACTCCCGGCAAGGGGACATCGGCCGTCTTTTGCACAAGTACGGGGAGCCTCTTTTCGTCGTCCGTGAGCCAGATGTAAGTGTCCCCTTTTATGTACATGAGCCCCCTGTCCCCCGGGATGTAGCCGAAGACGGGTTTCAGCAGGATGGTATCAAACGTGCCGAGAGACGTTTTGACCGTCTCTTTCTTCAGCACCCGGACCTGGACATCGTAAACGTCCTCTCTGTCCACAATTTTAAAACGGACGGAGCTTCCGACTGTAAGGGGCAGCCGCCTTATATAGTAAAAAAGCGAGAGGGGGTCATAGACGGTCTCTTCCCTTTTCTTTTTCGCCTCGTGTTTTTTCAGATGGTCCAGATATCTTGACTCCCCGTCCCCGGCTTCCAAGGCAATCTCTTCATCGAGCCTCAGTTTGCCTTCATGGAAGGTCTTCCTGTAATCGAACGAATACGGCAGGCCCTGCTGGGCGTCCTTGAAGCTCTCTTTATCTACGCGGGAGACAAGCGTATCGGATATCTTGTAAAAAACGGAAACCCACCCGGATGTCTGCCCCCGCCCGAGCATTTTCATATCCCGGCCATCTTCGGAGATCTCCGCCGAGACCTCCCCGACCTTGAGCCCCGACCACGTGACATCGAAAATGAGTTTTTCCGGGACGGCAAATCCCCAGGCTTCAAAAGGGATGAAGAGCGCAATAAGAGCGAAGATAAAGCGAACCGCCCCGAAAATCGCCTTTTTACCTCTCATCCTTTTCCCATTAAACCCTGGCAAACGAACCGATGTCCTTCATGAACTTGTCGAAATATTCCTTAACGGCCGCATCGTTGGCCATTATCATATCGATCTGCCTTGTGTGGATTATCAGGTACCCGAGCATCTTGAGACTTTCCTTCATATGCTCTTTTTCGCGGTTCTCGATGCGGGCAAAGACGGCGTCCCCCTTCTGCTCGGTCCTGAAACCGAATTCCCCCAATATCTTCCCGATGAATTCCGCCCTCATGGATTTCCTGGCCATATCGGCGGCCCCGCCCTTGAAATTGAAGCTGATGTAACTGCTCCTCGCGCTGGCCCCGAGGAACGCCTCCACGGTGGAAAAATGGAACCCGAACCGGGAGCTCAAGTTGCAAAAATCCTTCGAGATTATGAAATAGTTGCGCTCCGTGTAGCTTGACTGCGCCGTGGGCTCTATGTCCCTGTTCATCGTTGCCTCGAACATGATGGACAAAAAACCCTTCGCGTCCACGGGGGGAGGCCCGCCCCACTTGACCGCCGTAATGCCTTCCCACAGGGCAAGCATGGGTTCGCTCACGATATCCTCTATCCTGATAGTTCCGGGCAGCTTTGATTTTTTTGCCCTCGACTTTTCCGACCCGGCAGGCATCCCTTCCCTGAACCCGTCCTCCCTGAACCCGTCCTCCCTGAACCCGTCCTCCCTGAACCCGTCCTCCCTGAACCCGCCCTCGATGTCGAGCACCCACCACTGCATCGGCACCTCGCCCACAAGCCTCCTCGCGGAGCACCTTGCGGGGTCCTCGTCACCAAAGCAAAAGGCCTCCTTTACGGCCATTTCATGGCAGAACCGGGTTATATCGTGGACGGTCCTGCAGCTTGAGGGCTTGAAGTCGAGGGAATCGGGGTCCAGGAGGTTAAGCGGGGTTATAAGGCCGAGAACGCTTTTCAGGCATTCATGGACGGGGCTTCCTTCCATGAGGCTTCTCTTCGGGGCAGTCCGTCCCGCGCCTTCCACCTTCCCTTCGTAAACAGCCCCCGCGTCCCCATCCACGGTGATAAGGTCGCCCGGGTTTATCCTGCCCGCGGCCCCCTCCGCCCCGAAAACACCGGGTATGCCGAACTCCCTCGCCACGGTCGCAAGGTGACCGGTAAAGCTCCCCCCTTCGGAGACCACCCCGCCCGCGTACGGCAGGAGCGGCGCCCACTGGGGCGAGGGAAATCTTGTGACAAGTATGGCCCCCGGGGGAAAGCGCAGCATGTCGAGCGCACTCCCTGCGACAAAGGCTGGCCCGCTCGCGCTCCCGCCGCTCACCTTTATCCCCCTGACGAGTATTTTTTGATTTTGAGGGCCCTCTATCCGGGCCTCCTCCGGGAGAGAGGCTTGCAACTCAGGCTGAAGGGGCCTTGACTGGAGCACTGTCACACACCCTTTTCTATTTATGCACCATTCTATATCCTGGGGGGCGCCGAAATGGTCCTCAAGGAGCACGGCTATTTCGGCGAGCTTAGCCGCCTCGCTGTCGGTTATTGCGGGCGAACTCATCTCGCCGGGGGCAAGCGCCCGGGGCGCCACCCCTTCGGACGCATGGGACACAATCTTTTTGTCCCTGTTGTGGAGTGGGACAACCCTTTTGACAATCTTTCCCGACCCCTTGAGGACAACGTGGATGTCCGGGGATACGGTCCCGTCCACCACGGATTTGGCAAGGCCCCAAGCGGAATTTACAAGGACGGTGCCGCCCGTGGGGTCCTCCGGGTTGCGTGAATACATGACCCCGCCCGAAACGGCATCCACCATCTCCATGCACCCCACGCTCATGGCGATGTCCCTGTCGCGGAACCCCCTGCTCAGCCTGTAGCTTATGGCCTGAAGGGCATATTTGCTCGCGACTACCTCCTTGTAAGCATAAGGGATCAAGTCCGCGCTTACGTTCAGGACCGAGCGGTACTGGCCCGCAAATGAGGCCCTGTGGGCGTCTTCCCCCAGCGCGCTGCTCCGCAGTGAGACCTTTATCTCTCTCCGGGCCTTTTCCGCGAGGCGTTTATAAGCCGAGCCGATAGCCTCCTCCACCTCGGGCGGCAGGGCCGAAGAGAGGACCCTCTCCTGTATCTCCCGGCTTCCCCTCTGGAGAGATTCGATCTCACGGGTGTCCATTATCTGCATGCGCCTGTTTATTTCCTCCTTCAGGCGGTTATGCTCGATGAACCTCTCGTACGCGGAAGCCGTAACCACGAAACCGTCGGGGACCTGCAACCCGAGCCGGTTTTTTATTTCTCCCAGGTTGGCCATCTTGCTCCCCACGAGGTCGGCGCTCTCTTTGCCGATCTCCTCAAGCGCAAGCACGAGGGGGCCGCCCTGCGGCACTTTTCCCGCATCGAGCTCCGCGATGATCTTTTTCAATATCGCATCGGCCGCACCGCCCAATTCGGCATACTGGTCCCGGCTCATCGCGTTCAGGCTCTGGACCATTTTTACGAGGTTCACGGAAATAGCCGTGCAGCCCGCCCTTACGTCAGTCATCCCGAAACTCTCTCCGCTCCTGAGGGTCTCTTCGAGCCCGGCCATGGTCTCCAGGATCTCGTTGTTTGACTTAAGCAGGTTTTTGAAATTCCAGTACCTGGCCTTGAGGATGTTGTGGACATCCCCCGGAGGGGCATCCTTCCGCCTCCCGGCCTTTCCGGGGAGGAGCTTTTTAAAAATCTTTTTCATGGGCTAAGAAAGGCATATCCACAAACGGCAAAGCGGCGGGGTTCCCTTTAGGGTATCCCGCCGCTTGAAAAACACCCGATAGCACATTCCTTTTTATTATATCTAATCCATTCCGACCACGTAAACGACTCCCCTCACCGGCTCAGGCCTCCTTCTTGACCTTGGCCTTCTTCATGCTGAGCCCCACGCCCTCGAAGATATAGAAGATGGCATAGCCCCACCACATGGTGTACAGCACGTAAAAGACAAGGAGGCCCGTCATCATCACGGCATGGTCCTTCACCCTCTGGCCGTCTATGCCGTAGAAATTATATCCGGGCTCGATGGCCTTCTTCATCACGTCCGAGACGACCTTGGCGTCCTCGACCTGTTTCTCCTTTTTCATGTTCTTCTCGATCTTGGCGAGGGCGGCCCACCAGGTATGCAGGGCTTTTTTGCCCTCTATGCCGTATTTTGCGGAAACGGCATGGCCGTCGTTGTTGAACATGGAATCGGCGTCCTGGACCGCGCTCCTTAGGACGGCCCCCAGGTCGCCCTGGACTTTAAGGGCGCTCTCTTCGGCAAGGACAGTGGCGCCCGCCGCCGAGAAGAGCTTTGCGGCAAGGGCGGCCTCCTCGGCGCTCTCGATCTTAATAGCCGCCGAGAAGAGTTTCCCATCGAGCTTCTCAACGGATTTGGCCACCTTCGGTATGAAATAGGACGAGCCCTTGGAGAGCCTGTTGAAGCTGTCATCGGCGAACCGGAGGCCGTTTTTGCCCCCGAAAATAGGCGAGAATATCGCCAGCAGCACCGCCAGGAACGTTAGCGCAAAGAGAATGCCTACGCTGAACGGTTTCTTGTTCTTTACCACCATCTTACGCCTCCTCCTTCGCGAGCACGGGGGCCACTTCCTCGTCCTCGCCCCTTATCTTCCCGATGTTCATGAGGAACTTGCTTATCACCCAAACGGCGAACATCCCCACGACTATCCAGAAGACGTAATTGCCCACGGTCTCGATCGTCTTCACGGCGGGCTTGGAGAGGTTGACCATCTCGAGCTCAACAAGCTTCTTTGGAAGTGTAGCGGCCCTGTTGATGAACCCGGCGAGAATCGACACCGCGTAAAATCCCCTTATGTGTATCCCTTTTACCACTTTTGTCGTGAGCGCGCCCACCTGTATCCCGATAAGGGAGCCCAGGAGCATGCCCATCGCGAGCGTGTAGAAGACGTACCCGTAAATTGCGTACTGGGTTATGGCGGCAAGGCCCGCCGTGAAGATTATCTGGAATATGTCCGTGCCTACCGTTGTCATCGAAGAGACCCCGAATATGTAAACGAACATCGGGAAGGTGATGAAGCCTCCGCCCACGCCCATTATGGCGGCCATTACGCCGACGACCAGGCCGCCAAGGGCCACGATCACTCCCGAAATCCTCCTGCCCCCGGGCACGAAGTCCTCGTCGAACTTTATGGCCGGCGGGATGCTGAGCTTCTGCACCTTGCGTGAAAGCTCGGTCATCCCGGAGGACCCCCCGTGGGCGTCAACCGAGGCGCTGCCCTTCCTCGACTTCAGGAAGTCTATCAGGGCGTAGAAGCCGAGGAACCCGAGCAGAACTGCGTACACGAGGCTTATGAAGGCCTCGGAGAGGAGCGGGTCCTTGTCATAGAGGGCCTTGTTTATCGTCCCCCCTATGAAAGTGCCGCCCGCAGAGCCCACAAGGAACGCTACGGCGAGCTTGGCCGAGACGTTTCCCAACTTCTTGTGCACCGCCGTGCCCATGATGGCCTTGGCGAAGATGTGAAAAAGGTCGGTCCCGACCGCCAGTATCCCCTTCACGCCCGCCGCCATCAGGGCCGGGGTGATTATGAAGCCCCCCCCTGCCCCTATGCATCCGGTTATCAGACCCGCGCAGAGGCCGATCGCTATCGAGACAAGGAAAATGTTTGTCGAGTAGAAGGCCGGGGCGTACGCCGTCTTTGCCCCCAGCATGTCTCCGGCCTCGATGAGCGTCACCGCCAGTATCGGCAGGAGCATCGCCCCTAAAATGAGCAGTTTTTTCCTGCTCTTGATTATCGACATCGAGACCTCGAAATCCCACTTCGCGTGGGCGACCGAGGCTGCCTTGAGAAACTCGAATACCCTCCTTGAAATGCCCATTTCCGAAAAACCTCCTTTATGCAGGCCGTTATAAGATTTCATTCCGCTCTTCCGTATTTTTTTCTCAGCGCTTCCAGCTTCTGCGGAAGCTCCGTCATCCCATGCACTATGTCCCTGATGCCGGCGATCTCGCGCCTGATTTTTTTCAGTATGTCCACGTACTCCTCGTAATGCCTGAGCGCCTTCCCGTCCTCGTCCCCGAGCAGGTCCTCCATCCAGCCGGCCTTTTCGCTTATGACGGCAAGGGGATTATTGACGGTGAGGAGTTTCCCGGCGTGCTCTCTGGCGGGGGCCTTCCCGATAAAACTCCTTATGAAAGTGCCCTTGCCTTGCCTCTTCGTCAGATACCCCTCGCTCGAAAGAGGGGATATGGCGGCCCTCACCGTCACCATGCTGACCCCGTAATAGCGGCCGAGTTCCTTCTCGGTGGGTATCGCCTCTCCCAACTGCCACTCACCCGATTCGATCCTCTCCCTGAGGAGCCTGTAAAGCCTGATATAGAGCTTCTCGCCCCAGTCGTCCTCTGCGATCATGACCATGCCCCCGCCCTCTGTGCCAATATAGGGTAGTTGAGACACCCCTCCTCCTACCAGGACGCCCTCGGCGGAAAGGTGATCATGTGCTTTTTCTCGGCCTCCACTATCCTCTCCTCCTGCAGGCGCTTCTTCTCATAAGCGTCATTCAACTTCTCGATGAGCTGCTCAAGCTCCACGGGCTTCATCAGGTAGTCGAAGGCCCCCAGTTTCATCCCTTCTATGCCGGACTCCACCGAGGCGTGCCCCGTGAGCATTACGACTTCCATAAGGGGTTTCAGCTTCTTCATTTCGCGCAGCACCTCAACCCCGTCCATCCCCGGCATCTTCACATCGAGGAGCACCACGTCGAATTTCCCGTTCCGGACCATCTCGATGGCCTCGGGCCCGTTTTCGGCCCCCTCCACGTAGAGGTGCCTCCTCTTGAGCCTCTTTACTATCGTTTCGAGGAATTCCTTCTCGTCGTCAACGACAAGCACCCTGTACTTCTCCATTCTTCTCCTCCTTCCCGATTGCCTCTTCTAAGAGCGCATTTTTTTCAGCCCAAATCTTCCTGCGGCCTCGAGGGCCGCGGGGGGCCTCACCGGCAGGAGGATCGTAAAGCTTGTCCCCTTGCCCGGCTCGCTGGAAACCTTTATATCACCCCCCGCCTTCTGGATTAAGGTGTAGCTGACCGAAAGCCCGAGCCCGGTCCCCTTACCCACCGTCTTTGTTGTAAAAAAGGGCTCGAATATCTTGTCGATGTGCCCGGGTGGGATGCCGTCCCCCTGGTCGGAGATGGTTACGGCCACCCTCCCGCCGTTGGACGACGTGGCCGCCCTTATCTCTCCACCCTTCGACATCGAATCCACCGCGTTGTCCAGTATGTTGAGGAATACCTGTTCCATTTCCGAGGGGTTCACTTCGAGGAGCGGCAGGGAGGGGTCCAGGTCCATGACGATCTTGATCCCCCTGTACGCAAGCTCCTTTTCGAGAAACGAGACGGCTTCCTCGAGGAGGTGGTTCAGGTCCGCGGGCTCCCTTGCCCCGTCGACCTTCCTCGAGAACCCGAGCAGGCGGTGGGTGACCGTCTTTGCCCTTTTTATGTGGAATTTTATTTTCTCTATGGCGTCCTTGAACTCGTCATAGCCCTTGATCCCGGCGGGGTTTTCATCCGATAGGAGGTCCTGCATCCAGCCGGCCTTCTCGCCTATCACGGCAAGGGGGTTGTTGACCTCGTGGGCTATGCCCGCCGCAAGCCGCCCTATGGCCGCCATCTTGTCCATATGCACCATCTGCTCGTTGTAGCGGGCCCGTTCCCTGTCCGCCCTCTCTATCCTGTTGACAAGCTTGTTCACGATGAGGACGGCCGAGGAGATTATGAAGATAGCGCCTATGAGCATGACGAGCTTGTCGACCGTGCGCGCCTTGTAAAAGGGGGCAAGCTCGCTCTTCGTGTCCGCCTTGACGACGAGCACCCACTGGTTGTTGTTTATCCAGCTGGTGGCATAAAGATAGCTGTGCCCCTTTGCCGTGAGCTCTTTGACCTTCGTGCCCTCGTGGAAGTAGAGGAGCGCGCGCTCCTCGGGGAAGAGCTGTATGTTCTCGAAACGGCCCGGGGTCTGGAACACCCCCATCCTGTTGACGATATAGGCGTCCCCCCTCTCTCCGATCCGGGCCGAGCTCACGAGCCGGTTGAACATCTCGGAGTCGAGGGTGGACCTCAATATCCACTTCCTGTCCGGCGAGGCTATGGCCACGGTGAAATGAGGTATGTTCCTGTAGCCGAGGTACACGTCGCTTATATGCACCCCTTTCACCATGACCTCTTTGAACCAGTCCTCGTTGCTGTAGTCCTTGCCCAGGACAATGTCCCTGTAAGGGCCGGAATAGGCCGTATGAAAGCCTTTTTCATTGAGGACGCCTATGTCGACGAGGGCGGCCTTCTTCTGGAGGACCTCGTAGGTCCGTTCGAGGTTGGCCTGGTCCTTAAGGTAATTAAACCCGTAGAGGTTAATTATCACGGAAAGGAAAGATCTCTGCTCGGCGAGGAAGAGGGTAATCACGTCCTTCCTTATGTCCACCATCTGCTGCATCTTCTTCGTTATGTTCTCGTAATAATATTTCTCGTAATTCTGCGATATCCTCCAGTTGAGGATAATGAGCGGCACAAGGGCCACAAGCAGGGTTATCATTATGAGGACCCTTCTCAGCTTCCTGTACTGTTCGGCGTATTTGGGCACTTTTCAGTTCTCCACCAGGAGGTCGTTCACGCGCGCCAGAAGCGTCTGCACGTCCGCGCACCGGGGGATGAGGGCGTCCACGCCCAGGCTCTTCATAACGGAGTCCCGCACCTTGGCGGGCTCGACGATAGCGGCCATCTTCATGCCCTCGAATTCCCCGGAACGCCTGACCACGCGGGAGAACTCCCCCCCCTGTTCGATGGAGGCGGCATAGAGGATGACCAGGTCGGGCCTGAATACAAGGAGCTTCATCTTGGCTATCGACCCGTAATGGCAGTAATCTATGATGAGGCTCGCCTCCTTTTTGAGCTTTTCGAAGAACTTGACGAGGAACTCGAGCACGATCCGGTCCATCACAAGGTCCTCCGGGAACACAAAGAGTATCTTTCTCGTCCTGAGAGGGATCAGGGAGTCCGGGATGGCCATATTGTGGCTCACGAGCAGGTCCAGAAGCTCGTTAAGCGAGACCTTTCTCGACTTGCCGTCCTTGAATACCTTGAGGCCCTTCTTGGCTATCCATTCATCCACCCGCTTTATGCTCATACAGCAAAAATCAGCCACCTCTTCGATGCTCAAGAGGCAATCATATTTCGGGTTCCGGCCCGTTTTCAAGCTAAGACGACCATGCACGTCATAAGTCCCTCTCCTTTGGGTGTCATTCCGGGTCTTGACCCCGTATCAAGTACGGGGTAGGCTCCGGAATCCAGTCTTTCCGAGCTGGATTCCCGCTTTCGCGGGAATGACGCTCTTTTGGTGCAAATTCATGATGCAGATTGTGCAAAATGAATGCCTCGTCTCTAAAATATTTTTTGCATTTAATTTCAAGTACTTTCCCGCTTACAAGGAATTTCGGCATCCGGGCTTTTGTGAACCCCCGGTGACACCTCCGAATTTTTCATTTAACAGCAAGGGGTTAGAATGTTACAATTCAGTGACATGAATGTGAACCTCAGGATACAAAATGGCCGGGACGAAAAAAGATAAAAGCGTAGAAGAAAAGCTTATCGCGCTCCTCGAGAAGCAAAAACAGGAGCTCGTTATCAGGACGCTCCAGAAGCACGAAGAGATGAAGGGAGAAAAGACCTTCACGGACAACCTGATAGCAAACCTGAACGACATCCTCATAATCCTTAACGGAGACTTGGAAATAGTGAAAGTGAACAGGGAATTCACAAGGTGCCTCGGTTACGAGGTGGAGGAGGCCAGGGGGCTCGGGTTAAAAAAACTCGTTCCGGCCCGGTCATATGCGGAACTCGACCGGCTCATCCGGTCGGGCGAGTTCAAGAACCACGAGACGGAGCTTATAAACAAGGAGGGCAGGAGGTTTCTTGCCAGCATGAACGGCTCGGCGGTGGAAAGCGCCCCCGGGAAAAAATCGCTTTACCTCCTTATGGCGAGGGACAAGACCGAGATTTACGACATGATGGCGAGGGTTCGTGAGTCCCAGATGCAGCTCATCCATTCCGGACGCCTGGCGAGCCTTGGGGAGATGGCCGCCGGCATCGCGCACGAACTCACACAGCCCCTGAACGCCATACTCCTCTTCGCACGGAACGGCCTCAAGGCCCTTTCGGAGAAGAAGGCCCCCAATCCCCTTTTGGAGGAGAACCTCACATTCATAGTGGACAGGGTAAAGAAGGCCAGCTCGATCATAAAAAGCCTGAAGAGCTTCGCGCGGAAGACGGAGGAAGACAAGATCCCGCTTGACGTGAACTCCCTCTTGAGGGACATGCTTAAATTCCTCGATGCCCAGCTCCAGCTTTCGGATATAGCCGTCGAAGTGCACCTGAATGACGCGATGCCCCCCGTCATGGCGCACAACGTAAGGCTTGAGCAGGTTTTTTTAAACATAATCCAGAACGCCTTCCAGGCCATGGTGAAGACGGAAAACCCGAGGCTTGTCCTCAAGACCGGCATGACGGAAAAGACAGGCCCGGACGGCGTGAGAAGACAATACGGGGCGATATCCATAGCCGACAACGGCGAAGGGATGTCCCCGGAGGTCAGGTCCAAGATATTCGACCCCTTCTTCACGACCCGCGAGGTTGGGGCCGGAATGGGCATTGGCCTCTCCATCGCCGACCGGATAATGCGCGAGCACTCGGGCTTCATGGAGGTGGAAAGCTCTCCCGGAAAGGGGTCCGAATTCATCCTGTACCTGCCGCTTGCGGAAAGGGGGCCCTCACGCAATGAGTGAAAATGCCCCGAGAGTTATGGTTATAGATGATGACGCCTTCATACTTATTGCCATCAAGCAGACCCTTTCCATGCACGGCTACGAGGTGGACATCTTCGATAAGCCGGTCGAGGCCGTGGCCCATGTGAGCCCCGGCGCACTCTACGCCGTCATAGCGGACGTGAAAATGCCCAAGATGGACGGCCTTGCGCTTCTGAAGAAGGTGCGCGAGACAGACCCCGAACTGCCGGTCATCTTCATCACAGGGCACGGGGACATCCCCCTTGCGGTCACGGCGCTCAAGGAAGGGGCCTATGATTTCCTCGAAAAGCCCGTGGATGAAAGCGTCCTCCTTATATCGCTCAGGCGCGCGGTGGAAAAGATGGAACTTGTGAACCGGAACAGGACTCTCCTGAAGCAGCTGGAGGAAGGGCGCTCCAAATTCGGCGATATCGTGGGCCACAGCCCCCCGATTCAGAAAATATACCGGCTTATAGAGCTTTCGGCCGGCGAGGACTATCCGGTCCTCATAACGGGGGAGACCGGCACCGGAAAAGAGCTTGTCGCCCGCGCCATCCACGACCTTTCGCGCCGTGGCCGGGGCATATTCAGCGCTATAAACATGGCCGCCATCCCGGAAAGCATGCTCGAGTCGGAACTTTTCGGCCATGAGGCCGGGGCCTTCACGGGGGCCTCGAAGCGGAGCGTGGGGAAATTCGAGTACGCGGGCGAGGGCACCATCTTCCTTGACGAGATATGCAGCATGCCCCTTGCCCTTCAGGGAAAGCTCTTGAGGGTGATAGAGGAAAAAAGCTTTCAGCGGCTCGGAAGCAACGAGTCCATACCCGTCAGGGCCAGGATCATTGTGGCCTCCAACCGGGACCTTAAAAAAGAGGTGGAAAAGGGCTCCTTCAGGGCCGACCTCTTCTTCCGCCTGAACGTGATACCCATAGAGGCGCCTCCCCTGAGGGAGCGGAGGGAGGACATCCCGCTCCTTGCGGCGCATTTCATGGACAGGTATTCGGGCGGGAAGGTAAAACACCTGCCCGGGGAGGTCCTCAGATGGATGCTCTCATACGAGTGGCCCGGAAATGTGAGGGAGCTTGAAAATTTCGTAAAGCAACGCTGCCTTCTGGGCGAAGGCTTTGCCCTCGAAGAAAAGAAAAGGCTTTCGGGGCGCGGCGCAGAAGGAGATAAGAGAAAGACCCTCAGGGAATGCCTCGATGCCGCCGAAAAGGAGTTCATAGCGAGGATGCTCCACAGGCTGAACGGGCAGATCACGTCCGTGAGCGCCGCCCTGGGGATATCCAGAAAGTCCCTCTACGAGAAAATGAAAAAACACAAGCTCTCAAAGAAAGACTACAAAGGCTGAGAGAGGCGCATTTGAAGGTCCTATCCTCGAAAATTAATATTTTTCGATGATTTGATTGACAATTATTGGGATGGTATGCTACTTTCTTCCAATTTAGAAGATATTGATTCCATATATTATTGTGGAGAGGTAATTTCCCCCGCATGAAAAAATGTGTATCGATTTGCTTCCTTGGCATTTTTTTATTCCTGGGAACAAGCGCCCCTGCCGAAGAGATTAAATTTATTCAAAATAGCCCGGTAATAGCAAAAGAGCCGATCAATGGAGAAATTACAGGTCCTAAACTGCCTGAGAATAAAAAGGAAGTCGACAAAAACGCCGGTGCAGCCCAAGACACAAATCTTCCTGAAAGCCCCGAAATCCTTTCGGAATTCGAGGCATACGTATCAAAAAAGACCCCTCCCGAAATCTATTCCGGCATAAGGCAGTTTGGACACAGCCTGTTTAAGTCTCCAACCACCTATGCGCCTCTGGAAAATGTCCCGGTCAGCCCTGATTACGTAATCGGCCCCGGCGACGAACTCAAGATAAATGTTTGGGGCGAATTCGAGGCGGCCTGGGAGTGCACCGTCGACAGGGACGGCATGGTCATGATTCCAAAAGTGGGCCCGCTCGGAGTGGCACAGCTTACATTCAAGGAGCTAAAGGACCTCATCAGGATGGAGCTGGACAGGTTCTACAGGGGATATGAACTCGATGTGCAGCTCGCGAAGCTGAAGGAAATAAAAATATACGTTGTGGGGAACGCAAAAAATCCCGGGACCTATTCCGTATCTTCCCTTTCGACCCTTGTCAACGGGTTGTTCCTCGCAGGAGGGCCGGGCAAATCGGGGACGATGCGGGATATCCAACTGATAAGGGGCGGAGAGGCCGTCACCAGGCTGGACCTGTATGATTTTCTCCTGAAAGGGGACAAAAGGAAAGATGCGAGACTGCAGCCCGAGGACGTGATCTTCATCCCCCCCATTAAGGGGCAGGCCGCCATAGCCGGAAGCGTAAACAACCCCGCCATATACGAGGTCTCGGACGGGCTTTCCCTCGAGGAATTGATAGGCATGGCCGGGGGGCTCTCCGCGGTCGCATTTGGAAACAGGCTCCAGATCGAGCGGATTGACGAGAACTTCAACAGGATCGCCCTCGAATATACCCTCGCGGAGGTAAAGGAGAAAAAAGTCCCGGTCCGGTCCGGGGATATAATAACCTTTTTCCCCGTGGTGGAGGATTGGAAGACCGTCAAGGTACTGGGACCCGTCCATAGAGAGGGGGAATATGCGTATAAAGAGGGCATGACGATAAAGGACCTCGTATTCCTCGCAGGGGGGCTTAAATATCATGCATATACAACAGAGGCAGAGCTGACGAGGACCCATTTAAACAGCGAGGGTATCCTGGTGGAGGGGAGGAAGGTCCTCCTCGCCGATATCCTGGAGGGCAGAGCGGAGGATATCTCTCTTCAGCCCTATGATTACCTGCTGGTAAAGACTTTGCCCGAATGGGCGCCTTACGAGAGCGTAACCGTCTCGGGAGAGGTAAGGTTCCCGGGCACATATGTTATTAAAAAAGGAGAGACCCTTTCTTCTCTTATTGAGAGGGCGGGGGGCTTCACCAAAGATGCCTACATGGAAGGGGCTGTGTTCCTCCGCGAACGGGAGAGGGAACTGCAGCAGCAGCGGATAGACGAGATGCTCGATAAACTGGAGGCCGACGTCATGGGCTCCAGCACTTCTGAAATGGCCGTGGCATCCAGCGCGGACGAAGCCAGGATCCTCCAGATGGAGACTGAGCAAAGAAAAAAATTTATAGCCACCTTACGGAAGGTAAAGGCACAGGGCAGGATAACCACGAAGATACTTGATCCCGCCGATTTGAAAGGGACCCGGTACGACATAGAGCTTGAAGACGGCGATTCGATCACAATACCTGAAGACCCGAGGACCGTGCAGGTCATAGGGGCGGTTCAAAATCAGAACACGTTTTTATTTGAAAAGGGTAAAAACGCCGACTTCTACATAAATTCCTCCGGAGGACTGAGGAAAAGCGCGGACAAGGAGAATGTATACATTATCAAGGCGAATGGGCTTGCGGTCAGGGATCAGGGGAACCTTTTTTCCTGGAACAAGAACATATTCCGGTGGAGCAGGAGCGCCAAAGTGGACTCCGGCGACGTAATAGTGGTCCCGGAAAAATTGGAGAGGACGCCATGGCTTCGAAATACAAAGGACATAACCCAGATATTGTTCCACCTTGCCACTACTGCAGGAGTCCTGTTAGTTGCTTTTTAAATGTCTGCTCCCTCTTTCTCTTTTATTTTTTTGCATCACAACTGCGAGTGCCGCAATTTACATCCCGGTGGATGAGGATTTTTATGACCTTCTGTTCCGTCTGGAGGCCGAGGGTTATATACAGAGCGGATTGCTGAGTACGCGACCCATTGCCCGGCGAGAGGCATCGAGGCTTATCGAGGAGGCCGAAAATAACGCAGTCGATTCGGCTTACAGGCGGGAGATCGATTTCTATAAAAGAACTCTTTTGGATTTCCCGGAAACGGATTACGCCAAGGTCCCGGAGAAGATTTATTTGGAATATTTAAACGCGAGCGCCGATCCGGGCCCCGTCATTTACAACAGAGAAGGTGATGAGTATAAAATCCATTCCAATCTGCGCCTGGGCTTTTCCGCTCTTGCCGAATTCGGGAATTTATCTTTCTTTATAGACCCGGAACTGAGATATTCAGGAGATAACCTTGACCCGGTTTTTGAGCGCATTTACGGCGTTCTCCATGTGAAGGGGATTGACCTTGAAATTGGAAAGGACTCCCAGTGGTGGGGCCCCGGATACCACGGGGCCCTCCTGCTCTCAAATAATGCGCAGGGACTCTCCCTGATAAAGATCACGAACGCCGAACCCATACAACTCCCCTTCATATTCAGATACATGGGCCTTTTCAGATTCACCTTCTTCGCAAGCAGGCTCGAGGAAGAGAGGTTCGTACCCGAACCCTATCTCTGGGGGGCAAAGTTTGATTTCAAGCCGAATCCTTACATTGAGCTGGGGCTCGAAAGGACGGCTCTCCTCGGCGGCGAAGGGCGCTCGGAGGGTTTGGGCACGTGGTGGAAGAGCATTACCGGGAAAGGGGAAAACGAGACCGGGGTGGAGGCCGGAGACCAGAAGGCCGGGTTCGATGTAAAGCTCACATTGCCCTTGAGTTTTCAGCCGGCCCAGATATATTTTGAAGCTGCAGGGGAGGATGAAGCGAACGGGTTCCCGAGTAAATGGGCTTATCTCGGCGGAGTTTATCTTCCGAGGATTTTTCACTTCAACAGGCTTGATTTTCGGGCCGAATATGCCAATAACCATATAAGCGGATCGCCCAACATCTGGTACACGCATGACATTTACAGGTCCGGTTATACTTATGAGGGAAATATTATGGGACACCATATGGGGACCGATTCGGACGACTTGTTCCTGAAACTGAATTACAGGATCCCCGCGATCTCATCCATCCTTACTCTTGCTTATGACAGGGAGAGGCATAATTTGTCGGGGGATGAGGAATCAAAAAATGAATTCCTCCTCGGGCTCAAATACTTCCTGAAAAAAATGAGGCTCGGGGCGGAATTTAAAACCTGGAGCACTGAAACCGCACAGGTGGAAAATAACGAATATCTTTTTTTAATATACAATGTACTTTATTTGTGAATAAAAATGGAAGAAATTAACAGGACCGGCGAGGGGCAAATAACTTTGCAGGACGTGGTTTCTCTCGTTCTGAAGAGGAAAAGGATTATATTGTGGGGCACAGGCATAATTACCCTCCTTACCGCCGTCCTTAGCCTTTTACTTCCCCCCGCGTATCAGGCGGAAACAAAATTTTACCCCGCACAGGGCGGGGCAAACACATACAGCCAGATCCTGGGTCAGTTCTCGGGAATGGCCCCCTTTCTGGGGGGCTTCTCAGGCCTCGCCAATCCTGCCGAGGTCCAGATCGAGATACTGAAAAGCAGGCCCGTTCTGGATGAGGTCATAAAAAAATTCGACCTTATGAAACGATACGAAACCGAATATATGGTCGATGCCAGGAAAAAATTAGAGAAAAAAATGGATATCTCGCTGGATAAAAAAAGCAGCGTGATAAGCCTCGCGGTCAGGGACGGGGACCCGGCAATGGCCGCCGAGATGGCGAATTTCTTTATCGAGGAGCTGAAAGAGTTCGGGAATGGATTTGCCCTGTCCGAGGCCGCCCAGAGGAGGATTTTCTTTGAGCAGGAGGTAAAGAAGTCAAAGGAACAGTTGAAAGAGGCTGAGATAAAAGTGTCTTCTTTCCAGAAGAGGACAGGGGCATTGAAATTGGATGACCAGTCAAGGGCAGTTATAGAGGCCATCGCTAATTTGAAGGCCCAGATCGCAGACAAAGAGGTCCAGCTCAAGGTCATGGGGACGTACACCACACCCAGGAACCCGGATTTCAAAAAGCTGAAAGAGGCCCTGAACGGATTGAAGGCGGAATTGAATAGTCTGGAGACCGAGAGGAACAGGAGTTCTGATCCCTTCCTGCCCATCTCCAGGATGCCCGATATCGGGACGGAATATGCAAGGACCCTGAGGGACCTGAAATTCGCCGAGACAGTCTATGAATTAATGCTCAAGCAATATGAAACCGCAAGGATCGAAGAGGCCAAGGAGCCTTTCATAATCCAGGTCATAGAGAAGGCGGTCCCGCCCGAAAAGAGGATTTTCCCAAAGAGGGCCTCAATGACGGCGATAGGGTTCTTCGTGGGGCTTTTCTTGTCCGTGTTCGCGGTATTTACGCTGAAAGCGCTCGAACCGCTCCGTGCCGATAAATCCGGTCCTACCCGTTAAAAAAAATTTTCCGGTTTGTCCCTGTGCCGTTTCCAATTTTTTCCCGCTGAACGTCAGCCTATTTCTTATTTTGTATATCATTTTAAGGCCTGCCGGAGGGAGCAGGCGCAGAAGGACCGACATCATCGCCAATACAAAATAGAAAGGGATCTTAAAAGGAGTGTACATGGTAAGCACTTTCAGCTTTAATTTCAAATCCGGATAAAAAAGGGCCCTTCTTTTTGAAAAAAACTTTTCGCCCAAACGAAAATACAACAAGTATTCGGGCTGGTTCATAAGCAGGCAGCCCTTTTTTATAAGCCTGATCCATAATTCGTAATCTTGCGCACGTCTATAATTTATGTTGTAGAGGTTCTCTTTTAAAATCTCCGCTCTCGCAAAAACTGTAGGATTATTAATCGGATTTATAAGAAACAGGTACTTTTTCATCTCCTCCATGGTTAAGGGCATCCGTTTTTGATCGATAATTTTATCTTCCTCGTTTATGTAATACATAAAGCTGCCGACCAGATCGGCGCCCGTATGTTCAAGAAATTGCACCTGTTTATGTATGCGGTCAGGCGCTGAGATATCGTCTGCATCCATTATTGCGATATATTTGCCTTTTGAGCGCAGGAACCCTTCATTTCTGGCCTTTGCCGGACCCCCGTTTTTCGGGAAGGAAATAATTCTCACCCTCTCGTCACTTCCAATTTCATTTAGACAGGCATCCAGTTCCTCACTCACCCTGCCGTCGATTACGATTATGCATTCAATGGGAGAATAGGTCTGAGATAATATGCTCTCAACGGCCTTCTTCAGGTGAAGGGGGTTGTTCCCGTCATAAACCGCGATAATGACCGATACTAATCGGTTTTCCATCTCATTTAAGCCTGATTATCTTTATCTCGTAAGGGTTCATATCTATTTTCTGAAGCAATTTATTCTCCGCGTCCAGAAGATCGAAAGACTGCGCAACGGAGGAGGCGTTGACCGCTATAAGACGGTCCTCGCCGCCGTAATTTGTAAGCTTCGCAAAAACGTCCTTTTTCCATATATTCAATTTGTAGTTCTTGCCCGGCTTTGCCTTTGAGGAAATGAGGCCGTAATTTTCCTTGAGCTCGGGGATCAGAGTTGAAAGATATTCCATTTTCGCCAGATAATCCGGCTGCTTCATGAGGTCATGCAGGGAATAATAGAAGACGCCCTTTGCGCCGGCCATTAAGGCCAGATAGCTCATTATCCTGATCTCGTCCGTAGTAGGCGGCCTTCCGCTTATTTCATCCCGGTTGTAATAGGGATACTGGTATTTCCCAAAGACCTGGACAATCCCGATAACCGGTTTGGAATATTTCGAGGTCAGCCCGTTGATATTGGAATAGACTTCATCCAGGCCCCTCTCCGGCACGGGATATGCATTGGTCATCATGTAATCCGTGAACCCCGCAAAAAAGTCCCACATAACCCCCTTGGGAGGGGCATAATCTTCAATATATACGGGCTTTTCGGAATATTTCTTTATATTCTGAGCGTGAGCTTCAATTGTAGACTTGTTCTTTTCACCAACAGTATCGGTGGGTTCGTCAGCCAGATACCAGCCCTGAACGGCCCCATGGTCCGCGAATTTTGAGACAATACAGTCCACGAGCTTTTCCTCATCCTCAGTGGGGCACCATGCGATATCGGGGTACCATTTGTAGTTTTTGTAGCAATTCTTAAGGGAGAAGAGGACGTTTATTTTATGCTGGAGCGCATAATCAAGGAAGCCCTGCAATGATTGTTCCTCCTTCAGGGTCATCCCGTAGGGCATCAGATAATTTATCGGCGATCCATTCAACTCATCAATATATTTTTTATCAGTAAAGGCATAGAAACCGAAAAAAGGCTCCTCTGAAAAGACCGGGGTAATGAATAAGAGCAGAAAGAATATCGATGAAACAATTCTCAGTACCATATCCGTCCCTGCAATCCTTTTATCTTCCTTAAAGTATCCTTATCGAGCGGCTCCCTCTTGAGGTCCTTCCTCATATCCAGAAAAGAGAGGATTCCTTTAAAGGGGACGACCAAATTCCTCGATTTAAGCAAAATTTTAAAAAACCAGATGAATGACAACACAGCGAGATGCCTGTATTTCAAATATTTATACGAGACGGCCAGCCTGTTCCTGAACAGATAAACCCATTTCCTGTTGTCCGGGACCCTCCCTCGGGGGGATTTTTTATGATATATAACCACATCGGGAAAGTAAATGATTTTATATCCCTTGTCGAGCGCCCTGAAGCTCAGGTCAAGCTCCTCCATGCCGTAGAAGTAGCCTTCGGGGTAGAGGCCGCTTTTTTCAAAAACCTCCCTCCTGATGGCGTGCCCGGTCCCGTTGAAATAGGAGGTCTCACATTCCCGGTCCGGATTCAGGGATTTCAAACGGTGGGGGAATGCATTTTTCTGTATCTCTCCGGAATGGAAATTCAGCACCTTGAATGCAAGTATGCCGAGATTTTGTTCCTGTATGAATTTATTATGTATCCTCTCTATGGCGTCTTCCGGCCAGAGCAGGGCGTCGTCGTCAATAAAGACCAGGATATCGCCACTTGCTTTTTCCACCCCGAAATTCCTCCCCCCCGAGACCCCTCTGTTTGAATCCAGCTTGTAAAACTTGATCATCGGGTGAAGAGATTTAAGCTCCTGAACGACGGATTCCGTGTTATCAGTGGAATTGTTGTCCACTATGATGATCTCATCCGGTAGCTTAGTCTGCTCGATAAGGGATGAAATGCATCCCTTAATCTCTTCCATTCGGTTATAGGTTATTATTATTGCAGATAAATTCGTTCTGTTCATGATTTCTCGTTTTTTTTGAAAATATGAAGCCAACAACTATCCATATATAAGGGTTATAATATATTGTAAAAAACAGGGATGCCAAAAGAAAAATCATAAAAAAATAACAATTAGTTTTAAGAAAATCATTTTGGAACAATTCACGTCTTTCATGGACTATATAGAACAAGACATATCCATAAGTCAAAAACATAAATAGAAATCCGATAATCCCATGAGAGGAAAGAATTTCAAGAAAGTCATTATGTGCATAATTTCCGCCGGTTTTCAGGACATATCTACCGCCCTGTCCGAATAGGGGACTTTCTTCAAAACCCTTCCATGCGATTTCCCAGAGTTTAAGTCTCCCACTCCCCCCCGTCTCTTTCCCCATTTCATATCGAGCTTTAATAACTTCGTAAATGCTTGGAACTTCAAAATAATGACTTATCAATTGCGAGCCTGCAAAAAATAGACTGATTATAGCCGATATGAGAATGAGTTTTTTAAAATTTATTCTCCCAAGTAAGCTCACGAGAACAGTAAAGAGAATTATAATGACTCCTGTTCGAGAGAATGTAAGGAGAGAAGCAAGCATTATTACTAAAGAAAATAGAAAAGCGCTGAAAGTGCGCTTTTGTTTCAGGTGCATAATACTAAAAAATAGAGGAATATAATTCACAATGAAAAACATATTAGGACCTTCATTAAACCCCTGTAATCTTAAATAGCCAGAATCAAGTGTATAAAATAATCCGGGATCCCATAAATGCCGATTTTTTACTATGAGTTCTATATTTAAAAGTCCCCGAGCATAAAAAATAATCGCTATAGTGGAAAATAAGAACGCTGCATAGACCAAATATTTTTGGAGGCGTGCATGATCAAGTGTTAGTTGATACATTAGGAGGATAAGCAAAGCATTCCTTATTATTGCTACACCTAACGTAATATTTTCCGTGTCCCCCAAATCAATAACAATAAGAGACAGAAACTCTACACTTGCGCACAAGCCCATTAGGATAAAAAGGGGGATCAGGCGAGGACTGAAGCGTATAGATAAAGAACTTGTAAGCACAATCCAACCGAAAAAAAGAAGAAGAATCAAATCAGCAAAAGATATTTTAACACCCAAATTGAAATTGAAATTATCACCAAAATAAAGAGACGCATAGAGCAGAAAAGCTAAAAAGGTATCATGTTTTATATTATCAGGCCTGGCCATAGAGTTTTTCATATAGCCCTACCATTGTACTAACATTGAAATACTCTCGCGCCCTGTGCTTTGCCTTTAAAGCGATAGATTCTCCGAAAGAGGGCTCTTCGATTATTCTTTCGATCGCCTCAACAAACCCTGCCGCATCCCTCGGCCTGACCAGAATTCCGCTCTCCCCGGCTATAATCAACTCATTCACCCCGGTCACATTGGTTGCAACGACCGGCTTGCCGGCAGCCATTGCTTCCGCCAAGGCCAAACCAAAGCTTTCCCACACCGAGGGAAAAACGAAAATATCGCATGCCGCCATCAGCCTGAAGATATCCCTTGTGGGCGGCATTATCCTCACACTGCCTTTCAGGCCGCATTTGGCAATAAGCGCTTCCAGCGCACCTTTAAGCTCTCCTTCGCCCAGGATGAGAAGTTTCGCATTGGGGTGATTGGGGACAACCTCCTTCATTGCTTCTATCAAATAGACCTGCCCCTTCTGCTCCGTAAGCCGACCTGCATTTAAAAGGAAAATGTCATCGTCGGCAACGGAGAGACTTCTTCTTATCTCTTTCCTGTCCGCGCCCGAGACCGCCCTGTCTATCGCCTCCACGTCAATGCCGTTGTAGATTGTGAAATGCTTTTTTTTGCCCATGAGGTCTTCCCTGAAAACGGCGCTTTCGCCGTAAAAGGATTCCTCGACGCCGCGCGAGACGAAGGTCACGCAACCGGCAAGCGGAAGGGTGAGTTTCGTTGCGAGTTTTGTCGAGGATGGATATCCGTCCTCGTGCAGGGCGGCATGATAGGTGGATATGACCTTTTTGCCCGCGAGCCTGCCCGCGATTCGTCCTGCGATGCCGGTCAGGTGGCCGTGAGTCTGGACGATGTCTATTTCGAGTTCCCTGATGAGTTTCAAAATCCGGGATATAACAAACGGGTCGAACTTGCCGTTTCTTTTTATGAGCTTCACCTCGACCCCGGCCTCCCTGAAGCGGGCCTCCATCAGGCCCGCTTTGAAAACTCCGAGCGCGATCTTATATTTTTTTTTGTCGAGCCGCCCGGCCAGATTCAGCATAACCGTTTCGACCCCGCCCACGCTGTCCAATCTGTCCCAGAGCCAGAGAAGGTTAAGCCTTTTCATGCCGCGATTTCTTTTTTAAAGCAGAACCTGAAAAGTTCCTTGTCGTATACCCGCTCAAGCCATTTTTCGGGGCGCACTACTTCAACGAGGGCCTTTTTTCTTGCCGCCGAGGAAAAGAGCGAAACGGCGCTTTCGGGCGTGGGAAGGGGGCTTTCGACCACGTCTTGAATCGTTGCGAACAGGTCGTTTATCTGGCAAAGCCTGCCGGATGTCCCGGCCCTGTTCTTGCCGGGATATTTTACCAGAAGCGGGATTTTGGAAACGGCATCCGTCAGAGACATCATATGGCCGTAATGCCCTTCCTCGCCGAAATTTTCGCCGTGGTCCGAGGTTATTATCAAAAGAGCATTATCCGTGTTCACTTTTTTGCAGAACTCATAAACCACTTTGTCTAAGTAAAGGACTTCTTCATCATAAAGGTCCTGAAAATAATGTAAAACTTCTATGGGATGCCTCTTTTTTCCGTAAAATCTGAAAGTCTTATGGGTCAGCCTTCTATAAGGAGAACGGGATTCGGACCATCTGCCCCTTGTTTCCGAAGGGGGGTTGTAATCGGTATGCACCTGCATCAGGTTTATGAACAGAAAAAGAGGTTTTCGGGCGCCCGCAAGCGAATCAAGACCGGTCTTCAATGCCCTGTTCGTATAGGGAGTCGCATCCCGCAATGCTCCTGTATGAATTTTCTGCGCTATCCGATTTTTCAAGAAATTCATTATATATTTAAAAAATATGGCAGGATTTTTTTCCCTGGCGCTCAACTTGGATATTTCGAGCATCTTGTTAAATTTACCTTTCCTTTTCTTGACCACTTCCAGAATATTTTTTTTCATTTGAAACAGATTGTACCTGTTTAAATCGTGGAAGCTGTCAAATCCTCTCGAAAATCCAAAGAAATCGCTCACCAGGCCGTTTGAGGAAATCCCGACGGTCTCGTAACCCTGCATCTGAAGAATCTCAGAAAGGCTATAAGGCTCGGCTGAAAGGAGCGTATTTGCCTCGTGCGTGCCGTGCTCGCGGGGATACATGCCCGTGAAAAGCGAGGCGTGGGCGGGAGGGGTCCAGCAGCTTGTGGACCAGCAGTTGGAATAGACGGTGAACCCTTCCTCCTCCACAAGACGCTCCATGAGGGGTGTGGTCTTTCTCTCATAGCCGTAGAGCGACATGTGTTTGGCGCCCAGGGTATCGCACAGGATCAAAATTATATCCGGCAGTTTATGCGCCATTGGCTAAAATCAGAGATAACCGAGGGCCCGGAGGCGTTTTGATATTTCTTCATCCTCTTTTGTGCTCTCCGATGACTTTTCCGTCCCGAACCGTGGGGAGCAGGCCTCGCACCTGATCAAACGGTACCCCCTCCGATACAGGCCGCAATAGGGCAGATTATATTTTTTTATATATCGCCATATATCTATCGGGTAAAAATTCAAGACAGGCTGTATTATAGCAAAAGAACTTTCCAGGAATGAAACCTGGTCCCTAAAAAAAGTTTCATCTTTTATGGTCGGCAGAACCAAGGCTTGCAGGGAATTCTCCTCGGCGGCATTCTTAAGAGGAAGGGTTTTTAATTCATAGCAACAATCTTTATCATCTTTAAAGGAATTCCTCACATCTATTCCCTTCTCGCTCCGGAGGGTTGTCACGTTTAATTTCCAGTCATTTTCCAATTTTCTTCTGAAAAGGATTTCTTCCTCAAATTCCAGTCCGGTTTTCGGAATAAAAATCTTCCATGGGACTTCCGAAAAACAGGACAGGATGAGATGGATCAGGACAGCAGAGTTCTTCGGTTCCCCGAAATATATCCCGATCCTATGATCCGGGTATTTGTCCTTTGCTTCGGTTAAGACCCTTTTAGATTCGGCCTCTCTGATCTCGAGGGGCCCGTGCGGCAAGTCTTTCATATTTAAATGGCGTCTTCGCTCATTTTTATCATTTGCCGCAGGTAACCGGGTGCATTTTTTGTAACCGCATCGAACAGCCTTTTTTCATTTTCCTCGAACGCATCCGCGTACTTTATGCTCGGGATAGTTTCTTCGGGATAAAAATCTCCCCCCTTGCCTATTTTTAAAAAGGCTTTGTTTTTTTGGCTGAAATCAGCCGACCGGTAACCTTCCGGGAAAAGGAACCCGTTGTTTTCAGTGGACCAGACCGCATATGCAGAGCTTATTTCCGCGCCGCTGTTATTTTTAATCCGCACATTTTCTTCCAGGATGATGTTTTTAAAATCCACGATTTTGGCCTTTCCGGCATTAACAGTGATTCTGGCCCCATTGTTGCCGAGGATATTTATCGAGCAGCCATCGATGAGGATCCTGGTCAGGAGGTCGGAATCGCGGTCCCCTGAACCTCTTGAAAAGTCCTTATAAGAGGTCTGCGAGTTCCCGAGCTCGCTCAGCACGCCCATCATCTCATTTGAAGAGTTTTTGGATTTTTCCCCGCCTTCTTCCGCCTGATGTAGCTCTATGGAGAGCCCCTGAATAAAAAGCTCCTTTAAATTTTTGTACATGAAAATCTTATAAGCCCTTTTTCTATATACGATCTTTCCGGCGGATATGGAGAACAAAACCTTATTACCGTTGAACTGCTTCAGGTCCACGGATTCGAGGACCGATTCATTTTGCTGAAAAGCGCTTTCTGCGGGAGGCGGGGTCTTGCCGGTCCCGAATGAAAGGACTATTAAAATAATAAAGGAAATAAAGAAAATGCCGCCAACAAGATGTTTCATTTTAAAAATAAAAGAGAGGGTTTCCGGATTAAAGGCAACCCTCTCCAGATCATTCATCTATGGGGTTATGCTGACCAGGCAGCCTCCTCCGGAAATCTCTGCGCCGTCATTTGTTATAAAACTGAGGAATGCCGTAGCCAGTTTGCCCGGAGCATTAGGGACATTCATTACAAACAGGGATTTTGAAGTAGTTCCCGGCGATTCAGGCCAGCCCTGGGGGCAAGAGGCCGCGGGAACGGTAAAACTGCCTGCCCATCTGGGGAAAGGACCGTACACGCCGATGGATCCCATTTGATCGGTGCCTGAACCTGTGATCATGCCGGACATATAACGGTTCAGGTTAACGTCACTGCATTCCCAATTTTCGATATACACGGTGACGTTCAGTTTATTGGTCCCGCTGCCGTAACTCGCTGACGTGGGACAACTCAGATGAATGTTGACATCCGGACCATCCTGCGCAAATGCCGTCCCCCAAGCAACGAATACCATTAACAGTACCAGCAAAAACCCTTTTTTCATATAAATTCCCTCCTATGCGAAATTTGGAGAGAATGTAACATGCCTGACGAGGTTTTTTCAAGGACAAAATTGCTCTTTGCAAAAATTGCTCTTTGTCACAAAATTGGGGTAGCCTTTTTGCGGAAAGGAATTAAGGTTGGAATGCTTGCGGATCAGTCTTCAAGGCAGTTTTCACTCGTAATTAGACCCGAATCGGAAACGAGCTTTAAATTATAAAGAGTAACTCTCAAATCCTCCTCTTCGCCCGGTTTCAATTCAAAATCCACTTGCTCGGTCCTCATCCCCGGTTTGGCAATGGTCATGCTGTAGTCTCCTGAGGGCAGTTCGATTTTAAGCGCATTTTCTTCTGAAAAGGCAACTAATTCAAGGGGTTGAACCAGTATTTCCGCCCCGTCAATATAGGCATTCCGATTGTCCAAAACCGAGAGGTTTATACATTCGTTTCCTCCCGGAACCGATCCGGTTTTTCCGCACATACAGGAAAGACCTGCCAGAAGAAAAATTATGAAATAGGTCTTTTTAAAGTTTCTCATTAAATCAGAATTTCGAGGGAAGAAGATTTAATTATCTGAACATGCAAATTGTATGCAAAGGAAAATTTCCTTTTAAAATAAGGACTTTAGGATTAGAAGATATTGAAAAAAATTGAAATTGTTTCTTGGGGATACAAGTTCGTGTACATTGGATACAAAAATTATTTTTTTGTATAAAAATTAAAGCTTGACTTTTTTTCTTTAAATTTTTTATTTTTGTGTGGCTTTTCCTAAGGCGGGGGTAAATTGGCGCTTACTGTATTTTTTGCTTTCTTGACTTCTGTTTGCGTCTTTCCATTCGCAAAATGGCTCTCGTTCAGGTTTAATATCCTGGATTTCCCCGCCTCGAGAAAAATTCATAAAACACCCGTCCCCAGAACCGGAGGGCTACTCCTGCTCTCAGCCCTGTTTATCTTTTTTTCTATTAAAGGAAAATGGTTGTTTGCCTCTTTTTTTATTTTGATCTTCTTGATCGGGTTTTTAGACGACACACTCGGTCTCAGAGCGAGGCTGAGGCTTTTCCTGCAGATAATAGCAAGTCTATCTTTTGTTGTGATCACTAATACTTATATTTTAGATTTTGAGATTTTTACATTGAGCTCGGTCCTTGCGACGGCATTTGCGATTTTTTGTATTGTTGGATTGATAAACGCTTACAACATGTTCGATGGATTGAACGGTTTGTGCTCCGGAAGCGCTTTGATATATTTCATTTCAATTTCCTTCCTGAGCCACATGTACAATTACTCGATAATGCTGACGATATCCTCTGTCTTTATAGGCTCCTTGCTGGCTTTTCTTCTTTTTAATTTTCCCTCAGGAAGAATTTTCCTTGGAGATGCAGGAAGTTATCTGATCGGATTTTCAGTAGCGAGCATCTCTTTGATCATGGCAAAAGAGGTGCCCAATATCTCCCCCTGGACATTTTTGCTCCTTTCCATAATTCCGATATTTGATACGCTATTTGCAATTTACAGGCGAGCGAGGCAGGGGGATTCTCCCCTGATGCCGGACAAAAAACATCTGCACCATATTTTAAGGAGAAGGTATAAAAGTTGTTCCAAGGCAGTAGTGCACCTCTGGCTTATTCAAATCCTACTCAGCATTTCAGCCATTTTATTCCATAGAAATTATATCTTGCTGATTTCCATTATCCTTTTTTCCGTTTTTCTCCTCAGGAGATTGTGGTATAAAAAAATAGAATTTACCATTTCCCCTGTTTGGAAAGTTCTTGCATTTAAACCCATAAAAATTCTGCTGCTGATTCTATTGGTTTTATTGATTCCGGTTTATGCTCATCCTGAAATCAGTGACAACGGCCCTCGCGCCGGAGCGCCGGCAATACCGAACGAGACGAGGTTCGAGGGCGCCGTCCTTGAAGAGTGCGCGGGCTCGTCCGGCCTGTATGACATATCCCCCGAGCAGACGATATATAGGTTGAGGGTCAGGGTGGAATCATATAAGGAAGAGGCGCAAGCACCCAATTTCCTCAGGGGCAGGATAGGAGAGGCCGTCCTATTTTTCACAAAAGAAAAACCGCGTGAGGAGCTTCTTGGCAAGCGGATAAGGGCCGTTGCCGAATACAGAGGAGACGAGAGGGGCGGAAAATTCTGGATAAAGAATATAAAAATCTTTCAGTAGGAGCGGCTATGAAAAGTATTTCTGCTGTGATTTTTTTATTTGTCCTGCTTATGCCCATGCTTCCGGAGGAGGCTCTTGCAGTCTCCGCGGCCCCCTTTGAATTCACTCTCACCCAGCCTGACGGGACCGCCTTCAAGGCCCGACAGTGGGGGGATGAGAACCTGCACGGGTGGGAAACCCTTGATGGGCATACGATCCTACTTGACGAGAAAATACAGACCTGGATGTATGCCATCCCCGGTCCGGATGGAAAGCCCGTCTCTTCCGGTCTTGCAGCAGGCCGGGCCGAGCCCCCGCCAGTCTCCAAAAAGCTGAGGCCCTCAAGACCCGAGTTTCTCAAGAGGATGACAAGAGAGCTAAAGAGAGGCGATAAGCAGGCCCTTTCCCGGGTATCGGGCCCCGAGCCGGTTGTGCCTCCTACAGGCACGGGCAATATGCCTGTCATATTAATAAATTTTAATAATACGACCTATGCTTATACCCCCTCGAACTTCAATACCCTTCTTTTCAGCGGAACAAACGACCTGGCCCACTATTATAGTGAGGTCTCGTATAACGCATTCACCGTAAGCGCCGGCCCCGGAGGGATAAAGGGCATTTATACGGCCGCAAACGGTCACGACTATTACGGCACTAATGCCGGTGGATTTACTCGAAATGATTCATATCGGGGCACGCTCGTAAGAGAGGCCGTAATAGCGGCAGATGCGGACGGCTTTAATTTCGCCCCTTACGACCAGGACGGGGACTGCTATGTGGACGCCGCCGTTATAGTCCATCAAGGCACTGGAGAGGAGGCCGGCTATTCCTCCACCGACATCTGGTCCCACAGGGGGGATCTCAACAGCGCATATTTTTACGGATATAGCGATGGGGGCGAGTACGAGACGAATGATAACTGCACGGCGAACCCGGCAGTAAAGGTCAAAGTGAACGATTATATAATTCAGCCCGAGCTCCTTAGCCCCGGCAGCATGATAACAATAGGCGTCTTTGCGCACGAGTACGGGCACGCGCTGGGTCTCCCTGACCTGTACGATACGGATGGTTCATCGGTGGGAATAGGGTTATGGAGCCTCATGGCGGCAGGCTCGTGGACCGGGGTGGTGAAAGAAGGAGACAGCCCCGCCCACATCGATGCCTGGTGCAAATATAAGTTGGGGTGGATTACGCCCACCGCCGTATCAGGCACCCTGACGGGCGAACAGATACAGCAGGCATGCACCGCGGCGGACGTTTACAGACTCCTCCCCGGCACCCCTGATTCGGGCGAGTATTTTCTTTTGGAGAACAGGCAACTATGCGGCTTTGATGCGGGGCTCCCCGGAGCGGGCCTCCTCATCTGGCATATCGACGGAAATACCATCACGGACAACTATCCAACAAATAGTGTGAACAATTTCGAGTGCTATCCACCCGGGTTTTTCTGTGGGGCTACCCACCACGGAGTTGCCCTCGTCCAGGCCGACAATCTTTACGAGCTGGAACAATATCTTGATGTCGGGAATACAGGCGACCCATACCGCGGTTCAACCGGCAACACCTCATTCACCGGCACTTCTTCTCCGAGCAGCAGTCTCTGGAACGGCGACCCGAGCGATATCAGCATTACAGCCATCAGCGCATCCGGCGCTACGATGACGGCCACTCTCGCAAAAAGCGGCACTCTCGGAGCGGCCGTCGATAATACCTCTCTCACCTGGAGCACAGGTACTCCAAGCTGGTTTTATCAGGAGACAACCTCTTATTACGGAGGGGACGCTGCCCGGAGCGGAGCGATAACCCACAGCCAGAGCACGTATATGCAGACCACGGTCACGGGCCCCGGAATGGTCAGCTTTTACTGGAAGGTGTCTTCCCAGAGCGGGGGCGATTATCTCAGGTTCTATATAGACGGCGAGGAACAGGCGGGCTCCATAAGCGGAGAGGTCGGCTGGACCGAGAAAAGCTTTATGCTCGCTGCCGGGCCCCACACGCTCAAGTGGACTTTTGCAAAGAACGCGAGCGGAAGCTCGGGCTCCGATGCCGGGTGGGTGGACAAGGTGTCCTATGTTCAAACCGTTCCGGCATTGGGCGAGGCGGTCGACAATACAAACCTCCCCTGGAGCACGGGGGGCAATGCAAACTGGGCCAGTCAAGCAATAATCTTTTTTTATGGCGGGGATGCCGCGCAGAGCGGAGCGATTACCGATAACCAGAGCACATGGATTGAGACCACGGTCACAGGTCCCGGCAATCTCAGTTTTTACTGGAAGGTATCCTCCGAATCCGGTTGGGATTTCCTCAGGTTCTACATAGATGGCGTGGAACAGGCGGACTCCATAAGCGGAGAGGTCGGTTGGAGCCTGAAGAGCTTTTTGATAGGTCCGGGGACTCACACTCTCAGGTGGGCATATGGAAAGGATTATAGTGAGTACTCGGGTTCCGATAGGGGCTGGCTTGATAAGGTTGTCTTCGACCAATTTGGAACATGCAGCCTTGGCGAGGCAGTTGATAATGCCTCTCTCACCTGGAGTACGGGGGGCCGTGCAAGCTGGGCCGGCCAAACAGGGATTTTCTATTACGGCGGGGATGCCGCAATGAGCGGAGATATTTTCAACAACCAGAGCACATGGCTTGAAACCACGGTCGCGGGCCCCGGGACATTGAGCTTCTACTGGAAAGTTTCATCCGAGCAAGATTGGGATTTCCTAAGGTTCTACATAGATGGCGTGGAACAGGCCGGCTCCATAAGCGGAGAGGTCGATTGGACGCAGAAGACTTTCCCGATAGCAGCAAGCACTCACACTCTTAAATGGGGATATGAAAAGGATTACATTTTTTCTTCCGGTTCCGATACCGGATGGGTGGACAAGATAGAATTTATAGAGGCAACACCCCCCACCGGCTCCGTCTCGATCAACTCCGGCGCCTCTTACACGACCGTAACATCGGTTAATTTGACTCTCACCTGCTCGGACGCAAGCGGCTGTGCCGAGATGAGGTTCAGCAATGACAACTCAATCTGGTCAACGGCGGAAGCTTATGCGGGGACCAAGTCCTGGACGCTTTCGTCCGGGGCGGGGACGAAGACCGTCTATGCCAAATTCAAGGACAACGCGGGGAACTGGTCTACTGCGGTATCGGATACAATAGAGCTCCGCCTGACGCATATCTCGCCAGCATTTCACAACTTTGGGGCCGTGAAGGAGGGTGACGACTCCGAGCCATATGCGTTCACGATAACGAACAGGCACGGCGCGAGCATTACCCTGGGGGAGGCCGTCATCCTGGGCCCGGATGGGTCGAGCTTCATCATAGTTTCGGATACTTGCTCTGGATATACTTTGCTTAACAATGCAAGCTGCCAGTTGGAGGTAAACTTCTTCCCGAGGGACGAGATCGCCGACTCTGCCCCGGACGTCTTTAGAAATGCACTGGCGCTGTTTACCGGGGTCATAAAAGAGGCCACCCTCGAAATCCCCGGGCAGGGACCTCGGGCAATAGCCGTCCTCAAGGGCGAGATGACCATGCCCATTTACAGGAGGCTTACGCGCCCCTACAGGCTTATAATGCACGGAGGCGATTTAATCCCCTAAGGCGATATGACTCCAAGGCGATTTAATCACTTAATGTGATATAGGACACAATTCAGCACAAAAAAAGGCTTTTTTTCTTGCCTTTTGTCCTCCTGCTGATATATAAAAAATAGGTTTTTAGCATTTTTAGGAGGGAATGACGCTAAAAATAATAGCAGCTGTTCTTTTTCTTATTCTCTCCTTGCCCGCAGGGGCCGTTTCCGCAGACCTCGGCGATGCGGTCGACAACACCTCTTTTACCTGGAGCACGGGGGGGGATGCGAGCTGGTTTTATCAGACGGCAATCTCTTACTCCGCCGGGGACGATGCCGCACAGAGCGGGCCCATTGGGCACAATCAGAGCACCTGGATTGAGACGACCGTTACGGGCCCGGGGCTGTTCTCCTTCTATTCCAGGGTATCCTCCGCAAGCTCCGATTACCTGATTTTCTATATAGACGGCGTGGAACAGTTTAGCCTGAGCGGAGAAATGGCCTTCTGGTCAGCTTACTCCAATTCACTGGGGGCCGGAACACACGTCCTCAGATGGGTCTATGTCAAAGACGGGAGCGAAAGCGCGGGCTCCGATGCCGCATGGCTGGACAAGGTGCTCTTTGACCAGAGCAGCTTGGGCGAGGCCGTTGATAATCTCAACCTCCCATGGGTCAGCGGAGGGAACCCCAGATGGTTCCCCCAGACAACGCATTTCCATTACGACGGCGATGCTGCTGAGAGCGGGAATATCGGAGATAACCAGAGCACATGGATAGAGGCAAGCGTCACAGGTCCCGGGGAATTAAGCTTCTACTGGAAAGTATCCTCGGAGAGCGAAGCAGACTATTTGGAATTTTATATCGACGGCGCGAAACAGGATGCCATAAGCGGCGAGGTCGATTGGACCCAAAGTATATATGCCTTGGCCGACGAGACTCACACGCTCAAGTGGACCTATGCAAAGAACGCGAGCGGATACGGCGGCTCCGATGCCGGATGGCTCGATAAGGTTGTTTTCATCTCCGAGGGTGATACGACGTCGCCCACAGCTTCCTTCTCGATTAACTACGGGGCCGCATACACCAATATAGCGTCTGTAGAGCTGTTCCCTTCCTGCTCCGATGCGAGCGGCTGCGCCGAGATGATGTTCAGCAACGATAATTTAACATGGTCGCTCCCTGAGCCTTATTCCTCAACCACCTCCTGGGTGCTGACATCAGGCCAGGGGTCAAGGACCGTCTATGCCGGATTCAGCGATTATGCCGGGAACTGGTCAGATATCGTTTTAAGTACGATAATCCTCGACCCGGAAGCTCGACTGACCCGCATCATGCCGGCTTATTACGATTTCGGGCCTGTAGGGGAGGACCATTACTCCGAGACACGCGTATTCACCCTTACAAACAAGCACGGTGTGACTATCACCTTGGGAGACCTGGCCGTATTGGGCCCTGATAAGACTGACTTCACCATAGTCGAGGATACTTGCTCGGGGTCTACCCTCGGAAGGGATGCGAGCTGCACGTTTGGGGTCCAGTTCTTCCCAAAAGATGAGATTGCGGACTCGATGCTTCGGATATACAAAAACGCCTTATCTCTGTTTACGGGGATCCGGAGCCGGGCTGCTCTGGAGGTTTCTGCTGGCGAGGGCAGATTGCCTGGAAAGTTAATTCTTAGAGGAGAAATGACAATCCCCATTTATAAGCGGCTAATGCGCCCATACAGGCTATCCTTGCCGGGTTTGATTCCTCCTCAACCCTGAAATCCGGGGAATTCCCGGTGTACTATTTTCTTGCCTTTTAGGCCGCCTATAAATGGCGGCCTTTAGCATTTTCCGGGAGGGGTTCTGCTAAGGTTAGAGCTATTCTCATATTGCCTTATTTTGTTATATTATTCCTGTTCGCCTTGTCCGGGGTGGGTATTCTCATCTCGACCGAATGTTCCCGATGGTCGTCAAGGAGTGTAATTGCCTTATCAGGCTGCTCGACGCCATCGACGGTCGCACTCGCCGTGCTGCCGTTGTCAGTTTGCAGCACGGTGATATGATAGACGGTTTCCCTGTAGCGGTAATGCATCCTGAACGACTCCCACTCCCCGGGCAGGCACGGCGCGAAATGCAGCTTGTCTGTTTCAAGCCGCAGCCCAAGAAGCGATTCCGTGATAAGCCTGTACATCCAGCCGGCCGATCCCGTGTACCACGTCCAGCCACCGCGGCCAATGTGCGGCGAGACCGCATATACGTCTGCCGCGACAACATACGGTTCTACCTTGTAGGTTGCGATCTTCTCCGGAGATCCCGCATTGTTTACCGGGTTGATCATCGTAAGCAGTTCCCACGCGCGACTGCCGTCGCCCAACGCAGCAAAGGCCATAGCGGCCCAGATAGCCGCATGGGTGTATTGCCCGCCATTCTCCCTTACACCCGGGACGTATCCCTTGATGTAGCCGGGGTTCAGGTCCGATTTGTCGAACGGCGGGTACAGGAGCTGGATCAGGCCATGGTCCCGTCGAACGAGAAGCTTATCCACCGCTTCCATTGCCATGTGTGAGCGTTCGGCATCCCCGGCGCCGGAGAGAACGGACCAGCTTTGCGCGATGGAATCAATCCGGCATTCGGGATTATTCGCCGAACCCAGTGGTGAGCCGTCGTCAAAGTAAGCGCGCAGATACCATTCGCCATCCCAGCCATTCTCTTCGATATTACTGCGCAGTTGAGCGGCTTCCCCGAGGCAGCGTTCGACAAATGACAGATCACCTTTAAGATACGCGATCTCACAGAACTCTACGAGCACTTTATAGAGGAAGAATCCCAGCCAAACGCTTTCACCCCTGCCGTCCTTGCCCACCATGTTCATTCCGTCGTTCCAATCACCCGAGCCGATGAGCGGCAAACCGTGCCCGCCGCGGCCGATGCCCCTGAGAATGGCCCGCACGCAGTGATCGTACAAACTCGCCGTTTCTTCAGACGAGTGGGGAAGATCGTAATACGAGTCCTCGTCTTTATTTACCGGGCGGCCCTCGATGAAGCGGACAGTTTCATCCAACACTCCCTTGTCACCGGTAATCAGAACGTAGCGGCACGCAGCCAGGGGCAGCCAGAGAAAGTCGTCCGAACAGTGTGTACGCACGCCGCGTCCAGTCGGGGGGTGCCACCAATGCTGGACATCTCCCTCCCTGAACTGATGGGCCGCGCAGAGGAGGAGGTGCTCGCGCACAAGCCGGGGCTCAGAGTGGATAAGCGCCATCACGTCCTGCAACTGGTCGCGGAAGCCGAAGGCGCCCCCGGGCTGGTAGTATCCGGACCGTGCCCAAAGACGACATGCCAGAGTTTGGTATAAGAGCCAGCCGTTGGCCAGCACATTGACGGACTGGTCCGGTGTTTCCACCTGCACTGCGCCGAGGGTGTGGTTCCAGTACTGCCAGACCTTCTCGAGCGCTCCGCGCGCGGCGGCAGGTCCCCGGAAACGGCGCACCAGTTGGCCGGCGTCATATGAGTCTCGCCCTACGCCGAGCCTGAAGATAATCTCGCGCTCTTGTCCGTCGGCCAGATCGAAGGGGACCTGGATAGCACCGCAAGGGTCCAGGCCGGCCCCTACCCTGCCGGAAAGCCGCGCACGGGTCATCGCGTCCGGGCTCCGGAGCGTGCCGTTACGGCCAAGAAACTCTGTACGGTCGCCGCTCACGGTCCGGGTCGCCTCATCCACGTCGAAAAACGCGGTCCGGTCGGCAAACTCCGTGTTGTACGGGTTCCGCCCGAAAAGCGCGCCGGTTTTTGGGTCGATTTCGGTGCTCACATGCATTGCCGTTTTCGGCCGCAGGTCTCCAAGCACCCATTCCACGTAACCGGTTGCCGAGAGTCGGCGGGACCGGCCCGATCTGTTTTTCACTTTCAATGCCGTCAATTTGACCGATGCATCCATTGCCACGTAAACCCACATCTCCGAGCTGATGCCGTCTTCCGTGTGTTCAAAAACACTGTAACCGAACCCGTGGCGGCTGACGTAATGCATCGCCCCCCGGACAGGCAGCGGTGAAGGGGACCAGAAAAGGCCGCTCTCTTCATCGCGGAGGTAAAAAGCTTCTCCGCCGGAATCGCTTACCGGGTCGTTGCGCCAGGGAGTGAGGCGGAACTCATGGGCATTCTCGCTCCAGGTGTAAGCAAGTCCGCTCTCTGAAATGACCGTCCCGAAGTGCGGGTTCGCAATCGCATTCACCCATGGCGCCGGAGTCGCCTGTTCGCGGGTGGTCGTGATGATATACTCCCGGCCATCGGGGGTGAATCCTCCGAGTCCGTTAAAAAACAGCAGATCGCTGCGAGTAATTGCCACGGCAGTCGAGGATTCGGCGCGGTGGCTCCGGGTCGGCGCAAGGCGCGGTACTATGAGCGGCACAATACTGCGACGGTTGATCTGGTCGGCGAGCGGGCCAAGGCTGTCGGTGATGACGGCGCGGCTCACTGTTTGGAGCAGGATGCGGTCCTCGGCCGATATCTGGTCCGCAGGTCTTACGAAGATGCCGCCCGGTCGTTCCGTCACGTTCGCTTCCACGCCTGCGGCAATGAGTCCCATGATCTGCTCTTGCAGGAGCTGCCGGTAACCGGCGTGATCTTCATTCCAGACCACGAGGTCCACCGCGAGTCCCTTGAGACGCCAGTATGCGTGTGCCTGTACGAGCTGACGCACCAGGTCGATGTTGGCCGGATCTGCAATCTGCAAGAGCACGATCGGGAGATCGCCGGAAATGGAGTAGCCCCACAGACCGGATTGCCCGCGGCGGTTCCCGGTGATAACGCCGGGGTCTGCGCGCAGCGAAGAATTTGCATAGATCACGGGGCCGGCAAGGCTCGCATAGAGCTGCGCATCGGCCTCTGTGGCGTTGATCTGCCGCAGGAGTACCTGGCTGTGTGTCCATGCGAGATCGAAGACGCGGTCTGCGAGATACCGGTCCTGGTATTTTTCGACAAGGCCCATACAGAGGTCCCGGGTTTCACCGATGCCGGTGACAATATTTATTGTTGCCGATCTTTCCGGGTCAAGGGTCATGCGATAACGGATGGCGACTATCGGATCGAGCACCGGGCCCTCGCCGCCGGAGAGCGCAGCGGCGCTGCTTAGGGCCTGCGGGTTGGCAACGGTGTTTCCGCGACCGATGAACCGCATGCGGTCGGTCTCATAGGAAACTTCGCCGGTTCCCACCCCGTGGACGGTCATCAGATGAAACATCCACGGCGAGTGCTCGCCACAGGAGCGGGGGCGGCGGGTACAGAGGATCGCCTGCCTGTGATCGATGATCTCCGTCTGAACAAAGAGATTGCTGAACGCGGGATGCAGCGCGTCTGCAGCAGGCGGTGCAAGGACGACCTCAGCGTAACTCGTGACATCGATCTCTCTGCGTGTCCTGCCGCGGTTGGTGATGGTGATCCGGCGCAGTTCAATATCATCCTCGGGAGAAACAGCGATCTCGGTGCGTGTGTCAAAGTCGTGGTCCAGGCAGCGAAACTCTGCCCTCCCTTCCGAGAAAATCGCCTCATAATTCTTCGAGCGTTTGAGCGCCGGCTGATATGCGGCCGACCAGAACTCCCCGCTCGCCACTTCACGGATATAACAAAAAGTGCCCCAGTCGTCGCGGGTTGTGTCTTCACGCCAGCGCGTGACTGCGATGTCCTTCCAGCGGCTGTACCCGCCTCCGGCGTTCGTGACCATCACGTGGTATCTGCCGTTGGACAGCAACTGCACCTGGGGAAACGGCGTGTCCGGGCTGCTGAAAGAGCGCACGGAGGTCTCCGCGCCGGCGGAAGCCGTATATGATTCGGAGGGGTCGGCGGTCTGCGAATAGAATGCCGTGGCCCTCGGCACACGCTCCTGGAGCAGAAGCGTGGTTGCCTTGAACAAGGGGTCCGATTCGAACCGTTTCTGCATCGGGCGGTCCAAAAGCAGATGGGCCAGGGAGAGAAAGCTCATGCCCACATGATGGGCCATAAATGACCGTATCACGGCGCTCGATTGTCTTCGAGGCAGACGCGAAGGAGTGTAATCGATAGCTTCATAAAAGCCGAATTTCCCCTCGCACCCTTCCGCAGCGAGCCGCTGCATATTCAGGCATGCCTCCTCGGGAGCCACCATCAGCGCAAGCGCCGAGGCATAGGGCGCAATGACAAGGTCTTCGGCGAGCCCGCGTTTGAGTCCAAGGCCGGGTACGCCGAAGGCGCGGTATTGGTAATTGAGATGAGCGTCGATCGTGTTGTAGCCGCATTCCGAAATGCCCCAGGGCACCCTGCGTTTCCTCCCGTACTCGATCTGCCTGGCCACTGCCGCCTTGCAGGTCTCGTCGAGCAGCGTACGTTCATACGTCGGCATTACCAGGAGCGGCATGAGATATTCGAACATCGAACCGCTCCAGGAAACGAGGATCGGCTCTCCGCCGGCGTTTGTGAGCAGGCGGCCCAGGGCAAACCAGTTCTCCTGAGGCAATTGTCCCTGAGCGATCGCTACGAAACTGCAGAGTCTCGCTTCCGAAGCCAGCAGGTCGTAGTAACTCGTGTCCCGCCTGCGGCCGTCGACGTTGTACCCGATGGCCAGTAAATGACTCGCCCTGTCGAACAGGAAGCCATACTGCATGCGGCTGAGTTCGCCGGATTGCAGCGCGAGTTTTTCTACAGCAGCGATCCTCTCGGCGGCGAGGTCGTTTCCAATGCCTGCCAGTTCGCGCAATGTCGGCATCTTATCAATGCCGCGAACCGTGGAAGGGGCGAGAAGCGTGAGCTCATCGAGTGCGGCCCGGCATTGCCCGGCAAAAGCGCGCGCCCACCATCCGGCCTGATTCTCCGGACCGAGGCCCGAACTATCGATCCTGGAAAGCGTCTCCTCTGCGTGCTTTGCAAGTTGCTCAAGGCGGAGCCGCACAGCCGCGAGCGCAGTCGGTTGGAAATTGCACGCGGATTCCAGCTCCTCCTCCAGTTGAGCGAGCACGGCAGAGACGTCTCCTTCAGAACCTGCTCCGGCCGCGGCGTCCAGGAGAATCCATAGCGTGTCGCGGAGCCCGCTAAAGACTTGCGGACTCAAGATCATTTGATCGGGAAGCGCGAGCAGACCCTGCCTCAACGTAAGCAGATGGCCCGCAAGGTTGCCGCTGTCCACGGTCGAAACGTATTTGGGCGGCAGCGGCTTCAGAGTCTGCGTGTCGTACCAGTTGTAGAAGTGGCCCCGATAGCGCTCCAGTGCTTCCATTGTGGAGAGGGCATTCGTCGTGCGTTCGATGAGTTGCCGCATGGAGATGTAGCCAAAGTCGTGGGCGGATAAATTCGCCAGCAGCGCAAGTCCCATGTTAGTCGGAGACGTGCGGTGCGCAACGGCGGGAGCAGGGTAATCCTGATAGTTATCAGGCGGCAGCCAATGCTCTTCAGGACCGACGAATGTCTCGAAGAAGGCCCAGGTTTTTCGGGAAAGCCTTTGGAGAAAGACGGTCTGGTCGGGCGTGAGCCTTGCTTGGCCGCGGGCAAACGGCCGGCTGGTCCGCCACGCGATGACGGGTGAGGCAAACCAGAGAAACAGTATGGGCGCAGCCGCTCCCAGGGCAGCGGGATTAAAAAGCACCGGATAGATTATCGCTGCGACGGCAAGAAAGGGAGCGGACCACATCGTCCGGCAGACGCCGGCGAGACCACCCATACGGGAGCTGCCGGTATTTTTATCCGTGTCGCCCGGAGGGCTCCATTCGAGGAGTCGCCTGTGCGTGACCAGCATTCTCCATGTCGTACGCACAATCGCGTCCAGACTGAAAAACGCTTCGTATGGAAGACTTGCAAGCGTAAAGACAGCCTGAACAAGACGCCTGGCGGCGGAGCGTCCCACGGCAGAGAGATGCTGCACAAAATGCACATTGTCCGGCTTCCTGAGCAGGTCCGGGAGAGAGGATATCAAAGAAGGAATAAAAATAATCCCGATCACCGACAAGGTCCAGAACCATGGCGATGACAAGACCGTCCAACCCAGCAGCAGGAGAATTGTCAATGCCGAAGGCGCGAGACTGCGCCGAAGGTTGTCGAAGAGCTTCCACCGGGACAATGCAGAGAGAGGATTCTTTTGGCGCCGCCCGTCGGGGCCGGGACCGGGGATAACCGGCAGCAGCCAGCGCACAAGCTGCCAATCCCCGCGAATCCAGCGGTGCCGGCGGCTCACGTCCGCGCTGTACCGGTATGGATACTCTTCGTACACCATTACATCACTCAACAAACCCGCGCGCGCGTAACACCCTTCGATAAGATCGTGGCTGAGTATGCGGTTTTCGGGGAAACGTCCGCCCAGCGCCCGCTCGAATGCGTCGACATCATAGATCCCCTTGCCGATAAAGGAGCCTTCACGGAAGATATCCTGGTAGACATCCGAGATGGCGCGCGTGTACGGGTCTATGCCGGGATCACTCCCGTACAGGCGCGCATACCGCGAACGGTTTGTGCCGGGCAGACTCACGGCGACACGCGGCTGAAGGATGCCGTACCCGTCAACGATTCGCTGCGAGCCTTCGTCGTAATGCGCACGGTTCAGCGGGTGCGCCATGGCCCCCACAAACTGCCGCGCCGCATCGCGCGGCAACTGAGTGTCCGTGTCAAGGGTGATCACGTACTTTACGTTCGATAGGATTTCCGTATTGCCGACGATGAGCGAGAAGCGGTTTCCCGAGAGGTCATGCGGCCCGCCATTTTCCCTGCCGCGCAACAAGGCATTCAATTCCGCCAGCTTCCCCCGCTTGCGCTCGTAACCCATCCAGACCCGGTCCCGGGCATTCCATCGGCGCGGGCGGTGAAAAAGGAAGAACGTATCGCCTTTTGCGTTCCGGTATTTTTCATTCAGTCCTTCGACTCTCTGCCGGGCAAGCAATAACGCCGGTCCGTCCTCCGGCAGTGTTTCCTCTGCCGCATCCTGAAAATCAGTCAACAGGCCGAAGTGCAGGTTATCGTCGCGATTTGCGAGGAACCTCACTTCCAGCGCCTCGATCAGGTCCTCGGTCTCCTGGGCGTTTGTGAGCATGGCCGGGACAATGGTGAGGGTCCGCGATTCAGGCGGGATACCTCTGGAAAAGTCCATTCGCGGCAGCGGCTGCGGAATTACCAGCAATGTCGCAAGCCAGTTCACAATTGCAAGCGAGAGCTGGCTTGCACACAGCGCCGAGAGGATACCGGTCGTCACGAGCAGCCAAAGAGATAAGCCATCGGCATGCGCCTTCGCCAGCAACCCCCCGGTGAAAATCGCCGTCATGAGCGTGACCGCGCCCAGATAGAGGAGCAAAGGAAACCGGGAACCTACTTTACGAAGGGCCCCGGAGACGGACAACCGCACATGTGCCAGCTCTTTAAGCCGCGGCAATCCCTTGTCGATCAGGTAATAGCCCACATGGGCCGCGCGACCATCTCCACCTTGACCGCCGTCTTTATTGGCCGCGCTCTCATGCGCGAGCCGTACCGCTTCGGCTGCCGCCTCGACTTCCGATAGCCGGCCGCTCTTCGCTATCTTCTCCACCACGTGACGGTAACGGTCACGGGTAGAGAAGTCCATTTTGCCGTACGTACCGCCGGTATCCTCACGCAGGGTCTGTTCGACAACGCTCATCGTCTCGACGAACTCCCGCCAGTCCATCGTGCCAAGGAAACGGAGGCTGCCGATGCTGTTGCTCATCGAGACCTGATCAGCCGCTTGTTGCTGGTTCTCCGACTGCACCAAATGGTCGATCGTCAGACTGCACTCGGAGAGTCGCTGCTCGATCCATGTGAGCGGCATTGCCAGGGCCGGGCCCCGGCCCTGAAGCCTGCGGGCAAATTCCGCAACGAACGCGCTCTTCAGCGGCGGGTTCGACCGCGCCATGTCCGCGATGACCAATATCAGACTCTTTGGGTCCTTTCCGGCGACCTCGGTAATCCGGTCCGCCCAATAATCAGCCTGGTTTCGGTCGAGCCTGTCGGCAGCGATCCGTGCCCCAACGCGCCGGAGATTTTCGATCAACGCGAGCCGCAGCATAATAGGGATTGCCCACAGTTCTCCCAACTTCAGAATGGTGACTGTCTGGTAGGCCGCAACGAACCTGCTCAGACTTTGCGGGTCTATCCGCCCATCGCTGTGTGAGATCGTCTCCAAAGCGATGTCATACACGCGCGGGAGCCCCGCCGATGCACCGTCCCGCAAGCGTGGAAGCTCCCGGCTGTACCCTTTCGGCAGGTGTCTCCTGGCCGTGCGGATATGTTCTTCGATCAGGTAGAAGTTATCGAGCAGCCATTCACCCGCCGGCGTAATCCGACGGTCAGTCGTGACCGCCTCCATCAGCAGGCTGCGGGTCCCCGTCAGAATGCCTTCATTGTCGGCCAGCCGCGCCAGGAGCTGATCAGGGGCATATCCCGGGCTCAATTTGTGCAAGCCCGCGAGGGTCTTGCCATGCTGCTCCATCTGATCGCTGCTGAACAATTCCGATCGCAGCGGAGGCTCGCAGACGGCGCACTTTTGCGCCAGGTCTGTTCCGCGGAAGCTCGCACGCAAATGAGACGGGTTTCCGGGCATGGTCTTGTTCCTAACCTTCACCTTTGAGGGTCCCTTCTTTCTGAAAGCAAGCGGTCTCTGCAACTCAGGGTCTCCTCACTTTGCCATGGCACTCCTATGCCCTGGCATAAGCAATGCTGTCCTTTTGAAAATCCTCAATCATCCCTTCGGTTAACGACGGACGGACCCTCGCAATCATCTGCAAAAAAGTATCCGTAGTAACGACGTAATCATGCTTGCCGGCATATTCCTCCTCGAAGGCGAATTGCGCAACTTGCTGGGACAGATATTCGATGTCTGCAGGCGTAAAGCGGGAGGTCATGCTCACAATTCGGTCAAGGTCGATCCCTTTTGTATTGAGCCTGGACAAGTAATACTCCAGGATGGTCTTTCTCCCGTCTTCGTCCAGGTCTCCGACAGGGATAATGCAATCAAACCTTCCTGGACGGAGCAGCGCGGCGTCGAGATGTCTGATATGGTTGGTTGCACATACGAGCAATATCTTATTCCCCTGGTTCTTGATGAGGGGGACCTGTTTGAGAAACTCGTTTGTAATAGACTTGTCTACCATGGTTGCTTCGTCCCTGCTGCCGGCGATTTCATCGAATTCATCGATGAAGATCACTGCGTCTTCAAGGGTCCTCGCTTTTTCCATAATAGCGTGAAGATTGGCGCCTAACTTCTCTACTCCGTCGGCCATAAGCATGCTGGGCAAGATTTCGATATACCACCACGAAAGCACACCCGCTATCGCCTTGACAAAATGGGTCTTTCCGGTGCCGGGAGGTCCGAAGAAGATGATCGTCTTCGGAGGGATGACGCCGTGTTTTATTGAAAGGCCGGGCTCTGTCAGGGGGAGGATTATCCGCCTCTGGACCAACTGCTTCGGCGGCTGGGAATCGGAGATGGTATCCCATATTTCCCTTCCGAAGGCTTGAGCGCCCATCTCGGCCAGGACGTCCTTTCGCCTGTAGTCGACATACTCCTGGATTGCCTGGTCCATATGTTCGACAAAGTCGATGCAGGCCGAGCGCAACCCGACATCACGGCCATGTTTTTCGGACATGAGCCATTTGTGCTGCAGGATCTTCGGCCATAGGGCGGCGGCCATATCGGGATCGAGTTGTGTGCCGCTGATCTCAAAGATTTTACAGGCGCAAGCCTGTGGTGAAGGCGTTTCTTGTATAATGTCAGTCATAATGTATCTCCTTTTCTCGCTCAGGTCTTCTCTCAATTAAAAATCCGGCCTGCTCGAAAGCAACACTACCCCTGCCGTCGTAAAAATGGTTACGTGAGCCCCCGTGAAAAGAGGGCTTGTGGTCTATATTACGGGAGCCCTGTGAGGGAGAGAGAGTGTATCCACTAAAGGAAGAATAATGGAATCGTTCATTAAAGAATTTAAGAGGGCTGCTTTTGTCATCGTTAACTATACCACATAAATGGCCCCCGCAAGTTTAAAATGATTGGGAGCATGTGTAACCAGTTGATATCATTGAAATCTTATCTTGAGAAAAGTTCCTGAGACGTGTCTCGGCGCATTAGCGATGTTGATTGCGTTTGGCTTTATTACGTCGGCAAAGTTGGATGCCCTCTCTATAGGAGTGAATGGGCGATGTAGGTTTCGAACCTACGACCTCTGCCGTGTGAAGACAGCGCTCTCCCACTGAGCTAATCGCCCGAATATTTAAGGATTTTAAAGGCTTGGGGAGGCCAAAGTCAAGCCTGAGGGCTTTCGATTAACCGCTTGAGGGAGGCGACATCCCGCACGGGCTCGAGGCATTCTCCGCGCCTGCAGGGCACGACCGCTCCAGTATCTTCTCCGTAAAAAATTATCTTATGGGGCCGGTATGTCTCGAGGGCCTCCCTTGCCAGGAGGCCCGCCGCCCTGTCTTCCACCTTTAAAGAGAGGAAATTATAAAACCCGTCGAGGGCCGAGTAGAAACTCCCCCCGTGGGGGCCGAGTTTTGCCGCCCTCCTGGCAAAAGCGCCAAGGCACTCTTCGGCGGTCCTCGCGTATTTCTCATTGCCCGTCATCTGCCCCAGCCGGATAAGATGCCAGATAACAAGCCCATTGGGAGAGGGATGCGGTATGTCTTCGATATTCTTGAGCCTCACACCGAGGACGCCTTCTGCGGAGTCGAAGAAACCACCCGAATCGCGGTCGTAAAAATCCTCCATGAGACTCTTTGCAAGCTCCTCCGCGATTTTCATGTATTCCATTTCACCATTGGCCTCATAAGCGTCAAGGCATGCCCCCATTAAATGGACGTAATCGTCAAGCATCCCTTTTACGCGCCTTGTCCTCATAAGTATCCCGTCCCTGTAATTTTCTTTCAAGGCCCTTTTAAGGGAACGTAAGGCTGCGTGAAAAAGGTGTTCGTCTTTAAAGGCCCGCCATGCAAAGAGGTATGAGGAGACCATGAGCCCGTTCACCGAGGAATAGAGGGTCTTGTCCACAAAAGGCGTCTCCCTTTTTTGCCTTTCTTTTAAAAGCTGTTCTTTAGCCGAGATGAGGAGTTCTCTTATCTCTCCCATATCTAAACCCATTTTGGCCGCGACCTCCTCCGGCTCATTGGCGATAAAGAGGACTTTTTTGGTTTCGTCGTGGTGCATGGCCCCGCGCCCGTGCAGAAAATATATCGAGGCCGCCTCTATCTCCTTTCCCTTCAAGATGCGCTTGAAATCGTCATCCGTCCATGTGAAATAACCCCCCTCGTCCTCCGGCGAGATATCGGCGTCCTGGCTTGCGTAAAAGCCGCCCTCAGGGTCGGAGAGAGTGGAATTTACATACCCGATAATGCCCAGAGCTATTTCCTTAAACAGGGGCTCCCCGAAAAGGAAACAGGCCTCCACGTAATTTCTAAGGTGCCAGGCGTTCTCCTCGGCAATTTTTTCGAAGTGCGGCACGATCCATGCCTCGTCCGTCGAATATCTGTGAAAACCCCCTCCCAACTGGTCGTAAATGCCCCCCTTGCCCATGTTGACGAGCGTCTTTTTTACGGCCATCTCGATGGCGGGGTTCTTTGGGGCAAAAAAGCTCCTCCCCGCAAGGAAGCTTATAGCCGCCGGCATGGGGAACTTGGGGAGCGTGCCGAAGCCGCCGTTTTCGGGGTCGAAATGTGAGAGGACCTCTGCCGCGCTCTCCTCAAGCATGTTTTTGGAGATGGGGCTTTTCTCAAGCGGAACGGGTTTTAAATGCGCGAGGAGCTTATCGGCGTAATCTTCCGCTTTTGCCCTGTTCTCCTTGAAGAACCCGGCCACCTCGAGGAGGACTTTTTTGAATCCCGGCCTGCCCCCGGAGTCCTCGGGCGGGAAATACGTGCCGCCGTAAAAGGGTTTTCCCTCGGGCGTGAGAAAAATGCTCAAAGGCCAGCCGCCGCCCTGTCCCATGAGGAGGAGGGCCTCCTGGTATCGCCTGTCCACGTCCGGGCGCTCGTCGCGGTCCACTTTTATCGAGATGAAGTTTTCGTTCAGGATTTTCGCTATTTCCGGGTCCTCAAAGGATTCCTTCGCCTGGACATGGCACCAGTGGCACCAGGCGGCCCCGGAGCTCAGGAATACGGGCTTCCCCTCGTCCTGGGCCTTCCCGAGGGCCTCCCCGGAATAGGGAAACCAGTCCACGGGCTGGCCGGCGGCGTGCTTCAGATAGGGGCTTTTCTCGTTTGCGAGCCTGTTCAAGGAAAACGACCTCCCCTTAGAGTATAGCAAGAGAATTTTCACCCTTTATCTCGGTAATCTCTATCTCATTTATAAGGAATTTGACCGGCCCTATCCATTTATGTTTTAATAGAAGCACCTTTAAGGTAACCCTGTGAGGTTAACAAGGTAAAATGGACAAAAACCGCGCCAAAAAGAAAAAGATAGAGCACGCCAAAGAGGCCTTCCCTGAAAAGAGGGAAGGCTTTTTTTATTGCCTTTTTAAAGGGGAAGAATAATGCCTAAGAAGCTTCTCGACGCCAAGGAGATTGACCGCACGCTCACCCGCATGAGCCACGAGATAATAGAAAAGACAAAGGGGACGGAAGACCTGTGCCTTGTCGGCATACAGCGCGGGGGCGTCCATCTGGCCCAGAGGCTTGCCCGGAAGATCGGGGAGACCGAAGGAGTGGAAATCCCCGTGGGCTCCTTGGACATCTCCTTCTACAGGGACGACATAAAGATCAGGAGGCAGCCCGCCGTGAGCAGGACGGAGATACCCTGCGGCGTGGACGGGAAAAAGATCGTCCTCGTGGACGATGTATTCTTCACCGGGCGCTCCATAAGGGCGGCCATGGACGCCATAATGGACATGGGAAGGCCCGCATTCATACAGCTTGCCGTCCTCGTGGACAGAGGCCACAGGGAACTCCCCATCAGGGCCGATTACGCGGGAAAGAACGTGCCCACATCTCGGGGCGAGCGCGTCGAGGTGCTCCTCGAAGAAGAAGGACAGGAGGACAGTGTGCTCCTGCTTACCCCGGAGGAAATAGCCTAAGTGAAAAAAGACCTCCTTGGCATGAAAGAGATGACCTCTGAGGAGATAATGCTCCTCCTTAAGACTGCCATCTCCTTCAAGGACGTCTTGAGGAGGGACATAAAAAAGGTCCCCACGCTGAGGGGGCGCACGGTCGTGAACCTCTTCTTCGAGCCCTCGACAAGGACGCGCACATCCTTCGAGCTTGCGGCCAAAAGGCTCTCCACGGACGTTGTAAATTTCTCGGCCCCCTCAAGCAGCATCTTGAAAGGGGAAAGCCTCTTGGATACCGCTCTCACGGTCGAGGCCCTCGGGGCCGATATAATAATCATCAGGCACTCCTCAAGCGGGGTGCCCCACATGCTGGCCGGGCATCTCAAGGCATCGGTCATAAACGCCGGAGACGGCACGAACGAGCACCCCACGCAGGCCCTCCTCGACGCCTTCACGATACTCGAAAAAAAAGAGAGGACGGACGGGCTCAAGGTCGTCATCGTGGGGGACATACTCCACAGCAGGGTGGCCAAATCCAATATCTATTGCCTCATGAAATTAGGGGTCGAGGTAAGGCTCATAGGGCCCTCCACGCTCCTCCCTCCGGCTTTCGAGGAGATACCTGGCGTGAAGGCTTTTTATGATATGGAGGAGGGGCTCCGTGAGGCCGATGTCGTGATGATGCTCCGGCTCCAGCTCGAAAGGCAGGGGAAGGGGTTTTTCCCCACCACGGAGGAGTACTTCAAGCAGTGGGGGCTTACGAAAAAGAAGCTCGCACTGGCAAAGCCCGATGCCATCGTAATGCACCCCGGCCCCATGAACCGGGGCATCGAGATAGCCTCCGAGGTGGCCGATGGGGAAAGCTCCGTAATACTGGAACAGGTTACAAACGGGCTTGCCGTGCGGATGGCGGTGATGTACCACCTGGAGCAGGCCAGAGAGGAGAGCCGGGGAAAATGAGGCTCCATAATCATCTTCATATAATAAACGCCTATGTGGTCGATCCCTCGCAGGAGTTCGAGGGCAAGGCCGAAATACTTATAGAGGACGGAAAAATAAAGGCCTTCGCCTCTAAAGGGAAAATAAAAAATACAAAAGATGTGGAAGTCTTGGACGCAGAGGGGATGTATGTCTTCCCCGGCCTCATAGACATGCACACGCATCTGAGGGAGCCGGGGTTCGAGCACAAGGAGACGATAAGGACGGGCACCCTTGCCGCCCTCCGGGGCGGGTTCACGACCGTATGCGCCATGCCCAACACAAACCCCGTGAACGATAATGCGGGGATCACGGAATTTATACTCAAGAAGGCAGAGCGGGAAGGGAACGCCAATGTCCTCCCTATAGGCGCGATAACCAAAGGCCAGAAAGGAGAGGAGCTTGCCGAGCTTTACATGATGCGGAGCGCAGGGTGCGTGGCGTTTTCCGATGACGGGCATCCTGTGGCCAGTTCCCTCATCATGAGGCGGGCGCTCGAATACGCCCGGGGCTTTGACGCCCTCATCATCTCCCATGCGGAGGACCCCGAGCTTTCGGAGGGGGGCGTAATGAACGAGGGCCTCCTCTCCATAAGCATGGGCTTGAAGGGCGTCCCCTCGGTATCGGAGGAGGTCTTCATCTACAGGGACCTGGCGCTTGCCGAATACACCGGGGCCCGGCTTCACATCGCGCATGTCTCCACCCAAGGCTCCGTGCGCATAATCAGGCAGGCCAAAGAGAGGGGCGTCAATATCACGGCCGAGACCTGCCCCCATTACTTCAGCTTGACCGAGGACGCCGTGGCAAACTATAACACGAACGCCAAGGTGAACCCGCCCTTGAGGGGCCGGAAAGATGTCCTTGCGATTAAAGAGGGCTTGAAGGACGGCACGATAGACGTCATCGCCACCGACCACGCGCCCCACAGCCTCGAAGAGAAGACGAGGGAGTTCGATAACGCCCCGTTCGGCATCTCGGGGCTTGAGACGGCATTATCCTTGAGCATGAGGCTTGTCGAAGAGGGGACGCTTTCGTTAACAGACCTTATAAGCAAACTCACAGTAAAGCCCGCAAATATACTTCAAATTAATAAAGGGAGTTTAAGGGAAGGGGCGGACGCGGAGCTTTGCGTCTTCGATCCGGAGAAAGAATATGTGCTGAACTCTTCCTCCCTGTTGTCGAGAGGGAAAAATACGCCCTTTGACGGCCATAAGATGAAAGGCTCTGTAATAGCAACCGTATTCAAGGGGAGCATACATAAGTGGCAATGATGGTAATAAAGGCTCTCCTTGTTCTTAAAGACGGCGTGGTCTTCGAGGGCGTCTCCTTCGGCGCGGAGGGCGAGACCATAGGGGAGGTAGTCTTCAATACCTCCATCACGGGTTATGAGGAGATCCTGACAGACCCCTCCTACAAGGGGCAGATAGTCACGATGACATACAGCCAGATCGGCAACTACGGCATAAACATCGAGGACTCGGAGTCCCGCATGCCCTTCGCCGAGGGGTTTATCGTAAAAGAGTATATTGACTTCCCCAGCAACTGGCGCGCAAGGATGTCGCTTGGAGATTATCTCAGAAAAAGCGGCATCCCCGCGATACAAGGGATTGATACACGGGCACTGACGAGACACCTGAGGGACAACGGGGCGCAGATGGGGATAATTTCCACGGTTGACCTCAACCCGGAAAGCCTCCTTGAAAAAGTGAGAAGGCATCCCGGAATAGAGGCATTCGACCTCGTAAAGGAGGTCGCCTCGGACATCCCCTTCCCGTGGTGGCAGAAACCCTGGCACTGGCCCGAGGGGTTTGCAAATACCTCTGATAAGGGAACGAAAAAAGTAGTCGTATATGACTTCGGAGTGAAATTCAATATACTCAGGAACCTTGTGAAAGCGGGCTTTTCAGTAGAAGTTGTACCCGGCAATACCCCGGCGGAAAAAGTGCTTGAGATGAATCCTGACGGGATTGTTTTAAGCAACGGCCCCGGCGACCCGCAGACCGTGACCTACGGCATAGAGGCCGCGAAAAAACTCATGGGCAAAAAGCCTGTATTCGGCATTTGCCTCGGCCACCAGATACTGGGGCTTGCCATGGGCGGGAGGACTTACAAGCTAAAATTCGGCCACCACGGCGGCAACCACCCCGTGATGGACCTTGTCACCGGGCGCGTGGAGATAACGAGCCAGAACCATAATTACTGCGTGGATGTGAAGGGCCTCGGGGGGCAGGCCGTCCTCACCCACAAAAACCTTTATGACGGCACGGAAGAAGGGATGAGGCACGCGGAACTCCCCGTGATGAGCGTCCAGCACCACCCGGAGGCGGGCCCCGGCCCCAACGACGCAAGCCATATTTTCGAGAGGTTTAGGAAATTAATAGAAAGGAATGGCTAATAAAAAATGGCTTATAAGGGAAAAGATGTTCATCCTTGTTTCGTCATTCCCGCGAAAGCGGGAATCCAGCGACTTTGTTTTTTTCGGGTGAAGTATTCGATAAATGAAACTTGATGAGGAGCGGTTCAGTTTGATCATAGAGAAGGACGTCCTCACTTTCAAGACCCCGTTCTATAAAGTTGAGAGGGGAAGCATCCTGCACAAGGGCATTTATAACCTTGAGCTTGCCTCGATGCTGGCCGCCGCCGTGCCGGCGGCAACGACCTTTCTCCTTATAAGAGAAAAAACCGGGGCATTTGTCCTTTCTTCTTTTCTCGCCCTGATAGCTTTCATATTAGGGTTTGTCTTCTTCAGGGCGTTTGTCTTTAGGAGAAGGGAACTCAAGTTCATTATCCATAAAAAATCCGGGTCGGCCTTTCTCGCCTTTCCCTTTAAAAGGATGAGAGTCTTTAGATTGAATGACATAGAAGGCATCGAAGCCAAACTCGAAAGACTCGCGCCGGAAAACCCGGAGGGGGTGGCCCTTGTGGAGAAGATCGCCCTCCACCACGGCCAGATTGTGCCCGATTTCGCCGCCCCTGCAGATATATATTCCGTCCGGCTGAAGGTCAAGGACGGTTCGGAGTACACCCTCTATGCCGCGAGCGATGAGAAAGCCCCGGCGGAGATAACAGTGCGCATAAAGGAGTTCTTGAACTTTGCCTAAAAGGACAGACATTAAAAAGATACTCATTATAGGCTCCGGGCCGATTGTTATAGGCCAGGCGTGCGAGTTCGACTACTCGGGCACGCAGGCGTGCAAGGCCCTCCGGGAAGAAGGTTATCAAGTAGTGCTCGTGAACTCGAACCCCGCAACCATCATGACGGACCCCGATATGGCCGAGGCCACATACATCGAGCCCCTCACCCCCGAAATCCTCGAAAAGATACTCGAAAAAGAAAGGCCGGACGCAGTACTGCCCACGATGGGAGGCCAGACGGCCCTGAACCTGACCGTGGAGCTTGCCGAAAGGGGCATCTTCGAGAGATTGGGGATAGAGCTTATCGGGGCAAAAATACATTCCATTAAAAAGGCGGAGGACAGGGAACTATTCCGCGAAGCCATGCGCAATATAGGGCTCGAAATCCCCGAAAGCGCCGCCGTTACCTCTTTGGAGGAGGGCTTGAAAGTTATCGAGGAAATAGGTTTCCCCGCCATCCTGCGCCCCGCCTTTACGCTTGGCGGCACAGGAGGGGGCATCGCCTATAACTTGGAGGAATATAGGGAACTCCTCGAAAAGGGCATTAAGCTCTCCTTGAACCACCAGGTGCTTGTGGAGGAATCGGTCCTCGGCTGGAAGGAGTTCGAGCTTGAGGTCATGCGCGATATGGAGGACAACGTCGTCATAATCTGCTCGATAGAGAACCTTGACCCCATGGGCGTCCACACGGGGGACTCGATCACCATCGCCCCCGCCCAGACCCTCACGGATAAAGAGTACCAGCGGATGAGGGACGCCTCGATAGCGATAATCAGAGAAATTGGCGTGGACACGGGGGGCTCCAATATCCAGTTCGCGCTTCATCCCGATACGGGGCGGATGGTCGTCATAGAGATGAACCCGCGCGTGTCGAGGAGCTCGGCGCTGGCGAGCAAAGCCACGGGCTTCCCCATAGCAAAGATCGCGGCAAAGCTTGCCGTGGGCCTTGCCCTCCATGAGATACCAAACAGCATAACAAAGGAGACCCCTGCCTCCTTCGAGCCCACGCTGGATTACGTCGTCACAAAGATACCACGGTTCGCGTTCGAGAAATTCCCGGAGGCCGACCCCATGCTCACGACACAGATGAAGTCCGTGGGCGAGGTGATGTCCATAGGGCGCACGTTCAAGGAATCCCTCCAGAAGGCCATAAGGAGCCTTGAGCAGGACACATACGGCTTCGAGGTGGAAGAGCACGAGCCGGAAGAGCTGGCATCTCTCCTCAGGGTCCCCAATCCTCAGCGGCTCTGGCTTATAGGACAGGCTTTCAGGGCGGGTTCCACGGTCAAGCAGATATACGAGACCACGATGATAGACCCCTGGTTCCTGGAGAACATAAAACAGATAATAGAAGAGGAAAAGAAGATAAAAGACCTCACCTCTGAAGCGTTTGAAGAAAAGCTCCTTCACTTTAAAAGCATGGGCTTCTCCGACAGAAGGCTTGCCTCCTTACGAGGGCTCACTGAAACGGACGTCCGTCTTATAAGAAAGAAAAATTCCCTGAGGGCCGTCTATAAAATCGTCGATACATGCGCCGCCGAGTTCAAGGCATACACGCCTTATCTTTACTCCACTTATGAGAAGCCTTTTTATAAGATCGGCGAGGCGCCGAAGACCGAGTGCGAGGCAAACCCGAGTAATAAAAGAAAGATCATCATCCTCGGCTCCGGCCCCAACCGCATTGGGCAGGGTATAGAGTTCGACTACTGCTGCGTCCACGCTGTCTTCGCCTTAAAAGAGCTTGGATATGAAACTATAATGATAAACTGCAACCCCGAGACCGTAAGCACGGATTACGACACCGCCGACCGCCTCTACTTTGAGCCCCTCACGATCGAGGACGTGTTGAACATAATCCAGGTCGAAAGGCCCGAGGGCGTGATAGTGCAGTTTGGCGGCCAGACCCCCTTGAAGCTCGCCATCCCCCTTGAGCGCGAAGGCGTAAAGATACTCGGGACGACCCCTGAGTCCATAGACCGCGCAGAGGACAGGAAGCGCTTCAAGGAATTGATGGACAAGCTGGGCCTCAGGCAACCCATAAGCGGCACGGCGGTCTCCGTGGAGGAGGCGCTCCTCGTCGCGGAGGAAATAGGGTATCCCGTGATGGTGCGCCCCTCCTATGTGCTGGGCGGCCGGGCGATGGAGATCGTCTTCGACGACGGCTCCCTCTGCGATTACATGAAGCGCGCAGTCAAGGCATCGCCCGAGCACCCCGTGCTCATAGACAAATACCTGGAAGACGCGGTCGAGGTGGACGTGGACGCCGTCTCGGACGGAAAAGATGTCTTCATAGGCGGCGTCATGGAGCACATCGAGGAGGCGGGCATCCACTCCGGCGACTCGGCCTGCTCCATCCCGCCCTACTCTCTCGACCCCGATGTGGTGGAGGAGATAAAAAGCCAGACGCGCGCCCTTGCGCTTGAGCTGGATGTCATCGGCCTTATGAACGTGCAGTTCGCGATAAAAGATAAGGAGATCTACATACTCGAAGTGAACCCGCGCGCCTCAAGGACGGTGCCCTTCGTGAGCAAGGCGACGGGCATCCCGCTTGCCAAGGTGGCTGCAAAGGTCATGGCGGGGAAAACTTTAAAAGAGCTTGGCCTTAGGGAAGAGCCCGTCCTCCGCCACATGGCGATAAAAGAGGCCGTCTTCCCCTTCGACCGTTTTTACGGCGTGGACCCCATCCTCGGCCCCGAAATGAAGTCCACGGGCGAGGTCATGGGCATAGACAGGAGCTTCGGGCTGGCTTACGCCAAAGCGCAGGCATCGGCCAGGAGCCAAATACCTCTTTCCGGCAAGTTCTTCTTCAGCCTCCGGGACAAGGACAAGGCCTCCTCCGTCCCCCTCGCCAAAAAACTCCGCGAAATGGGTTTTAGTATAATTGCAACGAAAGGCACCCAGAAATACCTGACCGAAAACGGCATCGAGGCCGAACTCATTAAAAAACTCATCGAGGGCAGGCCCAACGCCGTGGACTTGATTAAAAACCGCGAGTTGGCCTTCATCGTCAACACCATAAGCGATGCCCGCTCCCACAAGGACTCGTTCTACATCAGGCAGAACGCGCTCCATTACGGCGTGCCCTATACCACAACCATCTCCGGCGCAAGGGCGGTCGTGGAGGCGATAGAAGAGCTGAAAAGCATGAAGCTCACCATCCGGCCTGTGCAGGAATACCACAAGAAATAGCGCGGCGCTCGCCCACCCTATATTTTGTAATCCCCCTCAATCCCCCTTTATAAAAGGGGGAGAGCGCAAGGTAAGTTTTTGTTCCCCTCTTTTCTAAAGAGGGGCGGGGGGAGATTACCAAATGAGAGATTTGTCCTATATATACATATACGTACCGCGCGCGTGCGCGCGCGTTTTTTAGCGTTCACGAAAAGGCCTCTCTTCGCTCCCAAGTGCTTGAAATTCCGGCCTTTTTCGCCCACTTCTTCTGTTCACGCTGTTCATGCCGTTCACGGCGTTCATGGGATATGATTTTTCTCATTTTTTAAATTTGTCATTCCGGCTTGTCCGGAATCCTTCCCTTTTTTCTGAATGTTCAATTCCCTTTCAAAAAAATATCTTCTTTCAGCCACTTGCAAGCCGCATCTGAAATTTTTTTTCAATCGACCTCATCCCTGCTCCCCTCTCCTGCTTTCCCTTACTCTTTTAAGCCAATATTTATCCTTCATACGAGGAGCTTAATATATACATGGGTGACGGGGTCTATATGACAGATGTCACTATTTTGATGTCACCTCCAGTAACCCCTGCACCCCTCCCAAGAGGGGACTACCCCCCTTTTTTGCCTCCCCTCTCTTTTCCAATACCCCTCCTGGCCTCCCCTTGTAAAGGGGAGGAGGTTTTAAGGGAAGCATCCCTTTTTCTATTTTAGGGGGAGCAGGGGGGTTATGAAAGATTTGCTTGAAAAGGAAGCTTCTAAAGTAGTAAGTTAGGCGGACGGGTTAGAAAGAAATAATAGGAGGTTGTCCCCTATTTTTTTCCTGTCCTACCTTTATTTTTATCATCTTCCCCTCCCTCTCCCCTCTTGGGAGAAGGAATGTGCTAACATAAACATAGAGGGGGCGGCCCCCGGTGCAGAACGCCACGGCCTTCCAGGAGCCGGACGGCTGGATTTCCAATCCACAGGGGTGGGCCTGGGTTCCCGCGCCCCTTTATTTTCCATATAAGAGCCATCCCTCCCTCTGCCTCCCGAAATAGCCGGGCTTTTCTCCCCTGAAGAACGTGTATCCCACAAGGCAGCCGTCCTGGTGTTCGCCGACAAGCATGACGTGCCCCTTCCCCTCCTCGTAAAACTTGACGAACCTCTTCCTGAAGACTATGTCCCTACCCCAAAATAAAATTAAAAACCCATCCCTTAAGGGAAAGATTCCGGACGAGCCGGAATGACAAAGGGACGGCCCAATTTTTAATTTCCTGTCCTCATCTTGACCTTCTCGCCTGGGTGCGGAACTTGTAAAGCCGTTCCGTAAAGCCGCCCTCCGCAATAAATTGCTCCTCAAGGGCCTTGAGCTGTCTGCCAAGAAGATAACTGGCCTGGTTAATCAGGCAAATAAGCGTATTTGCCGCAGCTTCCGGAGAAACAGTCTCAATGCCATAGAGGTCGGTCAAGGATTTTTCAGACCTGTCGGACTTGTCTGACGCGCCGGACGCGTCTGGCTTGCAGGGCAGATACTTTTTTCTTACCGCGAGGGCCTCGGGTGAATCCTTGGACCAGATATGCAGTCCCCTCTGCCGGAGAAAGGCCTGGAAATCCAGCAACAATTCTTCCAGGCTCGCGCGCGCGACCCCGATCAGTTTAAGTTCAGTCTTCTTCGAGGTTGCAGAGGCCATGCTTCCTTCAGCGATGTTTTGAACACCGCTCCTGGCCGCCTGCACCATTTGATCATGCGTCCGGGACCGCTTATCGATAAAACGGTCACAGAATATGACCGTTGCATCATAAACGGCCTCCGCTGTTTGATAGGATTTCAGCTTGCGGTATCCTCCATGAGGAGGAATGAGGGGGACTTGTTTTCTGTCCATTTTAATTTTTTACTATTTGTACCAGTAATGCAGACCAAATTTCAAGAACTTTCAATTTTCAGATCAGCCCCAGCTCCCCCGCATACTTCCCAAACAATTCCAGCCCCTTCATCTCGGCCTCGCCCAACCCGTAGGAGATTATCTTCCAATAGGAGACAAGCTCTTCCGGCGTAAGCCAGTCAACTATTCCGGATTTGATGAGGGCGCGGGAATTCGCTATTTCCATTAAATGCCCAATCGCGTATTCCTTTGCGCGGCCCAGGTCCTCTCTTAATCTTTCAAATAGGCCCTCATTTTTTTTAATGCTGTCCTTTCTCGCAATCCACAGCGCAAAAACAAAGGATGTGCCGGTGAATTTGTGCCACAGCGCCCCAAGGTCGTATTTATAAAACTCCCCGCCATTCTTTCCCGCGCGGAGGGCCTCGTCCCCTATGGAGAGATAGGCGTCAAAGGAGCCGAGCGCCTGTTCGAGGGGCAGATCGGTTTCGTGTACGGGGATATCCACTTTAATGAATTTTTTAAGTATTATCTCAAGGAGCGCCTTCGATGTTTCGGACTGATGAGTGGCGCTTATCCTCTTCCCCTTCAATTGCTCTATGGGGTATTTACTTATAAGGAGAATGCTCCGTATCTCCCCCTTTGCGCTTATCGAATGCCCCTTTATAAGTTCGTATTCTTCCGGATAACGCAGGTATTCTATGGAGGACGAAGGGCTCACGTCTATCTCCCCGCGCCGGAGCATCGAGTTCAGCATCGAGGGATAGCCGTCAATAAATTCATAAGAACCGACGGACTTAACCAGGCTATAAAAAATCGGATACAGGTTCAGGAAATGTATCCGGCCGACCTTTAAAAACATCTGCATAAGTTCCCAATGACCTTGTTTTGTTGTCATTCCGGCTTGTCCGGAATCCTTCCCATTCCTTGCCAAAGAAGGATTCCCGACGCGCTCCGCTTGCGGGAATGACAACATTTTACTGTTGTAATAAGTTATTCATTCGCCGCTTAAAAATTCAAACAAAAGCCTCACGCCTATGCCGCTTGCGCCCTTTGGGATATAGGACTTGTCCTTGTCCGTCCAGGCGGTGCTTGCGATATCAAGGTGCACCCACGGGGTCCCCCCCGCGAACTCCTTCAGGAAATATGCCGCCGTGACAAGCCCACCGGATTTTCCGCCGGTATTTTTTAAGTCCGCTATATCGCTTTCGATGTATTCCCTGTACTCGCTAAAGAGGGGCATGCGCCATACCCGCTCCCCCGTCCTCTCCCCGGCCCTTTCCATCCTTGCCGCAAGCTTATCGTCCGTCGCCATCATCGCTATCGCCTCGTTCCCCAACGCTACCGAGCAGGCGCCCGTAAGCGTCGCTATGTCTATGACCGCCTGCGGCTCAAGGAATTTCCGCGCGTACCCGATGGCGTCCGCGAGCGCCAGCCTCCCCTCCGCGTCCGTGTTTATTATCTCTATCGTCTTCCCCTCTATCGCCCTCACCACATCGCCGGGCCTTGTGGCCGTCCCCCCCGGAAGGTTTTCAGCCGCCGGGAGCACTCCCGTTATATGGACCGGCAGTCCAAGCTCCGAGGCCGCCTTTATCACGCCCAGCACCGCCGCCCCTCCGGCCATGTCGTATTTCATCTTCTCCATCCCCTCCGAGGGCTTTATGCTTATCCCCCCGCTGTCAAAGGTTATGGACTTTCCGATAAGCACTACCGGACGCGACTCGCTCCCCTTGTATTCGACCACTATGAATTGCGGGGGCTCCGCCGAGCCCTTCGCAATAGAGAGATAAGCGCCCATCCCCAAATCCTGGGCCTCCTCTTTCCCAATTACCTTAACGCTCACCTTTTCCCCGGCCAGCGATTTTGCCGCCTTTGCCAGCATGGAAGGCGTCATGTCGTTTGCGGGCGTGTTCACAAGGTTTCTCGTGAAATAGACCGCCTCCGCCAACACGGATGCGCGCCTTGCTTCCTCCTCCATCTCCCGCTCCGTGAGGACGGCAACGCTCTTAAGCTCCTTCCCGTTCTCCTCTCTCTTATAGAGCCTGAACTTGTACTGCGAAAGAAGACTCCCCTCTATGAATGGAAGAAGGCCCAACCCGGCCCCTTCTATGGATCTTGCCGAAAGCGCAGCCTCCTTCAGCCCGGCCTCCGCAAGAAAACCTGCCCCCCTCCCTCCAGCCTGCCTCAATCTCTCGGAACTTGCCTCGCTCATCTTTCCCAGCCCCAAGAGAAGTACACGCCTCGCCTTTATCTTCCCGAAACTCTGAAGAAAATACGCCTCCTTGAGCTTCCCCTTGAACTCGCCCCCCTTTATCGCCTCCCCCGGCACCCCCCCGAGAAGCTCGTCGATATCCCCATAAGGCCCTACCCCCTCGCCCTCAAAAAGAGGCAGTATAAGCGCATCGCATTCGAAATCCTGCTCCGCTTTGCGTTCGATCAAAATTTTCATTCAGTCCTCCATTTTATATCGGCAAGGGCTCTGCCCCTGGACCCCGCAAAGGGCCGAAGGCCCTTTGAACCCTCGTTTAAAAGATGGGGTCCAAGGGGGTTGGCCCCCTTGCGGGGGCTGGGGGCAGAGCCCCCACCCAAATATCAAACCTCCGTGATGATCGGCATGATCAAAGGGCGGCGGTCCATTTTATTCCTCAGGTATTTTTTAAGCGATGCTCTTATTTTTGCCTGCATGAGGGAGCTGTCGGTAAGGATTTCCCGGTCGAGGTCTTTTATTGTGTCTGAGATGAAGTCTTTGACTTCGCCGATTAGTTCCGCGCCCGCGTCCTCGAAAATGAAGCCCCGGGAGACTATATCCGGGCCGGAGAGGACGTTGCCCGTGAGTTTTTCTATTGCGAGGAGGACGATGACTATCCCGTCGTGGGCGAGGCGCATCCTGTCCCGGAGGACCATCTCTTCCACGTCCCCCATGCCTTTGCCGTCTATGAAGACGCGGCCCGAGTCGACCTTTCCGGCCCGGCGGGCGCCTTCCTCATCAATTTCCAGGACCTCGCCGTCTTCGAGTATGAAGATGTTCTCTTTGGGTATGCCCTGCTTGAGGGCGAGCTTTGCGTGGCTCGCCAAGTGCCTGTATTCCCCGTGGACGGGGACGAAGTATCTGGGCCGGACGAGGTTTAACATTAATTTCAACTCCTCTTTCGAAGCATGGCCGGAGACGTGTATCTCGGAGACCTTCTCGTATATGACGTTTGCGCCGCGCCTGAAGAGGTGGTTGATTATCCTTCCGATGGAGCGCTCGTTGCCGGGTATCATCTTGGCGGAGAGTACGACGGTATCGCCCTCTTTTATTTTTATGCGCTTGTGCTCGTCGGTGGCTATGCGGGAGAGGACGCTCATAGGCTCCCCCTGGGAGCCCGTGGTGATGATGACGACTTCTTCGTCCGCGAGCTTTTTCAGGTCCTCGATCCTGAGCCAGGTCTCGCGAGGGATTTTGAGGTAGCCCAGGTCGAGGGCTATCTCGGCGTTTGAGACTATGCTTTTCCCGCAGAGGATGACCTTTCTCCCGAACATCACGGCCACGTCCACGGCCTGCTGTATGCGGTGGATGTTGGAGGCGAAGGTGGAGATTATTATCCTGCCTTTTGCCTTGGCGAAGATATCTTCGAAGGCGCGGCGCACTTCTTTTTCCGAGAAGGTGAAGCCGCCCCTTTCGGCGTTGGTGCTGTCCGAGAGGAGGAGGAGCGTGCCTTTTTCCCCGTATTCGGAGAACTTGTGGAAGTCGAGGAGTTCCCCGTCCACGGGCGTGGGGTCCACTTTGAAGTCCCCGGTATGCACGACGCGCCCGAGCGGGGTGGTAATCCCGAGGGCCACGCCGTCCACTATGCTGTGGGTGACTCGGATGAACTCTATCTCGAATTCGCCGAGGCGGACTTTGTCCCTGGGGCGGACGGGGTGCATCTCGGCGTCATCGAGGTGGTGCTCGCTCAATTTGTCTTTTATCAGGCCCAGCGTGAGCGGGGTGCCGTAGATGGGGGCCTTTATGGATTTGAGGAGGAAAGGGAGGGCGCCCGTGTGGTCCTCGTGCCCGTGCGTGATGAGTATGCCCCGGACCCTTTCCCTGTTCTCTTCGATGTAGGAAAAGTCGGGTATGACGAAATCCACGCCCAGCATGTCCTCTTCGGGGAACATGAGCCCGGCATCGATTATTATGAGGTCGTCCCCGTATTCGAGGACCATCATGTTGAGGCCGCCCAGTTCCTCGACGCCGCCCAGGATGACTATCGATAAGGTGGAATTTATCTCTCCGCGCATTGGATTCCGTTTAGTTCGTCATTGCGAGGAGCCAGGCGACGAAGCAATCTCCAGGTCATTGTCTTAAAAGAAGACGAGATTGCTTCGCTGCGCTCGCAATGACAACTTTGATATTGTTTCAGCACCCTGATGTTGTCACTCCCGCTTGTCGGGAGTCCTTCCGGAAGAATGATTCTGAAAGAAAGATTCCGGACAAGCCGGAATGACAAACAAACGAATAAAAAGAATCAAGAATTTGTCTCATTTAGGAGAGTATTTTCTCCAGTACCGCTTTTCCCGTGTGGAGCCTGTTGGCGGCCTGCTCGAAGACGACGCTCCGGGGGCCGTCCATGACCTCGGAAGCGATCTCTTCTCCCCTGTGGGCGGGAAGGCAGTGCATTACGATGGCATCGGGTTTTGCGCAGGAGAGGAGCTTATCGTTTATCTGGAAATCCTTGAACCGCTTCTTTTTCTCCTCGCTCTTTTTCTCCTCGCCCATGCTCACCCATACGTCCGTGTAGACAACGTCGGCCCCTCCGGCGGCCTCGCGGGGCTCACGGAGGATGATTATCTCGCTTTTTGCCTCCGCGCTTGCCCGCTCGAATATGAAGGGATCGGGCTCGAACCCCTCGGGACAGGCGAGCGAGAGATTTATCCCCATCCTTGAAGCCGCTTCAATAAGGGAGTTGGCGACATTATTCCCGTCCCCTACATAAGCCATTTTTATCCCCCGGAGCCTGCCCTTTTTCTCCTTTATTGTGAGGAGGTCCGCAAGCACCTGGCAGGGGTGGTGCTTGTCCGTTAGGCCGTTTATGACGGGCATGGACGAGTTGGCCGCGAACTCCTCAATTCTTTCATGGCCGAACGTCCTTATGATCACCCCGTCAAGATATGTCGAAAGCACCCTCGCCGTGTCGGCTATCGTCTCTCCCCTGTTTAGCTGTATTTCGTTGGGGTTCATGTAGATGGAATTGGCCCCTAATTGATATATTGCCGTCTCGAAAGACACCCTTGTGCGCGTGGAGGCCTTCTCGAAGAGGAGCCCTATGCTTTTCCCTATAAGCGGGCAGAGGCTTTTGTCCTTGCCGCTTTTAAGCTCCGCGGCCCTATCGAGGACCTTTTCTATCTCTCTGCTCTCAAAATCCCACAGGGCGAGGAAATCGCGTTTCATATGCTTAGTGTCCTGTCCCAGAAATAATTTTTAATAATTTTGTCATTCCGGCTTGTCCGGAATCTTTCTTTAAGAAGGATTCCCGACGCCCCCGCATCGAGTGCGGGGTTGCGGGAATGACAAAGGGTTTACATAAAAATTTTATGAACATTAAGAGAGCCTCTTGAGGACGTCCGTGACTATGTCCATGGCAATATCTATCTCGGCCTCCTGCACTATAAGGGGAGGCATGAAGCGGAGTACGTAATCCGCCGTGCAATTTACGAGGAGCCCTCTTTCCATGCAGGCCTTCACGATTGGGGCGCAGGGCCTTTTAAGCTCTATGCCCTGAAGGAGCCCCATCCCCCTGGCCTCGACGACTATATCGGGGAACTGGGCCTTTATCTCATTCAATTTTGCCGAAAGGAGCCGCCCCATCCTCTTTGTGTGCTCGAGCATGTACTGGTTGTCTTCAAGGAGGGTCTGGAGAGTTGCCGTGGCCGCCGCGCAGACGAGGGGGTTGCCCCCGAAGGTGGAGGCATGGGTGCCCGGCACGAAGGCCTCGGCGGCCTCGGCCGTGGCAAGGAGCGCGCCTATCGGCACGCCGCCGCCCAGGCCCTTGGCTATTGCCATAATATCCGGCTTTATCCCGAAATGTTTGTATGCGAACAGCTCCCCCGTCCTGCCCATGCCGGTCTGCACCTCGTCAAGTATAAAGAGGACTTCTGAGGCATCGCAGATCTCCCGCACCTTCTTCAGGTATTCGGGGTCGGCCACCCTCACCCCTCCCTCGGCCTGGATGGGCTCAAGGAGCACGGCACAGGTTTTGGCCGGGCTCACGGCCTGCTTAAGGGACTCGATATCCCCGTAGGGGACAAAGGTAAAACCATCGAGCATGGGCTCGAAGCCGGCCTGGAATTTCTTCTGCCCCGTGGCCGAAAGGGCCCCCATTGTCCGGCCGTGAAAGGAGTTAAGCGCAGACACGATACCATATCTGTCCGGCCCGTATTTATTGGATGAATATTTTCTTGCGAGCTTTATCGCCCCTTCGTTCGCTTCTGCCCCGGAGTTGCAGAAAAAGACTTTTTCGGCGAAAGAGTGTTCCACGAGGATGCGGGCAAGCCGCACCTGGGCCTCCGTGTGATACAGGTTGGAAACATGTATGAGCCTCTGGGCCTGTTTCTGGAGGGCGACCACGACCCTCGGATGGCAGTGCCCGAGCACGTTGACGGCAATACCCCCCACAAAATCGAGGTATTCTTTATCGTCGGCAGACCAAACCTTTACCCCCCGGCCCTTCCTGAGAACAATGGGGAACCTGGCGTAAGTGTTCATGAGGTATCTCGATGAATCCTCAAGAACCTTTTTTACATCCATTTAGTTATAATATCTGATATATACAGGGAAATTCAATTTTATTTGACAATTTTCTTTTATAGTCTTATAATTTTTTTTTATGAAAATCGCGGTCACAGGGAAAGGCGGAGTGGGTAAAACCACACTTGCGGCCACCCTCGCTCACCTCTATGCCGGGGAGGGGAAAAAAGTGCTCGCGGTGGACGCGGACCCCGACGCCAACCTGGCCTCTGCCTTCGGAATCCGCCCGGAAAGCCTGAAAATTAAGCCGATTGCGGAGATGACGGAGCTAATCGAGGAGCGCACGGGGGCAAAACCGGGGGCCCCAGGCGGGCTTTTCAGATTGAACCCCCGGGTGGACGACATCCCCGAGGAATACGGCCACAGGTTCGATAACAAAATCCTGCTTATCACGGGGCGTTCGAAAGAGGCCGCCTCGGGCTGCTACTGCCCCGAAAATGTCCTTTTAAGACGCCTCCTTAAGCACCTTGTGACCGAGCGGGACGAAGTGGTCGTAATCGACATGGAGGCGGGAATAGAGCACCTCACCCGGGGGACCGCCGAGGCCGTGGATGCCTTCATAGTTGTCGTGGAGCCGGGGCAGAGGAGCATCCAGACTGCAAAGACGGTGAAGGAGCTTGCAACCGGACTTGGAGTCAAAAAGGTATTTGCCGTAGCCAATAAGATAAAATCACCAGAAGAGCTTGATTTCATTCAAAAAAGGCTTGAGGAAGTCCCGCTTATCGGGCATCTGAGCTATGATGCAAAGATTGTAGATGCGGACATGAAGGGGATTGCGCCCTTCCTTGCGAGCGATAATCTCGCCAAAGAGGTCTCAAAAATAAAGAAAAAGATTGAAGATGAACTCAGGTAGGACAAAGGGCGAGATAAGAAGCGAGTCCCTTAAAAAACGGGACGCTTTAAACCCCGATGAGAAGGCCGGAAAAGACCTTGCGATTAAAGGGAATTTCCTCTCTCTCCCGGAATACAAGAATGCCTCCACGGTCCTGTTCTTCGCGTCCTTCAGGTCCGAGGTAAATACAATCCCCCTTATAATCAAGGCCCTTGAAGACGGAAAGAGAATACTTCTCCCCAAAGTGAATAAAGCGTCGGGAGAATTGGATATCTATGAGATAGAAAGCCTGAACGAGATCCAAAAAGGCTATATGGGAATACCGGAGCCCGCCGGGGGAATACCCGCAGCCCCCCCCGTTAATTGTGATATATGCGATATAATAGTCATTCCCGGCGCGGTTTTCGACCTGAAAGGGGGAAGACTGGGCTACGGGGGCGGGTACTATGACAGGCTCCTTTCACAGTTAAAAGGGGAAAGGAAGCCGCACCTTATAGCGCTTGCCTATGAGCTTCAGATATTGGAGCAGCCTCTCCCGTTGGAAGGACATGATGTAAAAGTGGAAAAGATTGTGACGGAAAAAAGGGTAATAGATTGTCATGGATAGGGCCACAGGTGGATAGGGCCACAGGTGGATAGGGCCACAGGTGGATAGGGCCACAGGTGGATAGGGCCACAGGTGGATAAAGAGAAGATAAAAAAAGGCGTGCGCCTGATCCTCGAAGGCATAGGCGAAGACCTGGCAAGGCCCGGCTTGAAGAGCACCCCGGAGCGGGTGGCCCGCATGTGCGAGGAGATATTTGCGGGGCTTAAAGAACCTGAAGAGGCCCTATTGAAACCGATAGAGGGCGAGAGCCATGACGAGATGATCCTCCTTAAGGACCTCCCCTTCTATTCCGTCTGCGAGCACCACCTCCTGCCATTCATAGGGCGCGCCCATATAGCCTATATCCCGAATAAGAGGATCGTGGGCATAAGCGAGCTTGCCAAGACACTCGAATACTTCGCCAAGAGGCCCCAGGTGCAGGAGCGCCTCACAACCCAGCTTGCCGATATGATAATGGATGCGTTAAAGCCCAAGGGGGCGATGGTGATAATAGACGCCGAGCACCTCTGCATGAGCATGCGGGGGATTAAAAAGCCGGGCTCCCGGGTGGTTACCTCCGCCGTGCGCGGCATATTCAGGACAAGGGCTTCCACAAGAGAAGAAATGCTTAAGCTTACCAAAGATCAATAAAACAACAATAATGCAACAATAATGCAATGAAGGAGGACTTGTTAAATGGCAGCAAAGATCATCAACGGCAACGAGATAGCCGCACAGATACGGGAAGAGTTGAAGAAAGAAGTGGCCGAGATGAAGGAGAAGCACGGGGTGGTCCCCGGCCTCGTCACCATACTTGTGGGCAAGAACCCGGCCTCGGTGAGCTATGTCACCGGCAAGCAGAAGACCGCGCACGAACTGGGCTTCTATTCGTTGCAGGACGACCAGCCCGAAGACATCTCCGAGGCGGACCTCCTCAACCTTGTAGACAAATACAATAAAGACCCGAAAATACACGGCATACTGGTGCAGCTCCCGCTCCCCAAGGGGATCAACGAAAAGAAGGTCTTAACCGCGATAGACCCCGATAAGGACGTGGACTGCTTCCATCCCGTGAACGTTGGCCGCCTGGTAATCGGCGGCGAGGAGGCCAGGTTCAAGCCCTGCACCCCGGCAGGGATTCAGGAGCTTATCGTGCGTTCCGGGTTTGAGACAAGCGGAGCGGAGGTTGTCGTGGTTGGCCGCTCCAATATAGTCGGCAAGCCTATCGCCCTTATCATGATGCAGAAGGCCAAAGGCGCGAACGCTACCGTCACAGTCGTGCATACCGGCTCTAAAAATATGGACGCCCATTGCAAGCGCGCCGACATCCTTATCGTGGCGGCGGGCGTCCCCGGCCTTGTGAAGCCCGAATGGATAAGGCCCGGCGCGTGCGTCATAGACGTGGGCGTAAACCGCGTTGGAGAGAAAAAAAGCGAGAAGACCGGCAAAATGGTCCCAATACTCAAAGGCGACGTGGACTTTGACGCCGCAAAGGAGATAGCCGGCGCCATCACCCCCGTTCCCGGCGGCGTGGGGCCCATGACGATTACCATGCTCATGAAAAACACCGTGCTCTCGGCCAAAATGACCATTAAATGAGAATTGTAGGGGCGCTGCCCAAGGGAGCTTTAGCTCCCGTCTAAGTATGCGCCCTATCATATAGACGGACTTCCAAGTTAGTATAAATAAAGGAGGCTTTGAGGAAAGATGATCATCACCCGGAAGAAAGACCGCAAGGAACTCCTCGAAAACGTAAAGGGCTATGGGAGCTTCTTCCTTTTAGGCTGTTCGGAATGCGCCACCCTTTGCGGGACAGGGGGAGAGCCCGAACTCAAGGAATTGAAAGAACTCCTCGAATCCGAGGGGAAAGAGGTGCTGGGCACATTTGTGGCAAAGACCGGCTGCCAGGTGCTCGGGACCAAGCTCGAACTCAAAAACTGCAAGGAGGCCCTCGACAAGGCCGAGGCCCTTATAGTCATGTCCTGCGGCGCGGGCACCCAGAGCATGGTCGAGGTATTCGAGAAAAAGCCCGTCTTCCCCTCCAATAACAGCATGTTTTTGGGGAACATGACGCGCCTTCAGTTCTTTGACGAGCGCTGCTCCCTCTGCGGCGAGTGCATAATCGATAAAACAGGCGGCATCTGTCCCGTCACGGCCTGCCCGAAAGGCATTTTGAACGGCCCCTGCGGAGGCACCAAGGACGGCAACTGCGAGATAAGCCCGGACATCAAGTGCGCGTGGGTGCGCATCTACGAGCGCATGGCCAAAATCGGCGAGACCGAGAAATTCCGTGAGACCGTCCTTCCCCCCAAGAATTGGTCCGCTTCCATCAAGCCCAGAAAGATAGTGGCCAGAGCCGATAAAGAGGAGGGGAAAAAGTGACCTTCAAGGAAGCCCTCAATTCAGGGAAGTTCGTCATTACAGCAGAGGTCGGCCCGCCCAAGGGCACGGACATAAAGGAGATGGTCCACCACATCCATCTTCTGAAAGACAAGGTGGATGCCCTGAACGTAACGGACAACCAGTCCGCCGTGATGAGGATATGCTCCCTTGCGGTCTGCAAGATTGTCATGGACAACGGGGCCGAGCCCATACTCCAGATGACCTGCCGCGACAGGAACCGCATCGGCATACAGTCCGACCTCCTGGGCGCGTCCGTACTCGGCATCAAGAACGTCCTCTGCATGACCGGCGACCACGTCCTGGCCGGGGACCACAAGGACGCCAAGCCCGTCTATGACTTGGAGTCCGTCCAGCTCCTTAAAGTTGTTGACGGCTTGAATAAAGGCAAGGACATGAGCGGGAACGATATGCAGGGGGCAACGGACTTTTATCAGGGCGCGGTCGTCACACCCGAGTCCAACCCCATAGAGCCCCAGCTTGCCAAGTTCGAGAAGAAGATCAAGGCGGGGGCCAATTTTTTCCAGACCCAGGCCGTCTACGATATCGAGGCCTTCAAGAAATTCATGGGCGTGGCAAGGAAGCATCCGGTAAAGGTGCTGGCCGGGCTTGTCATTCTCAAGAGCGTTGGCATGGCCAACTTCCTCAACAAGAACGTCCCCGGCATCCGCGTGCCGCAGGAGTTGATAGACGAACTCAAGGCCGCGGGCAAGGAGAAGGCGCTTGATACCGGCATGGACATCGCCGCCCGCCACATCCGGCAGCTCAAGGACGAAAAGATATGCGACGGCGTCCACATAATGGCTATCGGCATGGAAGACAAGGTGCCCATCATCATGCATAAGGCGGGTCTGCTGTAAGGGGGGGTGCGGGGGATTACCAAAAATTCTTCCTTGTCATTGCGAGCGAAGCGAAGCAATCTCATTTTAGATTTTTCCCATGTCGCTCTGTTGCGCTCTGTCTTGTATATATGCTGCCGCGCGCGCGTTTTTTTTTGCCGTTCATACTCCCGCGTTCCGAGCCCCGGTTTTCCCTTTTCTTTCGAAGCCTTCCGGCACTCCACCAATTTCATACTTGGTTGAACATTGAACATTGGGCCGGTTTTTTCCATTTACCGAGTTCATTTAGCACGTTGTCATTCCCGCTTGTCGGGAATCCTTCCGAAGAAAGACTCCGGTCAAGCCGGAGTGACAAAATCAGATTCTCAAAAGCAGGTCTGCTTTGTAGCGACATCTCTCTCATACCGGGGACAGCTTACTACGGGAGGGGATGACGGGGTCAATGGGACGGGTTTCACTATTTTTATGTCACGTCGCCATGAAGGGAAAGATTACGGGATAGCGGAAGACCGGATTAGGGAAATTCAATGATTTCCTTCTCTACCTCCGGATAAATTTCGTCAATAGCCTTTTGTATCTCAATGGTCTTTTTAAGTGAAGTAACAATCCGGCAATACGACCTGATTTCGTCTGCGGATAATTCCCGGCCTTTTCTGTCTTTCAGCCATTTATCGCAGACCTGATACCCGCCGATCTGATAACTCCATACTTCTTTAGAAATGCCTTCAAAGTATTGTGTTTTGTTTATATGGAGAAGCCCTGCTTTTTCCTCATATTTTAGTTTCTCTACCCTGTTTTCCCCCTCCCCCTGGAATTTCGCAATCGGGAAATCAAGCGCAGAATATTTAAGCAGGTGCAAGTCAACAAGACGGCTGCCGTATTCAGCCATTTTTTTGAAAAACCTGTAATCCTTTGTAAACGGGATTCGAGGGAAATCTATTTTCAGGAATTCGGAAAATTTTTTCCGGTATGCATTCGAGTAAAGGATGGCATAAATGTACTTAAAAATTTGTTCCGGGGAAAGTTGTTTTCCATATGTCTTTACAAGAAGCTTGAGAACCGCTTCACTTATATTCGGTTTTCTTGCCGAATAGGACGCCGCCTGTTCAAACAGCATAAAAGTCGTGCCGAATGGCCTGCCCAGCTTCGGCTTATTCGCCTCTATACGCAAATAAAGCGGAAAAACATAATCAATGGTCTTTAAAGAAACAGCTACATGTTCTACGATTTTATCCGTGCAAAGTATATGCGACCAAGGCATATTTGTCTCTACTCTTCTGGGCAATACCAATCCAAAATTTTCTTTGAAGAAATTTGACATTATTTCTTTTCGTGAGCGCTCGACAAGTGAATCATGATAGAAAATCCATCGCTCATCAAAAGGGCGGTAAAAGATTTTTATTAATGCCAGCTCCCAGTCCTTATCTTTAATGACTTGCGTCCTTGACTCTTTTACGGACCACTCAACCTTTTCTTTACCCTTGTCTAATTTAATTTTATCCTTTAATTTGAATGCTTCTTTAATAATTTCATCATCTAAATTTTTATCCCTGTACTGGCCGATCCTTCTTTTTAACTTGTCTTTATCAAAGTCAATTACGAATTCATCCCTTGAGGTTACTATTCCAACGCTGTTTATGGGGAAAATAGCCGTAATTTTTATAAACTTCTCATATAACAGCGACAGGTCTTCGTCTCGTGGTATGAACAGATAAAACTCTGATTTTGGATTGATCTGTTTCCAATTGGTTGTACCGATGTTATTCTTATTCAGCCACGAATATTTCTGTTCCCTTTCTCCCCATAGATGGGCATGGCTGATTTTCTTTTTCATTGCCTTTTTCTTTATAAACAAAGCTATAGCAACGCCTTGCCGGATGTCGAATACATTTTCATCTTTAGACCCGTCCGGGGCTTTTTCTTTCTTAAGGGTATTGCCGTGAAGGTCTAATATGTAAATCTCATCAAAGCTTTCCTTTAAGGATTGCCTCATTCCTCTGAAGGTTGGATTATCCAGATATCCGTGATTGGTTATAAACCCCAATACGCCTTCTCCCATCCGGTCTATTTTCCACTGCGCAAAACGAATAAATTTAACGTAATCGTCTTGGAGCCATTTGGGGTTTTTTTCTTTCAGAGGTTTTCCATCAACCTGGTAATATGCCCTTATCTCTTTTGATATCCAGTCGCCAATATTGGAAGAATGCCCCGAATATGGAGGGTTGCCCAATATCACTAAAATAGGCTGTTCTTTCTTGACCTTGCCCGCCAAATGCGATTCTTCCGAAAGAGAGGCCATGCCGGGAAGTTCTGTCTGCGAAAGTTCTTCCATCTCCAATGTATTGGTAAGATAAAGTTTTACTCTGTCTTCTTTCTTCAGTCTGTACCCTAATTCTTCCAACAGAAAAGACATCTTCAGATGCCCTACTGCATACGGGGCCATCATCAATTCAAACGCATGGAAATCTCTAAGAATATGCTCTTTTATGAAATTCTCTTTGCTACCCTCTCCATATTTGGAAACGAATTCACCCACAGCCAGTTTTGCCGTCTCAGCCAGAAAGGTAAGAGTTCCTGCGGCGGGGTCTAAAACAGTAACGGTATTGCTCGCAAAGCCATCGGCCCTGTTGAATTTCTCTTTGAGGATACTATGAATGGAGCGCACAATATAGGAGACTACCGGCTCCGGCGTATAGTAAACCCCTCTCATTTCCCTTGTTTTTGGGTCATATTCAGAGAGGAAGGTCTCGTAAAAATGGACTATGGGGTCTTTACCCTTGCCCTCATGAAAGTATTGATGGAGTATCCTGTTTGTATCTGTAACGGAAAGGATTTCCGATATATCGATAGTGTCGGAAAACCCCCTTCGATGGAGACAAACCTTTACACATACGCGTTCAATAACCCCGTTAACTTTATCGATCCTTCGGGTGAGGTTGCAGTTGCGCCTGCTATCGTTGCCTGTTTATCCA
>Ga0214473_10000140_pt1 | contig 104167 bp, 85 predicted proteins | sample RVTome_7_FD_203509 | JGI IMG/M metagenome (GOLD analysis project Ga0214473, IMG submission 203509) | Soil microbial communities from uranium-contaminated site in the Upper Colorado River Basin, Wyoming, United States - RVT98D197 | ecosystem: Environmental > Terrestrial > Soil > Contaminated >... | reverse complement strand
GAGAAAGTCATTCAATGCGCGTTTGCTGTCAGTAACACTCTTGGGTGCGGATTCTTAGAGAAGGTATATGAGAACGCACTGGCGCATGAGCTTCGCAAGGCGGGCCTTGAAGTCCAACAACAGCACGGTATCACGGTGTATTACGATGGAGTAGCCGTAGGTGAGTACACGGCCGATCTTCTGGTCGAAGGAGTCCTTCTTCTCGAACTCAAGGCGGTCAAGGACCTCGATGACATTCACCTGGCTCAGTGTATGAATTATCTCAAGGCCATGAACCTTCGCCTATGCCTGCTGATGAATTTCGCTAAACCGAAAGTCGAAATCCGTCGAATTGCAAACAACTATTGATTATCAGCGTTCATCTGCGTTCATCAGCGGTTTCATAACACAGTTGTTTAGAGATTCGGATTTCGTGCTTCGAGTTTCCCTGCTTGCAGGGCGTCAGTGGTTTCAAACGTACAGGGCGGGTCGTCAGCTCCTGCCGGATTCGGGGATCGGCAGGCCCAGCTCAGCGAGAACCTTTTTCATGTCCTCCCAGACGCGCCGGCGGTTCTCCTGCGAGTAGTTTCGCAGCAGGTAGGCGGTATGGTAGGTTGCCATAAGCTTTATGGGCGGCCTGCCGATGCCCGGATAGTACTCGTGGAACCGGCCCCGCAATTGGCCTATCGACTCGGCGGTGTTCAGCAGCGTCCGGGCGGCATGAGCACCGAGGGCAACAATCATCTCAGGCTGGATGATCTCAATCTGTCTCTGGAGGTAGGGCAGGCAGGCTATGATCTCCTCGGCCCGAGGGTCCCGATTCTCCGGCGGCCGGCACTTCAATACGTTGCCTATGAAGACGTCCTCACGCTTGAGCCCGCAGGCTTCAATGATTTTGTCCAGAAGCTGGCCCGCCCTGCCGACAAAAGGACGGCCCTGCGCGTCTTCGTCGGCGCCGGGGGCCTCTCCGACGAACATGATGCGCGCGTTGGGATTGCCTTCGCCCGGCACGGCGTTGGTCCGCGACGAGCCCAGGCCGCACTTGCAGCATTGGCGAACTTCCGCTGCAATCTTCTCAAGCTCGGCAGTTTTCTCCTCTACGGCCATATCGACCTGCCGCCCTTGCGGCCCAGGGGCAGGGACTGCACGCTCACCTTTGGGAACAAAGCCGGCGAAGAATTGCTCCATCTCAAGGTGCTGGCGAACGACTTTTCCGATATCCACATCTTTTCCCATCGAGACACATTCTAACGGCGCCATCAGGGCAAAACAACAGGCAAAACGCCAAGAATGAAGAATTGAGAATTTAGAATTGAGAATTCTACATTCTTCATTCTCAATTCTGAATTTTTCCGCTCATCCCTCGCGGCTCAGGCAAAGAAACAGGCGACCTTCTGAGATGTCACGTCGCTGATGATTCGCAGTTTCTCGGTGTCCAGCCGGCACAGCTTGACCACGCCGGCATACTTGGCGCTTTCCGGCAGGATGTCCGTCAGCACGTTGGGCATCAGGTCGAGCTTGCCCTTGTTGAAGAGCGTGCCGGGCTTGTCCGGAAAAAGGGCAATATAGAAGATATCACTCTCGACCAAATCCTGGAAGAAATGCGTTCCAAAGGAAAGCTCCGGCATCAGGTTGCCGCCCTCGTAGGCGATTTCCGCAAGCACGGTGACATTGTTGATCTCGTGGAAGCCAACGGGAACTCCCAGGCTCGGCGTGGTTGTCCCCCATCGGCCCGGCCCCAGCAGCAGAGTCGGCTCGGCGTCTCTGCCCGCGATGCGCTTGTTGAGCTCGCCCACCAGCCTGGCCACGTCGTACTTGGCCGAGAGTGGCAAGTCGATATACGCCTGCGGCTCGACATAGATGATCCTCTTGATGTCCTGGCGGATGCTGCCGCCCATGAAGTAGCCGTCGCACTTGAACAGGACCTTTTCCGGGTCGGGTTCGGCCTCCATCTTGATGCGTTCCTGCCGGCCACGGGTCTGCAGGGGCCGGCATTGCAGAAGATTGACAATGAGCTTCTTATCATGGGTGAAGTTCACCGTGAACTCGATATCCACCGGGTATTGATAGTGGCTTTCGAGAATTCTCAGTATGTCCCGCATGATCCGCACGAAGGGCGTCTCGGTCAGGAACTTCTCGAACGTGATCAGCCAGTGCTCCACCTCGCCGGTGCCCTGCTGCCGGGCCTGCCTGGCCAACTCGTAATCCCGGACCGCGACCAGGTCCAGCTCAAGATCGAGCTTCTCGGCCAGAAGCTGCCGGAAGGGAATTGTCGCCAACGTGTTCTCTTTGGTGTCGAGCAGGTCCACGCGGTGCTGCGAGTACTTGCGAACGTCGTCCATCCCGGAGACGGGCCTGACCAGAGGCTGATCGAGGGCGACGATTCTCGGATAATCGTCCTCCACGCGGTTGACGGCCCTGGTGCCGAGACCAAACACCAGTCTGAGCATACCCGCCTTCGGGTCAAGGTCGGGCTTCCAGACAAACGCATTGTGCGACATCCCCACGCCGGCCATCTCTGGAAAGAAGTAGCTGTTTCGATAGGAGCCCGAAACCCGCTGCACCAGCAAGGCCATCTGCTCGTCCTGCTGGTCCAGCCCGCGCTGCAGCCGATACGCCAGAGCGTTCTGGCCCATCGTGCTGGAATAGACTCGCCGCACGGCCTCTTCAAAGGCCGCGTAGCGCTGCTCGGGATCGCCCTGATTGACACAGAAGATGCTTTCGTACTTGCCCGCAAAAGCATTGCCGAAGGCGTCTTCCAACAAACTGCTGGACCGGACGATAATCGGGGACTGGCCGAAGTACTCGATCATTTCCTGGAATTGTTCGCGTATCTGATCGGGGAATCTGCCCTTAAGCAGCTTCTGTCTCAGGTCCGCCGCCGCGTTGAAATATCCTTCCTTTGTCTTCTGTTCGACCCGGAGCTTCCAGCACCCGTTCTCCACGAGGTAGGTGTAGAACACGTCCGAGCCGACATAAAACGAGTCGTGCGGTTCGAGGTACTCTTTGAGGCCGAACTGCTCTTCGGCGATAATCTTGTTGGCCAGGAGCATGCCGACCGCTTTGCCCCCGATGAAACCGGTGCCGATAAGCCGGCTCTTGATATCGCTCAGATCTTCGAGCGAGAAGTGCTTCCTGGCCAATTGCAGCATTCTCTGGTCCCGGCCGATCATTATCCTGCACAGCCGGTCCACTGTTTCCTCGCGGGCTTGTTTTGGAGCATCCTGCGTCTCAGACAATTCCGCCGCATCCAGAAACAGCCGGTCCCAGTAATCGAGTGCTCTCTCGGCGGGTTTCAGCCCGCGTTCGGAGATATAGGCGAGCAATTTAGTCGCATCGACGCTGCTCGTGATCGGAACGAATGACCCTTCTTGCTGGAGGTGCGGAAGAAACATGGTCGGCGAATAGCGATTCCAGACCTTCAGCGGGTGCAGGCAGTGCTTGCCTTCGACCTTGTAAAGGTCCAGCAGAAGCTGCGTGGTCTCCCGGATGCGAGCGATCGTCTTGAAGGAGTGGCGGTCGCGCAAGAGCGCGAAATAGGCAATCGTATCGAGCTCGAACAGGTACGGGCACGTGACCATGAAGAAATTGCCGATCATCAGGTCCGTGGCCCAGGCGTCCAGCAGGTAGGAGAGACAATCGAAAACGTAGTAGGCTTCCTTGCCCTCCCTGCCGATGATCGCGTGAACCTGCGTGGTGAACGCCTCAAAACCGCTGCTCGCATCCAGAGGATATACCTGCACGCCGGCGCCGGGAGCCACAAGAGGCTTGTGATCGGCGAACCGCATATAGACGAGCCGGCGCGACTGCCGGTGCGCACGCTCGACGTAGGGCCTGACAAAAGCACCAAAATCGTCGATGCTGTCCACCTGCCAAACGACGTTGTCGCCTTTCTCAAGACCCGTCAATACGGCATCGAGGCTCTCAATTCCTGTGCTTGCCCATCCGGACATGCTCAACCTCATGAACGTTCACGGCGCCGGGACTTCCACCCGGGCAATGAAATGTCTGCGACACGGTGTACCATTGTATAAGGGCAAAACCCGTTAGACAAACAGGTTTTGCCCTTTCTCTGACAGATGAGGCGGGCCATCAGCCTATCCGCCCGCCCCAACAATTTGTTACACATTGAGCCAATCACAACACGGCGGACATGTGTTGAGTCCGAACGGGATCAGACGAGTCCCTGATCGAGCATGGCGTCGGCCACTTTCACAAATCCCGCGATGTTGGCGCCCATGACAAGGTCATCGGGGTGGCCGTACTCCTGAGCGGCTTCGTAGCAGTGCTTGTGAATGGCGATCATAATATTGTGCAGCCGCTCATCGACCTCCTCGCGCGTCCACGAGAGCCTCATGGAGTTTTGAGACATCTCAAGGCCCGAGGTGGCAACTCCGCCGGCGTTTGCGGCCTTGGCGGGGCCGTAGAGCATCTTCTTTTCGAGGTATTGGTCGATGGCCTCCGGCGTGCTGGGCATGTTGGCGCCTTCGGCGACAAGCTTGCAGCCGTTCTTGAGCAGCGTCTTGGCGTCATCACCGTTGATTTCGTTTTGGGTGGCACTTGGAAATGCACAATCGCACTTGATGGCCCAGGGCCGCTCACCCTGCCGGTACTGAGCACCGTACTTATCGGCATATTCCTTGATGCGTCCGCGCTGCACGTTCTTGAGATCCAGCACGAAAGCGAGCTTCTCGGCGTCGATTCCGTCCGGGTCGTAGATCGTCCCGTCGGAATCAGAGAGGCTGACGCACTTGGCGCCAAGCTGGTTGAGCTTCTCGACGGTGTACTGGGCGACGTTTCCGGAACCCGAGACGGTGCAGACTTTGCCCTCGAAGTTCTGGCCGCGGGTCTTGAGCATTTCCTCGGCGAAGTAAACGCAGCCGTATCCGGTCGCTTCCGGCCGAATCAGCGAGCCGCCCCAGTTCAGTGCTTTACCCGTAAGAACGCCCGTGAACTCGTTGCGAAGACGCTTGTACTGGCCGAACAGGAAGCCGATTTCCCGGCCGCCCACACCGATATCCCCTGCAGGAACGTCGGTATCCGGGCCAATGTGGCGACACAACTCCGTCATGAAGCTCTGGCAGAAACGCATGACCTCGTTGTCGCTCTTGCCCTTGGGGTCGAAGTCGGAACCGCCCTTGCCCCCGCCCATAGGTAGAGTGGTAAGAGAGTTCTTAAACACCTGCTCGAAGCCAAGAAACTTCAGGATACTTGCATTCACGGAGGGGTGGAATCTAAGGCCTCCCTTGTAGGGGCCAAGCGCACTGTTGAACTCGAATCGGAATCCGCGATTGACACGGACGTTGCCCTTGTCATCCTGCCACGGGACGCGGAACATGATCTGTCTTTCCGGTTCAACAATCCGCTCCCCCACCTTCGCCTCCACATACTCCGGGTGCTTCTCCAGCACCGGCCCGAGCGAGTCAAGGACCTCCTTGACTGCCTGATGGAACTCTGTCTCGCCCGGGTTGCGTTTGAGAACCTCTTCATAAATGCCCCGGGTTACGCTGTTTGCTGCCATTGATTCAATCTCCAAAAAAACAAAATTTCTGTTGTATCCGCTGGTCACAATAAGCTATGCTAATAATATAATCACTGTGCCGCACTTGAGGCGACCAGCTATCGGAACCTAATCAGGATATACAAGTGCCTGCTGTAACACAACATCTAAATAGTAATAGGATGTATTAGGGAAGCTTATAATGCACTTTGAAATGCTGAAGGTATTCTGCGATCTGGCTGAGTTGCGCAGCTTCTCAAGAACGGCCGAAAAGCACCTCTTGAGCCAGTCGGCAATCTCGCAACAGCTTGCCCAACTTGAGCTCACGCACAAGTGCCAGCTCATCAACAGAAAGAAACGCCCCATTGAATTGACAAAAGAAGGCGAGTTTCTGTACCAGGCCGCCAAAGATATTCTCGATAGATACGAGCAACTGCGGAACGAGCTTAACGCTGTGAAAAGGGCTTCTTCAAGCAGGATCAACGTGGCGGCGATATTCAGTATCGGCATGCACACGCTGCCCGATTACGTCAAGAAGTTCATGGTCAGCTACCCTGACGTTCACGTCCACGTGGAGTATCTCAGCGCCGCGAAGATCTATGAATTGGTTCTGGCCGGCGACGTGGACATCGGTCTTGTCGCCGTGCCCAAGAGAGACAAGCGGCTCGATGTATATGACTTCGAGGATGAGCTGCTGGTCCTGGCGTGCAGCCCCACGCATCCTCTGGCCTACGAATCGAAGATCGATATCCACAGGCTTCAGTTTGAGCGATTCATCGCCTTCGAGAAGGATGTCCCGACGCGGGCCTGGACGGACGGCATCCTGGAGCGGTATAATGTTGTGGTGCGCCCGGTGATGGAATTCGATAACATTGAGACTGTAAAACGTGCCGTGGAATTGAACTCGGGGGTAAGCATATTGCCGCGCAGCTCGATACTCCAGGAGGTCGGTGCCGGAACGATAAAAGCCATCGCCTTCTCGAACGAGAATTTTGTCAGGCCGACGGGAATCATCGTTCGCAAGGGCAAGATCCTGGGTCAGGCCGGACGCTATCTTATCGAGCTGCTGCGCAAGAAATCCAAAGAGCGATTAACAAATACCACGTAGCGGTGATGATAAAAGCTGTAATATTCGATCTCGATGGGACCATTACCCAGCCCTATTTCGACTTCGATGCGATTCGAGAGGAAATCGGATTGGCAAGAGACTCGGGCCCCATATTGGAATCGATGGAGATAATGACGTCCGAACAGCGCCGGCGGGCGGAGGACATACTTCATCGTCACGAGCAGCAAGCCGTGACGGCCTCCAAGCTCAACCCCGGCGCCGAAGAAACGCTCGCCGCCCTTCGGTCGGCGGGAATCCACATCGGGATATTGACGCGCAACAAGCGAGGCAACGCTTTCGCCATCGCTCGCAAACACGGGCTCGACTTTGACGCCGTGGTCGGGCGGGAAGACGGGCCCGTCAAGCCCGATGCGTTTGGCGTCCTGGAGTTGTGCCGGCAATTCAGCGTCGAACCCGCCGAGACGCTCCTGGTCGGAGATTACGTGTTTGACTTGCTCTGCGCCAGAGCCGCCGGCGCCGCGGCGGTGCTTCTGGCCAATCACAGCCGGGCCGGCGAGTTTGCCGAACATGCGGATTTCTGTATTGAGAACCTCAGCGAAATCATCAAAATTGTTGCAGATAGGAACCGGACGTAACGCTTGCAGAACTCATTAAGATAAGGAAAGGCAGGCCGATGAGCGATATCAGAATAGTCAAAGCACTCTTCGTTATTTCGTGGATAGCGGGTACCTGCTGGGCCTGCGGGTGTGCGGATGGCCAGCAGACGCAGCCGCAGGATACGCAGAAAACCGACCCGGCCGATGCGGTCCTGGAACGCCTGAACAAGATGACCTCGGAGCTCACGTCGTACGAGGCCCGCATCGAGTACAAGTACATCCAGCCGCTGCTCGAGTCCGAATCGCTGAACAAAGGGGTCCTGTATTACACGAGATCCGCCCGCACGGCGGCGTTGCGCGTCAACTTCGAAACGCGCAAACAAGAGGATGAGAAAGAGCAGAAATACACCGAGCAGTTCATCGTGCTTGACGGCGCCGCCCTGACGCACCCGGCTCAACAATTCAAAGGCATCTGGCTCGTGCAACTCGACTACCAGCAAAAGACGGTCAAGTACTACCAGTTGGCCGAGCCGAATGACCTGAACGCGCCGGCGGACGTTTTCGAGCTGGCCGGCAGGAACCTGCCGATGCTCGGTTTTACCAAGACCAAAGACCTCAAGAAAGAATTCGAGGTCGCGCTTGCCGAGCCCCCAAAGGACACCTCAAAGGAAATTACTCAAGTCCATCTGAAAGTTAAGCCGAATTCGATTTATAAAGATGATTATGTTTCGATGGATTTTTGGATCGACCAGAAACTGGGGCTGCCGGTAAAAGCGGTCGCGGTCAAAACCGAACCCGAACCCCCATACGGGGAGATCCAGGAAATAACGTTTCTCAATCCCAAAGTGAACAAGGGCATAGACGCAAATGTCTTCGAGCTTAAAATACCCAAGGGTTTTAGTGAACCGGAGATTACCCCGCTTTCCAAAGACGGAACGCAAAGGTAGTATGAGTGCAACTATAGTGGCCGATGAAAAGTTCCACAAGCTGATCGCAGAGCGTGCCCAAACGTTACTGGGCATTGCAAGATATTTGTCCGAGTGTCGATCGCCGGCGGAAATGATGGTGCGCCCGCTGATGGGTGCATTGCTCTCGGAATCGACCCAGGTCGAGGAGCTTCTTGACGCCTGTGGAGCCCGCAGCAACTGCGAATGGTGCGGATTCCGCTCGCTGACGGCAGCGATGAAGCACTTCTCCGATGCAAGCTATGAGATGCTCCACATTCGATATTCGCTGCCGACCTATCGCCTTCTGCCGATTGAGCACGATTTTGTCAAGGCTACGGATGAGACGCTGGCATTCACGGGCGACGTGCTCCGGCGAGCGGCGTACCAAATGCTCGCCAAGGCCGACCAGCTCGCTCTGCCGGTCCCTACCGCACGGTCACGGGAAGAAGCCTACAGCGAAGAGTTGCCGCCGGGCCGGCTGCCTTGCCGCTGCATCACACACAAGATTGAAACGGTCGCCGAGACCGTCACCCTTCTGACCACCGCCTTCCTGAACCTGGCCGTGCAAAGCAAGGACGTCCGTGCCGCTAGTCGCGCGAAGCCGTCGGAATATGCCTCCTACCTGCAGGGTTCGATCAGCGAGAAAAGTCTGCGAAGTCTCGAGCTTGAATTCCATAACCTTCAGTCGTTGTACGATACCTACGTCTCGGGCACCGAAGCCGAAGAGCTCGACACCAATCTGCCTGTCCTGCGAGGGCACATCAGCGTTGTTTTCCACCTGCTCCGGATAGCCACGCTGTTCGTGCACCACTATGAGCGTCACGTAAACAAGCGACCGTGTGATTCCGCGAGCCGCCAGGGGCCCCTGATGGAAGGCGAGACGCTTCTGAACATTCTCATGAAGTACGCGATTACGCACATCAGCCTCTATATCGACTGCGCGGAGAATCTATGCCGTGAGATGCTCAAGCGCTATGCCGAGGTCGGCCAGATCGAGGTTCCCGTGCCTCCCTACCGTGGTTTTCACGTGCGTCCCTCGACCCTGATTGCCAGGCTGGTTCTGCACTACGGAGGCGAAGTGAAGATGTCGCTGGATGACGAGTCTTACAATGCGGCCCTGCCTCTGGAGCTTTTCCGGGCCAATGAGAAGATCAACCAACAGAAAAGACGATGGCTGACCGCAGAGGTCGTGCGGCTCGGCCTTATCCGGGAAGAGAACGGCCGGGGCGATGATATCGACGCCGTCGTTCGGCGTATCGTGCTGACGCTGGCCGGACGCAGCAGGCTCATTCTCTACGAGCAGCCTCTCCAGTTGCCGCAGGAGCAGATCCGCCAGGAAGCAACGCTTCTCGAGAAGGTCGTTGACACCATGGCCAGCCTGCTGGCGATGGGCAAGATCGACGTCGAAGCCGGCCTCACGGCAAAGTTCACCGGCGACAAACGCGTCCTGGCGGACATCAAGCTTCTGGCCGAATCCGGCTATGGCGAGGACAAATTCGGCAACAACGTCCCCCTGCCGGAAAAACTTGGATTTCTGGGCCGGTGAGAGAATGGCGCTGCACAGCGGTGTTTCGCGTAACCACTCAGACCGATAAAATGCAAGGTATAAACAATGGCAAAAGCAATAGTCATCTATCATTCGAGAAGCGGCAATACCCAAAAAATGGCGGAAATAATCGCTGAGGCGATGAACGAAGCCGAGCTGCCGACCGAGTGCAAACCCGTCGCCGAGGTCAAAGCCGACGACCTGCTCGCTTACGATGCAATAGTAGTGGGTTCACCAACGTACTATGGCCACATGGCCGCTCCGATAAAACAACTCTTCGACGATGCGGTTAGTTTCCACGGCAAATTGGACGGCAAAGTAGCCGCAGCGTTCACCAGCTCGGCTAACATCGGCGGCGGCAACGAGACAACGATCATGGGCATCATCGAAGCGATGCTCATCGCCGGCTGCATCGTTCAGGGCGATCCGAAGGGCGACCACTACGGTCCGGTTTCCATCGGCAAGCCGGACGAGCGGGTCCGGCGGCAGTGCATACGCCGAGGCAAGAGAATCGCCGAATTGACCAACAGGCTCGCCAACAAACAATCTTGATTTTTTTCCAAAAAACGACATTTTTTTTGACAAACAGGCTTGCCACCGTTAAGTTCATGGTGATTTTGGTCTGCTCTGAGTATTCTTAACGTCGCAAACTGGAGATTGATTAATGCAAGAGTACGAAGATCTAAAAGCGATGGTGGCTGAGACTGAAGCTGACATCAACAAAGCCGAAGGCGGGAACAAAGCCGCAGGGACGCGAGTTCGCAAGCAAATGCAGAAGATCAAGCAGTCTGCTCAGCTTGTCCGCAACCGCGTGCTCGAAATCAGGTCAACCGACTAAGGCGCGCAAGTATTTGCAAATGCTTGTTTAACGACGTCCTGCACGCGGCAGAACCCGTTTGGGCGTCGTGTGTTTTTGGGCTATTGTGTACAAGCAGCAGCGAGCCGGTACACAATGCGCGAGTGCGGAGTCTTTATTTCGGAGTGAGCAATGCCGCCCCCCTTGTTGTTTGACTTGTCACAGATAGACCTCGACGCGCCGCCTGTCTTCGACAAAGAGGCAGTCTGCCGGGCCAATCCGCAGCGATTTGAGATGCAGCACCTTGACGGCATCCTCTGGTACGACAAGGAAAAATCGCAGATTTTGGGCTATAAGGACGTAACGGATAAAGAATTCTGGATCCGCGGCCATATCCCGGGCCGGCCGCTGATGCCGGGCGTGATCATGATCGAGGCGGGAGCTCAGCTTTCGAGCTTCTTTCTCAAGCAGGTCTATAACGAGCAAGGGTTCATCGGCTTTGCCGGCATAGAGGAGGCGAAATTCCGCTCTACCGTCGAGCCGGGCCAAAGGCTATACCTGCTCGGCCATATCATAAAGTATAAGCGCCGGCACAAGGGCACACACGTCACTACGAAAGTACAAGGGGTCGTGGGCGATACGATGGTCTTTGAAGCAATCGTCTCAGGCATGGGCCTCTGAGCCGTCATCACGCGGGATCGTGAAGGATCCGAGAATCGCTGCAAAACCTGAAAGCCTCTCGGGTAAGCTTGTCCAAAAGACAGATATGGAAATGGCGATTCCGGCTCAAGAACGGATAGCAGCACCTAAGTCTTTCTCAAAAGAATCCGGGATTTAACTTGAACAAATATCGCAAATTTGCGATACTGTGTACAGGAGCTAAGGGTGCTCAAAACAGAAGTGGTAATATACCAAGAGCAAGAGGGACGAGTTCCGCTGCTGGACTGGTTGGATGGCTTGCCCTCAAAAGCCCAGGATAAGTGCATTGTGAAGGTGGAATTGCTTGAGGAATACGGACACAAACTGAAGAGACCCTATTGCGACTATTTGGAAGATGGCATTTACGAGTTGCGAGCCAGACTCGGCAACGTTAATTACCGCATACTCTATGCGTTCGTCGGCCAAAACATAGTACTTCTTTCACACGGCTGTACGAAGGACAAGAGAGTGCCGAAAATCGAAATCAGCAGGGCCATAAGAAACCGTGACAAGTATGTTCGAGACTCTAAAGCTCATACGTATGTGGGAGAGCTATGACTATGGCAAAGACCAAGAGAACTTCAACAAACGCCGTAGAGGTTTTGCACAAGAAATATATCAGCGGAAACAAGAAACGGGAGGAGTCCCTCCAAAGAGAGCGAGAGAATCTTAACATTGCAGAGCAGATTTACACTCTCCGCACGGAGCTTGGTTTGAGTCAGAAGCAGTTGGCCGATCTTGTCGGGACTACTCAGTCCGTCATTAGCCGGCTGGAGGACGCCGACTACAACGGCCACAGCCTGGCTATGTTGCGAAAGATAGGTGCGGCTCTACACCAGAGGGTACAGGTTCAATTTGTTCCCGACAGTGCAGACTACGCTCACACATAGGCGGCCAAAGATGAAGAACCCGCGGCTGTCCTGAATCAAGTCTCCGGCCCAACCAGGGTATCGACAGAAGGCTGACAATGAGGCACTGAACGAAAATGACGAAGCGATATTACAAATTCGGAGAAACGCATCGCACAATCAAAGGGCGTAAGCAAAAATACTGCACCACGTGCAAACAGTGGAAGGGCGAAAGCGAGTTTCGCAAAGATCGTGCAAAAAGGGACGGATTGAAAATCAGGTGCAGAGACTGCGATAGCGCGTACCAACGAGAGTACCAGAGGAAACACAGAGGGAACGCCAGAAAATATCTAAAATTTGAGGAGCGTCATCGGATTATCGACCGTGTCAGAGAGAAACTGTGCACCAAGTGCGGAAAGTGGAAAAAGGAAAGCGAGTATTACAAACAAAGATCGGACAGAGATGGCCTGGCGGGCCAGTGCAGGAAATGCTCATACACACCTACCGCCAAGTCTCACAAGTGAAGGCGGACTCGAACTCATAACGTATTCATAAGGGCGGGGCCGGCCGGTGCTCTTTGACTCCGCACTGCGGCCCTTGTGCTTTGAAAGGAAGAAGTTGATATGTCCAGTAGAAATGGAGGTCTTATTAACCGCGCTCAATGCAAGAAATTCGCCCTGCGATGGGCGCAGGAGAATCGCAGAGGGTGGGACCCGGAGAGGGTAAGCAAGCAGTTCCTGGATGACCTCGATACCAAGGTGCGCCTGACGATTCAGTCGGCCATTGCCCGGCATCGAAGCATGGGTAAAACGATAAAAGATTTGATCTGAGGACATCCTCAAAAAAAGAGGAAGCGAGATTTTCTCCCGACGCCGCAGGCGACGTTTGCACGGCGGCGCCCAACGATAACGATGGAGAATCCGTCGCTACCCTGGCTTAAACTGTGGGAAATGGGGCTTTTTCAGAAGAAAAAGAGCCCCTGCGAAGCGGAGGGAGAGGAAAAAGCGAGATATCCGCAGGGGCTTAGAGGCAAAATTTATGAACTTGTATGCTAAGTATAGTCTGTCCTGCGGCTCCACGTCAAGACAAAAAAACGCCGGACATGCCATTTTTCTTAATCACGCCCTCAGCAATCAAAATGTTTAGAAAAACCAGCCCGACTGACGCCGAAAAACCGACCGTCCGGCTTTACTCGGCAAATGTAGGGTGCGACGTGTCGCACCATTTCTGTTGTTCGTGCCTCTCCTTCGACTGCCCCTTCGGCAGGCTCAGGGCTTCGGCTAATGCAGGACGGCGTCGGTGCCCTTCGTGGTATGCTCCCTATACGAGATGCAAAAGCCATAGAACAAGGGAAAGAAATAAATAAACTGTCCCCCGATTCACTCCCCCGATTCACAGCACTTGCGCCAGCGCCTTCCTGAGCATTTCTGACGATTCTGTGAGCCGCAACGGATAACGTCGAGAGCGGCCTATTTCTTTTGCTCATCTTCATAGACGGGAACCAGCACGGGGTTGCCGTCCGCGTCCTTCTTGCCTCTGTCGCCACGATAGCCTAAGATTTTCCTGCCAGCTTCGGACGTGGCGGGAGCAGGTGCGGACCGCTCTTGGTCGGCCTTCAATCTGATCGCCTTGCCACGATAGGTAACAGTCTCTACCCAAAAGATCAGGGGGACGCCGGACCACTCGGAGTCCATGCTCTTGGTGAATACGCTGTCGGCTTCCGGGGCCGCTTCGAGGGCCTTGTAGTAGGCTCGATGCTCAGTGCTCGTCATGTAAAACCCCGCTGCATATTGTTCCCTGAAAAACGGAAGAATCCAAAAGAGCCTCAGCTTGTCATCATCGACAATCTGAATCACCCCCAGAAGGATATTGACCGTCGTGGAGCTTCCTTCTACCCGGTCCAGAACTACCAGATCGTCACGGGAGAATTCAGCCTTAATGTCGAGAGTGCCGAAGCTCATGTGGGGGGCCGCTTTCTGCGCGCCGCAGCCCGCAATCAAGACGACACAGAACGATACCGGAAACAGAATTGACTTTTTCATTTTTTCTCTCCTTACAGACAACATCAGAACGGTTTTGGGTTCCCGCCCGCGCTGCACCGCTGGGCGACGATCAATCCACCGAAGTCAGTTGCGATATTGAACCGTTATCGTGCCGGTTGGCGTAAACATAGTAGCCAGCGTACCCACATCGGCTCCGGCTGTCTATTGTGGTGACTACGTATTTTTGGGCGATCCAAGAGAAAAGCTGCAATAGAAGCCGGTTTTACCTACCAAACCGAAACGGACGGCCTGCGGTTCAGACGGGAAGTCGTTCGTCAACTGTAGGGCGTGAAAACGTGCCTGGTAAGCGTCCTTGAGAAAACTGTGAGCCCTCACAGAACACATCCAGCGGATTGAAGAACGCCTGGAAGCACGGGGCTAAGGCACGCTGGCTGAATGGTATTCAGCTACTTCTTCCCGTCGGCTCCTATCCAGTCATAGGAGGTCGGGATATTAGCATTAGGCAAGGCTTGGGCCAATAACTTCGAAACTGTGTCCATATCTTCTCGCCACTCAGAGTAGTGCCATTCCATAAACGAGTGGTCAATGGCATTGGCTTGCTGTTCACGCTCCTCAGCAGCGGCTTTCTTTCGCCAGTTGTCATAGTAAGCGTCAATAGCCTTTGCGAGTTGTGCTGCTTCTCGTTGAGCTTGGCCTATCATCTCAACGGACAGCTTCTCTTCAACAAATCCGAGGTGATAATCGGGCTTATATTTGTTATATATCAACAGCCATTTGTAAGCTTGGTAATAATTCTTCACAGTGCCAAACCCCATGAAGTAGGAGTAGCCCAACCCCCAATAGGAATAGATTGTGGACTTGTCTCGCTCTTTTTCGGCGAGCCTCTTGAAGATCGGAAAGGACTTATCATATTCCTTCTCCTCAAAATACAAAGACGCCAAGCTTTCTTCGTCATTGCCCTTGCTGTACCAGTAGATCGCTTTTTCTATATCTTTTTCAACAAAACCCTCACAGACGCAGCCTTTTTTTTGAGAATAGATACCCCCCAAGTCTCTGCATGAACCATACTTGTCATCTTCTCCGAGCTTTTCAAAAAGCTCAACAGCCTGCTTACAGTACTTCGCATTGTTAGTCCTGGCAAGGGCAAGTTTGAGGGCAATACTATAAAGAGTAATGTCTTGAAAATCTCTTTGGCTTTCAACGACCGTACTCAAGGCTTCCAGACAAGCCGTCTCGATTGCCTCATGCTTGCTCATAATAGACATGATGCCTCTTGTAGCCTCTTCGCTGCCAGATTTCGCCGCTTTGGTGTACCATATTAAAGCAGCTTGATAATTGCCTGATTCAAGCTCGATCCTGGCCAACTGACATTGAGCCTCCGTATGACCGTTTTGGGCAGCTTGGGTGTACCATTTCTTTGCCTCATTCAAATGTTGTTCAGGCGTCTTCTGGTTCAATAACCTATCATACATTGTGAAACCCCTATACCAGCGTAGAAAGCCGCATTTAAATTGAGCTTCGATATGTCCAAGTTCGGCTGCCCTCATGAGAAATTGCAGTCTCTCCAAGGAATCCGGGATTCCACCACCTAAAGAGAATAGCGCGTCAATATCGCCCTCCTTGGCTCGATTCCATAATGACTCAATTGTATTCACATGCTGCTTATCCGTAGCAACGTTGGCTTGATTTTCTTCGGTGACGGGAAATGACTGTAAGTTTGCCGTGCGCCTACCGGAGTCTAATCTGTCAATTCCATCTTTAGGGTCTTGGATTGAGTTGAGATATCTTGGAACGAAAGCCTTTTCATTGCAGGCCGCAAGTAGCCGGACTGCGTCATTGAGTCTGTCGCTTTGTCCTTGGGATATGTCGTTCTGCTTATGCAAAAAAGAACGAGAAATATCTATAGAAAGCAGCGTCCCGACTATGTAGCTATAAAGGCTTCGCATGGCGTCTGTGTTTCCTTGCTGAGCAGATTTGAGAAACAAGTTTAGCGCGAGTGGTTCGTTCTTGGGTAGCCATGAACCTATGAAATAGACTTTTCCTAAATCGTACTGGGCTGATGCACTGTTCTCTTTGGCCTTCTGCAGGAGAGCATCAATGTCCGGTTTTGCAATAGATAGATCAGACAGCTCATTATTAATGACTGATTTCAAAAACTGGCTCTCTTGGTCTTGCCTTTGGCCAGTTTCGGGGCCGTTCTTCTTGTTGATTTCTTGAAAGGAGGGTGCTCTGTCAGGCTCATCTAAAACAAACCCTTCAGGCGGTTCAGCAACGACAGGATCATCATGTCCCCATTCTATTTGAGTTGTTTGCCGTGTTCGGTTATCTTTGAGTTTCAGGTAGATCCCCGAAGCTATAATTGCCGAGCAGATGACGGCGACCGTTGGCCAAGTAAGTTTGTTTCGCATTTTACTTCCTCCATAAGCTATCTCACGTGAATTCAACGATTTCGACAAGGATTAGTAAAGCCTCCGTGCAGCCATGCTGTTTTTTATCACTGCCTTTAATATACCCGCTTAGCGACCGACAATCAAGGAAGAACAGGTTCGTTAAGGTCTGTTTGAACAGCCCATAGACCTACTTTGTCCTGCCGCGCGGTTTGTTCAGCCTCCAGGTAAAACTCCTGACGAGAAAAGGGATAATCAGGATACGCTTTCGCAGAGCCTTCCTGAATCATTACCAGGCCAAAATCCCGTCCGTCAGGCAAATCGAGATAAACCAGGAGTCGTTCGTAGCTATCCCATTTTCCGTGCTTTGGGTCGGGGTCATAGTGAATGGTCACAATTTGACCTTCAAGTAACTCCTTAGCTTTGTTGGACGCATCTTGTCCGCCAAGCTCGACGGGTTTGAATGGGTGAACTGTTTCGGGGGTATCTATGCCGATTATGCGCACTGTCACGGGGCCGCTTTCGGTCTCTATCTTAACAGTGTCGCCGTCCACTACCTGCGAGACCTTGTGCTTGGTTCCGTCAGGCGGAGCAATTCGCTCGTGAATTGAACTTATCGGTTGAGATACCGACGACTCTTGCCGGGAACTTACGATATTCTCAAGCTGCGCGACCCTGCCGGTTAAGGCTATGACGCGGATCGTGGAGAACACAATCAGCGATGTCATAACGGCACAAGAAAGAACGAGTAGTATTTTCTTAGCGGTGCTCATATCCTCTACTGTGGGGGCCTGCATTTGCTACAGGGTCTATACCGTTGGCGGGCCTGGCTTAGGTTCATTGGGATTTTCGATCTTCGGAGATAGCCACAATTGGCCCGATGGTAACATTCGCCCGTGCGCGTGACATAGACGACAGTGTCGTTCTTATCAATGGTGCTTGAAGCCTCAGAGTCCGAAAGAAGGGACTCCAACGGAACGATTCTTGGCGCGATTCTCAGATCGGTTTGAGTTGTCGGTTGTGGTTGGGTATCCCTGAGTCCAAGATAAACCCCAGAGGCTACAATGAGAGCGCAAACAATGGCAACCGCCGGCCAGACGAGTTGGTTCCGCATATTTTCCCTTTCGACTGGTTGTGACTGGTCGCGGCGCAATAAAAAAGGGCACCGCTACATCGTGAACCGTCGAGGTCCAGCAAGACCTTTGGGAAACACGCAAGCGATGCCCCTAAGCCCGAAGGCAAAGGAGCACCGACCTTTTTTGCGCATTCCCAAATTACAAAACTTGCTGGTTTCGACGGAAACGCTTAAAGTTCAGTACTTATTCAATTGTCATTTTCGATTGTAGGTTTTATGACCCTGCCGAGCAAGGGAAAAGGGCTACCGTTTGACATTTCGGCGAAAATTACGTAGTATTACGTATGCGAATAACCGTCGGGACGACCGGTTAGCTACCGGTCAAGCGGTTTGGCCTTTGGCAAGGGTTCTTCACCTGCTTACCTACCAAGGGCCGGACCGACCCGAAGAAAGCAGGTGGACAATGAGCAAACCAAAATTAAGACGCAAGCATTTCATTACGGATGAAATAAAGGTCATTCTCCCTGACCCTGTATTTGACGGTGATCAGCAAGTCTATGATGGTAATGAGCACGTTGTCGATGAACGTGTGATAAACTCCCAAACGATGGAATACAAGTACGAAGAAGATATTTTACCGGCAGATACAAATGACAGGACTGCGTCGGGAACAGCCGGACAGGCAAAATCAAGAACCACCAGCGGCAAGGCAGGGGACAAAAAACAAGCAACACCAGGAACTTCAAAACCAAAGGCTAAGCCTGTACGTGATCAGGTTTTTATCTGTTATAGTCATAAAGACGATAGATGGCTCGCTGACCTTCAAACTCATCTCAAGCCCTATGTGCGAAGTGGATCGGTGACGGCATGGTCCGACAAACAGATCGCACCTGGCTCAAAGTGGTTTCCAGAAATCAAGGCGGCTTTGGCCTCTACAAAGGTAGCGGTACTGTTAGTTACTCCGAGTTTCTTGGCGTCCGAGTTCATTCATGAGCATGAATTGACGCCCCTCTTGAAAGAGGCAGAAAAGGGCAACGTGTGCATCATCTGGATTCCCGTTAGCGCCTGCTCATACAAGGAGACACCCTTGAAAGACTACCAAGCGGCTATTGACCCGAACAAACCCCTAGCTAAGATGAAGAAAGCAGATCGCGATGAGGCATGGGTCAGAATCTGCGAGGAGATCAAGAAAGCTGTTGGTGGTATTCCCTTCGAGCTGAAGCTTCCTAATCGTTCTACACTGCGGACGATAGAACAGTTGGAGTCCGGCAAAGGCGTCACCTTCGATAGCGTCGATGAGCTGCTTGAGGATTTGCAGAATTGAGAGTAACGCGCTCCAGCCAATTCGATGAGAATGAATTGAAACTTGCAAGGCTTGGTTCTCATTCCAAACTCTTCAAGAAGTAGCCTTTCACTCCCTGAAGACGGAATTATGAGCGACGAGATACGAGCCAGGAACCATGAAATACGAGCCGTTCATCGCAGTAGAACGGAACATTCATTTGAAACCAGCCAACTTCTTCATCGGCTTGGCTCTTTCACCTGTTCACCTTTTCCCCTGTTCCACTGCTCTATTTCGCGCGGTTAGCCAAACCGCTGATTAGACCACTGAGCATTTTAGCTATTGTTTGCAGATCATTACGCAGCTCAGTACAAACGCGATCAGAAACAAACGCCCTTCGTTTGGCAAGCTCCAAGAGAGGAACACATTCGTGAAGACTGCCGCGTGCGATGGTAAAGAAATTCCTGCGGTCGGGCTTTGTAAAGCGTCCATTTCCTTCAGCGATATTTGTTGCTATCGACACTGCGGCGCGATTAAGCTGGTCCGTCAGGAAGTAGTATCCGCGTGGAAAATGTTCGCTCAAGGCCATTACTTTGTCTGCAAAATCGACGGCCTTTTGATACACCTCAAGATTCTCAAACATAAAGGACATTTTTTGAACCTCCTCTTTTTTTGAGCAGGGGAACAGTGGAGCAGTTGACCGCATTTGAGCAGGACGCGAGTAGGTCGTTTGATTCTTTTACTTAGCTCTACTGCTCTACTATCTACTGCTCAAATGCTCTATTTTGAGCGACGCGCGTCGCTCAAAATAGCCCCAAGGGGATTCGAATCCGCCTGCGGCGGACAAGCCCCCACCTTGCTTTACCCGCCGGAGGCGGGCCCTGTTGCCGGATATAGACTACTTATGAACTCCCTGCCTTGTCCGCTTTTCAAGAATTTCTCCCTTATTCTTGCAGAAACATAATCAGGGAATTCCTCGGTATGCAGAAGCCGGAATTGGCCGATGACTTGCCCGCCCTTTGTGCTTCCGGACCTATGCTCGGCCAGGCGCCGCCCTAAGTCGTTGGTTATGCCGACGTAACGTTTGTTCTTTCCCTGCAATACGTAAACAGTCACCATGAAAAGTCTCGCTCAAAATAGCCCCAAGGGGATTCGAATTCGCCTTCGGCGAACAAGCCCCCCTTCGGGGGACGAGCTTTATCCGCCGGAGGCGGACCCTGTGCCGGGTATCGTGATTTGAGAAACTCTCTTCCCTCTAAACGGTCACCATAACACGTCTTGCTTATCAAAATAGCCCCAAGGGGATTCGAACCCCTGTTGCCGGGTTGAAAACCCGGTGTCCTGGGCCTGCCTAGACGATGGGGCCAAGGAAAGATCAAATATCAAAAGGCAAAATGCAAAATTGACGGGAGCGCACACGCACTATGATTTTGATCTTCCAGTTGTCTTTTTCATTCCAAGCCGATTGCTTCCTCCGGGCAAGCGTCCACGCAGACGCCGCAGTCAATACACGTCTCCGAATCGACGGCAGCCTTGCTTTTGGCCATGCTTATGGCCTCGCTTGGACACTCTGATACGCACGTTTCACAACCTGTGCACTTTGTTACATCGACTTTTGCAGGCATCGACACAACCCTTTCAAGAAAAACAAACCAATACTAAGAGTTCTACAAAATTGAAGTTAGGCATACTTTTGGAAAGAAAAAATCTTCCGGCGCCAGCCGTCCCCAGGCGGATATTTCGATTTTTTCTTTCTAAAACACGTCACGTCAGCCATCCCCCGCGGGAATGCGTAACGCTTGACCCGACAATATGTTATCATACGGTACCTATTATTTTCAGGAAATCGTGCAACCGATTTTCTGAAATAATATATGCCTAACTTCAGTTTTGCAGAAGCCCAGTTACGAACATCTACAATGCTTCAATTACCAATAGAGCAGCGAATGTTACAAAATTGCAGCAAGATTACAACCCATTTTTGAAGAATTTCCGGCGAGCGGCGCAAGATTTTGCCCCGTCCGGCTATCCCGGCATGGCCCCCTGCAGGGCCATGGCCATCTCACGAACCTGCTGGTTTGGGTCGTTTTTCATAATCCATTGCAGGACCTTGTCGAATTCGCCTTGCTGGCTCTTATCCAGCAGGTATATCGCCATCATCCGAACGGGCCATTTGCTGTTACTTAGATTCTCGGCCGCCGCACTGACCAGCGCGTGATCGAGCGGCAGAGAGAGCATCTGAGCCATCGCGTGGACCTTGACGGGCCAGTCGCTTTCGGCGGGATTGCGCAGCAGGCCCGACTCGTGCAGAAGGGCCTCTCTCAATAGAGGCACCATTCGTTCGTCATACATAAACCTGTAGAGCGGTTTGCCGACGGAGAAGGCGTGCTGCTCCATCAGCAGCCCGGCGAAAAGGTTAGCGGTCTCGATCTTCTGCTGCTGGCCCGGCTGCGAAATCGAATTGAACTTCTGCTGGAGGTACCTGGTGGTCAGCTCGATTCCGGGGCGTTTGACGCGCACGACGGTCGGCCCGACGCGGGTCAGGCGGTTCGCAATCCCGCCATCCTTCGTGACTACAGGGTCGAGATAGAGCGTGAACGCTATATCCAAAGACGCCTGTGGAAAGGTCAGGAGCGTCTCTCTGAGCTTGCCGGTCATAAGTTGCGCCGGAATCAGGATACTGCGCCCCGGCTCGCACAGAAGGGCCGTACGGTTCCTGGTGAACACAAGGCTCGGAACATTCACATCAAGATCGCCGCTGATCTTGGCGTCGATCCTGATGTTGCCCTTGAACAAGCCGTCGTCGCTGATGACCAGCGGCTCGGAAGACTTGTTGGCTATCGCCACGATGCCGGTGAATTCCGAGCCATACGCAAACGTGTCGCCCCGAAGATCGAGCTGGGCCGAGACGGCCTGCTCGGGAGCAGTAAACGCAGGAACGAGTGCATCACCGAAAACACGCGCCATCGAAGCTAAGACCGCCTCCGGATCGACGGGCGGGACGTATGGCTGACCTTGCCGGCCGAGAATTTCTTTGGCGCGTTCGGCGGCAAAGGACCCCGGATCCCAGGCAATCGCGGAGTTAAGCGTCTCAATCGCCAAATCGGTCTGGCCCTGGGCCAGTTGAACCTGGGCCAGCGTTACCTCTGAGATTTGATTGGGCTGGTAGCTGGCCAGCAGGGGCTTTGCCGACTCGGTTTCCTTATTCATTACAAGGGCGTATGACAGAATCGCCGCCGTGACAGGCGAGTTGGGATCGGCTTTGTAAGCCTTGTTGGCCCAGTCCAGCGCTTTATCCGGGATGGGCAGGGCAAGACAGTAGAACCAGGCGAGCTGTTCACGAGAGACTTTCTGCGAGCTGCCGCCGGGGGTCGGGGGGGCATCGGAGCCTGGCTTCATACCCTCCAGCGTGAGCAACTGCATGGCCCTTTCTTCAATGGCCTGGAAGGTGCGGGTCGCCAGCTCGATATCCCCGAGCTTGACGGCTGCTTTGCCCGCAATGGCCTCCAGCCTCAGATCGAATCCGCCCCGGTCCCGGATGCGTTTGGCAATCTCCAGGCACTTGGACTGGACCCGCCGGGAGTTGTAGCTGCTGATCGCCCAGGGCAGGTAAATGCGGGCAGGCAGAACCTCGGACGGATAGAGATAGCTGAACAGGTCAACACAGTATCCATACGCAGCCGCGGCGACATCATAAAGCTGGAGCTGCTCGGCATATTGTGCGAAGGCAACGGCGGTTTCCATGTCCGACGGATTCTCACGCAGCGCCAGTCTCAGGCGTTCGAGATACGTCGCCGGGCTGATATCCTCGGGTGAAAGCTCCAGCAGCTTCGCAAAGGCCGCCTTGTTGTACCTGTTATTCTTGTACGCCTGCAGCAGGTAGTACCGCGCAGCCTCGACGTCCGCCTTTTCAGCTTTCAGAAGGCCCAGCTTCGCCGCCAGCTCGGAGCCCAGGATCGTATTCTTGCTGCCCAGGGTACCGATCATCTGTTCGAGCAGCTTCTCCCGCTCCTCGCGCGAGTTTGCCAGTCCGAGCAGATGCTCGACGGCTTCATCGACCACTTCCAGGTCGGCGAATTCATCCACGTAATCGACGAGCAAGCCATAGACCATACTGGAATAGTCCCGGTTGGGCTGCCGGCAAGCGACCTTGATCAGCAGTGGACGGACCTGCTTGGCGCCGTTGTCGAGCTTCACCGCCGCGCTCAGGAACACAACCGCCTGCTCCAGCTCGGGGCCCGTCGCCTCTTTGGAGTGGGCCAGCTCGTAGGCGATTTCGTAGAACGTCCGGCTGACGGATGGCGCGGACAATGCGCCGGCGTCGGGCGAGGGGCTTTGCGTGCGAGCCAGCGCGGACCAGACGGGATTCGTGAAGGGCCCCGTGTCCCCCGCCCCCGAACCTTGAGCCCAAACCAATGAAGGGCAGAAAATAACTGCTAAGATGACCCCAAAAAGCGTTCCCTTGCGCATCGACTTCTCCCGTGAAAGTGCAAAAAGCGCATTTTGCATTTACACGTTTCGGGCACTTGCCCTTCTTGTCCCGGACCCAATGAAAACCAGCGAGCTTATCCGCTCAAATTTGTACCCGCCAAACTCTTGCATGTCAAGCGCGGTTCAACCGCTCCGGCGGGGACCGCCATTGCGGCCATCGGAGCCGGCCGCTCGCTCTTGCTGGGGCGCGCCGCGTGTGAACAAAGCAAGCATCTCGATCCGCAGAACTTTCGCGGCCAGCGCATAGACCGCCGCCGCCGTTGGAACAACCACAGCAAGCTTTATGACCTCGGACCACCGTCCGGGCTGCATACCCTTCATCAGGATCAGAATTATCACCCCCGCCAGCAGCATGGCGGCCGTGGCGGCAAGTGTCTTGACCACGGTAACGCGTAGTCCCTCCAATACGGAATGACCCAATCTTCTGTGAAGCACCTTGACAAGGATGGTGACCTGAAGATACGAACAGATGGCTGTAGCCGCGGCCAGGCCCCCCGTTCCGAGGAACCAGATAAGAGTCAGATTCAGAATGACGTTCACCAGAACGGCTGCGACCGCACTGAGGGCGGGGGTCTTCGAGTCCTGCATCGAATAAAACGCCCGCGCGGCCAGTTGCTGGAGAAAATAGCCGGTCAATCCCATGGCATAAAACGACAGCGTCCAGGCCACTTGCGAGGTATCCGCACTCTGAAAGCTGCCGTGCTCGAAGAGGGCGCAAACCAGCGGCTTGGCCACGAGAAGAATTCCGACGGTCGCCGGAATCGCTACGAATACGGCGCCCCTGATCCCGCGAGCGATTGTCGCGGTCAGCGCGTCAAAATCCTTCCTGGCGGCATCCAAGCTCATCACCGGAAAGATCGCCGTCGCTAACGAAATGCCCAGCACTCCGAGTGGAAGCTGGTAGAGCCGCTGGGCGTAGTACAAATGGGACGGCGCCCCATAGCCCAGCGGGTAGCCTTCTTTGGTCATGAAACAAAGCGCGATGACATCATCCAGCAGCGTGTTCAACTGCGTCACCGCCAGCCCCAGTATCATCGGGCCCATCAGAAAGATGATTTTCCTGAATGCCTCGGTGCGAATCTGCCACGCGGGCCTGATCGAGATTCCCCTGGCGTGCAAGGAAGGAAGCTGCATCGCAATCTGGACGATCCCCGACAACAGAACCGCGCCGGCCACCAGGAAAACCTGGCGTTCGGGTACGAGCTTGAAAACCTTGGCCGCAAGCAGAACCCCGCCGATAATGAACCCATTGAGCACGATGGGTCCTGCGGCGGGGGTGGCAAAATGCCTATGGACATTCTGGATGCCGGCCAGGAGAGCCGAGATGCATATCATGATCATGTAGGGCAGCATGATCGCGCACAAAAGCAATCCCACCCGAGGCCCGGTCCGGTCCGCGACGAATCCGTAGCCGCCCCAGAGCAGCCCTTCGCCAACCAGGACTACCGCCGTAAGTATTACGAACACGACCGTCAATACCGTGTTGGCCAGCTCGGCCGCGTGCTGCGGGTTGTTATGAAGTTCTTCGCTATAGACGGGGATCAGAGAAGCCGACGCCGCCCCTTCCCCGAAAAGCCGCCGAGACAGGTTCGGGATCTTGAATCCCACCGTCCAGGCCGTCATGAGCCAGCCCGCCCCATAAAAATGGGCGAACACCATGTCCCTCGCCATGCCGAATACCCTGCTCAGCGCGGTCAGAGAAGCAATTTGCCTGAAACCTCGGATCATAGTTCGTTGTTCATAGTTCGTTGTTCATCGATGAACAATGAACCATCGACTATGAACTCCTATTACAAGTTGCGGTGCGGGGCCACGCTGAACGGCCTGCACCGCCCGATGTTATTGAGCAGGCCGATACCGAGGATACTGACCAGAAGACTGGAGCCCCCATAGCTGACCAGCGGCAGCGTCAAACCCGTAATCGGCATCAGACCTACGGTCATGCCCACGTTGATAATCACTTCAGCCACAAACACGGCGACAATACCGGTGGCGAGCAGCTTGCCGAACGGGTCCGTGTTGTTGGCCGCGATCTCCAGGCCGCAACTGACCAGGATCACGTAGAGCCCCAGCACCGCCAGGCACCCCAGGAAGCCCCATTGCTGTGCAATGATGGCGAAGATAAAGTCATTGTGTCTTTCCTGCAGAAAGTCGTATTTGACGAAAGGTCCCCGGCGGAAACCGTATCCCGTCATTCCCCCCGACGCCACAGCATATTTCGAGCGAATCAGGTGCCAGCCCCAGTCGTCTTTCCATCCTTTCTCGGTGAATTGTGTGCCGACCAGAGTGTTGCCAAGCCACGGATATGTCTCGGCCTTCTCGCGAAGCCATGCGTTCTGCAGAAAAAGGCTGCTGATTCTGATTCGCTGATAGTGCCTCATCTTGTGCCATAGCAGCGGGGTTATCACAAGGGCCATAAGAATGATGATCAGCAGATGCTTGACCTTCGCCCCGGCCACAAACAGCATCGTGAACAGAATCGGCATCAACAAGAGTACGGTCCCAAGATTCGGCTCGGGCAGGATCAGGACCATCGGCAAAAGCGTCAGCGCAAAAGGCCCGACCAGGGCCTTAAAGCGCCGATAGTTGCTGCGGTATCTCAAATACCATGCTAAGGCCAGGACATAACCCAGCTTGCAGAACTCCGAAGGCTGAATTGCAGGCAGGGCATGACCGCCGATGGTCAGCCATATCCAGCGATACGTTCCGGCTCTGGGCTTCGCGAAAGGCAGGGTCACCACGTATTTGCTCACGAGCAACGCAGCCAGCAACAGAAGCATGAAGCCAAATATCCAATAGCTCGCCTCGCCGAGGCGCCTATAATTCACCGAGTTGGCAACCAGAAAGCCGGCAATTCCGACGATGGCGAACAGGACCTGCTTCTTCCAGTAGCCGCTCAAGTCCTCGCCGGTTTGGGCAGAGCTTGGCTCCGCCGGGTGGCCAACCGAGTAAATCGTGGCTATCCCGATGCCAATCAGAATCAGAGCCGCCGCCAGCAGGCAAACTCTGACAGCGAGCAGTCGTCCTTTCAGGAAATTGAACATAATCGCGCTATTATCCCGTATATCCGGCGATCTTTCCATGCCTTAAATCGGCTACTCGCGCGGCAAATCTTGGACCTTTCTGTGATTTTCCCCCCGGCAAATCTTAACCGCCGATTTCGCTGATTTCGCTGATTCCATTGCCACAGAGGACACAGAGCACACCGAGGAACGAATTACAAGTCGAAAATCGAGCCGGCCCGTTTTCTGTTTTCTGAGGAAAATCCTTGCCCGGCAGCCCGGTCACTGCTAATCTAAACCTACGGCGGCTGAACAAACCTATAGCGTGAGCCGCTCAAGGCTGGGCGGCGACGAGCCGGGAGAACCCTATGCGAGAAACAAAAGGCTCTCGATCAAAACGAGAAACAAGTAAGGTGTCCGCGCATTTCGCGATTTCCTCTAAGGAGAAGGAAAATGCGACAAACTAAAGTTCTATCCGTGTATCCATCAAAGCCAGAGCACATTGGAAATACAATTCAGGCTGCAATAGAGCAGTCTCAAAGTCGGAATCTGCACATTGACACTTGGGCCAATTTGGATATTCCCGGGTATTTTATAGCCGGGACTATCCTATCACAAATTGACTTATGCGATTTCCTGCTAGCCGATATTACGCGGCTTAATTTCAACGTGTTTTTCGAGATTGGTTACGCTATCGGAAAACAGAAACGTGTCGTTCCAGTTTTAGATAAGTCATTCAGCCCTCAGGAGAAAGAGATAATAGGCCTGGGAATCCTTGATACTATCGGTTACAGCCCATATCAGAATTCACAGGAACTGGTTACGTTGCTTGTTTCAATACCTGATTTCAGGCCCTTGCAGTTTCGAGATATTTCAATTGATCAAGGGGCTCCTATTTATGTCATAGATACTTTGTACAAAACTGATGCGTCAGTTCGAATTCTGTCCAAGATCAAGAAGTCCAGAATCCGCTTTCGAAGTTTTGACCCCCAAGAACAATCCCGACTCTCCGCGATGGAGGCATACCAAAATGTCGCCCAATCCGTCGCAATTATAGTTCATTTACTTTCCTCTAATCAAACAGACTGTCTATTCAACAATTATAGGGGTGCGTTTATAGCCGGTCTTTGTTATGGTCTTGACAAAGAGGTGCTGATCCTTCAGGAAGGTGACGATCCTGTTCCCTTAGATTATCGAGACTTTGTTCGTTCTTATAAACATCCCGATGACGTCGATAAATATCTTAATCCTCTCGGGCCAAAAGTTGTTGAAGCCCTTCAATCAATTTCTACTATTCCTCTGTCTCCACCAGCGGGTTTTATGGAGAAACTCGACTTAGGATCCCCTGCAGCGGAAAACGAAATTCTAAACCTCCAGTATTATTATATGAAGACAGACGAATTCAACAAAGTGCTACAAACCGGAGTTCGTCTTGCCGTTGGGCGTAAAGGTTCGGGAAAGACAGCCTTGTTCTTCCAGGTAAGAGACAAACTCCGACAAAACAAACAAGTATTCGTTCTTGACCTTAAACCAGAAGGGCACCAACTTAAAAGGTTTAAGCACCTTGTTTTGGATTTATTAGCTGCAGCCGTAAGAGAGCATGCAGCGACTGCCTTTTGGGAGTACGTATTGTACTTGGAGTTATGCTACAAGATTTTGGACAAAGATCGACAGGTTCATGTACAGAACCACGAATTGTATGAACCATATCAAAAATTGGAAAAACTATATCGGAATGACGTATTTATCGAAGAAGCAGATTTCTCCGAAAGGATGTTAAAGCTCATTAATCGTATTGGTGAAAATTTCCAGGGAAAGTTTGACGACGGTGGAGAAAAGTATCTCGATGCAGGTCAGGTTACCGGCTTTATTTATCAGCACGATGTTCCCGAACTAAGAAAGCAAGTAACGGAATATCTTGAGAACAAAGACCGAGTAGTTATCCTATTTGACAACATAGACAAAGGCTGGCCAACGAGGGGCATTGAAACTACTGACATATTCCTATTGCGTGGGCTCTTGGATGCTACAAGGAAAATCGAGCATGAGTTTCAAAAACGCGAAATAGATATTCATACCACTGTTTTTCTAAGGGATGATGTTTATGAACTGCTTGTGGAACAAACTCCAGATCGCGGTAAAGAGTCTCGTGTTTCTCTTGACTGGAACGATCCTGACCTCCTACGTGAGTTTATTAGAAGAAGAATAGTCTACAATGATTTGGATCCGAATACGAGTTTCACCCAAGCCTGGAATCAGATTTGTGTTTCCCACGTCCAAGGAGAAGATTCGGCTGATTTTCTGATAGGCAGATCCCTAATGAGGCCAAGAAATTTCCTTAATCTGGTGAATCACTGTAAAAGCGTAGCAGTTAACCTGCGCCATCAGAAGATCCAAGAAGAAGATATTGTTAAAGCGTTGGATACGTACTCCGCTGATATTTCTAGCGAAATCGGTTTTGAAATAAGAGACGTTTTCCCTCTGGCCGAAGACATTCTTTATTACTTTATTGGGGTCCCAGCAAGATTACGTTTGTCACAGATAAAACAATACGTCGGCGAGTCGAATATCCCGTCAGATTCATTCGACAGGTTACTGGAAATTCTACTCTGGTTTGGCTTTTTGGGTGTCGTTCGAGATAATCAAGACGAACCTGAATGCTATATTTATAATGTCCAGTATGACATTAAGAAACTTAAACGCCTTGCGAACGATCTCAAGAGCGACAGCACGGAATGGTGTATCCACAAAGCATTTTGGCCTTTTCTTGGTATCCAACATAGAAGCCCCTAAATTGTATAGCTTCAAAGGGAAAATCCAGAACCAGTCAGGATGGGCAGTTGCTTGCCCGTGCGGATGGGTCTGTCAGTTTCGGCAGAGGAAATATCCTGGGAGTAACGTATAGAGACAGCGATGACCACGAGGCGTTACACAAAAATCGTCCACGAGGGCAACTATGTGGCCGAGGTTGATGTCGAGTTGATCTACACCGACGAAGGATGGTCTCCGTATCTGGCTTTGCAGGACGCTTATAAACTCGACGACATTCGGGATGTCCTGAAACGGGGCGACCTGAAAGCCGCTTCAAAACTCGGACGCGTCTATAAATTGACCCGCGTGGCCGGGTGACAAACAGCCCTGCGCGTGCTAAGCTGAATCTGATGGATGCTGTCCTGGGCCGAGTCGAAGCATTGACGCATGTATTTGGAGATTGCTGCGTGACATGTGAGGCACGAAGCAGTGGCCGGAAAAGAAAGAAATAGTTGCGTCCCCGCGTTTGCTTGAGGAGAGATTATGCAGAGCAGAACAATGAACGTGCTGAGCAGGTCGGGGGTGAGCGTGATTGACCGCCGAGTGTTTCTGGCGCGATTGGCCGCACTGGGCGGCGCGAGCGTGGCGATGTCGGGCCTGGACCTCGTGATTGCGGCTGAGCCGCCAAAGAATGCCGGAGGCGTGACGGGCGAGGTCGGCACCGCCGGCGCCGCGAGGGGCAAGGTCCAGCAGGTGCGCGGCGAAATCAAGGAGTACAAGGATTCCAAGACGGGCGCTCGCGTCCGCCGGCTGACGGGCGACGGCTCCAGCAATGTGCATCCTTACTTCACCTCATGGGCCTTCGTGGGCGATAACGCCGACAACACTATCCTCGTATCGAATCGCTCCGGCGCATACCAGTGGTATCTGCTGGATATCCCCGCGGCCCGCCTGGTGCAATTGACGGCGGGCCAGAAGATTTCGGCCAACATGGCGTGCGTCGCACGGCGGGGCGAGCTTTTCTACTTCGACGGCCCGGTGCTTCACGCGGTCAAGACCGATACGCTCGAAGACCGCGAGCTGTACCGCGTGCCGGCGGGCTTCAAGCCGGCCCTGCCCACGTGCACCGCCGATGGCCGCTACGTGGCCTTCGCGTACTGCCAGGAGACGACGCTGAGCACGGAGACCGGCCGCATCTACTCCACAATGCACGAGCGATATTACCAGCACCCGCACTCGGTCGTCATGCGCATTGAGACCGAAAGCGGCGCCGCGGTGGCCGCCTGGGGCGAGACGACGTGGATCAGCCACGTTCTGATCCACCCGACGCAGCCCAACCTCATCGTGTTTTGCCACGAAGGCGGCGGCACGTGCGTCGATCAGCGGATGTGGATCGTGGACCTCGCCGATACGCAGATGCGCAAGGCTGCGCCGCTCTATCCTCAACGGCCGGGCGAGTCGTGCGTCCACGAGTACTTCACGCAGCAGGGCGACGTGGGCTTTCAGTATTCGCTGGACCGCGAGGGGAGCCGCGAGGAGTACAACGCCTACATCCGGCCCGACGGGACGTGGATTCGCCAATACCTCTTCCCCGGCCGCCGTCCCGGCCACGTCCAGGCGAACTCGGACAATAGCCTGGTGGTCGGCGATGGAGCCTGTCTCGGCCCCGATGACAAGGAAGGCCGCAGTTACGTGGGCCTGATGACCCACGCCAACGGCCGCGTCCAGGTTCGCCGCCTGGCATGGCATGGCACATCCTGGCTCACCCAGGCCAGCCACGGCCACCCCAGCTTCAGCCCCGATGACCGATGGGTAATTTACAACTCCGACGCCGAGAAGTCCGACAACGTCTATATGGCCGACGTGCAGAGCCTGTAGGCGAGCCGTACTGTGTACAATATGTATTTAACTAATACATGTATGAATAATGAATATCGAATACCGAATATCGAATGTCAAACGCATGGCGGGAATCAGGTTATCACGTAATCTGGAAGCAGGATATCAGGAAAGCAGGGAATCAGTCCGTCGCGCTGCGCGGCCGGATCGGCGATTCGCTCCGAGTTCACAGGGTGAATTCGTGGCTTGGTGTCTTTGTGGCCATGAGGCAATTATGCAAAACAAAGCCAATCCGCGCTCTTACCGCGGAGAACGCCCATTTCGCGGAGCGAAACAGAAATATATCTGTAAGTTACTTATGTATAAGGGCTTACAGACAAGAATGCTCTCAGCGGCGATTGCGCCGCGTCCGCCATGTGTGGCGGACCGGTGCTCGGGAAGGTCCCTCGCTCTCGCTCGGGACGCCTGCGCGCGCAGGCCCGGAACGGCGCCGGACCGCGTGCTCGGCGATTTTTGCATTTTTTTCTTGCAGTGAATCCCCACTTGTGTTAGGATAAAAGTGGTAAGACCAAGACAATGCAGAGTTGCCTGCTCTGCGAGAAGAAGAAAAGGAAAAGGAAGGAGTAACCTCATGAGAAAGATCATTTTTCCCTTAGTGGTAGCCGTGTTGGCTGCTCCCGCCTGGGCGACCGTCGCTATCACGGTGACGGACCTGGGCGATGGAAAAGCCGCCATCGACTACTCGGGGACCGAGCTGGCCAGGGCGTTTGCTCTGGACATCGCGGTGGATGCCGGCACCATCGAGGCCATCAGCGACTTTAAGGTCGGTGATGACAACAATGGATATGGCATCTTTCCCGCCAACTTCAGCCGTTACGTTACCGTGGACCCGGTGAGTGGGGATGTCACGGATTGGGCCATCGCGGGTTATACGCCCGTGGCCGATCCCAACGATCCGGGCGCGCTGGGTGGTCTCGGAACGAATGGAATCACGGTCGAGATGGCGTCGCTTTACGACACGAAGGCCCCCGCCTTGCAGGGACGGCTTTGCGTGATCACGTGCAGCGAGGCGTGTAAAGTGACTGTCACGACAAACGCCACTCGCGGCAACGTGGTCCTGGAGAATGCTTCGCAGGCCACCGTCGATTTGGCCGGGGCGACGAACATTCCGGTCGGCGCCACCGGCGGCGGTTATACAGGCCCGCACCCTGATGAATGGCAGGCCGTAGGCCAGCCCGACTGCTGGATCGCCAGTCTCAATCCGAGACAGTGCCGCGGCGACGCCGACGGAGCTTCTCAGGGCAAGCAGCAATTCTGGGTATCGACCAATGACCTGGATATCCTGATCGCAGCCTGGAACAAAACGTTTGACCAGATCAATGGGCAGAAAGTCGGCAACGTGTCATTGGTTTGTGCCGACTTCGACCATCTGTCGCAGGGCAAGAGCAAGTTTCGTGTTTCGACCAATGACCTGGACATCCTGATTGCAAACTGGCAGCTTGCCAACCAGCCGGCGCCGGGTTGTCCGTAGCAGGCTCAAGGGTAGCAACTGGCGAATGTGAAAAGAACAAGATTCAGATATTTCGGGTGGACCATGCCGTTCAAACGAGTTGAAAGGAGAAGATGATGAGAAAGCTGTTTGTATCGATTCTGGTTCTTGGACTGGTGCCGGCCGTGAATGCCGCACTTATCCAAGTCGGTGGCCAAACCGGGGATGCCTTTAACGTGCTGGAGAATTCGGTGATCACCGTTGTCGGCGAGAACACTTCAAGCTGGCTGGGCTATGTTATCGTCCAGGAGGGCGGCACCGGGGTGCTCAGTGAAGCGCTCAAACTCGATGCGGCGGGGAATCTGGCGAGTGTCTCGCCGTATTCGGAGGCCGGCTGGGGCACCGGCTATGAGCTGACCGTTGCGATGAGTCCGGGAGGCGTTCCCGCTATCGCCGTGGGTCCCCAGTTCAGCATGAACTTCACCGGGACTTTGGGTAGTACGGCCAGGATTTCGCTGTTCCGGGACCCTGAGTTCACAGTCCCGGTTTCTTCGGTGCTTGTGACGGTTGTTCCCGAGCCGATGACTATTCTGCTGCTGGGGCTGGGCGGCCTCTTCCTGCGTCGCCGTAAATAAGAAGCCCGCCGCGGTCTCATAAAGCTAATAAGAAAGTACGTCAGCAGAGAGACAAGTCTCTTGACTTGTTCCTCTGTTTTTTTCCTCTTGCGGGCGGGACCCCAGGCTCTTAGAATCCATCCACGCTTTGTTCATGGCAAAAGCCGAGTAATCGCCCTGAAGCCTCGGCCAATTTTCACCGTCGAGCCAAGTTCGATCTATGAGACGATTAGCAGTGTTGTTGGTTTGCAGCGTGTTCATTTGCCTGCTCTGCGGCTGTCGCAATCCCGTCCGCAACGAGAAGGCGGTGGACGTCATCATAGAGGGCGGCGAATCGTTCCCCGATTTTCTTGTGGGCACGTGGAAAGCCGAGCGAGGGGGCTGGGAATTTGTCTTCGAGCCGGACGGGACCCTTTCGTCGGCCATCGTCAGCCTGGGCAGGGTCAGAATAAAACCTGGAGAGGTCACCACCGTGCCGATGCTGTTGGGCGGGAAAGGAGTCTTCAAGCCGGGCCCCTGGACGGTCCAGTATTCCTACGAACAGCGGCAGTTAATCGTCGATATCAAGATCGAGAGCTTCCGCGTCGAGCTTGGAGAAAGCGTGGTCAAAGGCAGTACCCAGGACATATTCGTTGGTTCGATCTCAGGAGACGGCCGGCTGTGGTGGGCCGAGCGATTCAGCTATCCCGAATACATCACAGACACCAAGAAGTTCCCTAACTACAAGCTGACGGTGGAAGCCAGCGACACGCCTCGTGAGGGCTTGCTTTTCCAAAAGGCCCAGGAATCGAAATAGCTCAACTGACCCGTTTGTAGTGTGCCCTCCCGCAAGGGACGCCTTACGGTGGTAAGGGCATTTCGAGAATAACGCCTTACGGCGTCACTACGAACGGTTTGTAGTGTGCCCATAAGGGCATTTTGGATATCATGTACGACTATCGGAAGATGATGAGTGAGGAGCGAGCGAAGCTGGTGATGGCTCGCAAGTCGCTGGGGCGTCCGTGGCATGCACCGCCGCACTTTGGGCAAACCGGGGGCGTCTATATAATCTCTGCGGCCTGCTACGAACACCGTCCCATCATGGCGGCGGAGACGCGCCGTGCGGAATGGGAGCGGGCCGTGATAGATGGATTCGGGCTTCAAAGCCTGGAGAGCATCGATGTTCGTGCATGGGTCGTGTTGCCGAATCACTATCATCTCATCATTGAGGGTGACTTGCGCGTGTTTGCTCGCCGGATCGCACGTCTCCACAACGGCAAAGCTACGCAGTGGAATCGGGAAGACCAGGCCGACGGACGCAAAGTTTGGCATCGGTTTTCAGACCGGATCATCCGCTCAGAGCGGCATTACTATGCCTCGCTGAACTACATCCACGCGAACCCGGTGAAACACGGGTATGCAGCCTCGGCCATGGATTGGGAATGGAGCAGCTTCTCCGTTTACCTCGGTGCCGTCGGGCGTGAGTGCCTGGCTGACTGGTGGAGGCAATACCCGGTCGCAGACTATGGTAAGGGCTGGGACGAGTAGGTTCCGTTCGTAGTGTGCCCGTAAGGGCATTTTCGGAAATAACGCCTTACGGCGTCACTACGAGCGCTGTTCGTAGTGTGCGTAAGGGCATTTCTGAAAGGTCCCTCGGCTTGAGCTCGGGAAGCCTGTGCTCGCACGGCTGCGCCGGCGTGCTCGGCACCTTACGGCGTCACTACGAACGGGATGGAGTCAAGGTACTTCTGCAGTTCCGCCGCGGCTGCTCCGTTGCCGGTGCGTGACATGAAGGCGATTGCGTTCTTCAGCGCTGCAACCGCTTCATCATAACGTTTCTGAACGGTAAGCACCTGTGCCAGCAAAGCATGGTTTCGGGCATCGTAGGGGTCCAGATTCACCGCCTGCTGGAAGAACGAGGTCGCCTCGCCGAAATTACCGGCCGCCGCGAGGGCGTTCGCCAGTCTGCTCGCTATTCTGGCCGAAGCGGGGTTCTGCGCCAAATCTTCCCGGTACCCTCGGATTGCCTCCTGAAAGTACTGCGAAGCTTGCTCCTTGTTGCCATCCCTTTCGGCCACGACGGCCATATTGTAGTAAATGTTGGACAAACTCTGCTTGCTCTGCGTCCGCCGGCTGTATTCGACGGCATTCTGGAAAGCCTTTATGGCCTCGCCAAGTTTGCCCTGGTCCGCCAGGACTGTGCCGATCTTGTTGTATGCCTCCATCGACGAGGAGGGGTCCACATCGACTATCTGCCTGTACTTGGCGATGCCCAGATCCAGTTTGCCTGCTGCGAGCAGCTCCTCCGCCTTCGCGCGGTATCTGCCAACCAGCAGATCGGCGGCGTCTTTGAGCGCTACAGGAGCCAGAAGATTCTCAACGGGGGCGTGGTCGTCCGTCAGGACGAGCCCCCCAGCCTTTTTCTTGAGTGTCTCAATCTCGGAATCGCTCAGTATCCATAAATCCATGTTCCTTACCGGCTCCTGCAAACGCAGCTTTGCGAGGTCAATCTGCCGCCTGCCCGCAAGGACTGCAAAGACGTTGCGCCCCGAGCGAGGGCCCTCCTCAGCAAGCACATAGACGTAGGGAAACGTCTGGCCCAAAGTGTTCACGAAGGCGCCGATGAACAGCCCGCTGTCGTAAACGTCAATCAGCTCGACCATATACACGCCCTGGTCCGTCAACAGCGTGCCGATCTTGTCGTTGAATTCTTTGGTCGTGAGCTGATAGGGGACCGAATAATCATTCAGGGCGTCTTCATATATGAAATCGTAAAGTATCCCTTCCGCTCCCGCTTGTTTGCGATCCAGCAATTGATCGACGTAGGCGCGGGCGTCCATCGTGAAGGTGTTGATAGGCGCATCGCGCTGCAGCCCGAACGCCTGGATCGCGGCCTCGGTCACACCGGGATCGATCTCGACAACATCGATCCGGCTGCCGGGCCAGACCTGCTCAATGTATCGAGGAAAGACGTACCCGCCCCCTCCGATGACCAGAACCGAAAGCTTGCCCTTGCCCTGGGTAAGCAGATGCGTCGCGGCGGCGTGAATCCGCTCGTAGGAGTACTTCAATTCGAGGATGCTGCCCATCACGATGTCGCTGTGCATCAATTTGTCCTGCATGAAAATCCTTCTGTCGGGACTTTCCGAGACGCGCTTGACCGCGATGTAACAATACGGGCTCTCGTCTTCGTAGATGATCTTAGGATCGCGTTTTTCTCTCAGAGCAAGAGCCGCCCCCGCGCCCTCAGCCCAGCCGGCGGGCGCCAGACTTAGGATCATCAAGGCGACAAGAATCGCCGCCCACAAATGCAGGAGCCAGAGCCTGGCCCAGAAAAGGAGGCCCAGGACCAGCAGGACCGCCGCCACCGTCCAGATGATTGCGGTTGTCCCGATAGCCGGAATCAGGTAGTACCCCGTCGCAAAAGTCCCCGCGATACTCCCGGCGGCGCCCCAGGCATAGATATCTCCGACGGTCCTGCCCGTCGGAAATCCCTGTTCGAGAGCCATTTTTGCCACGACCGGACTGATCGTTCCTAACAGTGTCGATGGAAGCAAAAAGACGACGGAAACGTGACTGAAGACAAGCACTCGCCAGCCAAACCGCCAAAGCCAGAGCCATTGCCCGACGAGGTTATTTAGAATCACAGTAAGGACACAGGCCGCCGAAGCCAGGACGAAGAGCACCGCCAGCGTCTTTCTCGCGGGGAATCTGTCTGCAACACGGCCGCCTATATAGTTGCCTATCGTGATGCCCGCCAGAACGACGCCGATGACCGCCGTCCACGTGTACAAAGACGAGCCTAAGTGCCTGGCGATCAGGCGGGCCGCCACTAACTCCAGAACCATGATGCAGAAACTTGAGAGAAAGACCGTCCCGGCCGGGACCGCAAGTGAGTGAGAACTCTTCGATTTGCCCATACTGAATCTGTCCCTATTCTATGTCGGACAAGAGTATAGCAGCCCAGCGTCCCGCCAACAAGACCTGTTTTCATATCCGGGCCGCAGATGTGCTTGTGCACCCTCCTTCCTTCGACATTCGATATTCATTATTCACAAGGGGCTGTCCATTAAATATCGAATGCCGAACAAGGAATGTCCAATGACGAAGTAAACGGGCCGCGGAAGGCCCGCTCATCGAAGATCCGGCCCTCTTTGGACAGACTGCACAAAATCCACCCAGCCGCGATCGTCTCGTTCCAAACATGAAGCAAGCCGATGATAGAGGGAGAAATGTCAAGCAATAAATAGGTGGCTGTCCCTAATTATGTAATTATGGTCAAAATCGGTGGCTGTCCATAGCTTTCGTCACGACGTTACAGTTGACTGCCGCCGCCCGGGATGGCGTCCGCTTGCGAACCGGGCGGCTGGCTGGTTTGCGACGGGCGCTTCCGCCTGCGGCGGCTTTCCGCGAAGGCGTGGATGTCCTTCTCGCCTGAACGGAGGAAATCGAGGAAGTCCACGCCCATGTATTTGCAGGTTTGGCACACACTCAGAAGCGTTAGATATTCCTTCACGCCCTGTTCAGTGGATGTACCAGCAATCACATCCCGGAGTCGCGCGAAGGCTTTGACTGCATGCTCGGCGTTGTTGTTGTTCCAAGGAACTCCATCGTAATTGAGGAATGTAAACAGTGTGTCGCGATTCCGTTCAAAGCGGTCTTTGCACTTCAAGCCTGCTTCGCTCTGGTAGTCGCCTTCCCCAATCTCACGGTAGAAGCGTTCCACGTGCCGCAAATGCTTTCGGAGAAAATGATTTTTCAAACCGTAGCGGTCCACAGTTTCAACCACCGACTTCAGCAAGTCACCGAATGCGGTGACCATCTGCTTCAATTGTTCATCGAACGGGTTGTTCAAGACGTCGTCGTTCAGATCTCGCATCAGGTGGATCAAGCATTTCTGCTGAGGGCAATTGATCGAGTCGTAAGCCGTATAGAAATCAGAAACCAAAACGCCTTTGAAATCGGCAAGCAACTTCTGGACGATCTCTCCTTCACGACTGTCTGAAAGAATGTAAACCACTTCGCGGAAGCTGGTCAGCACCCAAACAAAAGCCGATTTCCCTTTGATATTGGCACGAGTTTCGTCTGCGTGAATCAGGTCGCCACGTACGAGACGCTCAAGAATTTCCTGCCTGGTTGCAGCGTAGTACTGTGCGGCCCTGATTTTCAGGTTGTTCATGGTGCTGCGATTCAACTCGAAGCCGAATAGTCGATTGAAGCTGTGGACCACTACGAGTTGAGGAACACACAGTTCTGCAACCTGATAAAAGAAATAGGCAACGAGATTCCAGCCATACCTTCGGCACAGTTGGAATCTCTCAGGCAAGCCAAAGATAGTTCCACACCCCCGGCAGCGGTACGTCTGAAAGACATACCTGACCAATCTCCGCTTCAAGCTGTGATGACCAAACAAAATATCCTGAACCGTTCGTGAGCGCGCCGCGCACTTCAGGCAGTAGCGGCGATTGCACTTCGGGCAAACACACGAGCGTTCCCACAAGACAACCTGTTCAACACGGCTGAAAAACTTCTTCCGAGGAAGGCGTTTTTTCGGTTTGAGCTTTAGCTCGCCAGACCGCACGTAAATCCGGTTTCGCTGGTAGCCCCAATGCGCTGCGGAATTGATGTATTCAAATCCCGACACAGAACTGGCGAACCTGCGCCATTTCGACCGCTTCGTGAACTCGTCGGCGTCTGCACGGACGACGCTCGGCTTTCCAGTTCCATTGCCATCCTCCACTCGAGCAGCAAGCTGGCGAACCGCTTCAGCAACCAGACTCAATGCCTCGCAATCTTGCGAGTTGTAAGTGGTGAGCCGTTCCTTGAACACAGCTTCGTGCAACTTTTCCCACTGGTAGCGCCATGCGATTGCATTTAGCCCGGAAGAGCCCGTCTCAATCCACTTGAAGCCGAAAGTGCCCGCTGTGTCTTTGAGGCCATTTGAAAAACCAGCAAAGTAGATTTGAGCGAAGATGTGCGAGAGCAAGTTCACGCCTGACTGCACGGCCACTGCCATGGTAGATCCTTCGGGTGGGCCGCCGTGGCGTTCGCACATTCGCTTCAAGAAAGTGGTTTCATAGCTCCCGTAGTGAATCAGCACCGCCTTCTCGACCGTTTCGAGGATGCCAAGGAATTCTCTCCAAATTTTCCCTTCGTCCTCGACGGTGTCCGCCCACAGGCTGTGCTGGACGGCGGATTCGCCGTTGCCGATGCGCAGGCCGATGAGGTAGTAGAAATCGCGGTCGGGCAGGCCCTCGACATCCAGATAGACGGGCGTGCCTTCGATCTTCAGTTCCGGGCTGCCGACGATGTGGATTTTCTTCTCCCGAATCGCCAGCGCCTTCAGCGAGTGGTGATATCTCTCTCGTTTGTCTCGCATCCGCCTTGGTCGTCGCCGGGGTCGGAAGGTGTAGGAGAGTTGGGTGACCGTGAATATGCCCTTGCCGTGGTATTTCTTACGCTCCTTCTCCGTCATGTTCGCCAGGAGGCTGAGGTCGTCTTTCTCCATAGCCTTCTGTCGACACCGTGCCTGGAATTCGCACTCCGCACAATGTCGATTCAAGACGAGGTCAGGCGGCGAAGAGTTGGAGAGCAGCGCACGCATCTTCTCGACGCGATTGCGAACCTCCCCCATCAGGCCCGAGGTCTTCACCTTGAGTGTGGCGTGGTCGTCGCCGTGGATGATCCTCGCGAGACACACCTCACGTCCGAGCACTTTGGAGAACACCAGCGCATCGAACGCCAGCAGCAGCTTGGCGTCCTTGGCGAGCTTGTTGGTGAACACGAAGTGAATGGGTATGAACTGGGCGGGTTTGCCCCGCCCCTCGGAGGGCACGCGTTCCACCGCGTGCATACGGGATTCCAGGGATTGCGCCTGCGTCAAAAGATCCACGGCCAGACGCCACTTGGCCGATCTGGGGCTGTCCGAGACCGGTGGGGCGATGATTCGCTCATTCTGGGGAACGCCCTCGATCAAGCGTCTGATGCCTTCACTGCGATAGATTTCGTTCTGACTCTGCGTCCAGGCCGCATAGCCGTTTCCCTCACCGAGTTCACCTTGCGACCGGAGCCAGCACTTCATAGGACACTTGAGATAGGCTTCAAAAAGATGGGAAGTGATTGTCATGTGTGGAACCTCCTCCATTTCGCCCGTGGTAGGCCCAATTCGAGTCACCACGCAGGCAGATTCATTGAAGAGTCATCCCAGACAACATTCGCTCCTGCATTTCTTATTGTAGGCCAGGCCGGTGTGAGAAACAAGCAGAAAGTCGGGTTATCTGGGGACGCGGGGCGTATTCGGCGCTCACGTGGGCGATAACTAGGGACGATAACTAGGATAACTAGGGACTAGGATAACTAGGGACAGCCACCTATTAAATGGCAGTATCTTTTCGTTTTTTGACTCCTTTACTTTTCGCTGGTCTGCCGACGGAATAAACAGGGACAGCCACAATCCTGTTCGAGTATAGCAGACCAGCCCCGGGCCAACAAGCCGATTCTGCATATAGACGGCGTCTCGTGCTGCGTCTTGGTGGCAAACAAGGGGCAAACAAGGGAAAAAATGGTTGACATTTTCACGAGATTGCGTAATCATATCCATAGATCCGAAATGGTGGGGCAAGCCCCACCCTACATTTGCGAAAAGGAGAAGACTTATGAAGCACGACGAACTTTCACGAAGAGACTTCATGCGTAATACATCTCTGGCCGCGGCGGGGACCGTTGCAGGGGCCCTTGCAAGTCAGGGACGGGCCGCCGCCAAATCTGCGGACCAGACCTCCAAAATTCTCAATTTCCACCCGAAGATGCAGTACCGCAAATTAGGCAAAACGAACATGATGATCTCCGAGGTCAGCCTGGGCGGGCACTGGAAGAACCGCAACGCAGGCCGATACTGGGACAGCTTTGCCAACGAGGAAGTGCCCGAAGACGTCGCCAAGAACCGCACCGAGGTCGTCAGCGCCTGCATCGATTCGGGCATCAATTACCTGGATATCACGACCGCTGCCGAGTGCCTCTGCTATGGGGAAGCGATTAAAGGCCGCCGGGAAAAAATGCACGTCGGCGCCGATATCCACAACCTCGGCCCGCGCGGGTCCGACCGCTGCAACGTCAAGGACCAGTCGTTCAACGTCGAGACGTGCCTGCGCCTGCTCAAGACCGACTACATCGATATCTGGCGTCCCCAGGCCAAAATGTCGGGACAGCTCGGGACAAACCAGCTCAACACGGACGCCGAAGTCGAGTCCCTCATCGAAACTTTCCAGAAGCTCCACAAGGAAGGCAAGGTAAGGCACCTCGGCATGTCGTCTCACTGCCGGCCGTGGTTCGAGCACGTTTTGGGCAAGTATCCCGAGTTTGAGATGATCATCTTCCCCTGCAGCGCCAAGACCAAGGCCAAAGGCGAGGCTCCTGTTGCCGCTAACGTGGAGGAAGTCAACCCGGGCCACGGCTCCGACCAGACGCAAAGCATCTTCGAGGTGGTCAAGCAAAAGAACGTGGGGATTGTCACCATTAAGCCTTACTTCGGGGGCAGCCTTTTCGAGAGCTACGGCAAAGTCAGCTTCCCGGTCATGGGCGTGGGCAGCAAGACGGAGAATGACCTGGCGCGACTGACGCTTCAGTGCATTCTGGCCAACCCCTCCATCACGGCAACCGTTTCCGGCTTGTCGTCGGTCTATGAGGTCGAAAACGCCGCACGGGCTTCGTACACGCGGCAGTTCGGAATAGCGCCGGCGGACAAGCAATGGCTGATGGAAATCACCGAGCAGCAATGGGCCAATCTGCCCCAGGACTACGCATGGCTGCGCGACTGGGAAGTCGTTTAAGGCACTGAACACGGAAGACCGAGGACGGAAGGCAGAAGACGGAAAGCGTAGGGTGGGGCTTGCCCCACCATTTTGGATCGGTGGGCCGAGGCCCACCCTACAAGTCTCTGATTCCAGCCCAACACAAGGAGAAGATAGTGCGCTCAAATACGCGAATCGCGTTGTCTCTTGTGACGGGGGTAATCGTTCTTGCAGTCCTTACCGGTATGGTCTCGCTCTGTTGCGCCGAAGAATCGCAGGCCGAGAAGCCGACCGAAAACAGCAAGTGCTACGTTTGCCATCCCGGCATGAAGACTGAGGAACTGACGGCGAATCATCTGGCAGTGGGAATCACCTGCGATATTTGTCACGGCCCTTCGGTTGAGCACATGCACGACGAGATGCTGATGACCAAACCCGACCTTCTGTTCGGCCGGTCAGAGGTCGGGAAGATGTGCTCGCATTGCCACAAACCCGGCCAGGGGCGCGACGTTTTTGCACGCCAGGACCATAAGGATCCCAACGCCGTGCAGGCATTTTTCGACAAATGGACCGGCCGGATGCGTCCAAACGGACGGGCTGTTGCAAACGATTCGGTCTGCACGGATTGTCACGGCACTCACAACATCACCAAACCGCTCAACACCCAGGCCGGGGGCGAGCAAGCCGCAGAATGGCTTGCCGCCTTCAACGGCCGGGACCTGACCGGCTGGAAGGCCTCGGGTTCGGCTAAATGGAGCGTCAAGGCCGGCCAGATTACTGCGGCCCCTCCCGCTGCCAACAAAGACGGCACGCTTTGGACCGAAGGAACCTACGAGGACTATTTGCTGGCAGTGACGTTTCGGGCGGCCTGGCCCATTCACGCCGGTATATGGCTGCGAGCGCAGGACTCCGCACGGGGACCTCGCGTTGAGATAAGCGATTCCGGCGCCGGCCCTACGGGAAGCGTCTGGGTACCCGACAAGGGAGTCGCTCTGGCAAACCTGCAAAAAGACCTTGTGGACATGGAAAGCTGGAATACCCTGTCCGTCAAGGTCGAGGGCGACAGAGTCCAGGTCTGGCTCAACGGGCAGGAAATCGGAGCGATCCGTGCGGCCGGCCCTGCCAAAGGCAAAATCGGATTATACATTGCAGGAACTGGCGCCTCCGAATCTTCGGAGCTTTGCGTCCGCGAAGTGCTTATCCAGAAGATTACTCATCCCGAGGAGAAAGCCTCTACGCCTTCGGCAAAGTGAGCGAGGCTGGGCCGAGCAGCCACGAGACGCCGGAGGGCGTCCCATTGAGGGCGACAGGCAGGAAATGATCGCCCGCTCGGAAGGCGAAAAACAAAAACGGATCAACGAGGCGGAAGGCCGGGCCATAGAGATTCTCAAAGTGGCCGAAGCTACGGCCAATGGAATCAAACAAATCGCGGCCGCCATCAATGAGAAAGGCGGCATCAACGCGGTGAACCTGCGGATCGCACAGCAGTACCTGGATGAATTTGGAAAGCTGGCCAAAACCAACAACTCGATGATTATCCCCACGAACCTCGCCGACATAGCCGGCGTGATCAAGGCCGCAACGTCGGTCATCGAAGCCCCGGCGATAGCCGTGGGCAAGGTCGAGCAGCTTGCCAGATGAACCAGAGAGTGATAAGATGAACAGGAGGCGGCAAAGGCAGGACAACGATGGTCGGCATTATATCCAAGCCTGATACACAGGAAAAGCTCGAGATACTCAGCGCCGATTCGCAATACGATTTGGCCTGTACGTGCGGTACTTCCCGCGACGAGCATCGCAAGCGCAGCGGCGACGGCAAATGGATCTATCCGGTCACACTCCCCAGCGGGGGAACGAGCGTACTGTTCAAGACGCTGCTCTCGAATGTATGCACAAACGACTGCAAATACTGCCCGCTGCGAGAACAAATGGACGTCCGGCGGTGCAGTCTGACGCCGGACGAGACGGCCAAGATCTTCCTGGATTACTACAATCAGCGAAAAGTCTTCGGGCTTTTCCTGAGCTCGGCTGTTATAGGCTCGCCCGACGCAACGATGGACAGGCTCAACGGCGTCGCGAGACTGTTGCGAAACAAGCATCGGTTCAGAGGTTACATCCATTTGAAGATTATCCCCGGGGCCAGCGACGCGGCCGTGCATGAGGCGGTCTCATTGGCCAGCGCCGTCTCGCTCAACATCGAGACCCCGGGCGAGAAGGCCCTGGCAAAACTATCGCAGAAGAAAAAGTACATTCGCGACATCATCGAGCCGATCAAGCTGATCAGCAAGCTCACCTCGCGAGGTTCGAGGTATGAGAAGGTCAAGCAGACGACGCAGTTCATCGTCGGGGCCGCCGGCGAACAGGACGCAGAGATTGTCAAGTACATGTACGGGCTCTACAACCGCCTGAGCCTGCACCGGGTCTATTTCAGCGCCTACCAGAAGGGGCTGGGTGAAAGCTCCATCGCCGGCGAGCAGGTCGAACCGGCCGGAGTCGCCGACGCTCTTATGCGGGAGCATCGGCTGTATCAGGTGGATTTCCTGCTTCGCAAGTACGGTTTTGCCGAATCAGACGTCATTTTTGAAGAAAACGGCAACCTTTCCCTGGCCGTTGACCCTAAGGAAGCATGGGCTCGGAAACATCCGGAGTATTACCCCGTGGATATCAATCGGGCCCCCAAATCCAGCCTGCTGCGAGTGCCTGGACTCGGGCCAGTCACCATAAAGCAGATCCTGGACCAGCGACGGCAATCCTGTATCCAATCTATCGAAGATGTGGGAAAGGTGGGAGGCAGGCTTGGTAAAGCGGTTAATTATCTCAGCTTTTGAGCCGCGGTTTGGGGCGTCCTTTCCTCGTGCACGCCCCGAACCAGCTTGAGGAGGGATACAACGGCCGCATAGGATGACTGCAAATGACGGGGAGCACTCTCGAATCACCTGCCAAACAGAGGAATTTGCGAAAATTTGTTGCAATTCCCCGCAGTCGGCATTAGTATTCGGCCCGTATGAGCCCCGTGAGAGACTCACCGGCGGGGCAACACGGCAGAAACAGGATTTTCGGGCAAGCGTGGTTTTGCCAGATGGACGAGCCGAGCGAAGACAGTAACAAGGGCCTCAAAGCAAGCGTCAGCAAGGAAGCCGGTGATTTCATAGCCGGCCTGAGCGACGAGCATCGCATGTTGGTCATTCTCAAGGCGCAGTTGTACGGCGGGACATGGGAGCCGATGCTCGATGACCTGCAGAACCGGTTAGAGGGCAAGCCATACATATTCAAGCTGGCAAACCGGATTAAGGATGATATCGAACGCATCGAGCAGATGCGAAAATTCGAACAAGAACACAACATCGATTTGACCGAATATGTGGAACTATCATGAAGAAGGGTGCACAGGAGGCGTGGGGCCGTGGTTCCCCCTCCGGCGACCCCATGATTCCCCGGAAGTCACGGAGCGCGGTGATAAAGAAACACGTTTTTTTGCGAGGAGCTAAGAAAATGCTGAGATCGTCGAGACAAAGACTTGTTTGGTTGACAGGACTGGCCATTTTGTGCGCGGTGCAGAGCAGCTCTGCCGCGCAAACCAGCTCAGCCCCGCTTGTTTCACCCGAGCTGCTCAAGCACGCCAATTTGAAAATAGTATGGGAGAACGAATTGCCGATAAAAAAAGGCGAGAGCATAGGGCACTTGTTCCTGCTCGCCAATCGGCTCTACATGATCTCCGACCACAACTACGTGCTTTCGCTGAACAAGGAGGACGGCAAGATAGTGTTCGGCAAGACGGTTGCCCCCGCGGGCCTGCTGACGTCGGGCATGATGCTCCATGGGGATGAGCTTCTTTATGTAAACGGCAGCAGCCTGGTGCAGGTTGACGCCGCGTCCGGCATGGAACGCAGGAGCATAGACATTGGCCAGGGCATGACTTGTCCGGCGGCCCGGAACAGCTCGCACTTCTACGTGGCTGGAATTGACAAGCGATTACACGCTCTTCGTACGCAGAACATGGTTCAGGCGTTCGAGGTCGCCGCCAACAATGAGTCGGTGATTACTTCGATCCTCGCGGATGACAATTTCGTCATTCTTGCGACGGACAAAGGCAATGTGATCAGCATCGCGCCCAACAAGGCTGTGCGCCTGTGGCAGTTCGATGCCGCCGGCGCTATCGCCGGACCGGTCGTCAGGGACTGGATGTCGGTGTTTTTTGCCAGCAAAGACACAAACGTCTATAGGATTGACATGGCGGAGCCGCCTGGGCAGAAACGGCTTGTCTGGAAATACCAGGCGGCCGGCGTGCTCGAAGAAGCTCCTCGCGTGACGCAAAGGGTCGTCTATCAGCACGTTCGCGGCAAGGGCGTCGTGGCAATAGACAAAGAAACCGGTTCGGCGATATGGTCGGTGCCGGGCGGTCGGGACTTGCTGGCCGAGGCCAGGGGCAAAGCCTACGTGATTACGGACGCCGCGACGCTGGTAGTCATGGACAATGCCAAAGCCCGCAAGCTCTATTCCGTCAACTTTGCGCATGTCTCAAAGTATGCCGCCAATGCTATGGACGACAAAATCTACATCGCCGACAAACGCGGCAGAATCGCTTGTTTGGAGCCAACTGAATGATGACAAAAAATTAGAGAACTAGCTGGTTAAACCTTGAAACTTGCGCATCGGTATCTAATTCTTCAAATGGAAGTGGACATTTCATGAACGGCGTTTAACTATTATGTTGGTAGCAAAAGGCGGTAGGTATGAATGAATTAGCAAAAAATGCAAAATCCTTTATATCTATATACTTAAAGAGTGTTGTCACTTTAGGAATATATTGGTGGGTGTACCTTTTTAGAACAATATATAAAATAAAAGGCGTCTTCGTTTTTGATGACAAGGAGATAAAACCCAATGAAGTCAAGACCTTTCTTATTGCCTATTTAGTAGTTTACATCGTCTCCGGCCTAATCAATATAAGTTACGCGCTCCCATTAACACTAGAACGCCACGTCGCTGTCATGTTTGTGCACTTTTATTTTATCATCAACATCTTATATTTGGGATTTACTGTTGCATTTTGGGATGTTTTTGTAGGTATGCTCCGGACTTGCCAGAAAAGAACCGGGCTTGGTGGTAACAAGCTTCCTTTTTGGATACTTATTTTTCTCATGGTGGTATCTCATCCTTCACATTCCGAAGAAATTGGCGTTGAGACCTCCGCTCTCGTCTTGCTGAATGGGATTATTTTCACGTTCTTGATGTACTACCTTGTGAGGCAGATAAATAAAATCTGGACCAACGATGTGCGTGCGACTTCCGACATCGTCAAGGCCGCCGAGTCAGATATTAACATATATCGAAAAAAACAGCCACTGACCGTGACCGTTATTTCTTGGATCTTCATTATCTGGGGAGCAGAATCATCATTACTCATACTCTACCTCTACGGTCTGTTCGATTTCCCCAGTATTGTGTTGTTTACGGCAGATATTGTACTTATTCTTTGCGGGATAGGGATGCTCAAGGGAGCCAATTGGGCCCGCCTATTATATCTCTGGGCCGATCTGGCTCTGTGCTTATTCATCCTTTTCGGTTTTGCCTCCACAGAGACCAGATTCTTCGACACTCTTGGGAGAATCATTTTAGCTCATGTTACTATTACTTCGGTAGCAGTTGGTTTTTGGGAACAACCGCTGCAGTTTCTCAACTATCCTTGGTGCAGCATTCTCTATATTGTTTCTGCTATTATTCTTCTAAGATCAAATGTTTTGGCCTTTTTTAGAGAGACCGCAGGTGAAGGTGGAGAGTCGCAACAATTTAGGGAAGAAGAAAACTGTGGATGAATTGGAAACTGAAACTGACCGAATGCAGGTTATCTGGTGCTACGGCAAAGGCAGAGAAATCGATAGAATGATTATATGGAACGGTTAGCGGTAAACAACGTTCAGTGAATTTGATGGTATCGAATGAAAAGGAAGGAGAATTGGTTCTAATGGATGTGAAAGTTAAGACGGCATTGATCAGTGTTTCCGATAAGAGCGGCGTGGTCGATTTCGCCCGGAAGCTCAGCGAGAGGGGAGTAAAGATTACCAGCACCGGCGGAACCGCCAAGGCGCTGGGCGATGCAGGAGTAAGCGTGGTTGGAATCGAATCGGTCACGGGCTTTCCGGAGATGATGGACGGCCGCGTCAAAACGCTTCATCCGAAAATCCACGGCGGCCTCCTGGCACTGCGCGACAAGAAGGAGCACGCCGCGGCGATGCAGAAGCACAACATCGAGCCGATCGATCTGGTCTGCGTGAACCTGTATCCGTTCGAGCAGACGATTGCCAGGCCCAATTGCACGCTGGCCGAAGCCATCGAGAATATCGACATAGGCGGCCCAAGCATGCTTCGTTCTGCGGCGAAGAATCACAAGTTCGTAACCGTCGTCACGCAGCCCGATCAGTACGACAAGGTCATCGAAGAAATGCAGAAGAACGACGGGGCCGTCAGCGAAGAGACGCGGAGCGACTTTGCACGCGTGGCCTTCAGTCTGACGGCATCTTACGATGCGGTGATAGCGAAGTATCTCAACAACAGAGCGGGTGTGGAGTATCCGGAAAGAGTTTCAATCGCGCTGACCAGACAGGGCACGTTGCGCTACGGCGAGAATCCCCACCAAAGCGGCGCATTCTACAAGCTGCCGGCAAGCGGGGAGACATCCGTCAGCAGCGGCACTGTGCTAGCGGGCGACACAGAGATCAGCTTTAACAATCTGCTGGATACGAACGCCGCATTCGAGTTGGTGAAGGAATTCGCCGAGCCGGCGGCAGTTGTCGTCAAGCACATGAACCCATGCGGCTGTGCGGTCGATGATGATATTTGTGTGGCTTACCGAAAGGCCTACGAAGGCGACGTCGTCAGCGCGTTCGGCGGCATCGTCGCGCTGAACAGAAAAGTGAACGTCGAGCTAGCACAGACGATCATGGAGTCTTACGGCCGATTCGGCAAGGCGCTCGGCGCCGGCGGATTCTTCGCCGAGGTCATCATCGCGCCGGGATTTGACAAAGACGCCGTTGAGATCATCAGGACGCTCAAGAGCTGGGGCAGCAGAATCAGGCTTGTTGAAACCGGCCCTATCGACAGGGCCAAAATCGACTGCGGCGAGTACGACGTTCGGTGCGTCGTTGGCGGAATGCTGCTGCAAAAGCGTGACCTGGCGGGCTGGGAGCCGGATGCGCTTGTCTATCCCACAAAAACCAAGCCCAAGAAGGACCAGCTTGAGGACCTGAGAATCGCCTGGCTCGTTGCCAAGCATACCAAGAGCAACACCATCGTGCTGGTCAAGAACAGGAGGGTCTTGGGCGTCGGGGCTGGGCAAATGAACCGCGTCGAGTCGGGCCTGATCGCATTCAAGCACGCAGGCGAGGAGAGCAAAGGCTGCTCCATGGCCTCGGATGCGTTCTTCCCCTTCCCGGACAATGTCGAAAACGCCGCCGAAGCAGGCGTGGCGTGTATCGTCCAGCCGGGCGGCTCGAAGAAGGATGACGAGGTCATCACCGTTGCGAACAGCCACAAGATCGCAATGGTCTTTACCGGCAAGCGGCATTTTAAGCACTAGCGAATAGTACTTAGTGTAATGAGAAAACGAAATGAAAATTCAGATTGACCCGCACACTCTTGAGCGAGCAGAGGAACGGGGTGCAAATGAAGATGAAATTCGAGATGTGATTGATACGGGTTTCGCAATTCCTGCCAAATATGGGCGAATCGCCAAGGCGAAAATCTATCAATTTGAGAAAAAGCGGGACGGCAAATATTATGAACAGAAAAGAGTGGAAGTGATTTATGCAATCGAAAAGAACGCTGTCGTAACTATTACAGTTTATGTATTTTATGGGAAATGGCAGGGACGGAAATGAACATCTTATATAATGACAAAACAGATCTTCTCTATATCCGGCTGGATGACAAAAAGCAGGAGATTATCAATCAGAGAGTTTCTGAAGATGTCGTACTTGATATTGGCGAAGACGAGAAGATCGTGGGTATCGAAATTCTTGATGCCTCAAAACATGTAAGTCTGGAAAAACTTATGCCGGTCAGCTATGAAACATCAAAAGGACCAAAATAGTTTCTGCTAACCAATGGCTAATAAGTGTGGCACTGCAATGGTGTTTGCGGGAAAAAGGCGATTCAGAGGCTGATTCTGTATTATGCGATAACGCATAGGTTTTCATCCGGCGCCCGCCAGCGGACACTACCGAGCGCCAAAACTGTTCTCTCCCAAGTGGAATCACTGCCCACCGATAACGGAGACTGCGGGGGGCTGGAGCATGCGGATTTGCCGGCTTAGTCTGTCACGCCATACGAGCGCTTCCTGCAGGCCTTGTTTGGCGATGTCGGCCTTGAGCGAGAGCAGCTCATAGTCGTCGGCTTTGCTAAGCAGCGCCTCAGCCTCGGCAAGCTGCTGCTCATAGCTGGAAAGGTGGGCTCCATATTGGGCTATTCCCACCGAACGGTCCATCAGTGTTACGTTCAGAGACTCAATCAGGCTGCCGCCTTTGGATTTGCTCAACTGCTCGCGTCGCTGGGCCAGCTCGATTCTGGACCGGGCCACTTTCTGCTGGGCGTCCGAAAGCTCAGCGCCAGAAATACGCCCGCTGGCGGAGAGTTTCTCGGCATTCTGAAAACTCGCGTCCTGTAAGGCAAACAATCGCTTCAGTTCCTCCGTGATCGAATCCTTCTCTATCTCGGACTGTACTTTGGCTTGCAACTCCGCGATTCGCTTGGTTGTCGTATCAACGATGACCTGGTCGGAAGCCTGCTTCATCTCAATTTCCTGGATCTGGCGGCGCAGGTTACTTATATCGCCAAGAATGCTGTTGCGGTCGAGTACTCGAGAGCCCGAGATTTCACGAAGCTGGTCCTGTTTCTGTCGCAAGTCGCTTTCAGCCCGGGCAGCCTCTTCCTCCGCCAATTGGAGTTGGCCTTTGAGCCGGCCCGCGTGCTCGTCAAAGGCATTGGTCAGGGCATTACGCAGGTGAAAGATAAGGGCATCCATACACTCCTCGGCCACAGGTTTGGCATTCTCGGGGAGCTGAACGTTCAGACCAAACCGCTGCGTCTGTTCGACAGCCGGAGGGGTCGCGGTAACTACCCAGCGGTTTGTTGGCTCCGTGGTGCGAGTGCGAGAAGAGCGGGGCCGGGCGGCAGGAGTCGCGGGGCGCGGCAAAGCGGGGCTGCCTGGCGCCGCAGGAGTCTGGAGCGGCATGGGTTCGGTTGCCATCATTTCATCATACTGTGACGGTTCCTCGCCCACACCCAGCTCTTCAATCCTGGGTAGCGATCGGGGGAGGGGCGTTGATGCAGGAGCGCCAGCAGTAGGCGACCCCATACGTATGATCGTCCCCATATCCCTTATCGTCAGGAAATCGCCGGCTTGGTCCGGCGAGAGATCGAGAACTTCGCGAACGGCTCTTCCGCCGACCCCCGAGCTGTGCAGCAGGTAATCGATGCTCTCGAAACTAAGCGGCAGCACAGCCGGATCAGAGGTTATCTTGACCAGGCAGCTTGCGGTCCGCGTGTTGGAAGTTCTCGGCGCGGGTTTCTCTTGCGACTGAGCGGCACTCAGCGCCAGCGAGAAAAGGGTCAGCAGGATGACGAAGCGTTTTGCGATTTCCATCTCAAGTCTCCTTTCGAATCGGACTTGTCCGACGAGTCGGATTTGTCAGACTTCTTATCTTCGATTTCCTCCAACCGCTGCCTGGCTACTTTGGCCCACCGGTTTTCGGGAAACAGCTTGATGACCCGGTTGTAATTCTCGATGGCCGAATCCGTCTGGTTCATCTCCATGTAGAGGCGGTCGGCCTGATAGACGAGGATAAAGGCGGTCTTATCCACCTGCTTCTGCATTTCCTCGAGGGGGTCGGGGATACTTGCAAGCTGAGCTTCCAGCTCATCGAGACGCTGCTGTCTTCGCTCTTCTTCGAGCACTTCGTGTATCAGGCTAAGGGCCGCATCGGTCCTGGCCGTAAGCTGTTTGACCTGGGCCTCAAGGGACGCGATTTTCTCCGGCCCATCGTTCCCGTCAGGTGTTCTGATTACATGATTCCAGAGGCCGACTGCAAGCAGGAGAACCGCCGCCGCGGCGACGGGAGAAGCCAACCTCACGAACATTCTGCGCCGAGCGCGTCGCCGAAGGCCCGCAACGCTCACGTGCACCTCGGCGGGCGGTCCGGCCGTCCGGTCGGTTTCTTGCAGCAGTCTTTCTAATTTGTCTTCCGTCATAGACTATTACTCCCACAATTCGGCCAAGTCATTTTTCAAACGGTCCCTGGCCCGGCTGAGACGAACATGCAGCGCGTTTTTAGACACGCCGAGGACTCGGGCAATCTCTTCGGTCGGTAGCTCCTGCAAATACATCAGTACGACCGGCTCACGATACTTGGCCGGCAGGGCCGCCACGGCACGGCGCACGTGATCAAAGTCCTCTGCGTTCATTGGGCTGTCCCGATTTCTGGGGCTCTGGGGCAGCCGCCGCAGGCGCAGCAGCCGTCTGTGCCGGAAGCTGCGGCATTTGTTTATCGTTATGGTAAAGAGCCACGTCTTCAGCTTACAATCACGGCGGAACTTCTTGAGGCCGAGAAACGCCGCAAGAAAAATGTCCTGCGTAACGTCCTCGACGTCGCCGGGCCAGCCGAGAAGGCGGTTTGCCAACGCCGCAACTTCCGCCGAGTACCGCTCGACAATCCGCTCAAAGGCCGATTCGTCGCCCCGGCTGAATCGTTCGACCAGGAGTTCATCATCATTTGGCTCCGCCATGACTGCCATATTAGACTTGCCAAGGTACGGAGACTTACAGAAAAAATGAGAGGTAGGCGAAAAAACACGCTTCCCCTAAGAAGTGGCAGTACGGACCTTCTCGCCTATGGCCTCGGCGGAGTATGTACGCTCAGGCCAAAGGCGTCTTCGGCGGCCTCCCGGAGCACCTCCGAAAACGTCGGATGGGGAAAGCTCATTTCGGTAATCTTTTCCGTGCTGCCTATCAGCGCCCTGGCGGCGCCCGCCAGCTCGGTCACAGTCGCGCCGACCATGGTCACGCCGATGATTCTGTTGGTTGCGTTGTCTCTGACGGCTCTTATTTCACCGACGGTTTCGTTGTGTGCGATGCTTCGCCCGTTGGCTTTGAAGAATGCCTTTCCGACTGAAACATCAAGACCGCCCGCTTTGCACGCCTGCTCGTTCCTGCCGACGGAGGCAATCTCAGGAAACGTATAGACGGCGCGCGGCACCAGCGAATAATCGCCGATTGTTTCATCGCCTCCCGTCGCGTTGACCACGGCCACGTCCGCCTCGGCAAAAGCACCGTGGGCCAGATAGGTCGTGCCCACGGCATCGCCAATGGCATACACGCCCGGGACATTCGTCTGGAGCTTGTCATTGACGGCAATCGCAGAGCGGTTCATCTGCAAATTCAGAGCCTCGACGGTTTCCCGGTCAACCACGGCCCTTCGGCCAACCGAAACGAGCACCTTCTCGGCATCAATCGTCCGGCCGCTCTCAAGAGTCACCTTTGCCGAGCCGCCGGTTTTCCCGACCGAGGTCACCTTCTGGCCCGTTAGCGACTCGATACCCAGCTTCTTGAATTCGCGTTCGATGAGCCTTCCGACCCATTCATCCTCCATCGGTATCAGACGCGAGAGTGCCTCCACGATAGTCACCTTTGTCCCCACGGCCGCATAGGCGCAGGCCATCTCACAGCCAATGACTCCGCCGCCGACAACGAGCATGGATTGGGGAATCTGCTGCAACTCCAGGGCCTCCTTGCTGCTGATCACGGTCCGGCCATCAAACGCAATAGTGGGAAGCTCAATCGGCTGTGAGCCAGTAGCTAAGATTATTTTGCCCGCTTCGATTTCCATCGGGGCCGCTTCGGATTCGATCTTCACTCGGCCCGGCGCGTTAACAATCCCCCGGCCAGCGATGATCTTGACCTTGTGGCTCTGGATCAATCCCGTCAGGCCCTTGCGAAAGGCCGTCACCACGGCGTCCTTGCGGGCCTGTATCTTGGGCCAGTTGGGACTCGCGGACGGGACATCGACGCCCATCAGGGCGGCATGCTTCATCATCAGCAGCGTATGGGCCGAGGCCAGCAGCGTCTTGGAAGGGATACATCCGCAATTCAGGCACGTCCCGCCAACCAGGTTCTTCTCAACGACTGCAACCGATGCGCCTCTCTGCGCACACCTGATTGCGGCGGCGTACCCACCCGGGCCGCTGCCGATAACAACAACGTCAAAACGCTCTGCCATGATCTTAGCTCCTTGAAGAAAATATCAAAATGCAAAATGTAAAAGTGAGGGATCGGCTTCGCCGATGCTGTTTAGTCCGGCCCGCGAAGCGGCTCATCAATTTTGATATTTCATTCTTGATCTTTACATTTTTTTGGGCCGATAGGGATTCTTTTCGGGGTTATACCACGCCAAGAGCTGGTCGTGAAGTTCATCTCGCACCTTCCTGAGCGCCGGATCGTCAATTCGGTTGACAAACTCGCCTGGGTCGGCTTCGTGATCGTATAACTCGTGCGTAGAGCCATGATTGAAGATGTACTTGTACCGCCGCGTGCGAATCATGTACTCACAGACCCTGGACCTCAGATCGTACTCGCTAAACGCAGCGGACGGCCCCTCCAGGCCCGGATCGCGAAGCACCGCCGCGAAACTTCGGGCATCCATCCGTCCGGGTGCGCCGGGAATATCATGCAGGGTCGTTCCTCGGGGCGCTTCGAGCCCGGCCAGCTCGCTGAGCGTTGGGTACAAGCCGATATACTCGGTCAGCGCATCGGTCAGCTTGTTTTCGGGCACATGCTTCGGGAAGCTGACGATCAGCGGCACGCGAACCGACGGCTCGAACAGACAGAACTTCTGGAAGAGCCCGTGGTCGCCGTCCATCTCGCCGTGGTCCGAGGTATAGACAACGATGGTGTTGTCTAAAAGACCTTCCTTTTCGAGCGCATCGTAGAGATAGCCGACACACGTATCAACAAAAGCAAGATTGCCCATGTAGCCCGCCCGATGGGCCCGCCGGCGTTTTTCGTCCTGCGCCGTCATGTTCCTGATTCGCCGCTGAATGTGCTGGGGATAGCCAGAAACGTCGCCGACTTCCGGGAGCGTCATTTTATCGACGGGATACTTTTGCGCCCACTCTCGCGGCGGGTAAAACGGCGAGTGCGGCTTCATGAAACTCGTCACCAGGAAAAACGGCTGCTGACGAAAGGTGGTTATGAACTTCGCCCCCTCGCGGGCAATGAACATGTCCAGGTGGTCTTGCGGTTCGAGCCGCGAAGCCATGCTGTCAAAATTCCACTTTTCCACCTGACCCACCCACGGGCTGCCGTTCAGCCACAATCCCTCGATATCGGGCAGACCCGCCCCGCTGTCATCGACCGTTTTGAAAAAGTTTTGTCCCAGGGGATGGTTCGCTATTTCATTGGCGTAGTGCTGCACCTTCGGACCCAGGTACATCAACCAGTCATTGATGGACAGGTAATACTCGAAGCCGTGATTGTGGGCATCGACAAAGTGCATCTTACCCATCAGAGCAGTCAGATAGCCTTTCTCGGCAAAGTGATTGGCCATCGTGCGGTATCGCCAGTCAAGCCGGTCCTTGTTCGTAATCGCACCGGTGCTGTGCGCGTAAAGGCCCGTCAGCAAGGCCATCCGCGAAGCAACGCAAACCGGGTAGGGGCAGTAGGCGTTGTTGAACCGGACGCCGCGTGAAGCAATGCGGTCGATATTGGGCGTCGGGACCAGGTCCCTGCTCGCACAGGTCATCAGGTCGGCGCGGTGCTGATCGGTCATGATCAAAAGTACATTGGGCCTGGACGGAGTTCGGACCGGTTGACCCTCAGCCGAATTGGCGGGCGGAGTCTTCGCCTGACCGGCGTTGCCACCCAGAAGCACTGAGGCGGCGCTGAAGCCGGCTGTCTGCAAAAGCTCTCTTCTTCCTGTCTTGCGTTTTTCCATGACGGCGTTCAGCGTATGCAAAATGAATTTTGCACACCCTACCTATTGGCTAAGAAATCTTTTACTTCCCCGGTGGCAGAAGCTGAAACTCCCATAAGGTTGGCCCATCCGTCGAGTCGAGGATATTCAATCGCACCCGTTGCGCTGTTACAGGCTCGAATTGCCTTATGCAATCCGACCCGATCTTTGTGCCCTTGGCAAATGCCCTCCACGCCGTGCCGTCTCTGTATTGCAGCTCGAATTCCCGCACACGGTCGAAGTCTTCGCTGATCTTCACTCGATCAAACGTCACTGCCTTTCCCAGGTCCACTTCGAGCCATGCCTGCTTCGTGCCTGAATCGGTGGCCCAACGCGTGGCCGGGTCGTCATCCACAGCCTTGTCCGGGCCGTACCCGCTATTCTTCTGAAACACGTTGGACGCGCGGGCCTTCCGGCCGTACGCCAAAGACGCCGAGGGCAAGCCGACGGGAGGAATCCCGCCTGCGGGGCCATCCAGCTCAAGCTTGATGATCGTATCAAGCTCGTTTCGGTCCGGCTTTGGGACCGAAATCTCGATGCCCTTGTCGCTTTGCCCGACTATGACGGTGCCGCCGGCCAGGATGGAGCTTGCCACGATTTTCCTGGGGATAGGAGGCAGCCTCAGATTCTCATCGGGCCAGTTCAAAACGTGGACGTAGATGGTACTGCCCTTGGATGTGCTGGCGCCCCAGGGTCCCGGCATGAACGGCCCGCCACGAGTGGCATAGATGCTCTGGCCGTACTTGTAGAGCCAGGCGCCCATTTCTTTTAGCCGCTCGACCTGTCGCGGCTCGATCCGGCCATCCGGCATAGGGCCGACATTGAACAGGAAGTTGCCGTCGCCTCCGACGACCCTCACGAGCGTCTGGATACATTCTTCGAGCGATTTCATCTGGTCGTCGGGTTTCCACGCCCACTGCCGGCAGATGGTCATGCACGTCTCCCAGGGCCGGTCGTTCTGGAATTTGCCGACTCGCTGCTCCGGCGTATCGTGGTCGGCGGGCAGTCCCGCACGATTATTGATGATCACGTGGGGCTGTAGCCCCCGAATCATCTTCAAGAGATTCTCGGAGTCCCAGTCCTGGGCTGAGCCGCCCAGGCCGTCGAACCATACGATGTCGATCTTGCCATAGTTGGAGCAAATCTCACGAAGCTGGCCGTGCAGGAACTTGATGTAGCGCGCGTGATTCTCTGTGCGGTAGTCCGGGTGATACCAATCCACGGGCGAGTAGTAGTAGCCGAGCTTCAGACCACCTTTGTGGCAGGCGTCGGCCAGTTCCTTAACCACGTCGCGCTTAAACGGCGAGTTGGTGATCTTGTAGTCAGTCAGCTTGCTGTCGAACATCGAGAAGCCGTCGTGATGTTTGCTGGTGAATACAAGGTACTTCATCCCGGCTTCTTTGGCGATTTGCACCCATTCGTCGGCGTTGAACTCGACTGGATTGAACTGCTTGTAGAGATTGTCGTAAACCTCAACGGGAATGGAACCGGTGCTCGTGTCGCGTCTGCCTCGCCGCTCGCCTCCGCGAGACCAGCCGATCTCGGTGCCCTTGAGACTGACCGGCCCCCAATGGATGAACAAGCCGAATCTCATTTCGCGCCAGGCCTGAATGTCCTGCTCGCTCGCATTGAGATAATTTCCCGCATCGCTTGCTGCGAGAGACACAGCAACCGAGCACAGAGCCGCCCCAACGCAAACCGCAGCAAAAATTCTGAGACAATTTCGTTTTGACATTTCCCCTGCCCTTTCCACTTACTCTCCATCAGGGTCAACCCTGTTACCGTCTGCGTCTGCCGCCCTTTGTGACGTCATCGGCCCGGCGATTTATCTCATCCGACAGGTTCAACTCGCGGATTTTCTGCGCCAGCTCGCCGGCCGCCTGCCTGTCCGTCCGGGCCATATTACCCGTCAGCTCCACAGCAGCCAGACCTGCCTCGACCTTCAGGGCGTCGTTTTTGACAAGCTCCAGCAGCCGCTCGGCGACCTTCTTGTCCGGGACCGAGCCCATAGCCGAGATAGCCAGTTTCTTCTCTTCATCCCGGCGTGCATAGTCGAAAGCGGAGAAGCAGAGATCTGCCCGGTCACTGAGCGAGGCGGTCGTGCCGACCTTGATCAGCCGCACGGCCCCTGCGATGGCCAGAACATGATGCGTCAATGAGGTTTCGGGCTTCGAGGCGATGTCGAGCAGGACCTGGGCGGCCTCGTAGTCGGGCCAGTCGCCGAGCGTGCGTATGCCGGCCTCGCGCAAAGCCTCATCCGATGAGCGAGCCGCTCCCGTGACGGCCTTGAGAGCCGTCGGCCCACCCAAAGCGCTGAGAGTCGTCAGCAGGGACAGCCTGGCCTGCGGTTCCGATGCCTCCATCTGCTTGATAACGACGTCGGCCGCAGCATCTTTGTCAGTACACTTGGCCAAAACGGACTTGAGGGTCGCCACGGCATTCTGACGGGCCTGGTTGTCCTTCGTTTTAGCCAGCAGGTCAGTTAGAGTTGCAACATTGCTGGAGTCCGCCACAGCCGCAAGGGCCTTGAAGGCGGCGGCACTAATGTTCCCGCTCGCATCGCCGGCGTAGCCGAGCAGGCTTTCGACCGCTCCTGCGGTTTGGCGCTCACCGAGAAGGCCAATGGCCACCACACGGCCATTCGCGTCACCGGAGGCTGCTTTGGCCTTAATCACATCGTCAACTCCGGGGCCTACCATGACGGCCAAGCCATCACGAGCAGCTTTGCCAACGGCACCCTGGCCGCCAGCTGCGATCTCCAACAGAGATTCGGCTGCTTCGTCGCCTCCGACCCGCGCCAACGCCTCAATCGCCGCCAGCCGGACCGATTCGTCTCCACTATTCAGGACTGCTTTGACAGGTTTTACGCAGGAAAGATCGCCCCGGTCGGCAATCAGGCCGAGGACCTGCTTCTGGAAGAACGGGTCCAGCTCGACAAGCATCTCAGTGAGGGCACGTGTCGCATCTTTTGTCTGCGCATTTCGAGCGGCCTTGACGGCAACCGAGCGAATCTTCGGATTATCGCTTTGCATGGCCGAAGTGACGACCTCCGCCGCGCGCCGGCCATCGCACGTCGCGATGCCATTGATCGCCGCCGCACGAACGAAGAAAACGTCTTGGCCTTGCCCGCCTCGCTTCTCCTGTTCGATAGCCCAGTTGTTCAGGTCAGCATAAATGCTCATGGCCTGATCGAATTTCTGCTGCTTGACGAGCCCGCCCGCAATGCTTACGAGCTTCTGCGCTGCGGCGATTTGTTCGGGGCCGGCTCCCTTCTTCAACGTGCTTGTCATGGCTGCGATATCCTTGGCGGGCGCCGTGACTGGACCGCCGGTTGTATCCATTCGCGAACGCTCTGCGAGGGAGTGAGCCATCGCGGCCTTCCAAGCCGAATCTTTGGTCTCCTTCATTGCGCGTTCGAGGCTTTGCGTGGCCTCACTCGACGGATTCTTCTCGAGGGCCCGCCTGGCATAATCGCGAAGCTCTTTATCCTGGCTTGAGAGAAGCTTCGTTAGCGTTTGTACAGATTCGTCCTTGCCGATTCGCTCGATTTGCAGGACAAACCAGTAGCGGACCGTCGCCGGCATCTCGGCGGTCTCGACGGTCCTGCATAACACGCGCGCCAGCGCTGCGCGTTCGGCTTCAGCGCCGGGGCGAGCGGCGTGCGAGCCTATGTCCTGCAAGGCTATCTGAGGCTCGTACCGCGAGGCGACGTCCTCCGCCGACATCAAAGGCAGCAGGTAGTTCACCGCCTCCTGGTACGCCTGGGCCATCTGTTCGGCGCTGCGCGCCGGGGCTTCCGCCTTGCCGCGCAATTGGTCGACTAATTGCTGGCCACTTTGCGCGTATGCGCCGCATGTCAGCGTAAGAGTAGTAAATGTCACCATCGCCAGATTTTTTATTGCTGAGAGCTTACTGCTCATTTTCATTCCCCTTTCAACTGACACTTGCTTTGTGCAAAGCGAAAACGGACCTCTTTCTGCCACAAAGACACCAAGACACAAACGGCAAGAGAATAACAAATAATGAATATCGAATAATGAACGCCGAAGTGAAGCTGGCGCAAGCCCTTCCTTCGATATTCGATATTCGGAATTCGATATTCGATATTCATTTTTTTGTGCCTTTGTGCCTTCGTGGCTAAATTGGCTGCCACCCCCTACAGGAAGTACGGCGGTCGTCGCGGGCGGTCGTACCAGCGTTCAGCCGCCGGGTCGTCCAGGATTTTTTCCTCAACGGGATCCCACTTGATCGGCCGGCCCAGGCGCTGGGCGATCCCGCTGAGATGGCAGATGGTCGCCGTGCGGTGGCCGATTTCCGCGTCACAAATCGTCTTCTCGCCTGTCCGGATGCAGTCAAGCCAATTACCCTCATGGTCTCTTGACTCATAAAGATGAATCTCGCTCGGCAGCAACGGAGCGCCGGCCAGCTCGGCGGGTTCCGTGTCGAGGCGATCCCCCCGGCTGACCATCACTTGCCCTTTGGTGCCGATGAACTGAATCATGTGCCCGCCCTGGGTGCCGTGGTCTCGCAGGACGGTGGCCCCGTCGGCGTAATAATGGGTCTGGTATTCCGTCCCGTTCCAGCCCTTGGGAACAAACTTGACCGGCCCTGAATCGTCCATCCCGAGCGCCCACTGAATGATGTCAAAGTGATGGGCGCCCCAGTCGCCGTTCTTGCGGGAGCCATATTCCCAGAATCGGCGCCAGCCGCCGCCGTAGTCGCCCTTGACGCGCTCCTGGTTATAGGGATACCACGGCGTCGGGCCGAGCCAGCGGTCGTAGTCGAAACCTTCCGGTATCGGCTGCTCGGGCAAGGTCGCCGGCGGAGCGAATTGCCCCAACTGTGCGTAAATGGTGTGAACCTTGCCGATCCATCCGTTGCGGACGATTTCGCAGGCTTTTCGGAAAGCCCTCTCCGAGCGCTGCTGCGAGCCGACCTGGAAAACTACGCCATACTGCTTGCACGCATCGCTCATCAGCCGCCCTTCCCGGATGGTCAGCGTCATGGGCTTCTGGCAGTAAACGTGCTTGCCCGTTTTGATCGCGGCCAGCGAACACATAGCGTGCCAGTGGTCGGGGGTGATGACGAAGACCGCGTCGATATCGGTCCGGGAGCAAACCTGTTCGTACTCCAGGTAAGCGTCGCACCCGCGGTACGTCCCGCCGGCGGCCTTGTCCGCGTAGGTCTTTTCGGCCGTTCGCTTGGCGTTTTCTCGCTTGCCCTTGTCCACATCGCACACCGCCAGAACCTGCACGTCCTTGCGATTGAGCATGCCCCGGAAGTGCCCGCCCATCATCAGGCCCATCCCAATCATGCCTAAAGTGATGCGATTGCTCGGAGCAGTCGCCCCGAGAACCGTCGAGGGCACGATGGCCGGATATGCCGCGACGGCACCAACAGCAGCGGCTCCCGACAACAAGAAATCACGGCGGCTCATACAATTATTTTTCTTCATCGAACGATACTCCTGATTTGCGCTACATATTCATTCGGTTACCTCTTCAGCGGGTGATTCTATCGTGGGGATTTTGCCAACTCAAGGCTTGTGGCATGAATTTTCCGGACATTCTGCTCGTAGCGTGTCCTCCCGCAAGGGACACCTTACGGCGGTAAGGGCATTTTAGAAGTAACGCCTTACGGCGTCACTACGAACGAACGTGCGGGATAGGCTACTTGGCGACGGTCGTATGGGCGGCGTCGAACATTCTCACGCCGCCGGAGTCCAGCCGGAGGATCAGGCCCTTTTCGGGGTCAATTCCGGTGCAATGGCCGGTGAATTTGACGCCGTTGAATACAAGTGCCGTCCGGTGGCCCAATTGGATGCTCAGCTCGCTCCATCGGTCGATCACTTCCTTGCTGCTTTTCTGGGCGACTTCGAGCCAATGGTCCACGCACGTCAGCAGTCGTCTGGCCAGAGACACTCGGTCGATAACTGAATGGCTCTCGATGTCGATGCTCGTAGCAATCGGCCGCAGATCATCAGGGAAAGAGTCGGGGCGCTGATGGCAGTTGATGCCAATACCTGCTACGCAGAAGCCGCCGCCGCGGCCCGCCCTGGATTCGAGCAGGATGCCGGCGACTTTCTTGCCGTTGAGCATTACGTCATTAGGCCATTTGATTTTCGCATGGCTTGCCGCTCCAACGGGGCCGATAGCCTCAGCAACCGCCACGGCGCACGCAAGCGAGAGTAAATGATGGTGTGGCATACTTTCGGTCAGGACGATCGAACAGAGAATGCTGTCCCCCCTGCCGCTTGCCCACGTGCTGCCGGCCCGGCCCCGGCCCGCCGTCTGCTCTTCGGCGAAAACGGCCAGACCGTCGTTTTCTGTGTTCCTGCCATACTCGGCGGCAACGTCATTGGTGCTGGAGGTGCTGCGGTAAACGAGGATTTTTTTGCCGACCCGCTTAGTCTTGAGATTCGCACTTATCTGGTCGGGATCCATTATCTGTCGAGCCCGATATCGACGGCCCTTGCCGAATGAGTGATTGCCCCTACGGCGATCCTGTCGATCCCGCACTGGGCGATGGCCGAAACGTTGCTCAGCGTGATGTTGCCTGATGCTTCGAGCAAGGGCCTTTTGCCTCTGCCGCGCATTTTGTTGCGCATCTCGACGGCGTGCTTGAGCTGCCATTGGCCCATGTTGTCCAGCAGCACGATGTCGATGCCCGGAATCTCCAGGACATAGTTGAGCTGATCATCGACGTGGTCCACCTCCACGGCAACGAATTTGGCCCCCTTGACGTTCCTGGCCTGCGCGATGATCTTTCGCAGCTTCGGCTGAAACCCTCTGCCCCACTGGGCCAGATGGTTGTCTTTGATCAGAATGCCGTCGTATAAACCAATCCGGTGATTGTACCCCCCTCCGCAAAGAACCGCGTACTTCTCGAGGATTCGCCAGCCCGGCATCGTTTTGCGGGTATCGTAGATTCTCGCCTTCGTGCCTTGAATGGCGTTGACGTACTGCCGCGTGGTGGTCGCGATTCCGCTGAGCCTTTGCAGGAAATTGAGCATAACCCGCTCGGCGCTGAGCATGGGACGCAAAGGCCCTTCGATCGTTCCCAGCTTGCTGCCGACGTGGGCGGATTCGCCGTCATTGACGCGGGCCCTCAGCTTCAGCTTCTCATCGTAGCACTTCAAAATTTCCCTGACCACACCCATTCCGCATACGACGATTTCTTCGCGGGAGACGATATCCGCTTTAGCCACGGTGCTGTCCCGGAATAGAAGTTCGCTGGTAATATCGCCGTGGCCGAGATCTTCTTCAATGGCCATTTGAATGAGGGGACGCACTTTTGCCATGTCAAGTTTTGGCATTTTAGTTCTTTCGTTTAGCCACAAAAAGGCACAAAAAGCACAGAATATTTAGACATTGTCACTCATCACATATTTCTTAATTTGCAGCTTGGGAGCACCGAAATTAATCAGTAACCCATGTTCCGATGATAACAGTGTATCTCAAAACTCGTTTCCCGAATTATATCACACAAGTGTCTTATATCTTCATCCTGCACCATTACCTCTTTGACTATTTTTTGTGCCTTTTGTGCCTTTTTGTGGCTAACTCTTGAATTTCTTCAGTTTCTTGGTGGCCAGGAAGCTGCTTTTTTTTCTCTTGGAATCCACCAGAACAAGCTCGGGAAGCTCTTTGAGCTCCCGCAGTTGGTCTCGCAGGAAAGCGGCCCGCTCAAAGTCCAGGCTCTGGGCGGCCTCGAGCATTTCGGCCTCAATCTGGCCGGCCAGCTCAATCTTCTCATATTCGTTGGCCCCGAAACGCACCGCCTCACGAGCGGTCTGCCTGGCCTTGATCTGCTGGGTCAATCCCGAGCGGATTTCCTTCTTTATCGTTTCGGGCGTAATATCGTGTTCCTTGTTATACTGCGACTGAATTCTACGGCGTCTGTCTGTTTCGTCAATGGCTTTTTGCATCGACTCGGTCACTTTGTCGGCATACAAAAAGACAGTCGCGTTTACATTTCGGGCGGTCCGGCCGATGGTTTGTATCAGCGACGTTTGGCTCCTGAGGAACCCCTCCTTGTCCGCATCCAGGATTGCCACGGCCGAGACTTCAGGCAGATCCAGACCCTCCCGCAGCAGGTTCACGCCGACCAGCACGTCAAAATCACCGTGACGCAAATCGCGAAGGATCTCAATCCTTTCAAGGGTGTCAATTTCGCTGTGCAGATAGCGGCATTTGAAACCTTTCTTCGTGATGTAGCCCGAGAGGTCTTCGGCCATCCGCTTGGTCAAGGTCGTAACGAGCACCCGCTCGTGGGCCGCCACCCGCTTTTCGATTTCGCCCAAAAGATGTGAAACCTGGTTGGAGGCCGGATGTACGAATAGCACCGGGTCCAGAAGTCCCGTCGGCCTGATGACCTGTTCGACGACCTCGTGATTGCATTTCTCCGCTTCAAACGGCCCGGGCGTAGCGGAAACGAAAACGACCTTTGCCCAACTGTCCTGGAATTCCTCAAAACGCAATGGCCGGTTATCCAAGGCGCTTGGCAGCCTGAAACCATGCTCGATCAGGACTTCTTTTCTGTGGTGGTCGCCCGCCCACATGGCCTTCAATTGCGGAATCGTGGCGTGAGACTCATCGATAAACAGCAGAAAATCCCGGGGGAAATAGTCAATCAGCGTATAGGGCCTCGCGCCGGCCGGAAGGCCCGCCAGGTGCCTCGCGTAATTCTCGATGCCGCTGCAATAGCCCACCTCCTGCATCATTTCGATGTCGTACATCGTCCGGGCGGCCAGCCGCTGCGCTTCCAGCAGCTTGGCCTGGCCTCGCAGCTCGGCCAGGCGGTCGTGCAACTCGGCTTTGATGCTCTCAATGGCTGAGCCGATCCTCTCGCCGGGCATGACGTAGTGCTGCGCCGGATAGATGAAGACCTGCTCTTCCACAGCCAGCGTCTCGGCCGATACCGGGTTGATGTAGCTGATTTGCTCTATTTCGTCGCCGAAAAACTCGATGCGGATCGCAAAGGATTCGTAGGAAGGATGCAGCTCCACCACGTCGCCGCGGACCCTGAACGTGCCTCGGTCGAAATCGACGTCATTTCTCGAATATTGGATGTCCGCCAATCGGCCCAGCAGCTCATTTCTATCGTAGCGCTCGCCTGTGCGGATGGCCACCACGCTGGCCTTGTAGTCCTCGGGCGACCCAAGCCCGAAGATGCACGAGACGGAAGCGACGATGATACAATCCTTTCTCGCCGAGAGGCTGGTGGTGGTCGAAAGACGAAGCCGGTCGAGATCGTTGTTCTTGGAAGCATCCTTTTCTATATAAATGTCCCTTTGCGGAATATACGCTTCCGGCTGGTAATAGTCGTAGTAGCTCACAAAGTACTCGACCGCATTTTCCGGAAAAAGCTCTTTGAATTCCTCGTAAAGCTGGGCGGCCAGCGTCTTGTTGTGCGAGATGACCAGCACCGGCACGTCGTTCTGCGCGATGACGTTGGCCATGGTGAACGTCTTGCCGCTGCCGGTGACACCCATCAGCGTCTGGAACTTCTTGCCCGCGAGCAGACCCTCGGTCAGCCGGGCAATGGCATCCGGCTGATCCCCCGCAGGCTTGAACGCATTGTTTAGCTTGAACAAACCCATACGCGCACGCTATTTTAGCTCAGAATTTCTCTAATTTCACGGAAAAAAACGAAGGGCCGGCAATCCTCGCAAGTTGCCGGCCCTGTAGCTTCCGGAGACAGCAAGTGGTTTCTATGGCCTGACGGCCCGGCTGTAGATACGCACGTCATCAATCAGGCCCGACCAGAAGGTGCCGGGTTCCATGCCCCTGCCGGTGCCGAAGTACAGGCCGCCGCCCACACTAACTTTCCATTGCTTTGCGCCGCTTTTTCACCGTGCTGCTCCTTCGCGCCGGCTCGGTATGGCCGGGCAGCAGTTGAGCCGCCTTCTGCCTCCAGTACTCCATTTCCTGGCTACGTGACAGGTCCTTGGTGGCTCGGTAGATCCGTGTGGCGCTACGGTGCATCATATCCACGCAGTCAAAACGTTTCGTCTTCATCTTCAATCGATTATACTGTCGTCCAAATAGCGTGGCAATGGTCCCGTGCCCGTCGCTATTGGGCCGGGACAATCGTGATCTTATCCGCGCCCCGGATCGCCTGCCCGTCGAGGGTCGTGCCCTCCAATATGGCGTAGCCGTCCTGGAATGTGCCGGGATCAAGATTCGCCGTCAGCACATGGGCGACCAGATCGAGCAGGCCGTCGGCGTCCATGTCCTCGAAGGCCACGAGGTACTTGCTGCCCTTGCCGCGCACGGCCACCCCGGCGCCGGCCAGCGTGATCGTCTCCGGGTTGACGGTCGTCGCGTCGAAGTCCGCGCTCGACAGGATCGCCACCGGCACCACGCCGTTGGAGCCCAGGTTGATCGTATTCGGAGAGCTGCCCGGCTTGATGTCGATGGCGACCTCCAGGGCCGTCGGCTGCGCCGGCAGCAGGTTGACGACCCCGCCCTCTTCGGCATGGACCCAGCCTGTCCAAGCAGTCCCGTCCGCCAACGTTCCCCTCAAGGACCACTCTTCTGGGGAGGTATAGGTGCGTGGCGTTGCCACGGGCTCCCAAATGGAGTTATCGGGCTCAACGCCATCGTCATCGTGATAGGTGCAAACCTCGAAATTGCTGCCGTAGATGTTGACCGTGCCCGTCCCTGAGGCGAAAACGTCATCGCACCCCTCTCCTCCATAGACATTGATCGTGCTGCTGTTGCCGGCGTGCACCCTGCCGCCGACGTGCGCTTTATAGATGTTGACGGTGCTGTTGTCCCAGGCATCGATTCCGCTTACATATGGCCCACCGCTGTAACCACTTGGCCCATCATAGCAATTCACCGTGCCGGGGCCAAGAACGGTCAGGAGGTCTGGCGAGTATATCTGCGAGTAGAGGTTTACCACCGCCGCCACTCCATCGGCATCTTCGTATACGCCGATGGTCATGCCAGCGTCGGAGATATACTCATCGTCACCGAAATTGTACACCCCGCCGTAGAAGTCCTGGTACCATCCCGCCCGTGCCTGCACGGCGCCGAGGCACAAAACCAATCCCACTACCACCATTGTCATTTTCTTCATCATAGTCTTACCCTTCCTTTCGTTGATTGAGGTTTTTGAAATAGCCGCACCAGCGAGGGCCGCCGATACGACAAAGGCTGTCGATTTTGTTGTCATAGTGGAAAGCCTGTTTTCTTTCCTCGCAAACAGGCGGTTGCGTATCTCATGTCTTGACGTCTCGATAGCTCACGGCGACTCACCTCCTCTCTATAATGCCCAGCAATTCCGTCGCTTCGGCGCGGAAGCGCAGAAGCTCTTCATCGCGGGGCTGGTTTTTGTCCATCCAGCTTACCGCCTTGTCGTACCAAGTGCGGGCCTCGTCCTGCTTGCCGATCTGCCAGTAGGCCATGGCGAGGAAGAAGCCGTTGAAGCTGCTGCCTGTGTTCTGCTCCCGGGCATCCGACTGGTGCAGCGACTCGATGGCCGCCTCCCATTGGCCGGCACGATATTGAGCCACCCCGAGGGTGTTCCAGGCATCGGCGGCGCCGGATTGCAGTTTGACGGCCTTGGCGGCAAGATCGACCGCTTGCTGAGGATTGCGGAACTCCGGATCAGGACACACGGCAAGCGCCCAAGCCAGACTGTTATAGAAGGCCGCGTTTCCCCCATCGAGTTGGATGGCCCTGTGGTAGTACTGAAGCGCTTTCTCAAACTCTTCTCGCTCGTAACAGGCCTGCGCGTGTCGACCGTAGGCCAAAGCGACCTGTAGGCCCGTTTCCGCGTCGGCCGGGAGATCGCCGTCCAGCGTCTGCCAAATGCTCATGGCTGTCTGGTACGCTTGCTCTGATCGTTCGCGAGCCAATTCTGCCTTGTTGCCGTCGCCGAGCGCTGTCCTGATTTCCCCAATACGCCACCATGCCTTTCCGATCTCCCAGCGTGAATTCAGATCGTCCCGGTTCTGCTCGGCAAAGGCCTGATAGAAACCGGCCGCCTTGCGGAGGAACGGGAAGTCCTCGGGCGCGGGCGCCGTTTCACCCACGGACCGCCATTCCTGCTCAGCCGTGGCCACCGCGGGCTGGTTTGGGTCTCGCGCCATCGCAGGGTAGCGGCGAAAGAACGAATCCGCCGTGTCTTCGTCCACAAGGGGACGGTACTCCCAACTCAAGATGTCGTGGGTCTGCCAGACCTCGCCCGTGCCTGCCGTGAAGCCGGCCCATGCTCGCCCGCGGTCCAACTGGAGAGCCGCGGAAAGCTCGACGGGAGCGGTCAGCGTCGGCTCCGCAGAACGATCCATGAAGATGGTCAGAGTGCCGGGCACGTAGCGGACTCGTACCTGGTGCACGTTCCCGTCATCCAGATTTACGGGGGCGGCGACCGCCGCCAGGGAAAAGGCATGGTGAACCGAATTGACGCCCATGCCGTTCGTTTGCACGCTGATGTGATCACCGGCCAAGTCGTAGTTTCCACGATTCATGAACGTGTCGAATTCGACCGCCAGACTGTTGGGGATGCCCCTGACGTTGTCGCTGCTGTACCCCACGGTGTCAAAAGCATCTCCGTAGCCCTGTGCGCTGCCGCAGGGCCCCAGCGGAGCCGGGCCGTGGTTCTGGACCACGAAGGCAAATCCATCGGCGCCTCCGCTCAGCCGGAAGGTGAAAACGGTGTCGAACCCAAACGCGACAAGCTGTTTCTCCGCCGTCCAAGCCGCTCCCGCGCGGTGGAGATCAGGCCGCGTCAGGCGCAGTCGGTCATTGACAAGAGCAGCATCGCCACACAAATGGAGACTCGCGGGATCGGTGAAGCGGTTGAACCGAATCGGAGCGGTCTGTTTTGACTGCGTGGCTGATTCGGCGGCCGAGCGAACGGTTTCCGCCATCGCGCGCTTCTTCTCCGCGTGATCGTTCTTGCCCGAAGCAAGCAGGAGGTTCGTCAAGCGGTCGTGGGTCGCAGCCAGCTCGGCTCGATATTCTGCTACCGTGGGAAAGCGATCGACCAATTCCTCTTGTGCATACACTGCCTGTTCGTAGGTTTCCTCGGCTTCGCCGGTGCGGCCAGCTTTTTCGAGCAGCGATGCCAAGCCGACCGTCGCTGCCGCCAGGGCACGGTGGTAGCCGACGACGTGAGGCGACTGCCGGACCAACTCGCGTCGAATCGCCAGAACCTTGCCTTGCATCTCCCCGACCAACCCCCCTGTCTGCGACACCGCCCGGCTGGCATCGGCGAAACACTCATAGAACTTGAACACGCTGTGCAAGAACGCCTCTTCCTCGTTCTTGAGCTGTGTTCCCTGAGGCCCCCTTCTTTGCATCACGCCGATATAGACCTCTTCCAAGGCCTCCAGCGCCAGCCGCGAGTTCGCCTCGGCCCTCGCTCGTTGGCCTTCCGCCTCCGTTCGCAAGGCTCTTTCCCGCTCGGCCGCCTCCTCGACCGCCTTCTTCTCTCTGAGGGCAAGTTGCTCTTGCTGCTTGGCGACCCCTTCGGCCTTGGTTGCCCGGATCGCCTGCCATGTAGCAATGCTTACGCCAATCACGAGGCTCGCGGCGACCGCGGCAACCGCCGTCGCCACTGTTTTGTTCCGGCGAACAAACTTCCGGAGCCGGTATGTGGCCGAAGGAGGACACGCCTCGACGGGCTCGTGGCTCAAGTACCGCTGAACATCCCTCGCGAGAGCGTCCGCCGTTTCATAGCGGCGCGTGCGGTCCTTTTCTAAGGACTTCATCACGATCCAGTCCAGGTCGCCGCGAACCTCTCGTAGCATGGGCATCTTGCCCATGGTGTCGCGGCCATCTTGCCCGCGCGTATCGAGGGCCTCCGGCCCTCGCATCGAAGGCGAGACGCCTTCGACACGCGCGGGCGGGACGCCCATGCTACGTTGAGCCGTTCGGATCCGGGTGGAGGGCTTGACCGGCTCCTGCTCTCGAATGACCCGCTGCATCTCGATATAGCCCGCTTTGCGAAGCTCTTCTTCGCCAAAGGGCGTGGTTCCCGTCAGCAATTCGTACAGCAGGACCCCGAGGGAGTAGATATCCGTGCGGGTATCGACATCTAAATCGCTCAATTCGGCCTGCTCGGGACTCATGTAGGCCGGGGTGCCGATGATGTGGGCGTAGCGCGTAAAGAGCGTCTTTTCGGTAAGTTTTTGATTTATGGCCTTAGCAATGCCAAAGTCGATGACCTTGGGCACCGATTTACCGTCGTGCAGCGTAACCATGACGTTTGTGGGCTTGATATCGCGGTGGATGATGCCCTTCTGGTGGGCGTGCTGGACGGCGTTGCAGACCTGGATGAACAGTTCCAGCCGCTCTTTGGTGCTCAGGCTGTTGGCGTCGCAGTAGTCGGTGATCGAGACGCCCTTGACCAATTCCATAACAAAATAGGGCCGGCCCGTCTCTGTCGCCCCGGCATCGAGGACTTTGGCAATGTTCGGGTGGTCCATCATGGCAAGAGCCTGTCGCTCGGCCTCGAATCGGGCGATAACCGACTTGGTGTCCATGCCCAATTTGATGATTTTGAGAGCCACCTTCCGGCGGATCGGCTCGGTCTGCTCGGCCATATAGACCACCGCCATGCCCCCTTCGCCGATCTTCTCAAGCAGCTTGTACCGCCCGATGACCGTACCCGGACCTTCGGAAATGGGAGAGTCGTCCAGCGTAACATCAGCAACAGCGGGAGAATCTTCCAGGAAATTGCCATACTTGTCGTGGGCCTCAAGAAGGGATTCCAGCTCTGGCCTTAGCTCGGCATCTGATCCACATACTTCGTCAAGGTATTGAGACCTTTCCTGAGGGGTCTTCTTTCTGTAAGCCTCAGCGAAGATCGCCCTGATTCGTTCTCTTCTATTGTCCGTCATATTATCTGACATTGATGTTTCTCCACTCTAAAGTGCGAAAATTGCGACAGAATAGGGCAGTAGAAAAATGTGAAAAAGAAAAAAATCTAAAAACCAGCCGAATCTTGCAAGAACGTCGGATTCTGAGACTGCCTGAAGCCTTCGTGCAGCAGGAAAATTCGCCAGGTCTGAGACTAACTCGGTTTGGTTTCACTGCCCATTTTGACCTCCCTTGCTAGCCAGGAACGAGCATAAGCCCAATGGTCGATGGCTGTGCGTCGGGAGATTCCCTGGATTTCTGCGACTTGATCGATAGTAAGTCCCCCAAAATAGCGAAGCTTCACAAGGTCGGCAACAGAAGGCTCTTCTGCAGAGAGTCTGTTCAGAGCTTCGTCAAGTGCAAGGAGGTCGTCTGAAGGACTTTCAATGGCAAGGTTTGCCCCGGGTAGTTCGATTTCCCGTAGATCCCCTCCCCGTTTTGCACTCTTTTTCCGCCGTGCATTCTCAATGAGAATCCTCCTCATTGCCTCCGCCGCAGCCTTGAAGAAATGCCCTCTGCTGTTCCAACTCTGATTCTCTGCCTCCACCAATCGAATGTACGCCTCATGCACTAATGCAGTAGCCTGAAGCGTCTGCCCTGGCTTCTCTTGAGAAAGTTTCTGGGCAGCCAGAAGACGCAGTTCCTCATACACCAACGGAAGCAACTCGTCGGCAGCCTTGGGGGCGCCTTGCTCAATGGCGTTCAAGATGCGCGTGACATCGGTCATGATTCTCCTCGGTTCTGGACATCCCAAACGAGCTATACTATCTTACCGAGAATCAACCGATGTCTCAAATGCTACCTCCCGGCTGAAAAGGGTAATTCCGGTGCGAAAGATGTTAGGTTATCGTTTTCAAAGTCCGATCTCGCCGGCGGGATATTACCGGCCGGCGGACGACGCCATCCGGGACTGGCGGCGCTGCGGCTCGACGGCATCGGGGAATACGACTGCTGCTACCAGCGCCTTTCCATACCGGTCCCAGAGGGTCTGTTCATCGAGCTGGGAATCGGTTGGGAGCATCTCGAAGGTTATGATGGGGATGCCTAAAGTAACGCCGGCGTAGGAGCCTAACGAGCCGGGTCTAGCTCCGACCTTCTTGACGGGCAAATTGCAGTATTGAGCCATGTGGTTAGCCAGCGAGTCCGCCGGGCCGTCGTAGTCGATGCAGGCCAGCGGCTGATGGATGCTCACGATGCGATTCGGCTTGTACTGTTCGATAAGCTGGCGGATGATCCGTGACTCCGGCTCGGAGAGGGCGGTCTGCCCCGAATGTTCGTCGGTAACGCGATTGGCCGCCTCGAAATTGCGGTTCAGATCCACACCGCGAGCGTTGTAGCGGATGCTGCGGGCCATGCCGTCGGGGTTCGCGACAGCCAGAAGCACCGCGGTGCGCCCCTCCAGCAGATCTGGATGCTCCCGCAGATGTGCTCCAAGCCGCCGGACAAGCGGCGTTCCCACTGCCTCGTTGCCGTGAATCGTCGCCATAATCAGAGTCACATCGGGGCCCTGACCGAGCACGAGGCACAAAACAGGCTGATACTGAACCGAATTACCCGCAATATGATAATAGGAAGAAAGTATCGCAGGCCGGGGCTCAGGCGGACTTACTATCTCCGGGTAATCCACCGGCTCATAGCATCCGGCAAGAGTCAGCACAGCCAACAGTGCGCCGACCGTTGAAATACAAGCGTATCTATTGTGCATTTCTCTTCCCTTCAAGGTTTCGTGCCTTGCGGCACAATACCAAGGCCCACCCATTATAAGTTTTCGCCGTCGTGGTGAAAGCCCAAACTTGGAGGCGACAGCCAATTCTCTGCGTTTCGCTCCCGGTGCCAGCGCAATCGACATCGCCATATGCCTTATCGGACGCAAAAGCCCCCAAAGCAAAAACACTTGAGAAAACCCACCCGCTCTGGTAGATTAAGGCTTACGGGGCAAAGCTGTTGCCAAACCGTACTCGGAAGAATCGCCTCTTGGCGCATACAAGGCAGCAAGAACATGAGTACACGAGGCGTCCTCTACGCTAAGGCGGAGCGGCATTTGCTTCCAAAGACTCGGAGAGACGACGAAAATGTTGACTCGCATCAAAATCAGGAACTTTAAGAAGCTGGACGATGTTGATGTGGAACTGGGCAAGTCCGTCGTATTGATTGGCCCCAACAATTCCGGCAAAACCGCAGCCTTGCAGGCACTGGCCCTATGGGAAACCGGCCTGCGACAATGGTCGGAGAAACGCGGAGAGAAGGTATCCCCGGCGAAGCGGCCTGGAGTCGCAATCAACAGAAGGGATCTGATCTCTATTCCTGTCCCCAAGGCGAAGCTGTTGTGGAACGATTTGCACGTCAGAGACGTGGACAACTCCGGCGATAAGCCTCGCACCAGAAACATACGAATTGAGATCGTGGTGGAAGGCATAAACAATGATGCCGCGTGGTCGTGTGGATTTGAGTTCGACTATGCCAACGAGGAGTCTATTCTATGTCGCCCCGTCCGCAAGCCGGGCTTTGAAGGCAAACCCGTGAAGAGCACAGAATTTACCGAAGTCCCTGAAGCAGCCAATCATGTTCGTATCGCCTATCTGCCACCCATGTCGGGTCTGGCAGCTACCGAGCCCAAATGGGAGCCAGGTCGTATCAATGTTCTGCTGGGAGAGGGGCAAACGGCTCAAGTGCTCCGAAACCTATGCTTTCAGATATTTGATCAGGAAGACCAAGAAGAATGGAATGAGCTTTGTGATATGATAAAAAGATTGTTCATGGTTGATCTCAGGCCGCCTCGCTACATTCGAGAGCGGGGTGAGATCACTATGGAATATCAGGAGCCGAACGGGGTAAGGCTCGATCTATCCTGCTCCGGCCGGGGGCTTCAGCAGATTCTTTTGCTTTTGGCTCATCTGTATGCTAATCCGAACACGGTTCTTTTGCTCGATGAGCCTGATGCCCATCTGGAAGTGTTAAGACAAAGAGAGATATATCAGTTGCTTACCGAGGTTGCCGAGCAGCGGGGTTCCCAGATCATTGCCGCAAGCCATTCTGAAGTTGTTCTCAACGAAGCGGCTGACAAAGACATGGTAATCGCATTTGTGGGCAAACCACATCGCATTGATGACCGCGGCAGTCAAGTCTTGAAAGCATTGAAGAAAATAGGATTCGACCAGTACTATTCCGCTGAGCAAACCGGATGGGTCCTGTACCTGGAAGGTTCAACGGATTTAGCGATTCTACAGAAATTCGCCAAAACACTCGGACACGAAGCGGCAAAGCCGCTCGCGCGCCCCTTTGTGCATTATGTTGCCAACCAGGTGGAAAAAGCCTACGATCACTTTTATGGATTACGCGAAGCGCGCCCCGACCTTCTCGGTCTTGCTATCTTTGACAAGCTTGACAAAGAAACTGAGGAGAAACCGGACTTGCAGCAGATGATGTGGCAACGAAGAGAATTGGAGAATTATCTATGTATGGAAGAAGTTCTTCTTGCTTATGCTCGCGGCCAGGAATCGGGCGACCTGTTCAGTGTAGCGGAGTCTTCACGTCGAGAGAACGCTATGCGAGAATCTATCAAGGAAGTTGCTGATGCTATTAGAACACTCTACGAGTGTGACCCCTGGTCACCTGACATCAAAGCATCGGATGAGTTTCTCGACCGGCTTTTTCGGATATACTTTAAGAAGCTGGGCATGGACAATCTTCTGCTAAAGAATGACTATCACATTCTCGCAGGTTTAGTTCCAGAGAATAAGATTGATCCTGAAATCACAGAAAAACTCGATGCCATAGTCAAAGTAGCAAAGAAGGCAAAGAATCCGACGAAATCAAGGGACAAATAACGAACACTGCGATTGATTCGAGGTAACTGATGAACGTACTGTTAATCGGCAGCGGCGGACGCGAGCACGCGATTGCCTGGAAACTGGCCCAGTCGAAGGACTTGAGCAAACTCTACACCGCTCCCGGCAATCCCGGCACGGCCCAATGCGGCCAGAATGTCCCCATTGCAGCGGAGGATACGGACAAGCTCCTTGAATTCGCTCGTCAGAACAACGTAGGGCTCGTGGTGGTCGGCCCGGAAGCACCCCTTGCGGCGGGCCTGGTCGATGCCTTCGAGAACGCTGGGATAAAAGCGTTCGGCCCCAGCGGCGCCGCGGCGCAGCTCGAAGCCGATAAAGCATTTGCCAAGCAATTGATGCGCTCCTGCAGCATTTCATCGGCCGAGGGCAGAACCTTCGATCGGTTCAGCGACGCCAAAGCATACATCGCCAGCCGAGATGAGCCGGTGGTCATCAAGGCGGCGGGGCTCGCGCAGGGCAAGGGCGTTTTTGTTTGCGATGACCCCGCGGACGGAATCTTAGCGGCTGAGAAGATCATGGTGGACCGAATATTCGGCTCGGCCGGCGATAAAATCGTCGTCGAGGACAAGCTGCTCGGCGAAGAAGCATCGATCCTGGCCTTTGTGGATGGGCGCAATATCTACCTGATGGAATCGGCGCAGGACCACAAACCCATCGGCGACGGGGATACCGGACCGAACACGGGCGGCATGGGCGCCTACTGCCCGGCGCCCGTTGTGACGGATGAGCTGATGAATCAGATCGTGCGGGAGATTCTCGTGCCGCTTGTGGACGCGATGAACCGCAACGATACGCCGTACAAGGGTGTCCTGTACGCAGGGCTGATGATGACCGCCGGCGGACCGAGAGTGCTTGAGTTCAACGTTCGCTTCGGCGATCCGGAGACCCAGCCTATTCTTGCGCGGCTCAAGAGCGACTTGCTGGAAGTGCTGCTTGCCGTCTGCGACGGCACGCTGGATGAGATGACTATCAAGTGGGACCCCCGGCCGGCCGTGTGCGTCGTTATGGCTTCCGGCGGCTATCCAGGGGACTATCAAAAAGGCAAGAAGATAACCGGCTTGAAAGAGGCCCAGCAGCTCCAGGATGTGATCGTGTTCCACGCCGGCACCAAAGAAGAGCATGGGGACATTGTGACCAGCGGCGGCAGAGTCCTGGGAGTCACCGCGCTGGGTAAAACAATTGCCGACGCCAAAGCAAGAGCTTACGAAGCAGTGGACAAGATAAAATTCGAGGGCGCCTACTGCCGCCGGGATATCGCCGACAAGGCGATCAAAACGACTTCGAGAAGATGATCGATCATTGAGAGCATAACAAGAAACATCAAGGGGGATTTGCGTTTTCCATGAGCCGGTCTGATGATAAGAACCGCAGGCCCAGGACGATTTTTCGCCGCATCCTAAGCTATTTGCTTTTGGCGGTGCTGCTGTGGATCTTTTACATCGCGGCCGGCAGGGCTCTGTGCTATATCGCCATGCGGCAGATTGCCGGGCTGACCAATACGAAAATAAGAACCGAATCCGTTGCCTTCCATTCGGACGGCTCGGTCTATATAAAGAACTTCACGATCAGCCCATACGAGCCGCAAGCCGGCGACGACACCATACTCAGCGCGGAAAATGTATATGCCCGTTTCAATCTGCGCAGTTTCCTATCGCTGCGGCCGACCCTCAAAGTCATCGATGTCAGTGATTTCGTTTTCAACGCCCAATACGACCTCGACACCACCGGCTGGAATTTGTCTGCGCTGAAGTTCAAACCTCTGCGACGCGGTCCCGCTGGAATGCCGACGATCCACCTGCGAGCGGGCACGCTTCAATACAGCAAGATATCGAAAGGGCAGGCCAAGGTCGCCCTTTCCGTGCCTTTGGACGCTCGATTCGGACCTGATGAGCAAATGCAGGAGGGCTACGGTTTCGAGATCGCAACCGCCGCCACGGCGTCCGGCTTCGGCCAGAGCCGCTTGACGGGACGCTGGAAACCCGGGACCGTTACAATCGCAGGCGGCGTTTCATCCGTCGATGTCCCCGAGCTTGAGATGGCCTGGAGAATAGACGTTCTGGCCGCCGAGCTGAAATACGACTGGAGCGACGCCTTTTCGCTCAAGCTGAAAATAAAAGACTTGTACTCCCGGAGCAGCCCCGTGCTGGAAAAGCTCACGCAGGTAGGGCCGGCCTTCCTGGAGACGTCCGGCCCCTTTGCCGCCCTTGCGAGATTCTTCGAGCATTATCAGCCTCGGGGACGAATCGACGTTGACCTGGAAGCCTCCGGGAATCTGAGCCGGCTTGGCAACAGTACGTTGGCCGGCAAGGTGCTTTGCAAGGATGTCGCGTTCTGCCACCGTGAGTTTCAATACCCGATCGAGCATCTGGCCGGCCAATTAGATTTCACCGAGCGCAGCGTGCAACTGAATAATCTCAGCGGCAGGCACGCCAACGTCGAGCTCTTCTTCGACGGCTGGTCGAAAGACTTTGGCCCCGATTTGAAATACGACATCGGGATCAAGAGTGACAGTATGCCCCTGGACGCCGACCTGTACGATGCGCTGAGCACGAGGCAGCAGGAATTCTGGTGCGCCTTTTCTCCGATAGGCTCGGCGGCCATAAACTACCGGCTCAGCCGGAATTCGCAAACAGACAAGAACAAAAAACTGCTTGTCGAGCTTCGCGGGGCGAACGCCGTGTATCAGCACTTTCCCTACCCGCTGGACAATCTCAGCGGCGAGCTCTCCTTCGCAGGGGACAAAGTGCTCTTTCGCGATGTTGTCTCTCAAACAAACCAGCGAAAGATCACCGTCAATGGCGAGATAGCGATCGGCAGTGACAACAAATCCACATACGATATCTCCGTGGACGTGAACAATATCCCGTTGGACTCGACCCTGGAAGCCGCCTTGCCGAAGAAACAGAGGGACCTTTACAAGCAGTTTCATCCGGCCGGCCTGGTGGATGGATGCACAAAGGTCTCGACGCAGAACACCGCCTCTGCAAGCTTCACCGCGGATCTGTCATTCAAGGAAACTTCATTGAACTCCGATCAGCTTCCATTTCCCATGTCGGGCATAACGGCAAAGGCCGTCTTCACACCCGATTCGATCATCGTCAAGGACTTTTCAGGCCGGTATGCTGATGGATCGGTTTCGCTGACAGGCCAAGTCCGGCCGGGCACACAACCTGACCAGTTCATGTATCGCCTCGCGTTGAAATTCCAGCAAGCCCGGTTAGACACCAGACTTCTCGGCTTCCTCCCCGAGTCCATCCGAAAAGTCGTTTCGGATCTGAAGCCCGAAGGAAAAGTGAACCTCGCTGTTGATCTGAACAGACAGAACCTCACCGAGCCTGCTGATTACAGCATCGATTTGGAGTGTTTGGACAACAGCATTATTGCGCCGGGATTGTGCTATCTGGTGGAAGATGTCAACGGTACTGTATTGATAAAACCTGATAGTATCAAGTTCGTGAACGTCACCGGAGTTATACATGAGGACGCGCCAATCAACAAAACCACGGCGGCCGTGAAGCTAACCGGCGAGCTGGCCCTCACAGATGAAGGGTTCAGCAGCGGAACTCTGGACCTCTCGGCCAGTAACGCTCCGTTCGACGGGCAGTTCGCCCAGGCCCTGCCCCGGCAGCTCCAGTTCCTGTACGACGGACTCACCCCGCCGGGCCGGTTTGACCTGGATTTCAAGAACATTCATATCGGCCGGGATAACGACGGCGGCAGATCCGTCGATTTCGCCGGCGCCGTCAAACTCAGAGACTGCGATTTCCCAATGTCCGGCTCAAGGATCGGCTTGAGCGCACAGTTGACGACACAAGGCCGTTACAGCATGGGCCGGGGCCTCGTTGACTGCCAAACAGTCCTCGACGACGGCACCGTGAAAATCCGGGGCAAATCAATCACCGGTCTGAAGGGCAACATTCTTTACGATCCCAACAATCGCGAGTGGTCCGCTGCAGATTTGGCCACCGACTGGTACGGCGGAAGGTTGAGGGGCAAGTTCGCTTTCAAGCAGCCGGCCGGGCAGGCCGCAGAGTACGTGCTGCAAACAGGCTTTGACAGCGTTGACCTGCAACAATTTCTTGCAGATAGCGAATCTCAAGCGTCGCCGCAGACCGGCCACACGAGCGGGAAAATGAACGGCTCGTTCAGCATCAATGCCCGCATCGGCGACGACTCTTCGCGCATCGGCGCGTGCAAGCTGCAAATAAGCGACATGCAGGTCGGCAAGCTCTCGCCGCTGGCAAAAGTCCTGAACGTGCTCAAGCTGACCGAGCCGACAGACTACGCTTTCAACCAGATGTTCGTTGACTCGTACATCAGGCAAAACAGCCTGCTGATCGAGAAACTCGACCTGTCCGGCCGAAGCGTCGCCTTCTACGGGTCGGGCCAAATGGACCTGCAAACCCAGAACGTCGATCTGACCCTCACCGCAAGAGGTCAACGCCTAGCCACCGACGATCCTTCCTTATGGCAATCGCTGACCGAAGGTCTGGGGCGGGGTATGGTCCGCATGAACGTCACCGGCAGTTTCCACGACCCCACGGTAACCACGCAGACCCTTCCCGTTATCGAAAGCACGCTCGAAGTCCTCGGCGCCAAGCCCTCCAGCTAACAGATCGATGGACGAAGGACGAGTGACGAATCGTCCATCGTCCGTCCGCCACCCGTTTTCCATCAATTCAATTGGGTGGCAGCCTCATCCCGATTGTCGTGTATCGGGATGGGGATGGCTCTTGCCGGGCGTGACGCACCGCGCTATATCTGCGAATACGGCGCGGGCCGGAGGATAATGTCGGTAATGTTTGAGACGGTATCCTTATAAGCCGCATCGCCGCTGAGTTTCTTCCACTCGGGAGCGACACGGAACACTTCCCATTTCTTGTCGCGGTCCGCCATATCATCGAAGACCAGCATGTAGGTCAGGTTTGGCATCCGCGGCCCGATGATCGTCTCGCCGAAGAAGACCGGCTGCAAACCCGTCTTGAGGAAAATCCCGATCTCGCCGCCCTCGTTGAACATCTCGATCTTTTTCTTGTTCGCTTTGATGCTGTGGCTTTCGTACGTGCGAAGCTCGAAAATGCGAGGCTTCTGCTCGGGCACGCGCAGCTTGGGCAGGCCCTTGAAGGCGAGCAGCAGCGAGCTTTCCACGCGGAGGTACGCCGGCTCGGAGAGCGGGGTATCGATGAACGCGGCTCCCGCCTTGCGGTATTCGTCGTCGGCCATCAGCATGGACGAGGAGTTCACCACCGTATCGAAGGATTTGTGCACGAGCATCACGTAGAGCGTCGGGCTGTTGGGACCATAGACGGCATTGAAGACGCCGACCGGCCCGATGCCTATGCGGTTCATCGCCGGGATGCCCACCTCCCGCAGGAAATTGCCCACCAGGTCCTTCTTCGAGCCCACGTGCAGACGATATTCCCTGAACTCGAAGTATTGTTGCTTGCCGTCATCGCCGCCGGCAGCGGCTGCCAAGCTGCTCGCTCCCGCAACGCCCGCCGAACCCGCCACCGCCAAGAATTCTCGTCTGTTCATTTTCCATTTCTCCTTGTTGATTGCTATGTACGTTTCTGTCCCGATTCCAACCTGCCCCGCACAATACCCGAACCCACCCCACCTGTCAACGCCCGGTACTACCCGTTTTGCTGCTTCTCCAATAGAATCGTACCGCCGGACCTGCCCCGTTCGGCTTCGCTCAGGGCAAGCTCTGAGGAATTCGAAGGGATCTCCCCCTCCCGTCCAAGAAATCCGCATCGAGCAGAAATCCATGAGCGCCATGAATTTTCTCGTAATTGCGTGGTTGCATCGTTGTTGCTGAAGGTTAGAATGAAGTGGAGCGTGGGTTTTACCGAAAGGATTCGCGAATGAGCGGTGACGTAAGTGATAGAAAAAGGCTTATCTCAATAACCAAGGGAAACTTGGCAAACAGCCACATTTATCTAAGCGGCCACCATGACTTTTTCCCAAAGCAATGCTATGGGCAGCCCACTAAGACGAAGGTGGAGATCCAGCAGAAATAGAAGTCGGGAAAATGAAATGGCTCCCAAGAATCAACCTCAGAAATATGGGGCGCTATGGACCCGGGATGAGCTAATCCTTGCATTTGCTCTGTACTGCCGGATTCCTTTTAAGAAAACAAAGGCGAACAATCCCGATGTAGTCGAACTGGCGAAATTGGTCAAACGTTCCCCTGCAAGCGTTGCGAGGAAACTCGGGAACTTCGGTTCCTTCGACCCCGAATTGAAGAGCCGCCAGATTACGGGACTCGTTCATGCAGGCAAATTGGACGCAGAAGTATGGGACGAGTTTCACGATGATTGGAATCGACTTGTTCTTGAGGCAGAGCGATTGAGAATGGAGCTTGAGGGTGGGCCTGAACCCGAAAGGATCGGTGATACGGACCTTTCAGCTCCACAGGGAGCATCCGAAAGAGAGGCAATACATAAGACCCGCATTCACCAAGCATTCTTCCGCGACGCGATCTTAAGCAGTTACGAAGATACCTGCTGTGTTACAGGCCTGAGAATCCGCGAGTGCTTGGTGGCAAGCCATATCATCCCATGGAGTGTTTCCGAACAGTACCGAACAGACCCTCGCAATGGCCTTTGCCTCAGCGCTACATTCGATCGGCTTTTTGATCGGGGCCTAATCACACTGACCGACGAACTGGAAGTCTGCGTTTCCGCCCATCTGCGCAGGGCAGGCGATAGGAGAGTAGATGATATGATCTGCAGATATCATGGTGCACCCATCATTCGCCCGCGAAGGTTTCTTCCCCTACCAGCGTACTTAGAGTGGCATCGCGCCAATGTCTTTCAGGACTAATCGCAAATCATGGAGACACGAAGATGAATACGCCGGAAAATGTTGGTCCGCTCGTTGAAGAATACCGCGTTCTTGCTGGAAATACTGAGTCATTGAAGTGCCTCGAGGCCGCACTGATTACTGACGGGGATTGGAGTCATGAGGCTGCCACACATTTGGTCAGGTTGGCGAAGCTCTATGGTTCGTTCATGCTCCGAAATGCCTTGGCAATCTCTTTAGTGCTTGGGATCGAAGACGGCGAACTCGCATTCTGACGGTCGCATCTGTAACTGGGTAGGGTGGGGCTTGCCCCACCGCTCTCATTCGCCGAACAATTCGGCGCCAAGGTTCGTAACTTCTTTGAAACCATCCGCTGGGCCGTAGAATCCTTCTTTGACGAATTTGTGATACGTGGACCAGGGCCAATCTTCAAGGTTCTGGACCAATCCATGCTTGACCGGGTTGTAGTGAATATAATCCACGTGGCGCTGCAGGTCCCGTTCATCGCGTATTTGATGTTCCCAAAATCGGCGTTGCCAAACGCACACTTCGCCTTTACGCACGCGTGAGGGTGAAACCTGTTTGCGTCGCCCCATCAGATTCAAGTACGCTTTGCTGAAGTGGCCCTTTATCGAAGCCCAACGTTTGGAGTAATCCGCATCATCTTCGGAAAGCTTCCAGATGCAATGCAAATGGTCGAACAACAGACAAAACGCAACGGTCTCAAAGGGCCGCCGGGATTGTGCTCTTTCGATAGCTCCTTTCAGGCAACGACGCGCAAGCTCGGTGCGGAATAATTTTGTGCGCTCGTACGTAACAACGGTAAAGAAATAATACCCTCCCTGAAATTTGGCGCGTATGTAATTCGGCATGCCGCAGATAGTATCGACATAAGAATGGTGGGGCAAGCCCCACCCTACAATTTTTCAGATGCTTATGCTGCTCAAGTCGGTGTGCGTGAGCGCATCCGGTTGTATATGTTGGACAATGTTGGTGTAGTGATTTCGGCTGCGGAGCTTGAGGTTGTCTCAGGCATATCCGAGTACGGACGTCGCGTTCGAGAACTGAGGGGCCAGGACGGTTACAAGATTCTGACAGCATATAGCAACGATCCGGAAGCAGGTGTTCAACTCAAGGCAAGGGAATATGTGTTGTCGGATAGTCAGCCCGACGTTACTGCGGCGAGACGTTGGCACATAGCGAACAGGATCAGAAAAGAGACGGAAGGGGGAAGTAAAGGGCGAATACTCCGCTACCTTCTGGAAAACGTAGGGCACGTCGTTACTAATGAGGAGCTGGCCTATGTTGCCAAGGCCAAAGAATTCGGACGGCGGGCGCGCGAGTTGCGAACCGAAGAGGGTTATGCCGTGGCCACTCAGTTCACGGGCCGCCCCGACCTCAAGATGGGAGAGTATGTACTTGAGAGTGCCGAACGGAGATCGGAGCCCCACGATCGAAATATTCCATTTGAACTACAGAAGCAAATATATGAGCGAGACCACAGCACATGCCGTTTGGACGCGTGGAATCGTGAGAAGTGGAGTCGGTCGGACCCACGCATTCTCGAGCTTCATCATATTCAGGAGCACGTTGCTGGGGGCCCCAACACCCCCGAAAATCTTATAGTGTTGTGTAGCAAGTGCCATGACGAGGTTCACGCGGGCCGGAGGCAATTGCCGCCACATATTAGGGAGTGATTTTCGTGGCGGATATTTACAACAAGGCCAAACGCAGCGAGATAATGTCACACGTGAAAAACCGGCGGACCGCACCGGAAGACAAAGTTGGTGTCCTCCTGAGGAAACTGGGGATCCGATACCGGCGAAATGTGAGGAATCTTCCCGGCCAACCGGATTTCGTGGTCAAGTCCGGAAGAACGGTTATATTCGTGAACGGTTGCCTCTGGCACGGACATCCAAACTGCAACAGAGCGAAATTGCCGGATACTAACAGAGAGTTCTGGCAACGAAAAATCGCGACTAACAAGAGGCGAGACCGCCGCAGTGCCTATGAGTTGAGAAAACGAGGCTGGCACGTGATAAATGTCTGGCAGTGCCGACTACGCTATGCCGACCGTGTCCTGAGCCGATTGAGGCGGCTTCTTTTTCCTTGATGAGCGGGTCTTTTCACCAACGAATGCGTTGTTCACTCTGTCCTGGATTGGTTTCTATCATAAACATCTCCCTGGCGTGTGCAAAATGAATCTTGCACACCCTTCAGGCAGCGCATGTCCAAAGATTTATCGCTTTATGGCCGTCGGCATGTTTGTTCCGGCGCGGGGGTTCCCTCATGCCGTTGGCCCAAGGCGAAAAATCCGCCCAATCCGGCAAAGTGCCGGAGCGGATAAATCCCCGAAATCAGTAAAATCTGTGGCCAGATGACCTGTCTTTACCCTATAGGGAGGACTACCCGTACGGGTGGCGAAAAAAATTTGGAAATTTTTCAAAAAAATGCTTGTCAAGGTGAACATTGCGATACATAATGTACTAATAGTATTAGTACGCTTTACGTTATAGCTGGGTTTTGGAATGGAAAAAGAGCCTTTAGCGGAAAAGGAAGGCTGTTTCAATGGCCGTATGGATACAAATACTGCCCGGCTCGGATGAGCCTATTTATCTGCAGGTTGTCGAGCAGGTAAGCAAGGCCATCGCCAAAGGTGAGCTGGCAAGCGGCGACAAGCTGCCTGCGGTCAGGAAACTCGCCTCCGAGCTCGTGATCAATCCCAATACTGTGGCCAGAGCCTATACCCAGTTGGAGCAGGCGGGGCTGGTCGTCACCAAGACCGGGTCGGGCACGTTTGTCAGCGACCCGAAGCTGCGCAGAAGCGATGCGGCTGATATCAATGCCCTCGCCGAGAGAATAGATACGCTGATTACGCGGGCCTTGAACCTGGGCATTGAAGCTGCGGATTTGACAAAACTCTTTGACAGCCGGCTGGCGAAATTCGCCGGCCAATCTGACAAGCGAGCGGGAGAGAAATGAACGATACAGTATTGCAGGCGAAAGGTCTCACGAAGTACTACGGAAACAGCCCCGCGGTCGATCACCTCGATCTGGAGATTCCGCGCGGCTGCATCTGCGGATTCGTGGGACGAAACGGGGCGGGAAAAACCACCGCGATCAAACTCATGCTGGGTCTGCTGGAACCCACGGCGGGCTCATCGAGCCTGTTAGGCTGCGATTCGTCGGCGCTGACACCGGCGATTCGCCAGCGCATCGGCTACGTCGCCGAAGGCCACCGGCTTTTTCGATGGATGACCATCGGCGGGCTGGAGCGATTCCAACGCGCGTTTTTCCCAAAGCAGTGGGATGACAAGCTCTTCGGCGACATGATGGAGTACTTCGACCTGCCGAAAAGGAAAAAGATAAAGCACCTCTCCAACGGCCAGCGTGCCCAGGTCTCGCTCGCCCTGGCCCTGGCGCCGAATCCGGAGCTATTGATTATGGACGACCCGACGCTCGGACTCGACGCCGCAATCAGGCGACAATTCCTCGAAGGCATGATCGAGCTTATCATGCGGCAGGGCAGGACGATCCTTTTCTCCAGCCACATTCTCGGCGACGTCGAGCGCGTGTCCGACCGCATAGTCGTTATCGACAAAGGGGTACTAAGAGCGAATTGCTCGCTCGAGCAGTTCCAGAGGGCTATCAGGAAAGTAGTGCTGGGCTTTTCGGGCGACGTTCCAGGCCAGGTGGATATCGAGGGACTGCTGCACTGCAAGCGGGGCGATAAGCAGCTTGAGCTGACCCTGGTCGGCGCCGACGACGAGAAGGTCGCGGCATTCGCCAAGTCCATCCGCGCCGAGACGTACAACGTCGTGACGATGAGTCTGGAGGACCAGTTCATCGAATTCACCGCCCCGGCCAATCACAAGAGGCTGTTCCAGTGGGAGGAAAGATAACATGAGATTCGCAGCGTTATTCGGCAAAGAGTTCCGCGAATGTCTGCCCTGGATGCTGTTGGCGGCGATTGTGCTGTTTGCATTCGGCGGCTTTACCCTGCGTATGCAGGCACACGATATAAATCCGATCCGCGAATGGAGCCGCGGATATTCCACGCCCGGCACAACCATGCAGGCGTCCAGGCTTACTTTCAACTCACCTCTGGCGGTAGTGGGCCCCTGGGTATTTGGTTCAGCCATTGGACTCGGTTTGATCCTGGGCGCATGCCAGTTTTGGATTCCCAATTTCACAAGAACCTGGCCCTTTCTGCTTCATCGCTCGGTCCACAGAAGCACAGTGCTCGCGGCAAAGCTGACTGCGGCAACGGTTGGCCTTATTCTGGCTGTGGGTGGCATTTGGGTGGGCCTTTTCTGGTACGCCTGCCGGCCGGACGTCTTCGGTATGCCGCAACCGGCCAGGATTTTCATCGAGGGCTGGATCTTCATCACCCTGGGCCTGGTCGCCTATTTGGGAACAGCGGTGTCGGGCTTGAGCGAGGCTCGCTGGTACACAACAAAGATATTCGGCATTGCCCTCGCGGCCATAGTCATCTTCGTTACGGCGATGCAATGGTCGCTGGTTTGGGCTTTGGCGGTCATCGCCTTCAGTATCGCCCTGCTGCTTTCGCAGCTTTTCGATACATTCGCCACAAAAGAATTCTGATCGGGGAGTAGTGCCATGGAACTTAAAAATGTTTCAAAGTATATCGCCGGACCCGGCAGAGTCTTTACAACGGCCTTGATCATTCTGATTGCGGTTTCGGTTGTGCAAGCCTTTGCCATGGCAGCAATTGAGACGTTCGTGTACGCAGAGCACCGCACCGCGACAAAGGGCAAGCCACCGAGAACTGAAGAAGAAAAGAGAATCGGCCGAATTAGACAAGCCTCCAAGCAGTTTCTGCCCGATGGGACTATTCATTTAGTGTATGAGCCGAGGAGTAAAGATGGCCGGATTATAGAACCCCGAACCGAGCAAATATACGATGCCAACGACCATCTGCTATGGGAAGGTCCGAAAGACCAAAGGCCCTACGAATACCTCTCGTGGGCCGAGCAGCTCCGTCGCTACACTGACGCCTTTGATGTCATGCAGATAAAGCAGATGCAAATGCTCACGCCCGTCTTCTCCCGAAGTATCGAGGTCCCCATCGGCTCGATCAACAACACCGAGCAGATTTGGCGCTATCGTCCCGGCGACGAGTGCTTTGAGGGTTACGCAGTTGGCGGCGGGAGAATCGGCTTTATCGGCGCCGAAGGTTTCGTGGATTCAAAATCGAAAGTTAAACCATTGGGAGAATTCAGGTTCTTCACCGCCTGGTGTCCAGGGGATTCTTCCAGTCCGACTTTGTTGTGGCAAACCGGCAGACGCGTCTATCAGATCAACTTCGAGAAGCGCCAAACCGAGCTGCTTTTCGAGAGCGCCGATTCCGACATTGAAACGATCAGCCTACACGCATGGAGAGACCTCAAGCCCGGAACAAACGACTATATCGACTCTAAGAAGTACCGGCCTCTGCTCGTGTGCATAACGCAAGATGGTGTGCATCACCTGATATTACGCGAGCCCGACCAGCGGTTGAGTGTTGCTGGGCCTCGTAGCTCGTTTACAGCAACAAGGCAGGCCATTTTTGCGTACCGCTCGTGGGCCGATGTTTTCTCAGTCCCGTCCATGGCTGTCTCGCCACAGCTATACGAAGAATGGCTCGAGCAATACTACAACAAACCACAGAAGAAGTGGATGGAGCTTTACAGAGTAGCCGACGATGGCGCTGTTCAGTTGCTCAATCGCTACGACTGGACTATGCCCGCCCCGGATCGCCCTCTGCATATGGAATCCCTGCTGGCCACCCAGCGGTTGGTAGGTCATTTCTCCCCACTCTTATATAGTTTGCTCTTTCACGCGTTAGGCACGGAATTCTGGTCGTACGTTCAGCAATCCACGAACCGCGGCAGTTTCTTCTACGCGATGCTGGCATTCCCAATGTGGCTTCGGTCCCTTAACGGCCTCACGAACTGGGCGATAAGCGCGTTGATGATGGGCTTTGTCTTCTGGCACGGCCTGCCCCGCCGAACCTCTCGCGCCCAGTTTGCTTTTTGGCTGGTCTTCGTCGGCCTTCTTAACGCGACCGGCCTGTTGACGTACCTCGCGCTGAACCATACCGCCGTGATCAAGTGCCCCGCGTGCGGCCGACGACGAGGTTTGGCCCAGAACGATTGCATCCACTGCCGGGCCCCCCTTCCCACCCCGAAACCAAGAGAGCTCGACCTGGTGTTCAAAAGTTGTTGTTGAAGTGTTCGGGCTTGCCGTCATCGGAGTCGTAGGTTGTGGCCTCTTCGGTCTCGGCGTGGACGCAGATACGTTCGATGCGCTCGGCCTTACCCGTGTTGCTCTCAACGGTGACCAGGACGCCATTCATGCGCACGTCACCGGTAGCGATCTCGAACGGGTACGGCATCTGCGTCCTGAACGATTTGAGGACGCTCTCGACGCCCCGGCCGAGCACGGAATCGTGCGAGCCGGTCATGCCGACGTCGGTAATATAGGCGGTGCCTTTGGGCAGGATTCTCTCGTCGGCGGTGACCACGTGCGTGTGCGTGCCGAAACATAGGCCCGCCCGCCCGTCGAGATGGTAGCCCATCGCGATCTTCTCGCTGCTGGCCTCGGCGTGAAAATCAACGATGACCACTTCGGCCTTTTGCCTGATCTGCGGCAGAATCCGGTCGGCGGCGTTGTAAGGGCAGTCGCCGCCCTTCATGAAGAGCCGCCCGATCAGGGCGACGACGGCGACAGTCGGTCCTTTGGCCGTCTGGTAAAATGCGAATCCTCTTCCGGCGGCACTGGGGCTGAAATTCGCCGGCCGAACGATGTTGTCGGCCGTCTCCAGGGTCGGGATAATGTCCCTTTTGCGGTACGTGTGGTCGCCCAAGGTGATGAGGTTGACGCCGTAGCGCAGCAGCTTGTCGTAGATTTGGGGCGTCAGGCCCGAGCCGCCGGCGGCGTTTTCCGCGTTCGCTATGACGCAATCGATGCCAAGCTCTTTGACAAGAGGCTTGAGCTTCTCGGCAATGACCCGCCTGCCGGGCCGCCCGACAATGTCACCGATGCAAAGAATGTTTAACTTCATATTTGTTGGAGAATGCCTAAAGTTGAGAGTGACTAAAGTGACTAAAGTTGAGAACCGCGTCGCCTCACTTTAGCTCACTTTAGGCATTTTAGTCACTTTAGCTCACTTCCTTCCGTTATCTTGCGTATTCGATGCAGCGGACCTCACGCAGCAGTGTGATCTGGATCTCGCCGGGATAGGTCATTTCGTTCTCGACCTTGTTGGCGATATCCCGTGCGATTTTCACGGCCGACTCGTCATCTACCTGGTCGGCCGACACAATCACGCGAATTTCCCGTCCCGCCTGAATGGCGTAGGCGTTCTCAACGCCCTTGAAGCTGCCGGCGATCTCTTCGAGCTTCTCCAGCCGTTTGATATAGCGCTCCAGGGTTTCTCTGCGGGCGCCGGGCCGCGACGCGCTGATGGCGTCGGCGGCGGCCACAAGCGGCGTGTAAGGATTGTCCGGCGGGACGTCCCCGTGGTGTCCGGCGACGGCATTCAGGATAACCGGCGATTCGCTGAAACGCTTGAGGAAATTGGCGCCGATGGTCGGGTGATTGCCCTCGACGTCGTGATCGATGGCCTTGCCGATGTCGTGCAGCAGCCCCGCGCGCCGGGCGATGGAACCATCCAGGCCAAGCTCGTCGGCCATGACCTGGGCCAGGAATGCGACCTCGACACTGTGGCGAAGAACGTTCTGGCCATAACTGGTTCGATAGTTCAAGGCCCCTATCAGGCTCAGGACCCTGTTGTTCAGTCCCCGGATGTTGGTCTCGACGGCGGCGTCTTTGCCGAGCTGCAGAACCTTGAGGTTGATTTCCTTCTTGGTTTGGGCAACCAGCTCTTCGATCCGGGACGGGTGAATTCGTCCATCCTGGATCAGACGCTCCATGGACAGACGCGCCACCTCGCGTCGGACGGGGTTGAAGCCGCTGACCACGATCATGCCGGGCGTATCATCGACGATGACGTCCACACCGGTCGCCTTTTCAAACGCCCGGATATTGCGTCCTTCTCTGCCGATGATCCTGCCTTTCATATCGTCGTTCGGTATCTCAACGGTTGAAACGGTAGCCTCGCAGGTGTGCTCCGCGGCGTAGCGCTGAATGGCGGCGCTGATGACTTCCCGGCTCTTTTCGCCGGCTATCTCCTTGGCCTCTTCCAGCTTCCGTTGAATCAGTGCGGACATCTCATGCTCGCACTCATCTTCGAGGCGTTTCAAGAGCAGCTCCCTGGCCTCATCCATGTTCATGGCCGTGATTTTCAACAGTTGGTTCTTTTGCTGGGCCATCAGAACCGAAAGCTGCTTATCCCGCAGGTCGATGTTGTGCACTCTGCGCTCGATCTCCTGGTTCTGCTGTTTCAGGGCGTTTTCGCGCTGCTGGAGCTGCTCGCCCTGCCGGTCAAGCGCATCTTCGCGTTTGGTCAGCCGCATCTCCGTTTCGTGCAGCTCGGCGCGGACCTTGTTGGCCTCGGCGGTGAATTGTTCCCGTTTCTTCATCGCCTCGCCGGCCGCGTCAATCTGGGCGGATTTGATTATGTTCTCCGCTTCTCTCTTGGCCCCTTCAACCTGCCGGTCGAGGTCCGCCTGGAAGGTCTTGGCCTTCGCTTTTGCTATCATCTGATAGACGATGGCAACCAGACAGCTCCCCAGAAGAACCCCGACAATCACCGCCCCGACTACTGAAGTTGGCCCTATCTCGGTCAAAATATTCATAGTCCCTACCTTTCCCTCACAGTCAAAAAAAGTCAAAGCACCCATACACGATGGGACAGACCATGGGTTTCCAGGCGGGAAAGCTTCAAAGAGGTGGCTATGAACTACGAAATCCCTTTCGCCCGAGCAAAAATCAGCTATCTGCCGTCAAAATCCCCGCTAAGCCGGGCATTTCCGACATCAAGAGGGCTATTCTCTTCCCAGGATTAGCTGATTTCTTGTTCAACACTAACACTCCCTCGCGGGCAAGCGAACGCTTTTTCAAGCAGATTTCGTTTCACGCTAAATCCACTTCCGTCGCCGCCTTGGAGGCCCGCAAATCGCTGACGGCCTTCGCCGGCGTCGAAAGTGTCTTTGCAGCTTAACTACCTTCAGGGAAAAGGCTTAACAACCATATCCCCGTTGCTCGTCCCTGCCCAAAACAATAAAAATCCATCAAATGACATACAGGGACGACCCACAGTCTGAATCATCATCAGTTGCTTACTGGACTTCATCGTAGAGCATTCTCAAAGAGCGGTCAAGAAAAAAAATCGCGAATGACTGAATTTGTTACCAGCGATGCCTTGACACACTGATATCGGCCAAAACGAGCGCCAAGTTTTCCACGTTTTCGGCAAATCAGGGCCAGAGCCGGTTTTCCAGCCAATGCTCCGCCAAGCGGGCAAAGTCCGAGAAGTCAATCCGATTGTCGGCGTTCAGGTCGGCGGGAATCAGCAGCGGCAGATCGAAGATACCCGTCCCGCCGGTCGCCACGTGGACAATCTCGGGCTGCGAGAGCGCATAGCTATAGATGCGAAAATCGTCGATCAGGCCATCGTAGCCCCCGTACCAGCCGGAGCCGATTTCAAACGAGGTGATTCCCGAAATGGGTAGATTCGCCCCCCCACGGCTGCTGTGCAGCCTCCCGTTGAGGAAAACCTTCATTTCGCCCGCAAGGGCATCTTTTGTGAAGGCCCAGTGGTTCCAACGGCCCGACCATTCGCTCGTATAGCGGTGGTTTCCGCTGAGTCGGCCGGCAAAAGACCACGGCCGGCCGCAATCCCAATTGTACTTGCCGGGCTGCTTCCAGCAGCCGAGGTTGATGGCGATAGCCGGTCCTTCAAAGCCATAGGTATAATTTGAGCAGCACAGCGTATCGGTGTGGTGAGGCGAATCCGTTCCATATTGCCAGAAGGCGATGGTTATCCCGGTGGTGATTCTCGAAAACAGGCTCGCCGCACCGGCGATTTCCACGGCATCTTTGTAGCCATCCAGGCGAACGGCTTGGCCATAGACGCCCTGTGCGTATGTCGGGTTGCCGCGAGGCTGACCATGCGCCGTACCGGCACTGTCGCTGGTATCGCCGTCGAACTTGTACCAGGCCAACGGCGACCGAGGGGTCACGACGGGATAAACCTTGTGTCCTGTTTCAAGCCAATCGCAGGCCATTTCATCAAAATCTCGAAAATCGATGAGGCAATCGGCGTTCAGATCGACAGCCGGTATGTTCTCTTCGAGGCACCTGGACGAATAGAGCCTTATATCGTCGAAGAAAACGGTGCCGCTCCCGCTGCTGTATGGGTCGGCAGCTTCCGAGGCGAACCCAATTGCGATGCTCCGGATGTGGCTCAACTCGACGTCGTTCAGGTCCTGCAGCTCGATTCTCCAGGGCTGCCAGGCTGTTTTCCTGATGTCGTTGGCATCGCCCGGGTAGAGCACAAGCCTCTCGGTAGTCCCGTCGTGCAGAGCGAGGTACATCTGCGCGGTACTGTTCTGCTCCCCGCCGAGGAAAAACAGCTCCAGCACTTTGGCCCCGGCCCTTGTCCAATCCTGCGGAGCACCGAACGTGCGGATCGCCTCGGAGTAGGTCGAGGTTTGATAGTACGAGAAGGAGAACGCCATCGCTATCTTGCTGCATCCGTGCGTCTGATCCGTCCAGGGGTAAACGCCCGAGCCTATCCATGCTTGGCTCAGCCAGACGCCATTCGGGTCACCCCCATCGACCGTTCTGTAAGCCTCAAAATCCTCAACAATGAGATGGTCCGTGGTCGTGAAGCTCCAAATGTTGCCGGGCCAGGTGCAGGGGTCGTTGACCTCATCGACCCGCCAATAGTAGGTCGTGCCTAATTCGAGGCCGCCCGGATCAAAGGTGTTCACATCCTGCGGCTCACTTCCAGCGGGTACGTCAGCCTCCACGTCACTCGGTTCCGTGCCTAAATATACGACGTGCCTTTTTGCCGAATAGCCCGGCGACCAGCTCAACACCGCATCCGTGGACACGTTGCCGGCGCCATCGACGGGAATCGGATTGCATGCAGCAACTCCGCAGGCGGCGCCAATTCTCGCTCGCACATTGGCCACGTCGAAGCCCGGCGCTTGCCCTCCCGTGTCAACGCCGAGGATACGCACGGCGCGGGGCGCGAACGGCAAGGAGATACCCGAGATATCAAAACCGATCTCGGTTGGGTCCACGCCCGTACCGACACTTCCGGCGGTCGCCAGGCCGAGCAGATACTCCTGGCCGGCGCCGTCCGTGATGAAAACGCGAGCTTGCTCGCTCACCGGCCCCAGCTCGACAAGGACGACATCGTCGCCTGGGCCATCGATGATCGGTCCGCGAAACTGCACCTCGACCCAGTGGTCCGGCGGCAACGTAACGCCCGATTTTTCCGACGGAGGCGGCCCGACAAGCCATTGTTCCGGAACGACCCGGATCGGGCCCTCGTATCGTCCCTGGGCGTCCATCCCCGTCCAACAGCCTCCGTCCGCGTCGTACGCATCGAGCAGGTAGCATGGATACTCGAGCACATCGCCCTCAGCTTCGACCACGCCGCCGAACGCTAAGACCAGACACACGCCGGCTATGCCCACCAAAAATCTCTTTTCCATGCCTACCCTCCAGCCCCGTGGCAGAGCCGGTTTTGGAAGCATTGACATAAACACACGCTGAGGACCTACAGAAATTGTATCATTACGCCGTCCTAAATGCAAGGGAAGAAGCAGGCTTTTGGGTGACGGTCTGCGTATGGACGGCTGCTGTGCAAGCAGGGTGATATTTTGTCTGTTCGTCAACGGGGATTAGCAGGCGCGCCCGTATTTTCCACGGCCGGCCTAGAGGTTCAGCAATTTCCTGAAATCCGATGGTGACATCACCTTTCGCTCGCTCGCCTCGGCCAGCCTGTGGATACGGTGCAATAGATCGGAATTTGCCGCCAGCCTGGTTCGCGCTTGATCGAACCAGATATTGTCTTCCAGCCCGACCCTGACGCCGCCGCCCGAGACGATAGCCACAGAATTCATCATCAACTGGTAGTCGCCGATCCCGGCCAGAGCCCAGAAGGAGTTGCCGGGTAGATCACGAATCATAATCCCAACGTGCAGCAGATCCGCCTGGGCACAGGCTATGTTTCCAAGCAGCAGGTTGAAGTAATGGGGAGGCTCAAGCATGCCTTTGCCTTCCAGGTATTTGGCGTAATTGATCATCCCTGCATCGAAGGCTTCCAATTCCGGCACAATCCCGCGTGATTTCATTTCGCTGGCCAGCATCTGAATTATATCCGGAGAATTGACGCTGGCTTCATGGTTGAAATTCAAAGAGCTGAGCGTCAGACTGCCCATGTCCGGTTTCAAATCGCCCTCCAGTTGCAAGGGCTCAGCGCGTTTTTCAAACTCCCTTATATTGCGCCCGCTCAATGAGACACACACAACCAAGTCTTCGCAGAACGATCTTATGCCGGCAATGATTTGGCCATAGACTTCGGCCTTGTAGGTGGACTTGCCCGTGGCGGCATCGCGCGCATGAAGATGAACCAGGGTAATGCCGATATCCACGGCTCGATGAATATCCTCCACGATCTCTTCGACCGTGATTGGGACGTGCGGCGTCATCTCTTTCGTTGGAATCATGCCCGTCGGCGTGAAATTGACTATCAAGTCCATCAGACCTGGCTCCGGTTCTTCTTATCGGGTGGGAGTTGGAGTATTCATTTTATTTCTTTCACGAGGCGGGCGGGCACGCCGGCTACAAAACAATTGTCCGCAACGTCACGATTGACGACGGCGCCGCCGGCCACAACCGCATTCTTGCCGATCGTGACACCGTGGACGATCAGAGCGTGCGCCTTAATTCCAGCGCCCTCTTTGATCAAGACGGGTTTCTTGCCACACGTATGAGCCAGGCCTTCCTCCAGGAAGGCGTTGCCATTGTACCCATTGTGAGTCATGATGGTAACACCCGGCCCCAGACTCACCCCCTTCTCCAGCGTTATGCGGGAAGTCATATCCAAGTAATTGCAACCATTGAGAAGGCAGTCATCTCTTATTGTCAGATTGGCATATCCCTCCGCCGCATTGTTCAAGACAACGGGTGAACGAATCGTCACATTCTCACCTACATCGGCCCCAAAAGCTTTTAGAAGAGCCACATTGACCGGGCCCCCATACCGGAGCACTCGCGGCGGACCGATGATCTTAAACGCGAGAATCACTGAGTTCTTCAATAAGGAGATCAGGGCTTTCCTGATATATCTACGTAATAGCCACATTCCTGCAGAAATCCCACTGAGAACATTTCCTGTTTTCGGACCCTTAGTCCTGCCTCTGACGTTTGCTTCATAATGTCGCGCTCAACTTCAGTTTTCGGCATTTTCATGCTGTAAGTTAAGAAGAATGGGCACGATACGGCCCTATGGCACGAATAGATTTATGATTTACGAATTCCGATTTTCGATTGCGGCTGGCGCGTCGCGCTGCGTACAAGATTCAATCGCAAATCATAAATCGAAAATCTCACGGAGTCGAGTCAACTCTGAACAGGTCGGTGGGTTGCGAAAACGTCGGGCGAATCGCTCGGATCAGGCGTTCGCGGCAACAGTGGTCTTGCCGGCGGGCTGTTCCGGTTCGGGGGCGGTTTTGCCGCGGTAGATGATGACCTTGGTGGGACACTTCTTCATGGCGGCTTCTTCTTTCTCGGTCATCTGGTACCGTGCGTAATCGAACCGGGCCAGATTATCCTCGACTTTGAACAGGTCGGATTGCTTGGCGCACAGGCCGCAGCCGATACAGCCGACCTTGCAGAAAGCGCGAGTGCTCTTGCCGGTTTCCTTGCTGCTGCACGCAACCGTCATCATATTCTCAAAACGGAAAGGCACCATCTCGATCAGATTGCGAGGACAAGCCTTCGAGCAGGCGGTGCAGCCGGTGCACTTGTGATAATCGACGGTGGCTAATCCATCCACGATATGGAGCGCGTCGAATTTGCAGGCCCTCGTGCAGTCGCCCAAACCGAGGCAGCCGAACGCGCACGCCTGTACGTTGGCCAAGGCGTTGGCCGCGGTGCAGCTTTCGATGCCCTGGTATATCCCATAGATGGTCTTGTCGTCCGTATGGGCCCGGCAATGGACGATGGGTCTTTTCTGGGGTCCCGAATCGCTCACCTGGAGATTCAATATATCGGCGATCTTCGCCGCCGTTTCCGGCCCACCCGGTGCGCATTTGCCCAGCAGCTTCGCGTCACTCAACAGAGCTTTGGCGTACCGGGCACAACCGGCAAAACCGCAGGCTCCGCAATCCAGATTGGGCAAAGCCTTGTGCACTTGCTCGACCTTCGGATCAACCGTAACTTTGAGCTTCTCATTGGCGATCAGCAGCACGACCGCGAACCCCCCGCCCAGACCGAGCATCGTCAGCCCGGCCGGCCAGGCACTGCTCCATAATTGACTATTGATTATTGACAAAATCATCATCTTATCATTCCTGCAAATCCCATGAATGCCAGAGAGAGCAAACCGGCGGTAATCAGGGTAATCGGCGCCCCCTTCAGACAGCCGGGCACATCCGCCAGATTCAGGTTCTCACGAATGCCAGCCATGATACAGATCGCTATCGTGAAACCAACCCCGGCCCCAAAGCTGCGAACGGCAGCATCCAGCAGATTGTCTATCATCCACACATTCAGAAATAAGCATAAGCCCAAGATCACACAATTCGTTGTAATCAGCGGCAGAAATATTCCAAAACTTTCGTACAGCGAGGGAAGGAATTTTCGCAAGTACATCTCGACCAATTGGACGGCGCCGGCAATAACGACGATGAAACACACGTACCGTGTTACCTCGAGTCCGAGCTTCATCAGAATCCAGTTGTCGATCATCCACGTCAAGGTACCACTGAGGGTCACAACAAACGTCACCGCCATACCCATGCCGAAAGCCATGTCGATCCGGCCGGACACCCCAAGGTAAGGACAGGTGCCGAGAAACTTGGTAAACACAAGATTGTTAATCAGAACAACCGAGATAAAACCCATCAGCACGGCGTTGAGTGTATCCATTGGTCTGGCCTCTTATGCTTTCTTTCCCGTCACGATGTTGACCAGCCCCAACATCAGGCCCAATGTGATGAAGGCGCCGACCGGCATGCCCATGGCCGCCCACTTGACGAACCAGCCGCCGTCTTTGACCAAAGGGAGCATCTGTATTTCAAAAATCGCCCCCGTAGCGAGCAGCTCCCTGATGGAGGCCAGGACGCACAACGTCACCGTAAAGCCGACGCCCATGCCCACGGCGTCGATAATACTTATCACAAGGCCGTTCTTGCTGGCGCAGGCCTCCGCCCGGCAAATGATAATACAATTGACGATGATCAACGGAACGTAGGGCCCGAGAGTCTCACTCATGTCAGGCTGGTACGCCTTCAGGAGCAAATCGGCGATGGTCACAAAGGCTGCAATGGTCAAGGTAAACATCAGGATGCGCAGGTGCGGCTTGAGAAGGTTGCGCATCAGGCTGACGATAATGTTGCTGCACACCAGCACGAAAATGACGCAGCAGCCCATGGTCAGGGCCGGCTTGACCGCCGCGGTGACCGCCAACGTCGGGCACATGCCCAGCAGCAGCCGCATCGTCGGGTTCTCACGCCACAAGCCCGCCAGCAGCGTCTGAGAATAAAGTGCTGGTTTGGCCTCACTGCTGTTTGACATTGCCGATGATCCCTTTCTTCTGCATCTGCTCTTTGACCTGGGTGACAAAACGGCTGACGATCTCGACGACGGCTTCGCTGCTGACCGTCGCCCCGGTTATGGCGACGATTTTGGAATCGATTTCTTTGGGATCGCCGATGCTGACGAGCTTCAGCTCGCTCGCAGGCGCCCCCTTATATTGACTTCGATAGTAGTCGTACTTGATCTGGTCGCCGAAGCCGGGGGTTTCGTTGCTCGAAAGGACATCGAAGCCGGCGATCTTCTCAAACGCCGCATCCACTGCAACCACCAGCTCGATCTTGTCCGCAAAGCCCGACCCGGAAGCGTTGAAGCTCCAGCCCACGCATTGCCCGGCTTCGGACATCGCCTTATAAACCTCAACGTTTTCTTTTCTGCCCCGGGCCGATTCGATTTCTACCGGCGCATCCAGCGCGACAAAGTTCTTCGCTTCCGGCAGCAGTCCTCCAACCAGGCGGTTGCGTTTGTTGATCTTGTTCTGCTCTATTCTCGGCGACAAGCCGGCGTTGGTTACCGCGATCAGCAGCCCGAACAAGAATGAGGCCACAATCAGCAGCCAGCTTTGCCTGAAAAAGTGTTTGATCTTATTCACTCAACAAATCCTTCCTTGCCACGAAGGCACAAAGACACCAAGGCCCCCAGGGACTTACAATTTGCGATTTGCGACTTACGATTTCTGAGTAAAGTGCCCCCCTCGGCGATGCGACGCGCCGCGCCGCGGACAATCGAAAATCGCAAATCATAAATCATAAATCTATTTGTGCCTTCGTGTCTTCGTGGCTACAAGGCTGGTTTGCCTCCAGCCGGGATGCGTTTGAACAGCCGGTCGATCAAGGGAGTCACAGCGTTCATCAAAAGAACCGAAAACATCACGCCTTCCGGATATTCTCCGACGATTCTGATCAGCATCGTGACCGCGCCGACGCCGAGGCCGAAAAGCCACATGCCCCGGCGGGTCAGCGGAGCCGTCACCGGGTCAGTGGCGATAAAGAAGGCGCACAACAACATGCCGCCGCCGGCCAGGTGAAAGAACGGCTGCACATAGACGTACGAATCAATTAGATACGCGATGCCGCCAAAGACAAACGCCGCACTCAAAACCGCCGCCGGGATGTGGTAGCTGATCGTTTTTCTTATCAATAAATAGAGTCCGCCGAGCAGAAGCGCGATGGCGCTGGTCTCGCCCAGGGAGCCGCCGACCTCGCCGATCAGCGCCGGGGTGAATTGCTCCTCGCTGTAGATGTCGGCTCCCAATCTATTCTTGATCGCCAGTTTGCTCCAGGCCAGCGGCGTGGCCTGAGTTCTGGCATTGAGGGTGTTATCCTGAGCGACGGCCGGCATCGAGGGGTTGATGGTCGCCGGCACGGTCCAGGTGGTCATCAACAAACCGAACGAGGCGCTCAGGAAGGTTCTGCCGGCCATGGCGGGATTGAAGATATTGGCGCCAAGCCCCCCGAAGACCATTTTGCCAATGGCAACGGCAAATACGCTGCCGACAACCGCCGTCCAGACAGGCAGCTTCGGCGGAAGAGATAAAGCCAGAATAATGCCCGTCACCACGGCGCTGAAATCATCCAGAGAATTCGGCTTCTTACGAATCCGGTTGCAGAGCCATTCCGTCGTCACACATGAGATGATGCAGGTCGCCAGAAGGATAGCCGCGTGAATACGGAAATAATAGCCGGCGACCGCCATCGCAGGAGCCAGACCGATGATGACGTCGATCATGACGCTGCGCGTCGATAACGGCTGACTAATATGCGGAGCACACGAAACTCTGATATCTTTGAGCATTCTCTCGTATCTCACATCGCGTATCCCGTCTTATCGGATACGCTTGGGACGGATTACTATGCCATTTTTTTCTTCTGTCTGGCCAGGAAGATTTTGCCGGTCTTTATATGTCCCGCCAGCTCGATATTGGCCGGGCAGACGTAGCTGCAACAGCCGCACTGGATACACGCGCTCATGAAATAACCTTCCGCCACGTCGATCAGATTATGTTTGACGGCGTGCGCGATCTTCGTCGGGCTGAGATTCTCAGGGCACACCTCAAGACACCGGCCGCAGCGGATGCAGGCCGTCTGGCGCCGGGCGAACTTCGCGCTGCCGATTTGGTCTTTGGTCAGTACCGTCACGGCGTTCGTGGTTTTCGTCACGGGCGTCGTCAAATCTGCAATCGCGATCCCCATCATGGGGCCGCCCAGAACGACCTTGGCGCACTTTTCAGTGACACCTCCGCAGAATTCGATCAGGTCTTCGACCGAGGTTCCGATTGGAACGTAGTAGTTGCCCGGCCGGGCGATGGCCTCTCCCGTGACGGTCACCACCCTGTGGGTGAGCGGCTGGCCGGAAACAACCGCCTCGGCGATGGCCGCCGCGGTAGCAACGTTGAGCACCACCACGCCGATCATCGGAGGAATGCCGCCGGTCGGAACATGTCTCTTGAGGATGGCCCTGATGAGCTGCCTCTCACCGCCCTGGGGATATTTCGTCTTGACGGGTGCGACGCTGATACCATCGCCATCCGCACTATTCTCAAGTGCGTGGCTTATCGCCTCTATCGCCTGCGGCTTGTTGTCCTCTATAGCAACAAAGGCGCGCGAGCAGCCCGACGCCCTTCGGGCGAGCTTGACGCCGGCGATAATCTGGCTCGTCCACTCAAGCATAATGCGATAGTCGCACGTGATGTACGGCTCGCATTCGCAACCGTTGACAATCAGCGTCTCTTTAGGCAGCTTGGGATTGGGCCCGATTTTCACCTGCGTCGGGAAACCCGCCCCACCCATACCGACAATGCCGGCCTCGCGGATGGCCTGACATATTTGCTCGGCCGAGTACTTTCCCTCGTCGAAATCAGCAGGCAGCGTAAAACGCGACCGCTGTGTCGGGCTATTGGGCAGCGCCTCGATGACAACGGCCAGACCCCGTCCTATTACAGGGTGCGACCGCAGGGCGATTTCCCTGACTTTACCGTTAACGGGCGAGTGAACGGGCGCCGACACGAACGCATCCCGGTCGCCGATTTTCTGCCCCGCCTGAACGGCATCGGCCTTGTTAACCAGCGGATTACAGACCGCGCCGAGATGCTGGCTCAGCATGACCGCGACTTCGTCCGCAGCGGGGCCCGGCTGTATCGAGCTCTCACAGGTAAGCTGCTTCTTCTCCGGTGGATGGACGCCGCCGGGAAATGAAAATCGACCTCTCAGTTGAACGCTCATAAACTACAAGCTACGCCTATCATTTTGGCAGGTCTTCTGCTTTATCATTCTGACAATCAATATGCAGCCAAGCGTTGACGCCAGAGCCAGCGCGAGGCTAATGAGCGTCCGTGCCGGTTCAGCCGTCGCGGCGAGAATTTCCTGAAAAATCGCCAGGGTGGCGACGAAAACGACCAGCGGGAACAGGAAGGCCAAACACACGTCGATGGCAATCGAAGGCCCCGGGGCGTTGCCCATCCTGTTATACACTTCCCGGCAGTCGTGCTTCTGACTGCATGAATCACAAGAATCCTGCTGGGTCATAGCATCCACTACGCTAATAAAGAAGGCTCTTTTTAGCGAGCGCAGCCGGAATTGTCAAGCATGACTTTTCAAAAATTCTGCCGTCTTGCCCGCAAATGGCACGCCCCGCTGCACAGCCTAACACGCCAATTCACAGAAGACGTACCAACGTTGCAGAATCGAGAATCGTCGGAAGATAACCACCCCAGCGCAGCTCGTTGCGCATCAACAGAACCGGGACCGACTGGTCCACGGTCTTGCCACACGGCAGAAACACCGACAACAACTACCCATCCGCTCGTTCACTCGGGCTTGCGGCCCTGGGCTCACTGGTTCGGCGCCGCACGCCGCGCACGCGACTTTCGCGCCGCCCCGATCTTACACATCTTGCACCACCGCGCCATGCCGTCCTTGCGGGAAGCGTTCTTGTGAAACTCGCTCTCGTTCTTCCATTCTCCGCACTTGCGGCAGAGCTTTTGCTTGACGTGATCGACGACCCGGTGCTCGTCCTCATACGTATAGACCCGCCGCTTGGCGCCGGTATTGCTGAGCTCACCAACTTGTTTTTGGAGCTGCTCGTTCGCCGCCGTCAGCTCGATAAGCTTCTGCTCGAAACGATCTTGAACTTGCTTGTGTTCCTGGGCTTCGCGCAAAAGGTTTTCGTTGGCGGCGGTCAGCTCGTCAATTTTCTGTACGAAGGCACTTTCGGCTTGTCCGGCCTCGACGGCTTGGGGTTGTAGTTGTTCGTGCGGGGTCTTCACTTCCGCGGCCCCTTGCCCGGAGCGGTCCCCGGCCTGCCCATTCTGAGCAACCTCCCGGCGGAACTGTTCTGTGACAGAGGTCAGGTCGGCTGCTTTGTTTTCGAGACGGTGCACCGCACTCTTGCCTTCGCTCACTTCACCACGGAGCTGCACATTGGCAGCCGCCAGCTCAGCCCCCTTCGTCCTGGGACTCTCTTCGGGCCGCCTCGGTTTGACGATTTCCCACTGGGCTCGCGTGGTCCGTCCATTCGGGTTCTGCTGCTGTTTGGCAACCTTGGCGGCCTTCTGCGGTTTTTCATGTCGCGTCGAAACATGCGCAGCCAGGGCTTTTCTGGAGTCTGCGAAACTGCGGTGGCCGTGCCGACGGTCCGCCAGCTTGGCGCCGATGACAGACGAGCGGTCGGCAAAATGCTCCGGGTGTATCGTTCTGACGGATTTTTTTCGCCTTCGCCGCAAAATCAAGAGCAGCAGGACCGACAGCACCAATACTACAAGGAGCAGCTCCTGCCGCGTCCACTCCCGCTCCTGGTACAGCCACGACAATTTCTCCGTGAGTGTACTCACAAAATCACATAGAATTATGTACATTCTTCGCCTCCGAATATCAGGCCAAATGCAGGCTGGATAACGGTATTCTTCTGCGTTTAGTCATAGTACCAAGTATTATACACTATTTGGCCGTTTTTCCAAAGCCCGTTGTCCTAAATACGAGCAATTTTATTGACTTGGCCGGCTCCGTATTGTTAATTACCTTTTGGGCCCGCAGGCAGTGTATGCAGCGGGTATGGCACGATATGAATCCCAATCAGAAGGAGAACTATCATGAGAAAACTATGCAAAACACTCTTGCTTATCGCGATGCCGGCGCTGATATGCGGCGGAACGCTGGCCGCTGAGGAACGCGGCGGGGTACGCGAGATGCGCGGGACGTTTATCCAGCTTGTTGAACAACAGGTCAATGAGCAGGACTGCCTGGGCGTCGTGATCAAGCCGTTGGACAGCGACGACCACGTAACGGTCCTGATTCCGCGAGAGAACGAAGATCTTCGGGCGGCGGCCCGCCAACTGCGGGAGGGCCAGACGCTCGGCATCGCCTTCACCAGTGAGGGTCCGAATAACTGGCTCACGCGCATGGCCGCCGGGCGACCGCGCGACCGTGCCGAAGAGAGCCCTGAAGGCAGAAGAGGGGCTATACCTCCAGGAGACATCCGGCGGGATCCGGGGCAAGCCCGGGAAAGCCCGGAAGTTAGGAGAGATCGCGCCGTTCGCAGCGCCGAGGAACGGGAACGTCTTGGCCCCCGCCCGCAGCGAGAGCGAGCACGACCGGCGCCCGGCCCCGAGCCGATGGAAATGCAGATCAGAGAGATCGTCGCGCGACAGGCCGAGCAGATGGGCAGGGCTGTCAGAGAGGCCCTTGGGGCGCACCTGGAGCGAATGCACGCCGAGCTTCGAGAGCTGCGCAGCCACACGGAACGCATGGAACGCGAGATGCGAGAGCTTCGCGCCGAGAACGAGCGATTGAGGATGCAGTTGCGAAACAGAGGCGAGCCTGGCGTCGAACGTGAACCAGCAATCCGGGAACGAGCAGAGCCCCAGCGCCGCAGAGAAAGCAGGCCGGCACAAGAGGGCGAGCCGCCAAGAGACCGCGAGCCGGGAAGAGCACCTGTACCGTCTCCGCAATAGTGTGCATTGGTTCTGCACAGAGGCTGTAATGGCCGATGCATCAGAGGGGCCGAAGCAGCATGCCGCCGGCGTTGTTGGGCAAAATCCTCGCCCACACAAAAAAACCAAGTGCGGCTGTTTACGCCCCGTCTCGATGATCTTGAAAATGAGGGGCAAAACTCGTCTGCTGCAAAGCAGGGAAAGTTTGCAATAGAGGATCCGTTGCTCCGTCTTGAAAGGTTGCGTGTGCGATGCTGGCTTCCGTTTTATATGCGTGGCTCTTTTTGCCGCTGATGATTTTCGTGGCCCGCGTGGCCGACGTAACCCTGGGAACGGTCAGGGTCATATTCATCTCGAGAGGGATGAAATACGTCGCCCCCCTCGTCGGCTTCGTGGAAATCCTGATCTGGCTACTGGCCATCGGTCAGGTCATGCAGAAACTTTCCAATCCTGTCTGTTACGTGGCCTATGCAGCAGGTTTTGCCGCCGGCAACTACGTCGGGATCAGTATCGCCGAGAGGCTCAGCCTCGGCGTCGTGATGATTCGGGTGATTACGGCCCAGGACGCCCTGCCGCTGGTCGAACGCCTCAAAGCCGAACACTACGGCGTCACAAGCATTGACGGACACGGAACCAGCGGGCAGGTGAAGGTCGTTTTTACTCTGGTGCCCCGCCGGGAAGTGCCCAGCGTCGTGGGTCTGATAAAACTGTTCAACCCCCAGTCCTTCTATTCCATTGAAGAAGTCAATTTCGTGGAAAGGGGCGTATTCCCCCTGCGAAAATCATGGCGCGATTCGCTCCTCTTGAAGCTATGGCGATGACACCTTTTCAACCCTCCAGCCCTGGTTCATCCCAGGGCTTCTTTCTGCGCCGCATAGAGAAACTTGTGCGGCCACCAAGTGAAATGTCATATTAACCGCAGATTAACGCCGATGAACGCCGATGTTCAGTAGTTGTTGGCAATTCGCCGGATTTCGACTTTTGGTTTAGCGAAGTTCATTAGCAGGCATAGGCGAAGATTCGTGGCTTTGAGATAGTTCAGACATTGGGCTAAGTGGATGTCATCAAGGTCCTTCACTGCCTTGAGTTCAACGAGAAGAGCTCCTTCGATCAGAATGTCCGCTGTGTACTCACCGACAGGCACTCCGTCGTAGTATACTGTGATCCCGTGCTGCTGCTGGACTTCAAGGCCCGCCTTGCGAAGCTCATGCGCCAGTGCGTTCTCATATACCTTCTCTAAGAATCCGCACCCAAGAGTGTTACTGACAGCAAACGCGCATTGAATGACTTTCTC